>JACCDR010704473.1_pt1 | contig 67713 bp, 87 predicted proteins | sample 7446431 | NCBI WGS metagenome assembly JACCDR01 (sample SAMN15323443, study PRJNA562643) | freshwater metagenome | isolation source: river surface water | place: USA:Blue River Watershed | collected 2017-08-17 | reverse complement strand
CGGTTCATTCGATCACCCAAATAGATGCCTGCGCTTGGCCGGCGAGAACCAATGCCTCGGTCAGTTCGGCGGCGGAGGCTTGGATCACCGAGTTGTCAGCCAGTACCCAATTCACCGTTGCGCCGGGTCCGGCTGCGTTCAAACCGATGATGGCGCGCGCCATGCGCCCCTGCGATGTTTCGTCGCCGTCGAAGGTGTTGCCTGCTTGCGTGGTGACTTTGATTGCATCCACGGCAGACTGACGAGCGAGCTTCAGACGCTCTCTGGACCCTTCAATAAGGATCGGATCAACAACGATTTCAGTCATCACGAAACCCTCTTGTAGAAATCTGTCTGTTCAGTCGCCGTAGCGTTGTAAGTCTTCAGATTCACGTCATTAAGGACTTGGTTCGCAGCCGCATCAAGGCGATACGCTGCACCGCTGCTTATCGTGGCAATGAAGTTTGTTCCGGTAAGTGGCATACCAGCCGATGCGTTATTTGCTGTCGCTGTCAATACCCGCAAGGCAAGGCTGTTGTTTGCGTCTTTCATCAGAAGATTGGCGCCGCCAACCACGACCGCTGGGTTTCCAGACAGTAATGCGACGGTCGATCCGCCAGCAGTCACGGCGGACCTGTAACTTCTTGGAGCAGCAGCCCATGTAATCCCATCCGTTGAGCGGAATATCGATCCTGCGGTATTCACCGCCCAAAAGTAAGTGCCGTCATGAACCACGTTGGATACGACGAGCAGCGCGTTACCGGTCGGTATCTGAGTGAAGGTTGTTCCGTCGGTGGAGTAGTTACACCCGTTGGAAGCTGTGGACCACACCACGTAAGTGCCGTTTCCGTACGCGATACCGACGTGTGCGTTACCTGTCAGTCCAGTAGCGGTGTTCCAAGTTGTACCGTCGAGCGTCCATTTGATGGTCGTGTCGTTGCTTGTGTTGAAAGCCCATAGACGATTGTTAGCGACTTGAAGATATGCCCCGGCATAAGCTGCGGTCTTAGCTGACCACGTGATGCGGTCAGAAGAATTGCGTAACTCAGAACCCGTGGAACTGTGCGCCCACCACTTTGAGTCGTAGTAAGCAATATCTGACAAACCGGCAGCGCTGAAATCAGCGTCGATGTTCTGCTGCGCGTAATTCAGACCGTCTTTTGTGAAGCTGATGCACGAACTGTCGTTGCTTGAAAGTGCACCATAAAGCCCCGCACCGTCCGTGACGAAATGGCTTCTAGCAGCCACCCCCGTCCCGCGACGACCCCACTGTTTCCCGTCCCATGAATAAAGGAGGTAATCATTTGAATCCGCCGCCACGGCAAAACCATATGGGGTTGAGATTGCCGCGTTGAAGCCTCCGCTAACAGATACCGCAGAGACATCAACACCGGTCGTTGTCCAAGTTATCCCATCAGTAGATGTCGCCTGACCTCCGCCGCCGTAACGACCGGCGTAGAACCTACCGTTGTGATAAACAATCCCGCCACCTTGACTTGGCCCGGCGGTCCGGTTTGTCCAAGTAACCCCGTCGGAAGATGTTCTAACCGAAACCCCACTACTGTCGTCACCAATCTTTACGAACAACCCCGAGCCAAATACCAGCCCACCTGACGCCCCTATATCAAATGCCGTGTAAGTTCGAGCAGTCCAAGAAGTACCGTCCGTGGAGGTGGCAGCAGCGCCATTGGTGATCCCGGCATAAACAAAGACCCCGTTACCGTACTCAATCTTGCATCCGCGATCGCAGTTGTGTGTCAGCGCGGTGGTTGCTGCCGTCCAAGTGATGCCGTCAGTCGAGCGTGCCGCGTTTGCCGCGGTGGTGGCATGCGTGACAAAAACACCGTTACCAAACCCCAGCGCGTTCCAGTTTGCAGATGCCGGTAAAGCCGCCGTGCGCGTCGTCCAAGTAACGCCGTCAGTGGAAGTATAGATATTGTTGGTAGTCGCTATGGAGGTCGCTACAAAAAGACCGTTCCCATAGACAACACTGGCGAAAGTTGTCGGTAACCCCGTTACCGTGGTCCAAGCATAACCGTCGTCGGTGTAAATCAACCTGGAACTGGTGAGCAAGAAAACAACGCGCGATCCGCTTGAGGCGAACCGAGCATTGCCATAATAACTTGTTTCAGACGCTGCACCAAATTCTGTAGCAATCGTACTGGGCGTGACCGTTTTCGATGTCACTGTGGCGTAAGGTGCGCTTTGCGCGTTCAGGTAGGTCGCCGCAGGGGCAATCACCCCAGTTTTGAGGTAGGTCGCGTTACCGACGGTGACAGTGTTTCCGGTCGTTGCTGAGTCAAAAGCAACAAGCGAGTTTATCGGCACTTCAGAAGTGGTTGCCCAACTCACGTTTGTACCGTTAGTGGTCAGGAATTTTCCGTTGTTGCCAGTTTGGTCGGGCAGCTCTTCGGTTGGATCAACCCAACTCGCGTCGAAGTTCGTGCCGCTGTTCTTCTTGAGGATCTGACCTACCGTACCACCCGGAGGCAAGTTACCTGCCGCTACGAACAACCCATCAGCGTAGCCCTTAGTAGCGGCATCAGCCGCAGCAGTAGGTGTAGCCAGATTCGTGATCTTTTTGCTGTTGGCGTCCAAGTCAGTCAACAGCTTACCCACGCTCACCAACGTCGTATCCGTGCCGTCGCACATGACGGCAAAAGTCCCGCCTTGCGGGATAACTGCGCCCGTACCCGAGGCTTTAACCGTGACCGTGAATGCACCCGACGTGCTGTTCTGAACGATGTAGTTTTTCGTCTTATCTGGGATCGTCAGCGTAGCGTTACTAACCAAGGTGCCAGTGACTTTGATAATTGCCATCCGGGCTTGGTCAGCAGACCCGTTGTTCGTCGTGAGAACCGTTGTGCCGCCAGTGGTGGCGATGCTCGCCATGCCGGAAATGGCTTCGTCGATGCGCGTGAAGTTAGCGTTGTTCCGCGTTCCCCACGTATTGTCAAAGCCGCCGATCTCGATTTCTTCTAGGCGGATATTACTGGTATAGGTACTCGGCATGTCTTAGCTCTCCGCTTGCGCGTCAGGGGTATTCACCATCGGGGCGTAGTCGTTACGATCTGTCCGACGCAGCTCCATTTTAGCAGTAGCAAGCAGCATTGCGTATTTCCGCGACCATAACGGAACCCGATTGTCGGCTTTCAAGAACTCTTCGGAATTTGCCAAACAGGCGTACAACAGCACGTCCGGGACACGAGTGCTCAGCCAAGTGGTGTCTGTCGTTGGGCTTAGTCCATCGGGGCGCTTGATGAAGCGTACAGTGTACGCAGAATTCAGACTTGGCGTACCTGCCAAATACCACTCGGTCTCGTTCAGCTCGGCGTAATACTTCGGCGTTGCGGTTGTCGTTGTCGCGTTTGGCCAGTAGTCCTTCACGAACTCCCAAGTCTTAGGCTCTAGCAGAGTGAAGTTCCCGTTTGCATCGGTGTAGTGAAACGTCCGAAGCGCCACCAGATCGTCAGGCTTAGTTACCACCGGGTCGGTTGCTGTGAATGTTCCGGTCGCCGTCACGTCGAAAAGCTCAAGGTCGAGATCCTTCAGGATCTGCGTCTCTGCCAACGGGATGATGGTGGTGTCGAGCGCCGCTTCATACTCTGAACCGTAGTCCTCGGTATGCGCTTGCAGCGCTGCTTTCAAACTGGTGTAGGTGAACGCGAGTCCCATCACGTATCTCCGCCAAAATAGGGTTGCCCCGGAAACAGTTCTTGGGCGATGTTCGTTGTTGCTGGTCCGGCCTCTACGTCACGATCCGGGCGCGGGTTGCTGACAGCGATATTTTCTTTGATTCGAATCGGGCGCTCTTGCGGGTTTTTCTCATCGCGCCACTCTGGTAGCACCATGAGTCCGGGGCTGTCGCCGTCGGGGACGAGCTTTTTCAACGGGGCTTTTATCCCGCTGCGGTCGCAGATACCAACCGCATTCTTGCTCATCTGTACACCACTTTCATTCGCGTAGGTGTGCGCTGACGATCTTCGATCTTGGCTTTCGTGAATGCCGCAGCAGCCTTAACCAATAGCGGTTGTTCGCGCTCAGCGTTGAACTTGCCTGCCACGCGAGCCGCCAATGCGGCCACTACCGCCTCTTGCCAACGATACGGGACGTCAGGTGTGTTCGAACCTGCACCAACGTCTTCCAGCTGCCGCCAGCGGAAGTAGATCAACTCATCGGTCGAGTTCTCCGGAACCTGCCACAATGTGATCGTTGGTGTATCGCGCTGACGGTTGAAGTAATACTGGGTCGGCATCCCCTGCGAGTCTTTGGTTGGGATGTAAGCGTACTCGTCACGCGCCATCGGAGAAACGATGGTGTCTGACCCGTCTCTACGCAGGAAAACTTCCAAAAGTCCAATCGTCTCCGGATCTACGTTGTATGTCGCCGTGCCTTGAACCAGCGGTACGGTCACCTGATCAATCGTCCAGAGGTTGACACCTTCGTTCGCCCAGTCGGCGAACACGTAATTCAATGACCGTCTAGCGGAACGCAGATGCCGCGCCGTCAGGGTTTCAGGATCAATCCCTGCCCGTTCAAACGCCTCGTCCGTCAAATCGCTTATTTCGGGGGAAAAAGCCCACGTTCCGCTAGACGCCATCTAACTCACCGATACAGGACGTTGACCGTTCCTGTCCCAGAAACCAACTGAAAATAGATCCCGTTACCCGCTGCCATCCCCACACCGCCGAAGTGTACTACTTCTCCAGCGCTCAGGGTTTTGGTGTACAGGATCGTGCCAGAAGCTGCCACGTTGTCGTAAATCGTGACAAGCGCCGAACTCGACGCTGTCACAACCAAGCCGTAGAACTCACCGCGCTTGTCTTTCACGACTCCAGAAGCACTCTTCTGCGATACTTCAACTCTGTCGCAGACGTAGCTCATGGGGTTCTCCTAATTAGGCGGCGACGTAGGAGACGTTAACGTAGGTCGTGCCAGTCGAAGTCTGAGCGGCGCCCAGAGCCAGCCGGAAATACACCCGCGCCACATCACGACCATTCACGGTCACGTTGCCAGACAACGACTGCCAAGCGGCCAATTCAGTACCGGCAGTCAGCGAACCAGAGCCGGCGGTCAGGACGTTAGTCGCCGAAGCATATTGGGCTCCACCAGCAGCCGAACCGGCAGCAATCGTCGCCGAAGCAGAAGTGTGTGCAACAGCCGTTTGGTAAGCCAGCGTCACGATACGGGCACCGACGGGCAGATCGACGTAGAAGTCAGCGGTAGCTGCACCACCTGCTTGAACGGTTACACGCTGATTTACAACGACGTCGCCGGTAGACAGGCCTGCGTAGTCACGAACTTTGAGGGGTTTGGTAAAAGTGCTCATGGATATCTCCTGTATGAAGGGTCCGCACACTATCGTTCATACCGTCTGCCGTACCAGTGAAGTGTGCGCTAACTTACGGATGCGCTATTTATACACCATTACCTTGGGGGCGTCCAGCGCCACCGCTTCTTGCCGCAGTCAAAGATCCGGCTGCATCCGAGTTCGTAAGTCAAATCCGTTTCGCTGCGGGTATCGGATTCCGGGTCGAAATCCACGGGCTTACGCAAATCCTGTTGCCGCTTGGCAAGCTCGCTCCTTTGGAACTTAGTCTTGGGTAGAAGTCCGAGTTTTGGATGCCACACGGCGTAATCTGGACGCAGTTCGGCTTCCAGTTTGAATCCCAATTTATCGTACATGCCCCCGTCAAAGAACCGATTGTCCGAGAACGACTTGACGCTTTGCGCCCCAGTCTGCGCAATGAAGTACGAAAACAGTTTTGACGCCCCGCCGACCACTGACACTCTTGTAGCATAACGACTGAGGGTCCATTCTCTAGCGCTCTTACCACGATCATTGTTACCGTAAGAAAACCTCATGCAAGCAACCAGCTTCTTGTTCCAGAACAGCCCGTAGTTGAGCCCATTACCGTTGCCCCCTTGTACGTGGTACTTATCGAAAAACACTCTCGCCTCTTCAGAAGTAACCGCGCCAATTTCACACTTGCGAGCGAACAACTTACCTTTAAGTTTCCCGAGCTTCGCTCGAATGATCCGCTTAACGGCTTGCTTTCTCTTATCCCAGTCCGTTTCATAAACAGTTAGCAAGCTAATGCCTGCGTTCTCTGCACCCTTGTATTTCTCCCAGTGCTTCATGGACACTTTTGCTTCTTCCTCAACAGAACTGGACGAATGCCAATACATCCCGCAGTACTCGACCGCTAGTTTGTGTTTCTCGGAATAGATGTCCAACTCCAGCTGACCGCCGACCAATCCACGAACACGCGATTGGACACTTGCGTCAAATATGCTGACAAACTGATGGATCTCTGCCTCGCACTTGGATTTATGGTGGGAGCACCTCGGACAACCATGCCTGCGATAAACGTGGTGCCCGTAGGTTTGAAAGAACTCCTCACCACAAGCCTTGCAAACGATCTTGAACTTACTCTTGGCGTCTTCGTACTTTGCATAACTGTAGTCGTACTTGTCCCCATGTACAGCAACCGCTTCGGCTTCCAGAGTGCTTCGTTTCTCTTCCTTTTTGGTCTCTGCTCCTTTTCTATGAACGCCTAGAGCGAGAAGCTTTTCCACTCGGGATTCGTTAACACAATCAGGGCAACCTCCGGATCGCAGCCCACCTATCGCCCGTACAGTGAAGTCCCGGTTGTGCTTTTTGCAGCGAAGGGTTGCGGAACCACTCATCGTAGTTGGGTGTACGACCACCTCCACATTCCCGTCAAACCGTTTCGTGATCCGCTCTACGAACAAATCAACACCCGTAGCCTTACGTTTGGCGACTCTGGTTTTTGACGCGCACTTGTCGCAGCCGTGACCGTTCCTGTGCGCCACAGGACTCTGTTCAAACCAACCATGTTCTGGGCATCCGATGATTACGGGGTTGTGCGCACCGGAGTAATTTACCCTTGAATAGTCGTACCTGTCCCCGTGCGCTTTCTTGAACGTCTCCAGCGCTCTTGCTTTTGCCCGCTGCTGGACTGGGTTGGTATCACCCTTTTTTAATTCGGCGGCACAATTTGGGCACCGAGTACCCCTGCGCAAATTTCCGGGGGTGATGCTGAACTCCCCATGTAGTTCGCACCGCATTTGCAACTTACCGTCGGTTAGCGACTTAGTTAGAAACTCAAGCCCTTCAAGATTTGAGAGGGTGTTTACGAGCTGATCAAACTGGAAAACTCTAGGCATTTCAAGCTCCTTTGTATTCAGAGCTTTTATAATACTCTAACCTTTTGAAATAGTCAAGCACTAGATAAAAATAAAACGGCCCCGAAGGGCCGTTTGTACTATTTATACTTTTCAACATAGTCCGCCGCAGCTCGCATCACCTCTGGGTTGTCTTTAAATGAGCCTAGCCCTTTATTGCAGTCTTGGCACAACAACCCCCTGATTGCGCCAGTTTTGTGACAGTGATCAACTGCTAAGGTTGTTGTGCGACCTGTGACACTATTGAACGCTTCACCGGGTTTTCCACAAAGCTTGCATTTGCCGCCCTGTTTGTCGTATTCGGACAAGTACCACTCCAACGTAACCCCAAACTGTCGCTTCAACCCGTACTGCTTATGTTTCATCGGGTTTTTACTACCGTACTCACGCATGTAGGCTTTTCTAGCTTCGTCACAGGTAAACCGCTCCACCCATGTAAAGTTGTCAGGACCCCAAGGTTGTGTGATATCTACACGCTTTGGTGAATGGTTCGGTGGGGCTATGCCAACATCCAATACGAACTTCCAAAAATCTTCCCACTCAACCGCACGCCCTTGGGCGCAACGTCTCTGCGAACACCAAGACTGATACAGTGGGTGCTTCTGCCTTTCCCCGTACCCAAAAGGGGAAACCACGTCGTTGTACTTCTTGCGAAGAAGATAATGCGCCTGACAAATTCCGTGGGCCACTACTGGCTTGTGGCACCCTTCCACCGAGCAGGTACCCCGAGGCTTTCCCCATTTGCGATACGCGGGGTCGCCGTTATTATTTTTCGCTCGGTAGTAACACCTTGAACACAACCCTTTTGCTACAACCTGTTCATGCCCACAAAAAGAACAAGCCATAATGAACACCCTCCTAAAAGAGCACCCATTATGGCTTTAACTTAACAAAACGTCAAGCTAGTTTCACACGCCTTGACTGGCCACTGCGCAGCGCGGGTTGCTGAACCCGAATACGTATCGCTCACGCTTTTTGTAGCGCATGTTACCGGTCTCGAAGTCCCCTTCGACGCCGCCGCTCATCGCCTTACGCTGGATGTACTTCAGGCCATCCATAACGTCGTTAGTGATGAAGAAAGCGTCCGGGTCGGTCAGGAAGTTGTTCACCGAGTAGCCACCCGAGATGAGACCCATGTTCTTGATCGCATTCGGATCGTTGTCGGCGGTACCCGGACGACCTTGCGACTTCATCAGTCGCTCAGCAACGAACTGGAGTTCCACCGGAACGATGAGCTTCTTGGCAGCAACCTGAATCGGCAGGCCACGGTCGTCGACCATCTTCGACTGGAGAATCAGCAGGTCTTCCAGAGAGGTCTCCGAAAGGTCAGCCATGGTCGAGAGGGTGTTGGCGAAAGTGCCGCCGCCTTTCAGCGGGTGGTTGGTTGCAAACAGCGCAACGCCGTCGCCGCCAGCGAAGTTCGAGTCGAAGCCGTTGTTCAGGATGTTGGCACCCTTCACGTTCTTCGTGTACTGGAACGAACGAGCCATCAGTTTCGAGAACTTCGAACCCATGTCCATGTACAGGTTGTCTTCCATTGCCTCTTCGGTGATCGCAAAAGCCAGCGCAATCGTTTCGAAGACGTAACGGGAAACCCAACCTTCCGAAGCGGAGTCGTAGGCAACGCCTTGACCTTCGCCCTTGGTTTGAGCGGCGCCGAAGCCGGTCATCAGAACATCTTCGACGTAAGCCTTTTTACCTTCATTGGCCACTTCGAAAATGTCACGCCACTGCTCGGGGTAACGAGAATACTCCAGACCGAATACCGCATTAAGGCCTTCTTGGAGTTGCTTTTTGGTTTGTGCACGAGTGATTGCCATGTCGTACCTCCTTAATTAAACGCCAGTGGCCGACAGGTAAACGTGCTCGTTGAAGCGAACTTCAACTTTGGCGTTGGCGCCAAGCTCGTTACCAACTTCATCGACGAAACCGATAATGCGGAAGTTCGCAGTACCGGAGCCCACAGCCGAAATATCCAGCTCGTCGCCCGACTGACCGGTCGAAGCCACACCTGCGTGGTCCGTTTTGAAGTCGCCATTAGAACCGACCATCGCTTGCGCGAAGGAGGTGCCAGAAGCGGTCTGGACGTAGAAGGTGATGTTCGGGTCGTCATACACCTGCGCTTTGATTACCGAGCCAGTTTTGACGCCGGTCGAAGCAACCCAGTTGCGCGAGAAGACGATGGAACCGTCAGAGGCGGTGTACTGGCAACCGTCGAAAATACCGATCAGGTTGGTATCGCCGGGAGCGGCGCGTTCAATGGTGCCGTCGGTGTTCAGTTTTACGACGTCGCCCGAGAAGATGTTGTCATTATAACCGGTCGTACCCGACGTGAGGATCTGGTACTCGTTGTTGCGAATGACACCACCCGTGAGGTGACGCATGGGGCGAAAGCCTTGCGGACGATCTGCGTTAGCCATGTGTTTCTCCTAGATGAATTAAAAATAAATTTGCCGTGTCGTTCGCACAAGCTGTTCCGGCCAAATAACTCGATTGTGCGTTTGCTCCCAAGGAGCCGCCGTCAAACCTCGACGTGTTTTATATAGTTAATCAGAGAGTGTTCATGTTGTCAAGTGAGTACCCACTTCTGGTGACCCACGCCACTGATGCGGCTCCACCCTGCCGCCTCGCAAATCTCGCGTTCTGTCAGTTCTGGTCGATAGAACTCTTTCAAGATCGGGTGGGTTGGAAGTCTGTGCTTCTGTGTCTGGTACCGTGGTATGCGAACCCCACCGTTTCTATCCGTCCACCAATAGTCGGGCTCAGTGATCTGCTCCAGAGTGAAACCGGTGGCTTCATAGAGCCTGCCGTTGCCGTAACGAAGGTCGCAGTACGATACAATTTTCCCCTTATTGGTCCTACGAAACTCAGCGAGCAGTTTTCCAAACCCGCCGACCACTGTTCCTTCTGAAGCGTATCTGAGTACTTCCCAAGCTCCTCGATCACGACCGAACCTCACCTTACCAAAAGTGGCAACAGCAACGAGGTGGCCCTCGTGTCGCAAACCTAGCAGCACTGCCCCGTACGTACCGACACCCTGCGTATGCCAGCTAGTAAGCGCCGACTTTGCTTCAAGTGGAGTGACGCTGCAAACCGTACAGTTTCTGGCGTATCGGCGCGCACCTACCCCAAGGTTGGCTAACCGACGATTTTCAACCGCAGATCTATTGTCTCGCCACTCGTCTTCGAACACCTGCAACAGCTTTATCCCAGCTGCGTTCGCCAACTCCCACTTGGTTCTATGTTGTGCACCAACCCTCGCGTCCGTATGCCAATACAGCCCGTGGTACTCGACGCCAAGGTTATGTTCGGGTAACCAGATGTCTATTTCCTTTGGCGCCAACTTGGTTCTATTCCGCAACTCCACCGTCGTGTGCTTGGCTAAAAAGTCGGCGATCTCTCGCTCACCTGTACTTGTCTGCGAAACGCAAGACGGACACCCGTGTCCAGCAAGGTGACTTCCGGGGCTCTGAGTGAACTCCCCATGCTTTGGGCAAATGATAACCAACTTGGTTAGCGCAGTTTTGTAGATCGCTTTTGAGTAATCGTACTTGTCCCCATGAACGCGCTTTGCGTTTTCGACAAATTCTTCTAACGACGCCCGCTTTCCGTCTGCTTGCTTCAGAACCCCGCATTTTTGGCACCCGGCGCCCTCGGCGTGCGTTGCAGGAATTGCTTGAAATGGTCCATGCGTCGGGCAAATAACCGTTACCTTACCAGCCCACTTTGTATAGCGCACTTGTGAATAGTCGTAGGCGTCTCCGTGGGTCCGCTTGAATCGTGCGATCACCTCCTCTTGAGTGAGTCGCCCAGACTCGGTCGTACGCTTTCTGGCGCACAACGGGCAACCTTTCCCAGCGTAATGGTTCGCCGGAGCAATCTCAAAGTCTCCGTGTTCCCTGCAAGTTAGCGTCACCTTAAATGCGTTGTTGTAGTAAATCGCCTTCTCGTACCCGTACAAGTCCCCGTGAACCCCCTTAGCTTTCTCGATGAAAAATGCGGTGTCTTTTCTCTTCGTCATGGCTTACCCTTCCTGTGTTTAACAACATCTTAGCAAAACATCTAAAGTAGTACAAGCTCGTGGCGAAAAACACCCGGCGCTTGGCCGGGTGTCTGTTCTTACTCGTCGTCTGCGACCTTTACCATTCGGCCGACAGAGGATTTGCGCTCCTGACTAATTGGCATCATCGGGTTAGACTGGCTTTGCAGATCCGTCTCGATGCCGGTGGTGATAGTCTCGGTCTTCTTCTTGTAGAAGGCTTCGCGCTTCTTGGCCATTTTCTCCGGCATCTCCATCAGCACCATACCTTCGATACCAATACAGCCGGCCCACTCACCGTTAGAGATCGTCGGAAGGTGGAAATTAGTCGGAACCGAGTCCACCGGGCGAGGCTTCCAACCTTCGCGCATCTTGCGAGCGACGTTCGTCGGATCATCCGTGCCGCGAGTAGAAACACGAATCCAGCGCTGCCGCATACCCGGACGGGCAGGCGGGGCTTCCAAGGACTGACCAAGAACCCAAGGGCGGTCTTCTGCTGCGTGAATGTCTGCGTTATCCCAAGTGTCTTGGGCGCGTGATTTACCATGCGCCGACTCACGTTTGCGTGCGTCTTTGATGGTGAGAGGTGCGTCTGCCATGTGATTCTCCTTATGACCGCTTCTGGGCGGCAAATGCTTTCAAGTGTGTCGGATTCTTCGGATCAAGACCAAAACCACGCATCGTTTCGAGATCCGCTCGGGTCAGCCGAACCTTGTTACCGCTGGTTGTTTTGGTGCGAGAGCCAGATCCTTGGCCAACCGGTGCGACGTTACCCTTGCTGTTTCCGCCAGCTTTCTTGGCGTACAGCTCCGGATAGCGTTTCGAAATGCGACGGTCCATCTCTTTGAAGTACTCGTCTTCGTTCGGGTTGAATCCTTCGGCAACGAGCTTCTGGTCAACTTTGTACGCGTACTCGGTCGCTTCCACGAACACATCCTTGGTCTTCTTACCAAACCAACGGCGCTTGGCGATCCACGCTTCGCCTTTCTTGCTCGGCGGAACAACCTTGGGCTGTGTCGCTTGTGCAGCACGAGCTTCCTGCTCCCGTTGTTGTCTAGCCGCCCGGGTGGCTTTCTCTTCGTCGATCTCGCGTTTGACTTCGAGCAGACGTGCACGCTGCATGGCAACCTGCTGCATTTCGGAGAGGATCTTCGTCTCGGCATCGACGTCGAGGTTTTCCTTCGCAGCTTTGTAGTCCTTCTGCAATCGCTCGGACTTCTCTTCGAGGGCGTTGGAAATAATCACCGCTTGGCTTTCGCGCAACTTGTCACGCTCAGCCATCAGCTGGTCGCGCTCCTGCGACAGTTTGGTGAAGATTTCACTCGCCTGCTTGCGAATGGTTTCCGCCTCCTGTCGCGCTTGCTGCACCAACTTGCGCTCACGGTCGATTCGAGCCTTTACCTTCTTGGACCACGACTCCTCTTCCGGCTCAGTTTCTTCGCCCTCGTCGTCATCGGAATCTTCTTCCGGTTCATCTTCAGCCTCTTCGACCTCTTCTTCCGGTTCATCTTCAGCCTCTTCGACCTCTTCTTCCGGTTCGTCTTCGACCTTCACTTCCGGCTCGTTATCAACAACCTCAACTTCGAAGTCGTCTTGCGCGTCGTCTTCAACGCCGGGGATTTTCAGGCTATCGGGCAGATCTTCTTTATCAGCCATGGCTTATCCTTATAGGAGAACTTGCAACGTTTCGGGATTCGGCACGGTGCCGAGGATTTCGTCGTCATTGATCCAAAGGAGCTTGACGCCTTTGTAAGTGACTCGCTGACCTGCGTAGCGTCCGTAGATCACGTACTCACCGGGTTTCGGGAACCCTTCAGCTTTCATCACACCGTCACCGCTTGTGCCGAGGCGCTTATCCGCGCCGGCAATGGGGCCGCAGGCAATTACTTTGCCCATATAATTCAAATAATTCTGCGCCTCTTGGGCCTCCATCGGGATGACGATACCGCCCTTCGACTTCTTCTTGGCCGCGATTGGCATCACCAAAACGCGCCAGTACAGCGGGCGTGGAAGCTCTTCCCAAAAACCTTCCGGCAATTGGGCATCCTCGTCATGACCCCAATCCATATCAGAGTAGTCACTCATCAGCTTCAATCTCCAGTTCTTTCAAAGTTTCACGAATGAGGTCGTCGACCTCCCCCAACCCACGTAGCCGCCCCACCATGAGCTTGTACTCGGGGAAGTCCTTCGCGTTTCCCTTTGCTATCTCGGTAGTGATGGTGGCCAACCGCTCTCGCACTTTAAAGCGGAGGCGATTCAACGCTTGATCTGCAAACATTACATCTCCAGAAGCAAGAGCCTCAGTGCGATGTCGTCATAGTAAGCGCTAACTTCGGATTCAACAGACTGGATTTCAGCGACTTCGTCGCCTATGTGCGCTAACTGTTGCGAAAGTGCAACAGTTTGGTTGCGTTCCGACGTGTTCAGATTTTGCTGATTTTTATACAGGTCGTCGGCAACCTGTGCAGTTTTTTCGTTTTCTTGTACATATCCCGCGTCGATTTCCCGCAGGAGCTTCGCCTCTTCTGCTTGGCGAGCTTTGAGTTTTAGCGCGTTCTTCTGCTTGCGAGTGAGCTTTTTCTGCTCGGTGACTTGTTCCTGCTTATCCAGAACCTCGTCGTCTTCGTACCCGCCGTTGGTCAGCGCTTGGGAAAAACTACCGCCGAAGTGCCCCTTACGTTTCCGTTCAGGTTTGGATAACCCGTTGAGCGCGCTTGAGGATTGGGTGACGGCAGGCTGAAGGCTGGAGATCAACCCCCATGCGTTACCGAAGGAGGAACCCCATGAAGTTCCCCAAGCGCTTGCCATTTACGCCGGCCCCCAAGTATCCCCTTCGACACCCGTACCAGTCACCACCACGTCGTTCACCACCTTGATGTTTGCGTGGATAGGGGTGGTTTGAGCAGCGGTGAGGATTGCTGTTGCGTTTGCCGAGGCGCTTGGAAGGCCCATCAATTGAGCCGACTCAGCGCCGGTTAGTCCTGACACTCCGGTCTCCACGACATCTGGCACGCCGGAATAATCGTTGTGGATCGAATACGACGATGCTGCGATGATGGTTGTTCCGTTTGAGCGATACAGCCGAACATCGGTATCGGTGAATCGAAGTGCAGTGACAGCATTTACGTTCTCAATCGTCAAATCAACCACATCGACGTTGATTCTGATTGAATTGACTGCCAGCGCAGTAATGGCCCCAAACGCGCTTCTGATGCCGTCGGCAGTTGTCAGTGCGTAGTTATACCAAGCGCCGAGCCTTGTCTTGGTCGTCGCACCATCTACATCATTCGCGTCAATCTCGATATTGCCAGTAACGTCCAAGGTGAATTCGCTAACCGTTGATCCGTCGATGTCCCATGCAGCGTAAATCGGATCAAGAGACTGAGAGACAAGAAACTGGACGCCAGCCGCCGTGTTATAAACGCCAAACACTTCGACCGGGGTGTAACCAAGCTTGGTGACGCGAAGCCTGAGCGTTTCGCCCTGCGCCGCCTGAGTCGTGATCGAGAATGAATAGCTGGTGTCGGCGTTGATCGTGTTATCAATCTCTGTCGCCGTATCGACGTTGTAGAGTTGAACCCGGCTTCCTGCAAGGACCGTCGCACTAGCCGCTCCGGGCGTCAAGACGTTCTGGTGCGTATTACCGGCGTGGTCTGTCAGGATGTAATTCGTTGAGTCTGAAGACGGCACATTGTCTAGCCAGATACCTTGCGCCAGAGTCCAAGTTCCGCCAGCGTAGGTCCCAAACGGAGCAAGTTTGTTTGCCGTGTATGCAGCGTTCGCCTTTTGGTAGGTTTCGGCAGCAACTCCGTTCAGCGTTCCTGATGCGCCATCACGGCAAACATACTGTGCGCGCTGATACACCTCAGACAACGGGCGATTGTTGCAGTTGATGACTAGATAGTAAGTCTGCGGTCCGTCACCGTCGCCAAAGTCTTTGCTGGTCGAACCGAAGGTAAAAGTCACATCAGACCATCCACCAACCGTCACTTCTGTCTCTGTGATGTTGATGTCGGCAAGCGTCGATAGCGGCATGACGTTTCTACCGCCAGCCGAAAGATCAACCTCGTAATGGTCGTAGGTGTAGCCCCACTTGCGAACGTATCCGGTGACGAAACCGGAAGAAATCAGCGATCCGGCGTTCTTGACTTTCAACAGAACGTCTATGTCACCAGCAGACCAGAACGTCGTCAGTTTGTTGGTGCCCTGATAAATGTAAATGGTTGGCGTTCCGGTCAGTGAGCCAACGTTATAGACGTTAGAGAACAGGTCGCCGTTCTGGCGCTCAATTGAACCGCCTTTCAAATCCTCGATATCGCCGTCGCTGATCGAGCCGTTATTGATCAACTCAAAGATCGTCGGCGTAACACCCTTCATCTTCGGAGAGTCGTCAATATTCGCACTGCTATCAGACTCATTCTGATGGTGCGAATAGAGGTTTTGTACGGTATATCGAGTTGTGCCGGAGGCATGGGTGATTGCCCCTGTGCTCCAGTTAATCGTCCAGTCGGTAGCCACGTTGCCGGTGATAGAACCGGCAGCGATGTCCTCTACCTGAAGCCCTGAAAGTGACAATGAAAGGCCGGACTCAACATCAATTGTTGCTGAAAGTTGCAGCGGTTGGTAGTACGTCGCTGACGAGCCTTTTCTCACATAGACATAAACGTCTGTGTCCGCGCTCATGTCTTCTGTGTAAGAAACGCTCGTAGAGCCAGAAAGTTCAGCGTTATAAAGCTCAGTTCCGTCAGATTGCTTTGCTATCTTGACCCTTGAACCATCGACGATGTTTGTGATGCTGACAGGCTGAGATGCCGGCCATGTGCCATAGCCAAGGTCGTATTCATACGGGCCGATATCAATTTTGGCGTTGAGCGTTGCTGTTCCGGTGCCTGAACCAACTCCGGTTGCCTTGAACGTCACGCCTACCGTGTTTGCGCTCGCCCCAATAAGGGTGAAGTCAGTTGTTCCAACGCTAGCAATCGTGTAACTCAAACCAGCGACAAACGATCCGGCTGTAACAGCGGTGTTGTACGCGCTGCCCGGATAGGATGGTCGGAAGTTGCCAGCGATGTCGTATTCCAGAATGCCAAAATAATCAGTCCCGGTTTCAACTTGCGGTGACGTAACAGCAGCAGCACGGTAGTTGTCCGTTGTCGCTGGAGTCGATGTGCCGTAAGAAACGAAATCGGTTGTTTCCATTCCGATCTTGATGCCAGTTCCGGTTGCCCACGGCGTACCAGCAGTGTATCCACCAACACCATCCGAATCACCGGCATTGTTTGTGGCGCTTCTGATCCCGCTGGAGATGGTCGGCCAGTTTGTCGTATTTCCGATGCAAATGGTGTTATAAACAGTCACGTCTCTGGCGTAAGAAGCCTGAGCGTAAATACCTGTCGTGTTTTTTGTCGAAATGCAGTTATAAACTTTTGGCTGGTTGCTGAAGTCATAGACGGCAAGACCTTGACCAAAACCTGTGGCTATACAACCTCTCGCCTCTGTAAGCGCACCGTACAACTGAATACCCAAGTTGTCAGACTTTGCAGTCGTATTAAAGGCGATCATGTTCTTCGCCTTTGTGAGTGCGTTATTCAGCAGAATACAGACTGACGTTCGGTAGTTTGCGTTTGCATCATGTACGGAAAACCCATCAACAGAGCTTTCATTAACGCTCAAAACTAGCAAGCCGCCGAACTGATAATCGCTTCTCAAGATAAAGCCAGCGCCGATCACGCCGTTGTGATAACCGGAAGACCTGACACCATCAACCCTTGTTTCAAGTCTGAAAATAGCGCAGTTGATGTTGATGTTCACCGCATTTGAAGCGTATTCAGTGAAAGCTTCACCAATCTCGCCAACCTCTTCATCTAGCGGAGACGAAGTGGATCGGCCAGAAATCCAAGCAGCTATTCCACCATAAGCCCTCTCGCTTCCGGCACTGCCATACCGAGCTTTTTGCCCGGAAGAAAGGCTAGACCAGTAAGCCCCTCTAGCTGTGTGCGTGCCTGACTGTGTGCCTGACGTATTGACGCGACCGGTCGCACCCCCGGCAATGGCGTTGGCTTCGGTGTCGTAAAGGTTGCATGTGTTGGTAGCAAGGTTGCCGACGTAGTACGTCGTTCCGGCTGTCACTCCAGTCGGCAGCGCGCCAGTCGTTGAGAACACGACGCCCTTGCCAGCACGAAGCCCATGGTTGGTGATCGTAACAACGCAAGGGGACGCGATGGTCATGGTGGCGGTCTTACCGTCCTTGCCACCCCAACAGATCAACGAATAGACGGTTGCCATTAAACGGCCCCGTTCTGCACCGGTTCAACACCAATCGGCTTGCCGGACTTGTCAGTCACGATTCGCTTAGGCTGGTTCAGCTTGTCGACAATCGCTTCCATTGACGCGGAGAACTGCTGCATCATCTGTTGCATCATCTGACCCTCTTCAGCGTCGTCATCCTTTTCTTCGGGCTCGGACATCTTAGCATCGATTTCAGTCAGACGGGCGGTCATTTGCTCACGCACCACAGCATCTTGCTCTGCTTTCAACTTCATCAACAATAGTTCCCGTTCGAGCCGGTAGTTCATCGCCGCTTCGTCACGCTTGCGACGGTCTTCGAGCATCATCCCGAACTTCTCCAACATCATCTTGGCATTGTTCATTTCCTTCTCAACGATAGCTCGTGCGGCTTCGGCCTGAGCTTCGGCCTGAGCTTCAGCGGTTTTCGCCTGCGCGTTGATCGTGGCTACCTGAACAGCAGTCTGACGGTTGATATTGGCAACCTGAATCGCGCTCTGTTCCTTGGCTTGTTGCTCTTGTGCCTTCTGGGCTTCAGGACTCATCGCTTGGAGCTGTTGCATGATCTGTTGGGCAGCGGAAGCCGCTGCAGCTGCAATCGCGTTCTCCTGCATCGGGTCGAGGTTAATACCCTGCTCGGTCTGCCAATCCATCGCCGGAGGTGGCGCAGGCGGCATCATCTGGCCCATCATCGCGGCTTGCTGTTGCATCTGCATCATCTGTTGCTGCATGGCTTGCTGGAACTGCTGGAACTGCTGCATGGCCAAGTGCTCGGACAAGTGCGCTTGCATCCCGACGACCTTATCCGGCTGACTCTGCTGGAGCATGGCGATCTGTGCTTGGTGCACCATGATGTGCGCGCCGTGGTTCTGGTCGATGAACGCCCGGATCGGTTTACCCAACTGCACCATCGAACCTTCGGACACCGGGTCAAGCCTCGGCAACTGCGTCGGATCAGGCGGCAACGGGAACAGTTTCTCAGGCTCAGGGAAGTGCATCGCTTTCAGCACTTCGATCACGGCACCGCGCAGGTCCGGGTTCAGCTGCGGGAACTTAGCTGCCATATCAACGGCCGTCTGCGCCATTGCAAGGCGCTGCGCCGAACTGAAAATATTCGGATCGCTGACCGGCAGGATATCAATACGCTCGTCGAAGTCTTCGCGCAGGATCGAATCTTCAACCCCGGCCAACTGGAACGGATACGCTTCCGGCAGGTGCTCGCCATTCAGTTCGGCGATGTTAATGAATTCGTCGCCAAACGCCTTGTGCAGACGTCGGTGAATCCCGCTGTACACCTTCGAACCCTGCTCGATCTGGGCAACCACGTTACCAACCGGACCTGAAGTACCCGCATCACCCACCATAACCTCAGTGGTGCTAGCGAACCGACGACCCAGTTCGTTGATCTGTCCCAACAAATTGAACAGCGTGGGGGAGGGCTCCTTGAACGGCGGCGTGTAGAACGCCTTACCCAGCTCCTCGGCGGTCATCTCGGTGTTTGTCCACTGCCCCGGAACCAGCTCGATGTCACCATCCAGCTTGGCGTCTTTCGACTTGAACCCGCCCTGCAACGACGCGTACGCACCACTGTCGAGCAGAATATTCAGAATCTGCGTCGCCGCTTCGCCCAGTGACCCAAGAACGTGCAAGAGCCCGAACCCGTAGAGCCCAAACCCGGGCAGGAATTTCTTGTGCGTGAACATACACCGCTCACGCTTCTTCGAGTCGTTCTCTTTCCAGTTACGGTAGATACCTAGTACGCTTCCGCTTTGCGAGTCGATGGTGATCCGGTACGGCAGCGATTTCCCGCCGTCGACCTCACCTGGCAGTGAGTAGCGCGTGTGGCACTCGTAGAATTTGTACTCGTACTCATCGGCACCAACCGTAACGTTACCAGCCTCGTCGACGTCCAGCAGGGCTTTCGTAGTCGGGTTATCAGCGTCTTCATCAGCGCCAACCTCTTCCACGTTAGCCTGTACGTACAACCCGGCTTCGACCAGATCCTCGTACTCGTCCTTGCAGTAGTGCAGAACGTGCGTCCTGCGCGGGGCTTTCTTCAAGCTGCGCGCCTTGTTGTTGACGATGAAGTCGTCACAGCGCACCCACACCGACGTCACTTTCTCTTCAATCGGGCAATAGTACTGCTTGTCGAACTCGCTACCAGTCAACGGCAGCATGTACAGCATCTGGTCGCGCTCGTCGTAGTAGTCGCGGTCTTCGACCGTCAACTGGTAATTCATGAAATTCTGCACGCGCTCCGCCTGACGGATGCGTTCAGTTGTGGCTTCTGCGATCACACCTGCTTTGACCGGACCCTTCGACGGCATCAGCTCAGCCATTGCGCGGGCTTGGAACTGCGTCACCGCTTCCATGATCAACGGGTGGTTGATTTTCGTGATCCCTTCAACCTTCTCCGAAACGTCCTGCATGGTCGCCGAATAAATTCCGAGGCTTTCGACACCCCGTTTCATCCGCTCGTACCAGTCGCGGCGCGACTCTTCGTCTTCTTCGATCAGCTCAAGCAGTGTTGTGCCGATCTCATCGAGCACCTTTTTGTCCAGACGCGCTGCAAGGTTTTCGTGGAACGTGCTCTCCATGACGGTGAGCGATGCTTCTTCCTTAACAACGTTACCCTCGTCGTCGACGACCAGCTCTCCCTCCAACTCCAGAGACGCTTCAGGGTCCAGATCGTCCATCTCCACGTCGATAAAATTCGGTAACGCGGAGTCGTCACTGGACAGCTGCTTATCCGGGTCGTACAGAGGGTTCGCCATAGCGTGTCCTTATCTCTTCAAATACCAATGCCTGCGTCGTCCCCGCACCGTCTCGGTTGGGTCATCTTCATCTGGCTCGTCGCTGAGTTGGAGCCAGAACAAACGTCTCAACAAATTCCAAGCGTGCGTGCAGGTGTCGACCAAATCGTCGTGCTTTCCGTTTGGAAACTCGGCACACTCCTGCCGGACTTCTTCCGCCCACGACCGGTCCATATAGTATACACAACCCTGCTCCAGTACAATACTGCAAGCGTGGGCCCGCGCCAGCTTCGAGTCCTTCACCTTTACCGGGCTGATCGGTACGCCCTTACGTCGCAATTCCTGAATCAGCGAGTGTCCAGACGCCTTCTTTTCCACGAACACCCGATCCGGCTGGAACTCCCGGTACGACTCCCACGCCTCGTCGCGCAGCTCAGGGAACGTCACCCGCTTCTTGTACCGCTCAAGCAGAATACACGCGTACTTCCCATCCTCCGGCCGCTTGAAAATCCCCCACGTCGTGCGAGCACTGTAGTCGTTGACCTCTTCAACTTCAAACGCGGTATCGTAGACCTGCATCACGTACTCGCAAGCAGGCGGCTCGTCTTTCTTCCACAAACGCCACTGATCTCTTGGCAAAATGCCGCCTTCTTCCTCATACGGGTTCTGGCCGTAAAGCGCTGACCATGCCCGTTTAGTCATGTTCCGCTTGGCGCGCAACAGCTCTTTCATCGGCCAACGGCGCGGGCTGAATGAATCGCCGGCCTTGAACGTGATCGGGTCAGGGAATTGTTCTGTTGCCAAATACTTCCGATACTTCGGCTCGTGGCTTATCCGGGTCAGCAGCTCGGCAGATGCGTCATCCAGAAGTGCTGGTATCGAGAGCACATCCCACTGGTCCGCTTCCGGCTCGATAACCGACTGTGCTAACAACCTACCTGCGAGGTCATCGACAGCCCAGCGAGTTTGAATCGAAACTATGGCGTTTCGGTTAGGCATCCGACGAGTGTAGAAGCCGGGACCGTACCACTCCCAGATCGAATCTTTCTCTACTTTTGAGAGCGCCCCCTGTTCATCCAGAACATCGTCGAGGCACCCAAGGTGCCAGCCCCGGCCTGCGATACCCGTCCCAACACCGACCGCTGCATACTTCCCATTTTGCGTCGTCGCCCAGTTCGAAGTGGATCTGGAGTCCTTGGATAACCGCGTATTGGGAAAAATCTGCTGAAACGCCTCATCCAGCAACAGGTTTCTCGCCTCACGGCCAAACGACTCGGCGAGGCCGGTCGAGTGGCTCACCTGCATCATCTGATCTGCTGGATGGTGGCCGATGTAATACGATGGGAACAGCACCGAACCCATCAACGACTTACCCGTACGCGGCGGCATGAACACCATCAACCGGTCAATCTCACCGGTGACGATCTTCTCCAGCTTCTCCGCCACTGCGATATGGACCTCTTCGATGATGAAGTCCGGGCGGACGTGCAGTATGTAGTCTAAGAAGTTGTCCGCTTTTGCGCGTTGCTCCTGCCGACGCAAGTACTCCTGAAGCAGTAACTCTTCAATCTCTTCCGGCGACGGCTTATGGAGCGCGTTCATTCAGCAGCGGGCTTGACTTTCTTTTTGGCTGGCTTGACGGCAGGGATTTGCTCGGCGGTTGCCTTCTGTTCCAGCGGGTGAATGGTGGTGTCCACCATGGCCACTTCCACGCCGTTCAAAAACAAATAAGCCGTGGTGCCATCCATCTTCACTTCGTCGTATTCGAACTTCATGGTGTTCCTTACTGTATGGTGGTTGGTGTGACGTCGATGGTCTGCGGTTGCCGTTTCTGCACGATAGCAGCGACGCGTGCTGCCAGCTCGGTGTCTGACAGCTTCTTGAGACTCTCCGCAATCTGCGGAAGATACTGTTGCTCGGCAGTCGGGTTCGGCTTGGGCTCCAAATCCGCTGCTTTCGTGACATACTTGATCAAGTCGGCTTTTACCGGAGCAGGCGTCGACGGATGGTGGATCAGGTCGTACGCAGTAACTAGCAGTTCCTCGGCCATGATCTTGGCCTTTTCACGGAACGACAACCCCTTGGCCTTGATCTCGGCGCGATAGTCAACCACGCGCTGCATGAACGTCGGGTTCTTCTTGAGCTTCTCGAACTGCTCGGGGGTGACGTTGTATCGTTCAAGAATCTTCGGCAGATCGTCGAGAGCGAGCGCCAGCTCAAAGCAAAGCCGGTGGTCAAACGGTTCGAAGTAGGTCTTGATCTCATCCATAGTGAATCGAGAATAGCACACGACGTGAGTGCTTGCTACCGTTGGACAGGTTGCCCGCGAAGCGGGTGTTGTATGGAAACAACGGGTTGACTATATATGTCAAGTTGGATTTCGCCACGGGTACTAAAAATTCCGGCGGGGTTGTGTGTACAGAGAGGAGGCCGGGTGCCCCCGCCGGGGGTGGGGGTAGGGAGGGGTGGGAATCGAGCCGCCAAACGTGCAGGAAAAGCGAAAGCGCAAAATTTCAACGGCTCGCAGGCAGAACGAAGTCTATATAAAACTTGACGCGCCGAGGATCATAGACTAGTATTCAGTCCATGGCAGTGATGCCTGCGCTCTTTAACAAACAGGTTCTAGGTTCCGCGTGCCTTATCACGCGGCGCGATACGACAGCGCGTATCTGTCGGGGCCCTTTCCATAGGAGATTATCATGGCCCGTGCAATTAAGGCGGCGACTGCCAAAGTCGCAACGCCCGCTAACGACATGGCGGCAATCATCGCGGCGGAAGTAGCCAAAGCGATGGCGGCAATCAACGCTAACACCACGGCGAAGGCGGAAACGCCGAAGGCGGAAACGCCGAAGGCGAAACCAGCCAAGAAAGAGGTCAAATTTCTTGACCTTGAAATTGGGGAAGCGAATCGCATCAAGGCGACACTGGCCGACGGCCGAAAGGTTCTGATCGGCCGCAGCTTCAAAGGCACGTACGTGCTGCTGGAGTCCTAACATGGGCGCCCCGGTGAAAGCCGGGGCGTTGCCCAAAGTGGCAACGCCTCATGTCCTGACTCCACCAGAGTCTGGATTCTTCCTGTACTTCGATGACGGTGGATATCAAAGAATGCAGCGCCTTTGGTATTCGTCGCTCAAGGCAGCGCGCGCTCAGGCGACGCGCATGAAACTAGCCAGACCAGTGATCCTTAACAACATGGGAGACTTGCAATGAAACTCAGCAAGGCATACTGGGCGATGGTGTTCGCCCAGACCAGCGAAGTCGGCGAAGCTGACTTCCGCGACGTAGTCGCAATGCTCACGATGTGAGCCAAACCCGGCAGCGAAAGCTGACCGGGTTTTTTATTTTGCTGTACTCGCCTAGTTCAAATGATGATAGTCCAAATGCAGAGGCTGAACCCATCGCGCCAACTTATGTATAGTATCAACCCGCGTAGCACTATATAAAACTAAAAATTCAACGTATTCCAGAAACATCATTCCAAAAACATAGGTCTATACAATTTTTACAGTTTTTTCTGTATAGACCAGTTGAAAACACCCCGGTTTCTGTATATTCCCTACAATATTGTCGTTTTTGAAACCCTAAATCTGCTACGGATGTATAGTATAGGACACTGACATAGAATATAGAAATCACCCAGACCACAAATCGGCTGGAAACCCTTGGTACCACTGGAAACTATATAAATCCCCGGACCCCTAAAACCAGCCCCTGAAAGGGGCAAAAACAGGTCTAAAAATATACAAATAACCATAACTAACTAAAAAAACATTGTTTTTGGATTTTATAGAGCGCACTGTGGAAGCCATTTTCACCCAGCTTGGGTGATTTTGCTGCCCCAGCCTCACTCTTGTTTTTTCACCTGCTAAACTTATATATTCCTGCAAAGCCTTGATTCTAAAGGACTTTTCCTCACCACTATACATTTCTCCGCTATACAATTTCCCATAACTATACAAATAACGACCCTCACATCCCACCGTCATGGTCGCTGGCCGGAAACCCTTGCCACGACTGGGCGCTTGACACGGCGAGTCACTTGGCCTAGACTTCGGGTCGTCGGTGGAGAGCACCCCGCCGACCACGATATAGAATCCTTAGCTTGGCCCAAACGGATACCGCCCTCTGGACGGCCAATCGGATAGAAGAAAATCTATATAGTGACAACTTGGGTATCAGGACTTCCTTGGTAACGGTTACATCGGCCAAGCGGACCTGCCGATCACTGAGCAAAGACACACCCGCATACGGACGCCACTGGCTCATGTAATCCCCGATGGAGAAACCAGCACAGCTGGTGGACAGAATCAGGTTGGTGATTTGCAGACTCTGCGACGCACGACAGTATCCAGCGCCAAGCGTGTTAATCCGATACCCATCCATAGTTCCACGATAAAAATTGCCCTAAAGGCAATGCGCTCACACCGTATTGGCGCTCGTGGTCCTCGGGATATGCCGGGTAAGCATATCTGTGCTCTCTAAAGAGAGCCGTTCTTTGATGGTGTTGGTAAGTCGTCTGTTTATTAAACGTAGCACCATCAAATAACGATCCACCGTGGTCACGCGGCCCGCCACTTCCAAAGCGGTCGCATACTAGGAGATTCAAGATGATCTACGATCACTACAAAACCAACCAGCACGCCCACAACATCGTGGCCAACGCCAACCGGTTGTACAACACCGATGGTATCCCGAACCGCACCACCAACGAGGACGACCCGTCCGACAATGCCTTGAGCTATGGCTCGTGGCAGCTTAACATCAACTTTACCGACGCCCAGAGCGTCCTCAACCGTACATCTGAAGTGCTGTACGATAACTTCCACACCGAGGTTATCGCCCGATACGACGCGGCGAGCGCCCTTCTGGCCGCTTACAGCCGTAAGCGTTCCGCATTCATAGGTCAGATGCAAGCTCAGCTTGCGGCCAAGCACCACCCGCGTATGGCTCCGGCTAAACTCGACACGATCCGTAATAGCGTCAACAGAACCCTCGCCAAGACGGGCGAGCTGGTGGCCAAGCTGATTGCCACCAAAGACTTGAGCCTTATCCCGGAGATCCGGGACACGACCAACCAGTCGAGCCGCGCAGCGACGTGTATTTACAGCGCGTTGTCTGGCGACAACCTTGGCAAGAAGATCCTGCTTGCTATTCATCGTGACAATTGCCACGAGCGCACCAGTAACACCCTGCCGTTTCATCAGGAGCCATGGTTCAAGCCAGTCGCCGGGTGCCATATGAGCAAGACCAAGCCCGGGATGGTTGCGATCTATCGTAGCCTCGATCACTTCGTCGCTGATCGGCAGACGATTATGAAGGCGGGGAAATTCCTCGCCGAGTTCTTCCCAGCCCTGACCCAGCCCTGACCCAGCCTCAGATCAAGCAGTGGTCTGAGCGTATGGCGGCGTTCAACATGCCGCTGATCCAGCACCTGCTGGACAACAACGACCCGAAGTGGGTCGACAACGAGCGCGAGCTGCGGCGCGAATGGGCCCGCCTGTACGACGAGATTCAGGTCGACCACTCGTGTATGAAAGGCGAGTCTTGCGTCAAGGTGTACGGCGTACCGGGCAACGACCTCGGCCTGTTGTATTTCGAAGACCCGGCTGACGGAACCCTGATGATGAGGACAATCGTCAACGTCAGGACCAAGAAGTATGTACGGGAGTATCCGTACACTGACAGCACCAAGGGTATGAACGACGGTGCGTTTCGTGAGTGGCTGGAAGCTAACGGCTGGGCTTCGTCCAACCGCATGGCCCACTCCGGTTGTCGTATTCACAAGATCGAGTGTAGCGAGGGTCGTTACGTCATGCCATACATCGATGGGTGTGGTTCGGTCGAAGATCATGGCTCGTATTTCACCATCGATGGGAATATCAGTGCATCCAGCACGGATGGTTATATTAACTGCGGCGTGACCTGCCCTTGCTGCGGCGGGGCGTTCAGCGACGAGGACGCGCTGACTTATGTCGATTGCCGTGGCGAGTCGATCTGCGAGAGCTGTCTTGAAGACAATTACCGTTACGCTTATGGGCGTCGGTACGAAGATTGGTACCCGGAGGAAGACTGCATCCAGTGTGAGACCGACGGCAACTGGTACCTAGAAACCTCCGCATCTGATCACGACGTATACGAGTGCGAAGTGACTGGCAACTGGTATCACCTCGATGATCTGGTCAACACCAAGGATGGTTTCGTCTACGTCGACAGAGCACAAGCCCTTGACCACGAGGACAGCGACGGTAACACACACGCAGTGGAGTCCGACGCCAAGCAGCTGCCGGATGGGACGTGGTGCCATGCCGATGACTACGATGACCTGCTTGCCGAGCAGCAGGTCGAAGACGAAGACGAAACTGTTACCGAAGGAGAACAAGCATGAGCAAGAATACCAAAGCAAACAAGACCACCAGCCAGTTGTTCAGCTTCGAGGGTAAGGATGATCTGCTGTACATCCTCGGCATGGGCCGTCCGCACGACGGAGCGAACGAACAGAAACTTGGCTTTCATCTGGTGCACGACTACGGATGCGAAGCGTTCGCCGACAAGGATGGTGCTGTCGCAGCTTATGTGCTGTCGATTCCTCACGCCGATGGGTCTGCATCCAAGACCCTGTTCTCAAGCCACACCGATACGGTCGACGGCAAGGACTGCGCTCACTACCTGCTGGAAGACGACAAGGGTAGTGGTCGACTGTTCACCGATGGCAAGACCATCCTTGGTGCTGATGACGGCGCTGGTGTGTGGCTCATGCTGCGGATGATTGGTGCTGGTGTGCCGGGTACTTATGTGTTCAATCGCGGCGAAGAGTGCGGAGGTATTGGATCTTCGGCACTGGCTCGTGACTACGCTGACTGGCTGCAACAGTTTGACAAAGCGGTGGCGTTCGACAGGGCAAGGGATCACTCGGTGATCACCCATCAGGGTGGATCGCGTTGCTGTTCGGATGACTTCGCCGAGGCGTTGGCTGACAAGCTGTCGCAGTTATGCGACGACGAGTACCTGTTCGCTCCCGATGACTCGGGTATCTACACCGACACGGCTGAATGGACGCACTTGATCCCTGAGTGTACGAATTTGTCTGTCGGTTATGAGATGCAGCACAGCACGAGCGAGTCGCTCGACATGCGGTTCCTTGCCAAGCTGGCCGAGATTGTAGTGAGCATCGACTGGGATGCGCTGCCTGTGTCCCGTGATCCGTCCAAGGTTGAGCAGAAGACATGGGGATTTGGTAACACCAAGCAAAAGTATTCGCTGCCTGACTTCCAGTTGTCGGACTTCGTGGGTATGAGCACCCGCGAGATTGAAGACATTGTGTATTCGGAACCCGAGGCTATCGCCGAAATGATTGCCAGCTTGGTGAGTGGCACGAGCAACAGCGACGAGCCGTATGTGTATGTCGATCTACCGGAGGAATGGAAATGAACTGGGATATTGAGAGCAAGCAGGGTATGCGTAACGCTGTCGAGTGGCTGAGTGCGTTCGTCAATCAGATCAAGGATGGTGGCATGTGGGCTATTCCAAGGTCCGGTTCGGGCTACAAGATCCTGCACAGCGAGAAACGTGCGGTAAGAATAACAGAGTCCCGTGACAAGTCTGTCGAACGGGTATTCAAAGAGATGGGATGGTCAGTTGATGTTGGACCTATGAATGGAGAACAAGCATGAAAACGAGTGAGCTGATTGGCACCGCCCTTGATTGGGTAGTGGCGATGGCGCTGAAGCAGGCTGTCAGGATCGAAGGCGGGCGCAAGAAGTACTGCGTTTATGGTAAGTCGGCACGGGATGGCACGGCGCGGTTCCGCCCCTCAACCGACTGGTCACAAGGTGGCCAGATCATTGAGCGGGAGAAGATTAGCCTTGAAATTAAAGACGACGGTTGGTGGTTAGCATCGTACCAGTACAACTACTCAGACACAAAAGAGCACATCCAACTGGATCACAATCCACTGATCGCAGCCATGCGCTGTTATTGTTGCGCCAAACTCGGCGACACCGTTGAGATACCGGAGGAACTGAAATGAGCGACAAGGAACTACTTGAACTGGCTGCGAAAGCGGCGGGGATTGATTATCCGAGCGGTATTGACGCTCGCTTTGCCCCCGGCTGGGAGCCACTCACAGACGACGGCGATGCATTGCGGCTGGCGGTGAAGTTAGGGATGAGTGTGTCTGTCGAGCCCTACCGTGTATGGGTCGGAGCAGTGGTCGATTATGACATTGTTGAAGAATACGGAGATGTTTACGCCGCCACGCGCCGAGCAATCGTAAGAGCCGCTGCTGAAATTGGGAGGAATATGAAATGACTTACTTCGTCGCAACACTGGAAACACCAGATGAATCCACCCGTTACCTTATGTCTCGTGCTGAGTGCTTGGACACTGCCAAGCGTTACTTCAAAACCACTGCGATCAGCATGGACTGCAAGCTGGTGTCCGTTCAATGCCTGTCCGAGTTCGACGGCGGGGATACTTGGGAGCTTGTGTCACCATGAAAACTATTGTCGTTGTCTACCGCGTCACGAAGACCGGAGCCCATAAGTACGTCCGCGTTTACACGCACGACGGGGAGAATATTACCCGTAACTACCGCGCTGCTGGTGCGACCTACCAACAGAACACCAATACCTTGCGTGTCAAATCTACAACAGATTTTAAATCCCTGTTCGGGGACTCGTTCGTCCTGCTTGACCAGTGACGTTGAGCAAGCGACGATGAGCGTAATGATAGTCCGGCGCAAAACAAAGGAAACCGTATGAACGAAGAAGAGTTCGATGAAATGTCTGAGGACACGGCGGATATGGCGATCAACTTGCTGGAGGAACTGCACGACCTGCCTTCCGAAGCGGATCTCAATATCCCTGTGGCCATGGTGCGAGCCCTGTGCGCCGGCTATCTGATGCTGTACCAGATGAGCGGAGGCGAGATTGATGAAGAAACCATACACTGAACCCGGGAGCCAGACATGACCCGTATCAACGTCGTACCACCTGAAGAACTCTGCGACCAGCACTTGCTGGCGGAGTACCGTGAGCTAACCCGTATTCCTAACACAGTGCTGCGCGGCAAGTTCAGCTTGGAAGGTCAACCAGATGACTACAAGCTCGGCGCTGGGCACGTGAAGTTCTTTTATGACAAGCTTTTATTCTTGCGGCGCAGATATAAAAAGCTAAGGGAAGCATGTGTTAGCAGGGGGTTTGCAGCATTCGACAGGTGGCCAACAGAGCAGCTACCAGCGCACCTGTACAACGACTACAAACCAACCGAAGCCGCGCTGCTAGCTAACCGAGCCAGAATAACCGAACGCATGCCCGTCAAGGCACGTTTTACCAAACCGGGGGCGTCATGAAGAAACCGTACATTAGCATGGGTGGACCAAGCGTTCGCCAAATGAAAGCAATCTACCTGCACGCAGCTGGCGTGTCGCACGAACTGAGCATACACGAAGCCAGAGAACTGGCGCAGAACATCCTGTGGGCTCTTGCGGGTATTGCCACAGACGCGATGGTGGAAGTGGACCGGTTGAACGAACAGTTAGACGGGAGATTGAAATGATCAATGCTAAAAACGAACTACTAGCAGAACTGAAAAATACGGGCTCCGAAATACTTTGCGCTAACCTGTGGTTCCAAGCAACTGCGTTTACCGACAATGTGGATATCCAACTGAAGCTCGCTTACACGCCAGAAGACCTCGCTGAGTTCTTGCAAAAACTAGATTTCGGCTATGACAATGGCTATGGTGGTCAGCGGTTGTTCGGGACGATCTGGTTGAAAGACGGCACATGGTTGGAGCGCGGCGAGTACGACGGTAGCGAGTGGTGGGAACACCGCGTTTTGCCAGCCATCCCGGAGGAATTGAAATGAAACCCCACATGAGCGACAAGGACTACGCCGAGTGGCTGTACGACTGTGGTTTGGACTGGGATACGGCTTGCCAGATGGCGGGCTACGACCCGCACGAAGTGCAGCAGAAACGCCTCAGCATCGCGTTCTACTTGATGATAGTCGCTCTCGTAGTGTTCTTCGTACTGTTGGCCGCGACCTACGCCGGGGAGTTACTGGCTATGCGACCGATGGAACAGGCGATGCTGTCCTGCCTGAACGGCGGAGTTTTCCACGCTGACGACGTATGGTTCAAGTGTGAAAGGTTAGGTGTGCTGTGAGATTCGTTGAAGAACTGGTCCTGCTCTCGGCTACTGCTGGAGCGATTGTCGGTCTACTGATCATATGGGGAGAGTGAGATGAGAGAAACCAGATACACCCCAGATAGTAAGAGCTTCATTCTTTCGTGGGACACAAGCAAACCTTTGGATCATGACGTTATACAGGCGGGGGTGTTTAACTTCGTAAGTGACATCCTGTGTAATGTTGAAACCGGTACGGTACGTAACGTAATCAAGTATAGCTATGGGCCGGACATTATCGGCGTGAAAGTGAGGATCAAATGAAAGAGATCACGTATCGCCTTTGTGCAACATGGTTAGCCGTAGTTTTCGCAATCATTTGGGCACACGTTTGGGGTTTTTGAAATGAACCTAACACTACTTGAGGCCGCGAAGGCCAAGCTGGAAGGGAAGAAGGTTGAGACAAGCAACGACGGTATTAAGTGGTTTGAATGGGCCGGTCAAGATTTTTTCCTGTCGTGGAATTACCGCATCGCCCCGGAGCCGAAGAAGAAAGTGAAGATGTTGTGCTGGATGGAGCAAACGGAACTGATGGGTCGGCGACTTTACTGGTTTGAAGAGGACGCTATCAAGTGGCAAGCAAAGGCTTGGTTCCGTATTCCATCCGAAGACAAAGAAGTGGAGATTGAAAATGACTAACGAATGGCGCGACTTACCAACGATGCAAGACGTGGCGGCAGCACTGGCTGCTGGTGAAGAGATTCAAGATGATATGACTGGTACTTGGACTGGCTGGATTCCTACGGATGGATGGGGTCCTGAGTTCAATTTCCGCGCTCGTCCCCACAAGCCAGCTACTAAAACAATCGTTCTGCGGAGAGCGTTGATGCACGACATAGCTAACGCAAGTGGCTACTACGAAACCAAGGGGACTTTTGATTTCAGCACAAGCGCAGCTTTCTGCATGTGGCTCCCCGGCGAGGAAGTGGTGGAGGTGCCGACATGAAGGTGATACCAAGTGAAGAAGTTATCAGAAGATTGCGAGCAGTTGTTGAGTCATATGGATCACAAGCCGCAGCCGCCAAAGCTCTAGGAGTATCTGATGCGTATGTGAGTGCCGTGATGACACAAACAAAGCCGCCTAGTAAAGCTCTACTGGTGATGATCGGCGTTCAGAAAGTTTCTGTGTTTATAGATGTTTCTACAGTGCAAGCTCGACATCGCATCAAGAACCAGATCAAAAAACTTGAGGCTGAGTTGGAGGCTTTGAAATGACCCGCGACGAGACTGTTGAGGTGCCGGCATGAAATTCTGGTTTGGAAGTAAAGGATGGGGCTGGAAGCTCTACGGCGTTTCGTACAAAGACCAGTGGTTTGTTGGGTTCAGTAGGAAATATACAGAGCCAACTGAATATGCCGGGTTATGTAATGAGTGGGAGGACTGGATGACCGGAGATACGAAATGACCACATGGTTCCTTGTCACGTTTTTGTACGGTCTGCACTGGTCCCCGGCGATGCCGTCGCAAGCTGAGTGTGAGCGAGTCAGGTCGGTGCTTATTAAGTACGTGAAAGAACACTCTTCCGGCAACACGAACTACTTGTACTTGTGCGTGGAAGTGAGGATGAAATGACAGACCGACAACAAGCTGAATTACACGCAGTGATCCTCTTAGTTGGTGCTGTGGTTGCCAGCGACGGATGGTATCAGCTCGCGCTTTCAATAGTTGCGCTGCTGAATCTGGCTGTTGCGTTTGTACTTAGAAGGCGCGACGAGATCCGCTCCAGAGGCGAGAAAGGAAGTGAATGATGAGCAATATCGAAACAGGCGGGCCGGCGTTCCCAACCGATGGTTTCAAGTTCAGCCTCGAACACGGCGATCATCAGAGCGGCATGACCCTCCGTGACTACTTTGCGGCGAAGGTGATGCAGGGGTTTGCTGCTGATCCAAACATGGCCGGAACACCAGTAATAGAAATAGCCAACCAAGCCTATGCGGCAGCCGACGCCATGTTGAAAGCGCGGAAAGGTGGGGTGTGATGCGAGCCTTCATTTTGGTTCTTCTGCTCGCGGGATGCTCAAGCAACATGCGCGAATTTACTGACGCGTGCAAAGCGTCCGGTGGAGAAATAACAAAATCCAGCCTTTCTGTAAGTTCGTGGGGATTCCAAACAGTGACTGCGTTCTGCACGAAGAAAGGCGGCACCGCATGACATGGGCCTTGATCACCGCCGGCTGGGTTGCGCTGTTTCCGAATATGTCCGCCTGCACCGAGCAGGCCCGAAAAATCGAAAGGGCGGAGTGCCGCCCGATTGTGAGGATTAAGTGATGAGAAGAGAGGATGCCTTAAAAGTAGCAAGAGAAGCTCAAGTATCTGAGCCATCGTCACAACGTATAAATAGACTCTGTGACTTAGTGGAACAACCACTCTTAGAAGAAATCGCCCACCTAACCAAGCAGCGCGACGATCTGGTGGAGTTCATGAATGAGATAGTCAGCGTGACCCCAAAAGTCAAAGACCGCGAACTGTGGATTCACACCGTGAAAATCAAGGCCGCAGCACTCGCCAGCGTGGAGGAAGGGAAATGATGTACCGCTACGAAGAACGCTCCGGCATGGGCCACCGCTTCGACATCATCGGTCCGAACGGATTGTTCTGCATCTGCTGGAAAGAGAAGGATGCGAGATTCATTGTCGATGCGCTTAATGAGTTTGGGGAGGTTTTGAAATGAGCGACAAGGAACTGATTGAACAGCTGCGTGAGTACGCCACAAACAATGGATACAGCCACGGAGATTACGCAGACGTGATGCTGGAGTCGGCCAAAGTAATCGAGCGCCTGACGGCTGAGAACAAAGAACTGTTTGACGCTATGCAGCATCCTTCATACGAAGAAGAGAACCGTTTGCGGGCTGAACTGGCGGAGGCGAAAGGAACGATTGACGACCTGAGAGCGCAGGTTAAACGGCAGTCTGAAATGCTCAAGGCGCATAGCGAGCCGGTAAAGCGCGTTCCGATGGTCGAATCATGCCAAGCGTGCGGTCATGAGCATGAAGTGCCACAGCCAGCGCAGAGCGAGCCGGTTGGTGTGACGATCAATCTTGCTGGTTCAAATGGTGGCTTCACAACCTGCGTATTTGAGGCCATAAAAGTGCCGGCAGGAACGGTTCTATTCACCACCCCACAGCCAGCGAGCGCGGAGGTGGAGCGCGATGCGGCGCGGTATCGGTGGTTGCGTAGCAAACGCGAAGTGCTTTTGCTGACCGGTTTCTTCGGCAACGGTTGCATCAATAGGGTAATCGAAGAGGTTGATGCAGAAATCGACGCCGCGATGAAGAAGGGATACGAATCCAAATGAACCCAAGAAAACAATACGACTACGCGCCGAAGATATGTCCGTTGTGTTTGCGCCGCGTACCTCACTCGCAGTTGGTCGATGTTGAAATCGACAAATTCCATAAACGGCAAGTGTGTATCCCTTGCAAGGAGAAAAGCAAATGAGTTTCGAGAAGCGAACGTGCCCTGTGTGCAAGACCCTGTTTATCCCGATCAAAGTCAATCAAGTAGTGTGCTCAGCAAAGAGCAAGTGCCATCACCGGTACAAGAACCTGAGACGTGAAGGTAGGCTTGAAGTGCTCACCCGTCAGCCGCGAGGAGAGTTTTCTTGGTCGGATATGTTGACCGGGTTCCTGATGAAACACCCAACCGCAAGGAGAGATTTCCATGAACTGGAGACTATGCTGCCCTGAGTGTGGGTCAAGCAAAACACACGAGTCGTATGCCGTTGACGATATCCAATTCGACTATTACTACGAATGTTCCAGTTGTTTGGCGCGGTTCAAAATAACCAAAGAAGAGCTTGAAGACTATGGGCCCGTTGACAACACCCTATCCAAACCAGACTTCGAACAGCTCTACCGCCGCTTGGTCGATAAGTACATTGCCGAGGTTAAGGCCAATGAGGAACTGGTTATGGAGCTGCATGGGTGTCACATGACTATTCGTCGGATGCAGGAGGAAAGGAAATGAGCGACACCCGGTTCACCGCTGAGTACTGGCTGGATCGCAAGGGTTATCTGGTTGGTGCTGTTCGAATACCCAAGCAGCGCGAGGTGGTTCTCGAAGCCCTTGCCGACATCATCAGCAGGTACTCGATAGATATGAACGTCCCGTTCGATCAAGTGCTCAAGGACATCTGGCACTACAAACAAGTAGGAGACCGACTGTGATAGTCCTTCGTGAAACGATCTGTCCGAGCTGTTCTGGTTCCGGCGAAGGGATGTACGAGGGCACAACGTGCCGATCCTGCAAAGGCAGAGGGCTTCACTATGAGCCAGTGACGTGCATGTCGTGTGGTATCGAGCTGGATGAAGACGTCGATTTGTGTGACGAATGCAAGGAGGAAGCAGATGCAGTTTGAACTCTACACCAACGAAGAATTGGTCGGATTTATCGAGAACCGACAGCACTACAAGCTCAGCCAGTTTCAGCTGGCAAGGCTAATCCAGATCCTTGACGAACGCCTCGGAGAACTCCGCTATGGTAGGTAAGTGGGACACTCGGTTCATTGAACTGGCGCAGCATGTGGCCACGTGGTCTAAAGACTCAACCAAGGTTGGCGCGGTGATTACTAATGGCAAACGGATCATCAGTCTGGGCTTCAACGGATTTCCTGCTGGTACTGACGACTCCGAAGACCTCTACGAAAACCGTGCAAGAAAGCTACACCGAGTGCTCCATGCTGAAGAAAATGCGATTCTTTTTGCACGGCAGGATCTCGCAGGATGTACCATCTATGTCAACTACACGCCCTGTGGTAACTGCGCGGCCAAGATCGTTCAGTCCGGGATCATTCGTGTGGTGACCTATCCTCCGGACCCTAAGTTTCTGGGAAAGTGGGGAGAATCTGTCAAAGAGGCGCTGGCGATGTTCGAAGAAGCTGGTGTTGAATACGTAACGATTGACTGAAAGGACAACATGAACAACGTAGTAAATATCAAACTCCACCAGCCTGACGCCAAGGTTCCGTTCTATGCAACCGAAGGGGCAATGGGTTCCGATGTGTTTGCTTGCATCACTGGCGAAGTGTGGGTACACCCGGGGCAAACCAAGCTGATCCCGTTGGGCTTCTCAATGGAGCTTCCGAAGGGGCTAGCTGCGTTTCTCTTGCCGCGTTCAGGGCTCGGTCACAAGAGCGGTATCGTGTTGGGTAACCTCGTTGGTCTGATTGACGAGGACTTCCGTGGTGAGGTGTATGCGTCGGTTTGGAATCGTAACAGCGAAGGTGAGGCGTTCTGCATCCACCCTAGTGATCGCCTTGCCCAAATGGTGATCGTTCCTGCTGTTCAGGCCGAGTTCAACGTAGTGTCTTCGCTCGGAGAAACGAACCGTGGTGCAGGTGGTTTTGGACATACGGGAGTGAAAGCATGAGCCGCGAACTGAGCGAGGTTGAAGTGATGCACCGGTTCCGCGAACTGGTGGGGTCATACGAGTCACAGCGTGCCTGTGCCGCTGCGTTTGCAGTTACCGAGTCGTACATTAGCAAGCTGTTGCTCGGTGACCGTTGGATACCTGAACGATTTCTGGAAGCGATGGGAATTGAACGGGAGGAGCGTACGCAATTTATCTACAAGGAGATCGAATGAAACTCGTCGTATTCCCAACCAAAGAACCCGAAGGTCAGAACGCTTGCGAGATCCTGACCGCGATTGCCGATGACACACCACCAGACACCAAGCTGTTCGTCCTGCGCTACGTCGACGGAAACATCCACTTCCACACGGCGAACATCAGCATCGGCGAACTCAACCTTGGGTTGGATCAAGCCAAGAAGTACATCCTCGAAGGAGGTTTCGTATGACATACACAGGGCTGGAAAACTACTCGGACAACGAGTTGATCAAGATGACCGATATGAACGCCAAGACACCGCTGGAACTGGAGCTGGCCAAACGGTTAGATGACCGGAACGAAGAGCTGAAGGACTGGGAGAAATATGAGGCGGAGCTGGATTGGCGGGCGCCCCCACGAACAGGGAGACGGGTTTTCAAATGACGCCGGAAGGTAAGGTCAAAGCCCAAACTGACAAGGTTCTGCGCGAAGCCGGTGCGTACTACCACAAACCTGTGATCAACGGCATGGGTAAGCCGACCTTGGACTACGTTGGGTGTCACCGTGGGATGTTCTTCGCCGTTGAAACAAAAGCCGGTAACAAGCAGATGACCGAGCGACAGAAAATCACCGCCGCAGAGATGAGTAGGGCGGGCGGGGTTGTGTTTCTCATTAACGAACAGACAGGAACGAAGGAGTTGGAAGAATGGCTAAGCCGCTCGTAATTTTTCATAAGTCTTGTGCAGACGGATTCGGAGCAGCATTCGCTGCGTGGTTGAAGCTCGGAGATGAGGCTGAGTATTTGCCGATGCAGTACGGTGACGTGCCTGAGGTGCAGGATTTGCGCGATATGGTCGACCACCGTGATGTTTACGTCCTCGACTTCTCACTACCGAAGCCGGGTATGGACGAGCTGTTTCGTACCGCCGAGAGAGTCGTTTGGCTCGACCATCACAAAACGGCGTTCGAGATGTGGGGGGTTCCGGTTGATTTTCGTTATGAATGCGCCGATGTAGGGGACCGCCACAGAACCATCCTAGATAACAACAGGTCCGGCGCGCTCATCGCTTGGGAATACTTCCACCCGAATACCGAAGTGCCGATGCTGATCAAACACATCGACGACTACGACCGCTGGCAGTTTAAGCTCCAAGGTACGAAGGAATTCAACAAGGCGCTGTGGAGCTACGCATCATGGTCGTTTGAGCAGTGGAAGGATTTTTTCTTCTGTGGTCCTGACGACGGAGAGGACAATATTACTCCCGGGGAGTTCATCGCTCAAGGCGCTGCCATCCTCCGCGCCCACAACCAGAATGTGCAGAGCGTTGTGAAGGGCGGGGCGAGGAAGTGCGAGTTTGGCGTACAAACTGCCATCGTCCACGACGGGTATGGTGGCATGGAACAAGAAGGATTCCTTGCTAGCGGTCTCGCCGCTAACTGCCCGCCGCACCTGACCTCTGACGTAGGGCACGAACTCGCCAAACAGTCGGGTACTTTCGGGCTGTGCTGGACGCTCTCCAAGGAAGGGATGGTCGCTAAGTGTTCCCTGCGCAGTAACGGGGATTACGACGTGTCGGCAATTGCTAAGGCGTTTGGAGGGGGTGGACATAAGGCGGCGAGTGGGTTCGAAGTGCCAATCGAAACCTTGTTGGGATGGATGAAATGACTAAACCGCTTAACGAAGCCACCCTAGAGGTATTGCTTAGTGCCATAGATGCGTTATGCGAAGGCAGGGGAGAGGTGGTCGCTTTCAAACCGACGAAAATCATCATCCAACCCAGCATGATGAAAATGGCGCGTAGGGTATTAAGAGCCCCGTTGTTTGCCAACAATCGCCGAGCCACTTATTTGCGAATCAGAGGGGCTAGAAAATGAAAATCGTAACGCTGGATTACGAAACCTTTTGGTCTCAGACGCACACCCTGTCCAAGCTCAACCCAATTGTCTACACCACCCACCCTGAGACGGAGATCATTTCTTGTGCTCTGAAGATCGGTGACGAGCAAACAGAAATCATTTTTGGTGAGGCGGAGATCGGCAAGCGGTTGAAGCAAATCGACTGGTCTGATGCAGTGCTGGTGTCACACAATAACTCTGGGTTTGACTCGATGATCAGCGCGTGGCGTTATGGACTTCGGCCGAGGCTCTGGGCTTGCACACTAGCAATGGCGCGGCCGCACCATGCGCTTACCACTGGGCTTTCGCTTGGCAAGCTGGTGGAGCACTACAGCATCGGCAAGAAGGACAACACGGCCCTGCTGAACACCAAGGGGCGGCACTTAAAAGACTTCACGCCGGCCGAGATCGAAGCGATGCGGAAGTACAACGGCGAGGATACGGATCAGTGTTATGCGCTATTCAAGAAACTGCTCAAGCTCACGCCGTTGTACGAAATGAAATTGATCGACCAAGCGATCAGGCAGTTGGTCTTCCCGCAGTTCGAGTGTGATACGGATTTGTTGGAGACAACGTTAGCGGAGGAGCGATGGAACAAAAAGACCATGCTTCTCAGTCTGGCTAAGCAGCTTGGACATACAGTCGTCGACCCCGATGCTGCGGCGGACGCCATTTCAAAGACACTTGGGTCTTCAGCAAAGTTTGCTGCGTTCTTGCAGGAGCTTGGCGTAACAGTACCAACCAAAATCAGCAAGACGACCGGAAAGGAGACCTACGCCCTCGCAAAGACAGATGAAGCCTTCCTTGCTCTACAAGAACATGACAGTCCTTTAGTATCCGCAGCAGCAGCAGCAAGATTGGGGGTCAAGTCGACCATTCTAGAATCACGCATCGAGACGTTTTTGGAGGTAGCAGAAGCCACAGGCGGCAAGCTGCCGGTAGCCACGAACTACTACGCAGCGCACACCGGACGCAATGGCGGGACGATGAAACTCAATCAGTTAAACCTGCCTCGTGTGCCGCGAGACAAAGCCGGAGAGGTCATACCTAAGCCAACCAACGCGCTCAGGTGTTGCCACAAAGCGCCGAAAGGGATGAAGGTCATCGTAGCCGACCTCTCCGGTATCGAACTTCGGATGAATATGTTCTTGTGGCGCGTACCTTACGCAATGGCACTGTTCGAAGCTGATCCGGAGAAAGCTGACCTTTACAAAGTGTTTGCCGGAGAGCTGTACGGTGTTGCGCCGACTGAGGTGACTAAAGACCAGCGACAGATAGGCAAGATCGCCCACCTTGGATTGGGTTATGGGGCCGGCGCAGCAACGTTTCAAAAGGTCGCCAAGCTGATGGGCGGGGTCGAGATGGACGCTGTTGAAGCTAAAAGTGTTGTAGATACGTATAGGCGAGCGCACCAAGAGATCGTTCAAGGGTGGCGGAAGTGCCACGAAGCCCTCGATTACGTGTATTCTGGAGGCTCAATCGCAATCGACCCTTGGGGGTTATGTATTGCAGAGCAAGGCCGGATACGGACTCCGAAAGGGGCTATCCGGTATCCGTCGTTGAGAAAACAGCCCGACGAGAAAGGCAAACAAGAGTGGTGGTATGGTGAAGGCAGGAACGCAACGAGGATATACGCCGGGAAAATTACGGAAAACCTTGTACAGCACCTGTCGAGGTTCATCATCGCCGACGCCAAACTTGAGTTCGAAAAGCGCACCGGGTTCTGCCCAGCGCTGGACGTCTATGACGAAATCGTCGCAGTTGTGCCTGAAAAGGAGGCCGAAAACATGTTGCGCGAGCTGCAATCAATCCTGCGTAAATCCCCCGACTGGTTCCCGCAGATCAAGCTCTGGTCCGAAGGCGATATCGCGGACAACTACGGAGCGGCAAAATGACTAAGAAAATGCCAGCGTGGTCATTCAGCGCACTGGGTACGTTCGAAACATGCCCCATGCAATACAAGTCGAAGTACATTGACAAGACTTACGTTGAGCCACCGCAGGATCACTTGATTCACGGCATCCGGGTGCACAAGGCGATGGAGGATCGAGTCAAGGACGGCACGCCGTTGCCGGAGGATCTCGCTGATCACGAACGATGGGTCAAGGCGTTTGAAGCGTTCCCTGCGAAGCAGGTGCTTACCGAGTACCAGATCGGGTTGACCGAAGGGTTCGAGCCGGCAGAGTTCTTCGGAAAGAACGTGTGGTGGCGTGGCGTGGTTGACGTCGCGTTGGTCAACGGAGACAAGGCGTGGGTTGGCGACTACAAAACCGGCAAGATCAAACCGGACTTCACTCAGTTGAATCTGTTTGCGTCGGCCATGTTCTACCACTTCCCAGAACTCCAATCCATCAAACAGACCTACATCTGGTTGAAATTTGGCAAGCACGACTCGGCAGTAATGCACCGCTCTGGCGTGCAGGCTTTCTGGCAGCAAATGCTTCCTCGTGTCCAGCGGTTACAGTACGCAGTCGAGAACGACCACTGGTTCGAAAAGCCGTCTGGCCTATGCAAGAACTACTGCTACCACCCGACATGTCAATATCGGGGTAAAGGGAGATAACCATGCTGGTGTCTCAGAAGTACAAACAGGTGATCTTGAAACTCAACAACCCGGGCAAGGTGCTCGGGGTTGTTCCCGGCGCTAAGGCGTCAAAGAAATATCAAGGTATCGTCTACGTGCCGCACAACCCGGATACGACAGCGATCCTTCGCAACATCGGTTTCAAGAAAACACCATCGCCGGTAACCTACGAATACGACTGGCCCGGTCGGTACTCGCCGTACAAGCACCAAATGGTTACGGTCAATTTTCTCACCGGGCACCGTCGAGCGTTTGTGCTTAGCGGGTTGGGTTGTGTTGACAAAGATACCGAATACATGTCCCCGTCCGGTTGGAAGAAAATATCGGAGTACTCCGGCGGCGATGTGTTGCAATACAACCGTGGCACCGGAAAAGCAGAGTTCGTCACCCCCTTGGCCTTCATCAAAAAGCCTTGCTCAGAGTTCATCAGAGCCAAGACCAAATATGGTATCGACCAAATGCTTTCAGAGGAACACCGGGTGCTTCTCGAAACCGCCAAAGGCAAACAGGAAGTTCTCACCGCCGCAGAGTGGGAGCAACGTCAAAACGACTGGGTGTCTGGTGTTAAAAAGCCACGCTCTTTCAGTAGTATTGGCTATTCGCACGGCGGTATTCCAAACACCTTTAGTTTTTCTGGTGTAGGGTTTCCTCTGTCTGACCAGCGGCTCCGAGTACAAATAGCAGTTATTGCAGATGGGTATTTTCCGTCAGCGACTAACCGCTGCGTTGTTCGTATAAAGAAAGACCGCAAAAAAGACCGACTTCGCAAACTACTCACTGACGCAGGAATACCTTGGACTGAGCGTACTAAAGATTACCCAACTGCCGTCGGGTTTACTGTGTTTGTTTTTTACGCCCCTCGTCGTGAAAAAGAGTTCACACCAGACTGGTACGCTTGCACAGGGGAGCAGCTCGCCATTTTCTGTGACGAAGTTATACATTGGGACGGCTCATGTGCGTCGCACACGAAAAACAAAAACCGAGGCGTTGGATTTAGTACTTACGTTAAAGCGTCTGCCGATTTTGTCCAATTCGCTTTCTGTTCTACCGGGCGCACCGCTAGGTTATACCAACGGGTCCGCGAACGTCGAGGCAAGGTGGAGATAGAGTATGCGGTAGGTGTTCGCAACGAGGGCAAACCGCTACTTATTTCCGCAAGAACCTCTGGGTCGGTAAAAATCAGCAACCTCACAAGAGTGCCTTCCGAAGACGGATACAAGTATTGTTTTAGTGTACCTTCAGGATTTTTAGTGCTTCGGCGCAATGGCTGTGTATTCCTGACCGGTAACTCAGGCAAGACGAACTCGGCGCTGTGGGCAGCAGATTACCTGATGGGCCAGAAACTGGTGAATAAATGCTTGATAATTTCCCCGCTTTCAACGCTTGAGCGAGTGTGGGGCGATGCGATATTCACTGACCTGTTCCATCGGAAGTTCGCTGTGCTGCACGGCTCAGCGGCCCGTCGCAAAAAGTTGTTCGCCGACGCTAAGTTTGACTTCTACATCATCAACCCGGACGGATTCCCGATCATCGCCGAGGAGTACAAGAAGCGCGAGGACATCAATCTGGTGATCGCAGACGAAGCGACCTACTGGAAAGACCCTAGCACCAACCGCTTCCGCCTGTTCAAGTCGTGCTTTGACGCAAACCCACCGGACTTTCTCTGGATGATGACCGCCACACCAACACCAAACGCGCCGTACGAAGCGTGGGGGATGGCTAAACTAATGGGGACCAACCAAGGTACCACGTTCAGTCGGTTCAAAGAAGCGACGATGCAGAAGATCGGCCCGTTCAAATGGGTTCCGCGCAGTAACTGTGAAGCTTTGGTGCATTCACTGTTGTCACCGGCAGTCCGCTTCAAGACAGAGGATTGTATTGACCTGCCGCCTTGTACACACCACACCCGCCAGTGCGAACTGACGGACAACCAGCGCAAGATGCTTTCGGAACTCAAGCGCACGTTCGCTGTGGAAGCTCATGGTGGTGTGATTAGTGCAGTCAACGAAGCGGACAAGCAGAATAAAATGTTGCAGCTGATCCTCGGCTTTCTGTACGGTACGGACGACGATGGCGAACGCGAAACGATACGGCTGGAATTTGCCCCACGACTTAAGCTGTTGAAGGAGGTGATCGAGGAAGTTGGCGGTAACAAGGTCATCATCTTCGTACCTTACGTAGAGCTGACGAGCATTCTCAAGGAGCACCTGAGCACGACACACTCGGTTGAAATCGTTGACGGGTCGGTGAGTTCGAACAAACGCAACGCGATATTCAAGGCGTTCCAAGAAAGCCCAGAACCTCAGATATTGGTAGCCCATCCCAAAACCATGTCTCATGGCTTGACACTCACAAGTTCAGCTTGTATAGTTTGGTATGCGCCCTTTCCAAGCAACGAGATTTACGAGCAAGCAAACGGGCGTATCAACCGCCCATCCCAAACCCGCACCACCAACATCTTTCATCTGGAGGCCACCGAACTAGAACGAACCATATACCAACGACTAAAAACGCGGCAGAAGCTACAAGGCTCACTGCTGGATTACATTCACAGACAGGAGATGTGACATGCCTACCGTAGAACAAGCGGTTAAGCTGATTCGTCAAATCGACGACGACATCGAGGCGCTGGAAGCAGAGACCAAGCTCAAGGTCAACGCTTTGAAAGCCAAGCGCAGCACCCTCGAAGTTTGGCTCAACAAGAAGTCCCTCGAAGACGGGGTGGATTCCTTCAAGACCCAATATGGGACCTGTTTCTGGACAACCACTGCGTACTGCTCGGTCGCAGACTGGGACGCTGTCTGGAAATACATTCAGGATAAGAACGCATGGGAGTTGCTCACCCACGCCGTGACCAAGAAAGCGGTCACCGACATCCTGAAAGAAACCGGCGCGGTGCCGCCCGGACTTAACTATGGTACCAAGAAGACCCTCAATGTGCGTAAGCCTTCGGCAAGCGCCTAATTTGCATCACCACTCATCAAACAGGAGATTTACCAAATGACTACCTCTATCGCTCTCGCCAACGTCCAACTGCCCGCTTACCTGACCGAGCTGGGTGCTTCCTCTGTCCTCGATAACATCACGTCGGGTATCAGCGGCGGTACGGTTCACCCCCGCATCAGCATCAAGTCGTCGCGTTTCCGCATCATCGAGGACGGCGTTGAGCAGACCCTTAACACCCTGACCCTGTCTGCCGTTATCGTCGGCGCCAACAGCGCGCTCTCCAAGCAGTACTACGAAGGTGCGTATGACCCCGAGAACACCGGTGGGCCGGCCTGCTTCTCCGATGATGGTGTGGCTCCGGACCCTGCTGCTCCGTCTCCGCAGAGCGCATCCTGTGCCACCTGCCCGAAGGCTGTCTGGGGTTCGAAGATCAGCCCGAACGGCAAGGAGATCAAGGCGTGTTCCGACCTCAAGCGTCTGGCGGTTGTGTCGTCGGATGATCTGGATGGTTCGATCTACGAGCTGACGGTTTCCCCGTCTGCACTCAAGGACTTCGTGAAATACGCCAAGGATCTGAAGGCACGACACATCAACATCGAAGCTTGCAAGACCCTCCTTGGCTTTGATCCGAACGCCTCCTACCCGAAGCTGACGTTCTCGTTCGGCGGGTTCCTCGACCGCGAAGAAGCGATCAAGGCTCGTGCAATCGCACTGGGTGAGGAAGTCAAGGACGTGGTTCGCCAGAAGGTCATCCCGATTGCTCAGGCCATTGCTGCTCCTGCGCCGACCCCTGCACCGACCAAACCGGCTCCGGTTGCTACCCCTGCTCCGGCACCTGCTGAAACCCCCAAGAAGACCAAGGGTTTTGGTGGCGCTCCGGCTGCGGCGGAAGCCCCGGCTCCGAAGAAGGCCAAGGGATTTGGTGCCCCGGCTGCGGCAGCTCCCGCTGCACCGGTAGAGAAGGAGATCAACCCGGCGCCTGCCGCAGCGGTGTCTGGTACTGCGGATATCTCTGACTTCGAAGCCGAACTGGCCGAATTCTCTGCCAACGGCGCTGCTGACGACGCGGAGTAATCATGAAAAGGCTCAAGCAATCACCAACGCTTGGGCCTCTTCTTCGCTTGGTTGAAGACTACCGGGTGATCTGCGAGATTCCGAGCGCGATACTGGCTCAGGGCTTGGGGGTCACCCGCTTGTCTTACTATCTGTGGTTGGCCGAGAAGACAAAGCCGACCCAGCACAACATCCGTACGTGTAAGATCGTAGGGGCAGCGATGAAGCGGGCCTATGAAAATCAAGAGCTTCCAATCCACCGTTCGTCGTCCTTGACGAAGGGCGAGCGAGAGGCCAAAATCAGAGACGTGCTCTTTCGGTACATCGGTAATTTCTCGGAGAGAGCAAGCTAACAGCGCGGGGCGAATGCCCCGCATTTCTTTCAGACAGGGGAATTCATGGATGCTTTGGCATTTCTGCGGAAGATCCTTCCGCAAAACGGCGTCTACTACTCTGCAACCCCGAAATCATTCATCGACAAAGACGGCAAGGTCGTCGACTACTACGCCCACGTGGCGTTCCATTCGATTGAACAGCTGGCCGAAGACATTCGGATCAAAGATGAATCTGGTCTCACCATGTACCACGCGTGCTCGGCCTTCAAGGTTGAGTTTTACGAAGAGTATGACGCGAAGCGTGGCAAGAACCGGAAGCGCACCAGAACATTCAACAACATGCGTGCCGCCAAGGCATTCTGGTGCGATCTGGATTGCGGGGAGGGTAAAGATTATCCGTCGCAGGCTGCTGCGCTAAAGGGTTTGCGGGAGTTTTGCACCGCAGCAAAGCTGCCATTTCCGTTGTTGGTTTCATCTGGTTACGGGATTCACGCCTACTGGCCGTTGACCGAAGAGCTTGTGGCACCGAGCTGGAAGCAGGCCGCAGACACGCTGAAACGTACGATGATCGCCCATGGCATGCCGCTTGACCCGGCCCGTGGTGCGGATGGCGCGTCGGTTCTCAGAACACCGGGAACAATGAACCGCAAGAAGGCTGATAGTCCTCGTCCTGTTACACTTCTTCACGACGTCGACCCGTACGAAACACAATGGCTCGTTGAGCGGATCAACAGCGCTGCCAAGAAGTCTAACGTGCAACCAACACCTGTACGAGGCCCATCGCTTGGCGCGAGCGTAGTTGATCTCGGACTGGACCAAGCGCAAGGCGACGCGAACAAAATTGCCGACTCCTGCGCCCACATGAACGAGTTTCGTTCAACCAAGGGCAACGTCCCCGAACCGATTTGGTACGCCTGCCTTGGGGTTCTGACGTGCTGCGTTGGTGGCGACGCGTTGGCGCAGGAGTGGTCATCTGGCCACCCGGAGTACGACGCTGGTGCAACCGAAAGTAAAATGGAGCAGTGGCGTGCTGCCACGACCGGGCCAGCAACTTGTTCGTACTTTGAGAGCAAGGGTGGTCATTCCAAGTGCACTACCTGCGCCTTCAAGGGTAAGGTAACCAGCCCGGTTCAACTCGGAACCGTTATCAAGCAAGCAGAGACGAAGGACACGGAAGGTAACGAGATCCACCCGCCACCGTTTCCATATACCCGGGCAAGCGATGGTATCTACGTCACAATCGACAAGGTTGCCGACGTCAAGCGCAAGGTTTACAGCTCGGACATTTACGTCTCGGACATCGTGACACACCCGTCCGGTTATGAAGTGGCAGTCATTCACTACAACCGACCCCATATGGGTTGGAGGTCGCTTCAAGCCCAAACGTCAACGTTCAACAAACAGGAGTCCGCGTGGAAGTGGTTTTCGGACAACGGCATTTACATCGCGTCAAAGGAAACCGCAGAGGTCATGGCTATGTACTTCAGAAGCTATCTTTCCGATCTGCACCAGCGTAAGCAGGCACTGACGTCGTTCACCAACCTCGGTTGGAAGGAGGACGGTTCTTTCTTGGTTGGGCAAGCCCAAGTCATGCCCGATGGCTCGATCAAGGTTAACAAGGTCATCCAGAAGACCCTGCCGATAACCAAGCACATGGCTCCCGTTGGCGAACTGACCCCGTGGGTTGAGCAGACAGCAGTGTTCAACCAGCCAGACATGAAGCTGTTCGGTTTCGGGTTTCTTGTTGGTTCCAGCAGCCCGCTGTGCTCAGCTAACGGTATCAACGCTGGGGCGGTCAACTTGGTTGGTCCTACCGGTTGTGGCAAGTCCTCGATCCAGAAGATGGTACTTTCGATGTACGGCGAACCAGAGCGTTTGATCATGAACGCGAAGGACACCAACAACGCTATCTTCAAGCGCGTTGGTGTGATGAACAACATCAGCGTCTGCATCGACGAGGTCGGCAACATCGAGGCCAAGCGGGCATCGGACATGATCCTACAACTGACTCAGGGCAAGGACAAGGAAACGCTGAATCAGAACCGCGAGGAACGCCACGCCAACGAGTGGAATATGTCCATCGTGATGAGTAGCAACCACCGACTCAACACGAAAATCTCCGACATGAAGCTAGACACCGCTGCTGAAATGGCACGGTTGCTTGAGATATCGGTCGGGTACAGTGACCTCTTCCGTGACGCTGAGAAAGCCAGAATCTTCAACGAAACGTTCCGCAACAACTACGGCAAGGCTGGACTCTACTACCTGAAAAAGCTCGTACTTACCGGCGACAAAGGTAAAAGCTACATCGAAAAAGCCGCAGCCATGCTGGCCGACAGCAAGATCACTTTCCATGCTCACGAGCGTTATTTCCGCGCACTGTTCGAGAACGCACTGGCAAATGGTTTGTTTGGCAGGGACATCGGCCTCTACAAGTTCGACCCGCTCTCGTGCTGCGTTGCCGCATACCAGCAGCTCTGCGAACAGCGTAAGGAAATGAGCCGCGACAAGACCGACGCAATCGACATGGTCTCGATGTTCACCAACCAGCACTTCGACAAGATCATCACCGTCGAGTACGGGTTCCAGCCGCAGCCGATCATTACGCACGATACGCGAGGCGGTGAGATCCTTGGACGCATCACGATCCACAAGACCAAGGCAGGCGCTCTACTACGCGCCGACCTCGCACTCAGCGTCAATGACTTCAGGACGTGGGTCAATCGACGTATGGGGAGTATTGGCGACGTACGCAAAGAGCTGGCGGTTGAGGGTGCGCTGTTGGCGGATAGCCAGCGCGTGGTTCTTGGTCGTGACACGCAGTACAACACCCCGGCCACCACCTGCGTGGTGATCAACATGCTCCACCCACGGCTACGGTCTGCGCTTGAAAAAGAAGTCGGTACCAAGGTTCGCCCTCCGATGGACATGAATTACGGCTTCATTGAAACAGGGACGCTTCAATAATGGACGAGTCAAATTTCGAACTGGCGCAACGCCTCAGTGAGATGCAGATAGAGGTGGCTATGGAAGAGGCGAGAAGGACCAAAGCGCTTCAACCAAACGGCAAGTGTTTCAACTGCGGCGAGCGATTGCCAAAGTTCTCTGGCATGAGGTGGTGCGTTGATTATGACGAAGCCGGTAACCCGGTTGGCTCTTCTTGTCGAGACGATTACTTAAAAAGAAAGGGGATTAAATGATTACAGGGTTTAAACCACTGCTGGCGGTCGAGGCTGATCTGGACAAGATCAAATATCCCGTTGCCATCAGCACAAAATTAGACGGTTTGAGGTCCATCGTTATCGACGGGGTAGTGATGTCCCGGAAGCTCAAGCCAATCCCGAACAAATTCGTGCAAGAGCGGTTTGGGCGCTTCGAGGGGTACGACGGTGAGCTGATTCTCGGTGACCCAACCGCCGACGACGTGTTTCGGAAGACCACCAGTGCCGTGATGAGTATCGAAGGCGAGCCGGACGTACGGTTCTACGTGTTCGACAACATCTTGGTCGACGCCCCTTGGGTTGATCGGTACACCAGCATCAAGCACCTCGGTGAGTACTGCGTTAAACACCCGCACAAGCTAGTTCACGACCGCGAGGCTTTTGACGCGTTTCACGAGAACGCCGTGTCGCTTGGATATGAGGGGACGATGGTTCGGTCGTTACGCGGCTGGTACAAGTTTGGCAGATCCACCGTCAAGGAAGGAATTTTGCTGAAGAGAAAGGACTTCGCCGATGCGGAGTTTAAGGTGATCGGATATGAAGAAAGACAACACAACGGGAACGAAGCGACCGTCGACGAACTGGGTCATACCAAAAGGAGCACGCACCAAGCTAACAAAACAGGTCGTGGCGATCTGGGTGCGTTACTACTTGAGGGAGCTGGCTTTTCATTCTCGTGCGGCACAGGATTCACTGACGAACAACGCGCCGAACTCTGGGAACAGCGAGAAGCCCTGATCGGTAGATGGGCGAAAGTAAAGTATTTCGCTGTCGGAGTTAAAGAAGCGCCGAGGTTCCCCGTGTTCCTTGGCTTTCGTGACGAAGGAGATATGTGATGAATGTATTCCAAGAAGCAGAACAAATCATCTACGGCGACCGTGAGCAGACCTACGGTCATCCGGCCAAGAACTTGGACAAGATCGCGCAGCAGTGGCGCCTTTACCTGCTACAAAAATATGGGACCGATATCCCGGTCTGCGCCGAGGATGTGTGCTGGATGATGGCCGATCTCAAGAAAGTCCGTCAGATGAATATGGCCAAACGAGACAATCTGGTAGACGGGATCGGGTATATCGGCTTGGTTTCTCGGCTTGACGAAGAGTGAGCACTCGCTTACACTTATTTCTGTTCCTCACACATCGTCTCCCCTGTCTGATGTGTTTGCCCCGGCCTAGCGCCGGGGTTTTTTATTTTTCCAGTCGTCCGGGGCGCAACCCATACCCTTCATAAAACGGGGACAACCCCTGTTTCATCCTAGCTTTGTGCCAAGCGATTGCGTTCCCATCATCCTCGCCAAGCGGGGTTATTGTGGGTATTTCTCCCCTACCAAAGTCACCCGTATACTCTGTACGCATCTCCATTCCATTTTCGCCGCGTCGCATCAACTCGCCCTGCCAACCACTTTGTTTGGGTGACCCGTCTTCTCTCCATCCGTAATGGCGAAGTCCGTTAAATGTCGGCGATCCCAAACCGCTTCGCTTTTCGATTTTACTTAATAGCTGATTTGCGTAGCTAATTTGATCTTCTGTCGCGTTTGCACTTGGGTCGCCACTGAGTATCCTTGCAACGATGCTCTGCTTCAACGCATCAAGATTTTCAGCGTACTTGGTTCCAGCAAATTGACCAATTTGATTCTTAGATAATTCAAATTCTGGCGTAACGCCTTGTTCGCGCATGAACAGTCGGATTGCTTCGTTTTTAGCAACTGCCCCCTTCTCAGCCTTTGATAAGGGTGAGTATGGGTTAAGGATGACTTTTCCGTCGTCAGCAGCCATCCCGGCCACTTGTGGATTGTTCTTAAAATACGACTCTTCTCCGGGATAAAGCTCTTCCCGTAAAGAGTATCCGTACAGCTCTGGGGTACCCAAAGCACCATTCATTTCTTGCTCCGATTCGCGCTTGCGCTCATCACACGCAGGTTGGATCGACCATTACCAGCCTTGACCCCACGGACATGGTCTACGTCCTTCCCGTCGCCTTTTCGTACAGCACCATCGGCCATCAGCTTCCGGCGAGCGGCGTTTCTGGCTGCGCGGTTTTTCTTTTGTTCCGGACGGGCCGCATACGCTGTATCGTAACTGTAGTCGCGTTTACCGTTTTTCATTCTCGGCATTTCTATTCCCTCGCAAATTGCATGGCTTCCGCCTGCTGAGATTTCTGCATTTTGGTTGCAGCGCGTTCGGCGATGTCGAGCTTACCCTTGGCCGCTTGTTCGCGGATATACGCCCAATCCAACTTGACCGTGATACCAGTCCCGGCGAACGTCTCACGCAAACCTTTGACCTTCTCGATCACTTCCTTCCGCAACTCAGGGTTCTTCTCGATCAGCGCCACGGTAGCAAGATTGTTGATGCTCTTTTGAAGCTCGATCTGGAACTCACGACGCGCTTGGATGATATCAGCTTTTTCGTAGCCCTCGCTCTCCTTGAGCGAGCGGAACCCAACCCCGCGCACCAGCGCATCCATATCGGTCAGACCATCGGTCACCGTCAATCCGGCACGGGTGCTAGCGCGCCCGTCGTCGCCAATATCTGCGGCACCCGCAAAAGCTTTCATCGCTTTGATCGGGGAAGACTTGGCCGCACGCATCAGGTGTTCCTTGGCAGTCTCGGTGTTACCGTCAGTTGCGGCAGACCCAGCCTTAGCCAATTCGATACCGGCATCCTTCATTCCCATGATGAACGCTGCGCCCGGGCCCAACGTGTCCACGATCCCCGCTTTGTCCGAAATACCCTTGTCGCCGCGCAGGATCGAGCCCATACCAAGGCTTGAGAAGTCGTAGCCAGTGAGTGCAGAGAGCGCGCCCTTGCGAACCAGTTCGCTCGGAACCCCGGTGGCGTCTTCAAGACCGTTGGTAGCATCAAGCCAGATCTTGCGCGAATCGGACCCTTTGAACGTGCTCGGGAACAGCTTGGCCAGCGCGTTGTAGAGGTTTTTGAGGTCGTCCGAGAACGGCAAGCCATCTGCGCCAGAGAGCAGGAACAACAGCGACAGGTACATCATCTGCCCACGCTTATCCATGTTCTTCAAGAGCTGGAGCTGTACCATCGGATAGTGCATGAACATGAAGAAGGTACCACCAACCTTGTCGCGCAGCAGCGCGCCTTTGGCCCATGTTTCGTAGTTACCTTGGGCCGCTTCAACAATCGAGTCTGCCTTGCGGAACACGGCATCCGTCACAACACGTTGTTCCGCTTGGCTCAACTTGGAGAAGTCGCGTCCCTGAAGCTGGTCTTGCATTTCCAGCCGAGCTGCTGCGAGGAAGGTGCCTACACGAATCGCGGTTTCAGACGCAGTGAAAGGCTTCATGTACAGCTCGGTGAAGCGATCCAGCTTGGCATTCTTCGAACTGAACCCTTGGTTGGCGAGTTGCGTGAGCGACAGCGCCTGACCCACTTGCAGCTTACCGGATTTGATTTCCTGAAGCATTTGCGAGTAGATTTGGTATTCAGCGGTGTTCGAATCCTTCCCGCCAAGCAGTTCGCGCTCAAGAGTCTGCAACCCGTCACGACGAAGCAGCGTGGTGCCGAACGATAGTCCGTCCTTCAACGCCGACCCAAACTCGGCAGCCGAGCGCCCGATCCCGTAGCCCCCACCGAAACCCTTGTTGTTTTTGAAGGCCAGCGACGAAATCGCGGCGGGACCACCACCGACGAGGTTGGTTACTACGGAGCCGAGGTTACCACCCAGCATGGAGATCGCCGCCCACTTGCGAAGCGCTTCGATTTTTTCTGGAGAGCGGCCGTTCTCGTCCCGATACGCAGCCACCGCGTCGCGTGCAAGCGATTTGGTTTCTTCGGCCCAGTTCGGGTTCTCTTCCAGCATCTTCACACCGTCTTCCAGTTGCGAGATGCGCGCCTTGATCGTCGGGATGTGCACCGAATCCTTCGGGAGCGACTTCAGGAACAGACGCCACTGCTCAAGTTCGTTTTCAACCGTTGCCTTGTTCCACGGGTGCGAGTTGGCCAACAAACTGTCGATGTCACCGCCGTACAGGTTATCGGAGACGCGGAACGCGGCGTTGTTCATGAACTGACCGATGTACTTCAAGGCATCGCGGTCGGCGCCGTAGGCGCTGTTCGCTTGGATGTTACGCAGCGTCTTCGAGTGCTGCTTGCTCATCGCCTTGAGGATTTTCTCGGTGTTCTTCTTGGACAGCTTGACGTTCACCATCTCCAGCTGGCGCAGGAACTGACGGGCGTTGAACAGCGCCGGGGCATCACTCATCCGGTCGTAGATCGACGTGTTTTCTTCAGCCACGAAGTATGCGTTTTCGATGACGTTGCCAGAGGCGTCCATCACCTTGAAGGTCTCTTTGTCCATGTCCTTGTTGAACTGGCTGACGAACTCCTTCATCTGCGATTCGGTTTCCATAGACTGCAAGAACGCACCGTACTGATCCTTGCGGAGCGATACCGGCACAGCTTCGCCTGCCTTGTTCTTGTAGTACATCTTCAGACCGACGCGATACGGGGACTGACGTTGTTGCGGGATGTAGAAACCACCGATGGTTGAGGTCAGACGTTCGGTGATCATCGGGGATTCGACGGCAATGGCTTGTGCCGTGTTGAACACGTCCTGCACGTTCTTGGCAAACTCGCCTTGCTTGTCACCCTTCTTGACCAGCGTTTCGCGGATCGGAGCCAAAAGTTTCAATGCTTCTTTGACCGATTCGTAGTCTTTGTCACCCTTGTTCTTGGTGAATTTACCTTCGTTGAGGTAGACCACCACCGCTTTCTCAAGCTCTTTCGCTTCGGCAACCGCTTCTTTGTTGTTCGGATCAACCATCAACTGCTGGTAGTCGTGCATGATGCCGCCAATGGTGTCACTGGTCGTCGCCATGTCGAGTCCAAACGGGCGAATCGTCATCGAGAAAATGCGCGAGTCAATCGAGCGCTTGGCGTGGAACTGCTGCGTAGCCGAAGACAACAAGGCCAGCTTGCCCTGTTCAACAAATGCGTTTCGGATCGCAGAGACGACCTTTTCACGGTCGGCCTTGCTCATGTCCTTGTCGAACACGCGGTACGGGTGGCTGTTACGATCAGCTACACCATCCCCTTCCAAAGTCTCTGCCATGTAGTCGACGGTGATCACGCCGTCTTCAATCAGCTTGTGCTTGGCTACTTCGGTGTCGAAAATATCACCGAGGATGTCGTTGACCTCTTTGGTGTTGAGGTCCATCAGCGCCTTATGCAGCATGGCCGTTTCATCGGCGACCGAGTTGAAGAAGTATTCCCCCTCAAGCTTGGCAGAGATTCTGGTGATCGTGTCTTGGCTAAGCTTGGACTTGATCATTTCGAAGTACTTCGGATCGTTCAACCGTTGGCGCATCGCCCAGCTGAGTACCGTGGCCGCGTTGTCGAACCCTTTGATCAGCGGCTTTTTACCACCAAGGGTATCCAACACGTTGCGCTCAAACGAGCGGCTGAACTCAGTCCGCAAATACTGCACAGCGGCCGATTGCAGATTCAACAGGGCTTTCAGCTTACGACCGTGGTAGCTCTTCTCCAGCTGCGCGGAGAGCGGGCCGAACGCCTTGATTGCTTTGTACTTCAGGTTGCTGAGCGAACCCTTGACGTTCTTGTCATAAACGTCCCCGATAGTTTTTGCAATCTCTGGGCCGAGGATATCGGTCAGACGTTGGTTCGGCATCGTTTGGCGGGACGCCGCTTGGGTGAGGTCGGTGATGTTGTCGACCGTGTCACCCACCATCCCAGCTTTGAACGTCTCGACACGCTCCCGATCAGCTTTCACGTCATCCGGAACTTCCTTGGCTTTCTTGTCCATGCGGACGACGCCGCCTTCCACCGTGCCCTTGTTAGAGAGCACCAGCGGGGTCATGTCGATGATCTGTTCGAGAGCGTTATCGAACATCGGGGTAGCGAACCGGTTCGCGGGTTTCACACCAACCAGTGCAGACTTGATCGTCGCCAACAGATCCTTCCAGAGACTACCCAAGCGCTCGCGTACCGTCTTACCGCCCTCGTAAATCTTCAGAGTGGCAACCGGAGCAACCTTGGCCATCGCTTGTCGGAACTCTGGGTTGGTGTACGCCTCGGCGATCATTTCGTACACGTTTGTGAGCCCGTACGGAGCGTTTGGCCCGGTACCAAGCTGCGCTCTTGCACGACCGAGGATGGTCTCCATCGACTTCCAGACATCGGCCAGCCGTTGGTCTTCCATGGACTCCGCTTTTAGCGTGCCGTTAGCGATCTTCTCGCCGCGATTCAACCGCGCAACGGTCAGTCCGTGCATCAGTTCGTGGAAGAAAGTCTTCGGGTGTGCCCCATCGCGGAAAATCGTCAGTGTACCGGTCTGCTCGTTGTAGATGGCCGCGTCAGGCATCTGGCGGTCAATGTACTTGACCTGAATGTTCGTACCACCCTTGATCACCGTCTTGGCTATGTTCGCCACAGCAGACAGCGCCGCAACGTCGTAGGTTTTACCCACTGCGACGGCCAGAACACGGTCAATCTTTTGCTCAAGCGTGGTGTTCGGATCGGAAAGAATTTGCGCGACAACGTCCATGCCAACACCAGCTGGTGCTTGGTCGGCGTAATCTCCAAGCGAATCCATCTCACGCTCAGCTGTTTCCTCCTGAGCTTTCTTGATTGACGGAGCCACGAGTTTTTCAGCACGAGCGGCGCGTTCGTTTTGGCGATGCACCGCAACAATGTCATCAAAATCAATCGGGCGAGCAGCTCTAGCTTCAACCAACCCCGCCCAACGAACTTTCAATACGTCGCTCAACTCAGAAAACTTCGGCTCGTTTTCGTTAGTGCGGTACTCCTCGTCCCACTCCGATTCGGGGTCTCGCGCCTCCTGTGTTTGTGCTTCGGTCGTTTGCTTCTCACCCTTACCAGAGACCTTGCGACCTTTCGACGTTACATCGCGCTCGGTTACCGTTTGGTTGAGGAGCGCCGCGAGCTGGCTTGGCCGACTTTCTTCGGAAGCTTCTTGAACGACTTCGTCTCCGCCGCGAATTTCTTCGCCAGCTTGGGCTTCTGGCTGAACAGGAACGCCTGTTGCGCTTTGCTCTTGGATGGCATTTACTTCCCCTTGCGTTTCGGGAACATTGGCTTGGGCGGCTTCGGCGCCTTGGGTTTGGGTGGCATTTTGGGCTTCGACGGCGCCTTGAGGCTGGACGGTTTGACCGACTGCGGGAACTGTTTGCGCGACATCATTTTTCTTTCCTTTCTTGGCGACTTTCGCCTCAACCTTTGCTTGCTTGATCCCTAACGGGGTTTCCGGCGCGATGGTCAGATCCAGCGAACCCTGCTCACCAGCATAACCAACACCTTGATCGAACTTGATCCTGAACCGACCGTCCGGATCTTGAACCACTTCCGACTTCTCACGCACTTCGGGCCGCAAGGCTTTGAACTGTTCCTGCGCTTTCGGGTAAGCCTTGTACCGGAAGTCGAACACCTTCTGTTCTTCCGGGGTGAGTTCAACCTGCGCCGCAGGCGCTTGCTGGGTAACTTCGCCGCTAGGCTGGAGCGTGAAACTGGGAGCATTTGCCCGGTCACCGTACTCGGCCCGCAGGTAGTCCATGACGTTGGTTGCGTACTTGGTACCCTTGGCGTCGAGGTTCTCCATCTCCCTGACCAGCTCGTAAATCGCGTTCGGGTCATTGGAAGCGCCAGCCTCTTCAATCAGCGTGCGGATCTTACGCAACAGGGCTGGTTTGGTTGTCTTCGGCAACCTGAGGTTATCACGAAGCTCCTTGTCTTTCAGGATCTCAAGCTGTTCTGCATCGGCTTGCTCGCGTTGCGCGTACGCAGCGTCCTCCTGCGACTGACGAAGCTGGTTGGAGATGTCGAGCATCTGTTGACCAAAATCAGAGGTCGGGGCTCTGCCACGGAGTGCGGCTTGGGTGGGTTCCCCGTCGAGCGTGAACAGTTCCGGTTGCCCAAGGTTTCTGGTTGGCGGTGCTTCCGAGTAGCCAAATGGCTCCATCTCCTGCGGAAACAGACCCGGAAATTCACCGCCTGCGCCCGGGTCTCCCGGCTGCGTTTTTCTAGCGCGCTCGGCTTCCATACGGATTCGAGCTTCTTCAGCGAGCGCAGTGAGCCGTTGTAGCTCCGGGTCTTGCATTGGATCTACCTCGGTGACTTCTTGTTCACCAGCGACTACATCCTCCGTAGCTCCCGGAACCTGCTGACCGCTCAGTTGAGCAAGCGCCATATCCCACGGGGTCATCGGTTTGGCCGGTGGAGCTTGTTCTTGCCCGCCAAGTTCGGTTAGCAGTGCGTCCCACGGGCTCTTCGGCACCGAAGGTGGAAGTTCAGCATTTGCTGCACGGTAATCTGCCAATTCACCCTGCGCTTCGGCCGCAGCTTGTTCACGGAGGGCTTGTAGATTAGCCTCGATTGCCGCTTGTTGGTCGATGTTGCCTTGTTCCTCGGCCTTGATCGCTTCCTGTTCCAGCTGCTTGATGCGGTCCTGAGTCCGCAACTGCCGAACATTGTTATATTTAGCGACGGCGCCACCCATTCCACCCGCACCTAGTATGATGTTCGGAGCTTCGATGGTGGTTCTGACAAAACCCTCGGTAAGCGCCTCTGGGGTGATACCCGCCGCTCCGCGCCCGCCGTATTGCTCAAACGGCATTTGCAGATATTCTTCGCCGAGTTCTGCTGCACCAACCTTGGCCGCTTCTTTGGCGAGTCCGAGTTTTCCGAGACGGGCAACTTCTTTGGCCGCTTGGGTTTTTCCCTGCGACAGCAATGCGGCAACCATGCGTTCTGGGCCGAGGGCCACTTCAATCGCTGCTGACGGAATAGCCATGGCCAAAGCTCGACCACGGGCCGTCTCGTTGTTCTGCTCCTGCTCCATACGCGAGCCGGCGTAAGATTGGCCAAGTGCGCTTAGCGCCATAACTGCGGGGGTCACGATGGGTGCTAGCGGTCCAGACAGAGCGCCTGCGGCCAACCCCAATCCCATCGTTCCGGCACCTTGGCCGAGCACGTTACCAACCCCTTCGGTACTAAACCCTTCGGTCTTTCTAGCGTTTTCCTCGACGCCGCGTTTTGCACGCTCAGCGATTGCCCCACCGATATCTTCCGCCCCCGCCACACGAGCGATGTCCCCGACGTTGTACGCCATGTTCCACGCTTGGGTATCGAGCGCGTCTTTGATTGCTCCGAAGAAGCCCGTGTCTTCCTTTACCGGAACCTTGACCGGAGGGGTTCCCAAATATTCTTCAAGTTCCTTATCGGTCAAGGTGCGCGGCTTAGCCATCTGGTGTTACTCCATAACGTCGCTGTTCTTCGATTTTACACCGAGCGCTGCCATGTTTGTTGTCACTCGTTCGAGTTGCGCCGGAGTCAGCTTGACCAAGCCAAGGTAGTGTTTAGCCAAAATCTCGCTGTCTTTCGGAGCGATGCTGGTGGCACCCGGGTAGTACTTCTCGATCATGTCGATAGCCTTGGTGATGTCTTGCGGCTTTTCTTCTGCACCTTCCAACTTGAGCTTTTGCGCCAAGCGAAGTTCGGCTTGTTTTGCTCGTAGAGCGGCGTTTTGTCTTTCGGCAGCGTTCAATTGGCCAGCGTTGAACTGCTCTACGCCACCGCTCAGTTGTTCAACATCAAGAGCGCTCTTGACGCCTTCCAGCTTGTCTGTGATGGAGCGACGTCCGTAGGCGTCCTGTTTTTCGCGCAGCGCGTTACGGTTGGTGACGTCTTTACCAGACGCGTCGATCAAAGTGACGCCTTGAGACAGAGCTTCTTTTTGAGCGTTGACCAGATCGTCGTAGGCCATGTTTTTCTGTTTGCCGTACTGATCAAGCACTGGCATAAGCGCGGCGGATGCGTTGCCCAAGAACCCACGGCGCTGTGAATTCGGATCGGAAGCTGCGCCAAACAACCGCAAAGCGGCGTCAAACCAGTTCATCCGCTCCTGATCGTCCGTAATCTTGGCTTGATCTCTGGTTGGTCGTTTGTTGGCTTCGTAGAGCGCACGCAAGCGAGGCTCCATGTCCATCTGTTCCAGCTCCGGCGCCTTCCTAGCGGCCAGCTCGTCATACCCTTGCCTGAATTCCGCACGATACGGCGCGTAGCGGTCCGAAACAGTTTTGGCCCCAACTCGCCCGACGTTCAATGCGTTGATAGCTTCCGCGTACGGGTCGAACATCTGCGGCTTACCTTCGGGCAAGATCACCGTACGGTTAGAATCCGGATAGGTTCCTTCGCGCAAACGCGAATCACGACCTTCTTGGCGCAGGTTACCCATGCTGATATTGGCAAACGGGTCCACTCCGCTTACCATTTCCTGTTTCGGCCTACGGAACAACGGACGCAGCGCGTCAGCGCCTACGCCAAATAGTGAAGCTTCGTCTTGGGCGGCAAGCTTGCCAGCCTCAGCTAACACCGACTCCTCTTCAGGCGTCAGATCCCCACCCGTGTACGCTTTCCGCGTGGCGCGTTCAAGTAATGTCTCAGCCATAGGTTACTCCTAGCTAGTCGGCTGCGTTTGCGCCGGGGTGGTGTTCATCATCGATGCACCTTTTGTAAGTGCGCCAACACCGGCCAGTTGGGTCATAAGGTCAGGTCTCGGGTTCTGGGTAACCGTCGAAGTGGTCTGCGTTGTCGGGGCCACGCTACCAAGTGCGCCAAGCGTGCTGTTGTAAGCTGCTTGCCGGGTAAACGGCGACTGGTAGACCTTGTTGTAGTCCGCAGTGGTACCTTGGATGTCTTGGCTGGCCATCCCCATCGCGGTGTTGAACCCTTGGTTGAGTGCCCGAGCTTCGGCTTCGTCGTAACGCTGACCGGCGCGTTGCTGCGCCAGATTTTCTAGCAGTGCACCACGAGTACCCCAAGCATCAGCTCCGCCTTTTGCGCGAAGTGCGTTCAGCTCAATTGCCGCATCCTCTTTCATCCGATTAGCTTGTGGGGCCCATGTCGCCTTCAGGAACGGATTCATGTAGCTGGCAACATCGGTGTTGCGTAGCAGAGTGTTCGGAGCAAACGTCAGTGCCTCATAACCCGGCAACGTGTAGGCGTGCCCCATCGCGTCTTTAGCAGCATTGATCAACCACTCGGGCTTCGACGATGTGGTGCTCTGCGTTTGGACAATCGGGTCACGGTTGCGATTCTGGTCATAGAGCACGCCGCCAAGTCCGCCGAGGGTGGCTGCTGTTCCGGGGTTGTTTTTGATCCAGTTAGCGATTGAACTTCCGGCAGAGCCGAGCGAACCAAGGGTGCCAGAAATCGTGTCCAGCCAATTTGAGTCGCTTGCGTAAATCGGATTACCGGACGAGTCGTAGCCAGCGATGGTCGTGTCAGCTGTATCTTGACCAACCCCAAAGCTGATTTGATCCTGATCGTTTATTCCGGAAAAATCCAACCCACCAGAGTTGGACCCACCAATCCAGTTACCATCAGCGTCGTACCCGGCAATAGTTTCTTCAGCCATAGCGGCCCCCTTCAGTTTCAATCATTATACAATCCGCCAGCCGTCTTCGACAGCACGGAAACATAAACTTGTCCCTTTGTTGCGGATTACGAGTGTATCTGTTCCAAAGTCAGTAACTGCGCCGCCTGTGGGTACTATGTACAGGATGTTGTTCGCCGACTCTTTCTTGACATTGACTTCGTACTTCGACAGCACCAGTGCGTTGTCCGGTAGCGGTAAGTTGATCGTCACATCGGCGCTGCTGGTGTCGCACAAAATCAGGTTGTCAGTGCTTGTGACGTCAACGGTTCCCGTTGCTGTGCTGCGGACTTCCGTGCCGTCGACGCTGATCCTTCGCAGCGTGCGTTCAAGCTCGGCAATGAACGACCGCATTTTCATGCCGTCATACTGGTCCCCGAACTGGCCGAAGTTACCAACAAGGTTACCCATTACCGAGCCCCGTGCGGCACAATATCAATTCGCAAAATCCCGTTACGCCAATCGTCACCGAGGTGGTTACTCTCGATGCGAATCGACATCTGGCGCGCCCGCATACGCGGGTTAACGAACCGGGTGCTTTCAGTCACGCTGTGCGGACCGCTGGTGATAGTCTCCGTATCCTGCGGGTATCGTTTGCCGTTGAACGTGATCTCCACGTCTCCGGAGAGTCTGCGGAAGTCAGGGATGTATTTCGACAAGTGCTGGAACGTGCCGCCCGTCTCGTCCAACTCAAAGTCACCACTCTCAACGTACGAGATCATCGGCGAACCATCGGCATCTACCCCAACCTCGTGATTGTAGATATAGCCGTCCGGGCTGAACGCGTACGGCGTGTCAAACACATCGGAGTCTCCAACCAGTGCGGTACGGTCAATCGTCCCATAAGACCAAGTGCGCTCGTCGATGTTATAGATCACGTAACGGTCGTTCTCGTTGCTGTTCGCTGAGCAGTACAGCCACCAGATTTCACGGAACTCACGATTAACCCCGGCCCAGATCTTCGTGTCTTGAACCACGTTGATGTCACCGAACACTTTGGTTGCCACCGCGCATGGCAGCGGACGCACGTTACCGTCGTAAGTGTAGAACTCTTTCTCACCCATCCAGTATGCAACACCCTCGTACGCAGTAACTGCGTTCGGGCCACGTAAACCACCGCTGTCGCCGAGGGACGCAAACGTGAATGTGTACGGAGGACCAGACGCCTGCATGGCGTACGTAAAAGCGTCGGTGAAAATCAAACTGGCGCCACGGATCTTCGCCCACGCTACGATCTTCGAACCTTTATCAAGCCGCTTGTCGCCAGCCGTGTTTGTGATGACCGGTTGCCAAGTGTTGTAGTCTTCCTGAGTGCACCAACGGATCAGGAGCGGGTCGCCATCTGCGCCCAACGCGACAAGGTGTCGGTCTTCCGTCGATACAAAGGCAGAAAGGTTTGACGTCGGGGCATTAGCGATCAACTGGGCACTCGTCGACGGACCAACCGAAGAATCCCAAACGAAGATGCTCCCGTCGATGTGGCAGGCAATCAGATCCTCGCCCCAAGTATCCAGCGACCAGACACGTGCTTGAGTTTGGTTCAAACTGCGAGGAGTGCCATAAGTACCCGACCCGTACGCACCGATCCCATAACCAAGGCCGGCAACCGAGTCGTCGACCCCTGTGTGGATTTCGTAGCCATAATCAACCGTACCGCCGCCCGGGCCGGCTGTGGAGGAAGCCGCAATGCTGTGACGAATCGTGAAGCTGTCTGGTGTCGGTACGCTCAGAACCTCGTAGTTGCCGTCAATCGTGATGCCACCAACCGCCGAGGCGTTATTGAAATCCACATAGTCGCCCACCAGAACACCGTGTGCCGTGTCGCTGACCGTTACGATGTCAGATCCGGCAGAAGTTGTGAACGGGTTTGTCAGCTGCCCTTCGGAACGAAACGGCGTGATGTCGTACAGAACGCCACCGGTATAGACGTAGAGCTTTTTGCTCGTACCAAACGCCAGATACCTCGTGAACGTTGAAATCGCCTGCCAATCGACAACACCGCGAGCGGTGCCGAGGAACTGAATAGACTCGTCCTGTTTCTGCCACCCGCCGAGCTTTTCTGGAAACCCGTCACGAAAGCGAACGTGGTCAACATCCTTCCAAAACCCGGAAAGACCAACGCCACGATCCGTGGTTTCTTCAAGGACTCCGGGTTTGATGAGGATGTTCTTTAGTGCCATCGCTTAGCTCGCTGCGCGTTGGTTTACCGTCCAAGTGCTCGGTGTGTTGGTGCTAGGTCTGACGTCTCGCTGGTACGCCGTTGTAACGCCGCCAAGCGCCGGGGTTTGTCCGGAAATGAATTGGTTACGCAAACCGGACATCATGTTACCAAGCTCTTGAACGGAGTTCTGGTTTCTACCGGCAACCAAAGCATCGCGGAACCCCTGCTGAGTGGTGACTGCTGGGCTGGAACCAAGTCCGCCGGTTTGCGGGGTGTTCGGAGTCGATGGCGTTGTTGGTGCAGTTGGAGTTGTTGCCTGCGGCGAGAAACCCATTCTGGTTAGGTAATCCCTTGCGTACTCAGGCGTCCAGCCGGGCATTGACTTCGCCTTTTCGAGTGCAGCGTTGTAGTCCGTTTTGGCCAGATTTGCTAGAGTACCTGCGGCACCGACGTACCGACTTGCTACGTCGGGTGTAATGTTTCTGAAGTTATTCGAAACGTAACCAGAAAGATTTTGCCCAGCGACACCATAGTCGTCGGCCAGTGCGTAGGCGCTAATGAAGTCCCCCGTGTCCATGTAGCGATTGAACAACGCGATCTGGTCATCGGTGATTGGTCCGATAGGGGCGGAACCGTACGCCGCTCTTGAGGTGTACCGCTCAGGTGCAGCCGTTTGCAGAGTTGGTGCCGATGGACGTAGAGTATTATTAACCGCTTCCGCACTAACCACGTTCGGTGATCTCAACCCACTAAAAGCGGTGTTGACGGTTTCAGTCGTCGGTGCTGGCGCCGAAGTTGTGCCAAGCGCCCCTGACGGGTTGTTCTGCAACCACTGGCTTGCGTCGTTCGCGCTAATACCGTAGTCTTGCGACCCGACGTAGTTAGCGATTGTTTGGTCATCATAACCGAGGCTGCGGGCGAGGTTTGCCGCTGCTTGGGGGTCTCCGCCAGCGATCAGCGAATTGAATTGATCCAGTTGCTCTTGTGTCGCCATGGCGGCACCTCCGTATGTTTGCGCGATTATACGTCAAGCTCAGTTTTGCGCCAGTGCCGCCAACCAAGGGTTTTGTGCCAAGAACAGCTGCTCGTATGGCACGTTTGGAATCTCTTCCGGCTTTTTCTCTTCGCTCTGTTTTTCTTCAGGTTGCTTTTTACCACCAGCCAGTTCAATAAGCTCGTTAGCGGACCCAAGTGCACCCAACAGCCCGAGCGACGGAGCTAAGGCTCCGAGACCACCCAACGCCCCGCCGGAATTGCTAGAAGCTGCCGTTTGAGTTGCACCGCGAGTAGGAGTCTCGTTACGCTGCTCGTTTGCGATCAGTTGTCTTGCAATTATTTCGCCTGTTCTACCGCCGTATGATCCCGCTGCGCTAGTCAACCCACTTGCAAGAATCTCGTCAGATGTCCCTCCGGTTGCCGCCGTGCTGGCAGAGCCACCAATTGCTCTAGAAAGCTCCGGGTTGACACCTTCAGCCCTAGCTCCGGACGTAACCGCCCCACCAACAGCCCCACCAAGGGCTGATTGGAGAATTTCCTCTTCGTTCCCGCCCCGCACCGCAGTTCCGAGACCGCTGCTAACAGCCCCCTTGGTTGCAGCGTTGGCCATGGATTGGCCTTGTGTCAACGGACCGACGTCAGAAGAATAAGGCTGTGCTGCGGTACCAGCAGCTGCCCCAACACCACCGGTAACCATCCCGGTCGCCATATCCGAACCGGTCATGGCTGAATTCAACCCACCTGCCGCAGCGCCGCCAATTGTCGATCCAGCAGCAGCGCCAACCGTACCGCCAGTCGCGTAAGCAAGTAGCGCCGGTACAACGATATTCATTGTTGCGTTAAGTTCTTCTTTCCAGCCAGCCTCGTGGCTAGGGGCGTCCCATTTCTTCTGGTTTGTGTTCCAAACCCAGTTCGGACTATTTGCTGGCTTGGGTGACACCACGTCGAAATAATTTAGCCGCTGTTGACCGGATGGTGTGTACACCTCTCCTGCCTGCCCTATGCCCCCTTCTAACGCTGTGTCCGTGCCTGAGAAAAACGGCATCAGGAAATAACCTTGCCGAATCTGCTCCTCAGTAAGGGTTGGGGCTTCGGACGTGAGCCAGCTCAGGTCTTCGGCAGGTCGCTCTACGGTGCGATATCCCTCAGCGTCAGCAACAGTTTGCCACTGTGTACGGTTGTCATGCTCGTACAGAATCGGTTGGCCGTTCGGCCCGCGTACCCAATAAGCCATATCCCACCTACCTTTAAATCGTTTGCTCGTGCCAGTTCATCGTTGCAGAGATTGTAGACGTCGCCGACATGGACGTACAGACGATGGAAATTGGCACTTGGTTAGCAGCCAGTGCATCTATCTGGCGCAGGGTTAATGGGTTCCGAATATCGACGTCGCCTGCTGAGGTTCCGCTGGAAATACCAACACCGCCGGTAGCTGCGTAGCCACGTTTAATTGCCACGCCGCCGGCAATAGCCGTGGCGCTCACATCATATTCAGTGCAAGAGAAAGTTGGCGTCGCTGTGCCGGTTCCAGTGCCCACGCCCGTAGCTGTGAACTCCAACCCAACCGTGTTAGATGCCGCGCCGATGAGCGTGAAGTTTGTCGTACCGATGCTGAGGATTGTATAAGTCTGCCCAACAACGAAAGATCCTGCGGTGACCGAGGTACCGACGGACAACCAGTTTGCTCCGGTAAGGGTTCCTCCAACCACGATTTCGTAGAACGACGGGTTGCTCTGCGCCAGAAGGATAAACTCCGCCAGCTCGATATGCGCTCGGTTTGTAAGCCCCAAGAAGGTTGCTTTTGGTCGAATGGAGAGCACCGGACGACGGGTGGTGACGCCGATAGTAGTTGTACCGTTGGATACGCTCTGAGGAAACCCGCGAGCTTCTTCTCCACCCTCGGACTGAACCGAGCAGCAGATGAACTGCATCGTGCCGCCAGCCGCGCTCTCCGTTTCGAAAAAGACACCGTTGCCGAGATCAAAATACCCTGCACGGAAGAACGAACTAGATGCACCTGTTCTCCCCTCAAGGCGCACCGGCAAGTTGAATGCTTGGGTGTACGGGACCAGCAGGTTGTTAGCGTTCAGGAACTCATGCGCGTAGTGCACGCACCCGTCGACGTCAAACCCGACACGAACGCGCCCCACCCCGAGCCACTGAGCGTCTATGACGAGGATCTGTGTTTTGGTGAAGTCGATGGTCTTTCCTGACGGCCCGGTGCCGTCAAACTTGTCGATATTCCAGTTGGTTCTGGTGACCTTATTGCTGTCTGACGCCGACCCAGATGTTGACGTGCGAAGAACGAATGAAGCGGTGTGCGTAGCGTTGGCTGCGAATATCCCGGTAATGAAGATCAGATGTGACTTACCCGGAATGTAACGGGGATACTGGCCTGATTGAAGAATTGCATAGTGCCCATTGGTGCTGGACACCGTGATCGGAGTCATGCGGGTATTCGCGTTGCGCGGACCCACTGCGTTGCCACCATTTACTACCGAACCGTTGGTATTAGGAAGCGCGAGCGTCCCGTTAGCTGTAGCATCCCACGTCGTGCGGGTGTCCAGACCGTATTCTTGCTGCGCGTCAAAAAGCGTAACCGGCATCGACACTCGCTGACGATTAAACCCATCCAGCTGCGGACCGTCGGCGAGAGTTACAGATTCAAGATTCACGAAGCTCATGGTTTGGCCCAATCTTGCAGGCTGCGTAGTTGGATCGTCGTCATTGAGCAGTCTTCAATGAGTCGGGTTCGCTCGGCGCGGCAGGTTGCCAGTTCTCCGGCAAGAGATAGGCTGTCGGAGGATCGACCATCAAGACCGCAGGCGGGGTTGGTTTCGGCGGGGGTGGCGGACACGGGGATTCTTGGAACGTAGCCAGCCCGTAACCGAGCGCGAAGGAGATCAACAGCACTAGCCCATCCATGAACCACCTCGTCATTTCGTTTCATGTTTTCTTCATGCGCCTTCGCTACCGCAGCAGCGGTCTCTTTATCAGCGCGGCTCTTGCACCAAGCGTAACCACCAGCAGCGCCTACCAGAAGCGAAGCTGCGATACCGACAGCGAAGGTGCGTAGGGAAATCATTCGCTTTTACCCTTCATGTACTGACCGAACACGAACCCCTGCAAGGCGCACACGGGGGCCGTCACTGCGGCGATCACCGCTGCGGTTTCTACGCCGGAGCCAGTAGCAATAGTTGCATAAGCAAACGCCCATTCAGTCACCTTGTAGGTCATCCAGAGGGTGATGTAAAGCGTCGCGGCGCGCACGCTAATAAAGTGCCTGCGGTCAGCCCAAGAGGCGACTCGCTCAGGTAGCGACTTTCTGCGGTTCTCGGTCATTTCAACCCACCCTGAATTTGTTCTCATCGAGGCGGTGATCACCGCACCAATCATTGACCATCACAACCGGATAGCCGCCGATTGATGGGGCGTGGCGGCGGCAGCGGCCGAGGTCATAGGTGTTCGTGTCGTTGTGCTTGCCATCGTGCAGCGGGTGCGTAGCAGGAACCTTCGGCGCAAACCACATGCAGGTCTTGCACTTCATGTTGTCACTACGGTGAATCCACGGATCGCTACTCATCATATGACCTCCAGTTCAAGTTTCTTACCTGCTTTGATCGCCGCTCGGAGTTTCTCCATCAGCTGCTCATATGCCACCTTGGATTCAGCCAGTCCCGTGGCGGTCCGTCTCCGACCGACGAGGATGCAGCCGTGGGTATCTGCTTCGGTGTTTCCGGGGTGGATGCGGATTCCGACGAAGCCGGGGACACCGAGAACTTTTGGCATCTCCTGCTTGAATCGTCCAGAGAAGTCGATGATGACGGGGTAGGTTCCACGGGGGATTGCGGTTTCACCATACGTCTTCCTTGTCGGATCGACCTCAAGCCTGCGGTCGGTGTCTTCCAGCGTGAAGCACTCGAAGTTACCGTCGATGTCCATCAGCCCAAAGGTACGCTGCTTCAGGAGATCTGTGCGGATGACGGTCATCTTGAGCGTGAGCATTACTCATCCTTCCGGAAAACGTACCAAGCAAGGAACAAGATGCCCCAGAAAGCCGAGACGAGCAATGTGTGGAAAGGAGACCAGTCACTCATCATCCAACTCCGAGTATTTGCGCTTCGGTTCGAACAGCATCTTTTCTGGACCGCACTGGCTCAACGGGCTACGCATGTACGCTACAGGTTTCGGCAGTTGCATCGCACGACAGAGGTCGTTGTGAAAACCTTCGATCATATAGCGACACGGCTCGCAGTCTTTGTAGTCCTTGTTAATCATTGCGTCACCTTCACGCCATCACGATACCGTTCTTCTTGCTTGTGGTGTTCTTTGTGTTCGGCCATCTGGATCTGTAGGTGTGCTACCTTAGAAGCCGTTTCAGCAGTCTCAGCCAGATGCCCCTGAATCCACCAGACTCCGAGGCCCTGAACAAGAAACATGGCTCCAAGAGCTGCCCTCCAAAAGCCACGGCCCTGATTGATCAGAGCCATTTCGTCCTTCTCGTGCTGCGCGAACGCTTCGGTGTGAGACTTAAGATCTTCGGTCAGCGTACGTGTCAAAGTGGTGTTTTCGTCGAGGTTGTCCGCTATCTTGTTCAGGATCAGTAGGAATGCTTTGTCTTTCGGGTCTGTGGCCGACATGATCAATTGTTCAATCTGCTCCTGAATTGGGTCTCGTGCTCGACGCTCAGGTCCGCTGTATTGATCTGACATGACTGAAATCCAAGTTCTGTTGGTGGCTGAATTATATATCTACCGATACTCAGGCGGCAGGTGTCGCAGCCCTTTTTCCGAGTAATACGAATCCCGGCAGTGGTCGTCCTGCCAGAAGAAAATCCTGTTGATGATTGGCCGCAACCAATGGCTCTTTCTATGGGAAAACGCCGACAGTGATTCGTCGGCGTAACCTGACCCGATCAAGACGTTCAGAAACTGACTGAACGCGAGACCCAGATGAAAGAGACGGTTCATTCGATCACCCAAATAGATGCCTGCGCTTGGCCGGCGAGAACCAATGCCTCGGTCAGTTCGGCGGCGGAGGCTTGGATCACCGAGTTGTCAGCCAGTACCCAATTCACCGTTGCGCCGGG
>JACCDR010843578.1_pt1 | contig 67784 bp, 123 predicted proteins | sample 7446431 | NCBI WGS metagenome assembly JACCDR01 (sample SAMN15323443, study PRJNA562643) | freshwater metagenome | isolation source: river surface water | place: USA:Blue River Watershed | collected 2017-08-17 | reverse complement strand
GTGAAACTCCTCTATAATTGTTATCTGGAATAAAACCTTCTTTTGGAATAAAAACATTTTCTACAGTTTTTACCTGAATACCACTTACACTATTATCTTCTACCACTGTTATATATTCCTCATCAATTACTTCAAGATTCTTATTGTTATCAAAGAATTCTTCATCTTCTTTTGTTGGTTTTATCTTAACAAGATCTTGTATACCATATGTTTTAAAGTCTTTTTGTTTTACTACACATCCACAAGAAAAACACTTAGATCCTAAAACAAACCTACCCTTTTTAGTTCTATTTAAATATACAGATACAGCATCAGAAGAATGACATTTAGAGCAAGGAAGATTATCCTGTCTTTTCTTGTCACCTTCTAAACCCTCATTATACGAATTAAAATAAGTTTCATTCTTATTATTCATTTAGTTTTCTTCTTAAGAAACTGTATAATATTTCTGATAAATGATTTTTTAATGTTAGATTCAAGATTTGGTACTTTAATAAAGACTTCTCTTTTATTTATCTGAGCATTCTTATTTCTAGCTACAGTTACTTTTGACTCTTCTAGTGCTGAATGGTATTCTTCTTTAAATCGTTTGTTCCAAGCAATAGCATCTTCACCTTTCTTAGGATAAGAGAAGATCACTACAGGTTTAACAACACCCTCTCTAGAAAGAGTAAAAGTACCTACGTACTTACACATCTTATTGAATTTTTTTGAATAAACCCACTGACCTCTAACCAATGAGATCTCACCAGATTTAAGTCTATCAATAAGATTAGTAGTGTATTCTTGGGTTTTAATGAATACATTGTTCATATTTATTTAGGCCTTTTTCTTCACAAACACTTGTTGAGGAATCATCTTAATAAGATCATTATTCTGTACTTCAAAGATCATATCAGGTAAATCTTTGTAGTCTCTCTTAAGAACTGAAACCCAGTGTTTGTGACCTTCTCTTGCTTCTTCTACAGTTTTATAATGACCTACAACAAATAAATTATGTTTACTGTTTTTATCATCTTTATTTTTAAAGTTTTTGTGTTTTACTGCTGTTTCATAAGGAAGATGACCATCAGGTACTTTCTTTGTAGAAATAAAAGATTCACTTACTTCATCTAAGATTGTAGTTTCTACATCTTCAAGACCATTTACAAAATCGTATTTGTTCATATATTCTACAAACATAAGAACAGACATTAGTTGTTTTAATTCTGGCGGTAAATCCTTAATATCAATTGGAGGTTTACCGTTATTATTATCATTACTCATTTTTATTTCCTTTTCTATATTTCTCTGTGAATGTTAATCTTGTAGCTTCTGGTTTAAGACCTAAAGTAAATTGTGCTACAAATTGTTTCTTATATTCAAGACACTCTCCTACTTTGTGAAAGTTCTCACATGCAGAGATATAATCTTGTAATCTTTGTACACCAGATCTTTGTTTTGTACTTATGTTACTTAGCTTTACTCTTAAGATTTGATTTGGGTTTTCTTCTTCCCATAAATCTCTGATTGAAGCTGTATTTAAATTCTCTTCATAGTCTTTAATCTTTTTATTCCAAACTGAAGTAAAACTTTCTTTACCTACCATTGAATTATCAAAACTATATTTATTAAGTAATTCTCTTCTTATTTTATCAGTCTCAATCTCTTCACTGATATCATACTCATGTGGTTCAAGCATTAGTTAATTATCTTCCTACAACTTTTAGTTGTTCTATAATTTCTTCAATTGTTTCTTTAACTCTGTAGTGTACTGCATCACCTTGAAGAACAGTGATAGTAGTATCCTCATTTACAACAACAGATTTAGCTTTAGTCTTATTTACTGTTACCTGTGTTGGTGGAGTTGGAAAGATAGGACCTAAACAATTACAAGGAATTATCATAGTTCCACTTGCATCTAGTAAGGTTACTGTCAAATATCCTTGTAACATTTTAATCCTCTCGTGAGTACATTTCGTCTATGTGTTTCTCAAGTTTATCAATTTCTTCTTTAAGATCTTTAATCCATTCAATAAGAATTACTACATCATTGTTATTTTTATTCCTTAACATAATATTAAGAATTTCATTTTCATTAAATTGAATTTGTTTCATATTATTCAGTATCCTCGTGTACTTCAATCTTCCAAGACTCGTGATAAAGTTCACCATTGACAATATCACCTAAAGCTGCTCTTATATACTTAGAACCATTAGTTGACCAAATAAGTTTATTTTCTTCAAGAGCCTTACCTACAATCTTCATAATTTCATCAACTATAGTCTCTTTTCCTTCTTTGTCAAGAACTAATTCCTTACCGTGGTATACACCTCTGTCAAGAGCAGATTGGATAGGTGTATCATCAGAAATAGTTTTATTAAGATTACTTGCTACATAAGGAGTAGTATAAGTTTTTCTTACATAGTCATTATTTTGGCTACTCCTATTTCTGGTGGTACTTCCATAGTCTTTATCTAAAGGGTCTGGTCCGTCATCATCAGAGAAGATATCTGAAATTCTATCACCACCATTTGAATACCAATCATAGGTACTATTTTGAGTAGAAGTAAATTTCTTTTTCTCTTCTTGTTTCTGAGGAAGTAGATCCCCTAACATTGATTTATTAATTTCGTTTTCCATTTTGATCTCTATACTCCATAAGTTCAAAGAAACTCATTTTCTTAATATTAACTCTTTTTGTTAACTTCTTTTCAGGTATCTTAGGATATTTTTGATATGCACCTTCAAAGTGACCCATATCTATAACATTAACTTGTTCTCTGGTTAGATAATCTGAAACACCAACATTTGCAGTTGCTTTAGGTAAGAATATCCATCTTGGATTTATGGAGTATCTTTCAGTCTCTCCAACAAGATTTGGAGGTACAGCATAAATACCGTTACCAACATCTATCCAAGAAGTATTCTTCTTAACTTCTTTTTCTGCTTTCTTACAAATAGGCTGTATAAAAAGAACACCCTTAATAAGAATATTACCAAACTCGTCCCTATCTTTTTCGAGCTTTCTACCGATTACTTTATACATAGCTTTACTTTTAGTGTACATAACAGTATCACTGGGTAAACCTAAGAAACATTTTTGTTCTCTTACACCATCATGTTTCTGTTTTCTAAAGTTAATCTCTCCTGATAATACTATATGATGGGTTACACATGGTGCGTGTAGCTTATCATGTAGTTTACATGACCAGTCTAATTCACCTAATTTATGATACCAAGAACCGTAAACATGCATTCTTGTATCGATGTTATTCCATCTAACAGTCCAATTATGTACTTTTCGTCTAGTTCCATCCCTTTCTAAAATTACAATCTCTGTATTCTTAGGTAATAGAGGAAGAATAATAGTATCTTTGGTGGAGTTAGTGAGTATATCATTTACTAATAAGTCTTGATTCAGTAATTCTTGTGTAGTTAACGTCAATTGTTATCTCCTTTTGTTGAATGTGTGTTGTTTAAGTTCGACATCCATTTCTACTTTCTCTTTACCTTTATCAAGCAAATGTTTAGAAAGAACTTCAAATACTGAGGAACCTAAATCATTAAGATCATTTACAGTAACAAACTTACTAAAAGTGTCTTTAATCTCTGGTGCTTGAATTCCAAAAGCAATACAAGGAATGTTCAGACTTTCAACGAACTTTACAACATCTTTACACATTTGTTTAGGATTATTTTCATTGTAAGAATAACCACCAGGTTCACCATCAGTTAAGACAAACATTAACCTTTTGTTTTTCTTTCTCTTAACAAGTCTCTTCACAGATTCAAGAATAGCATCACCAGTAGGTGTACAATCTCTAATTGCATTATTGATTCCACCTACACATTGTTTTGTATCTCTAAGAGCATCATCGAAATCTTTAAAGATAACAAGATCAAGACCTTCAGTTCTATGTACGTTCAAACCATTTGTGCTTATATTACTGTACTTACCGTTGTTTGAATAACCTAAGACTTCAATCTCTACTCCATCAATACCTTGAAGTGTCTCTACTAAAGCAACACAAGTTTGTTGTGCAGTTCTAATTTTAGAACCAGACATTGAACCAGAAAGATCAATTACTATCTGTACTGCTGTGTCAATAGATCTACCTTCAATATTCTTTCTGTGAACATTGTCTTTACCTTTGTAAGCATTAAGAAGATTATTACCTCTTAAGTAAAGTCTTCCTTGAGTAAGGTTATTAACATTCTGTGTTTGAGATTCAGTCTCAAGAGCACGTTCAAGCTTACGTTTAATTACAGACAAAGTACCTTTAATTTGATCTTTTGTTTTGTTATAATCAGTAAGACCATTTTTAGCAAATGTTCTCTTTATATCGTTCTTCTTAATAAGTCTGTCATTCTCTAAAGTAAGAGGGGTAATTGCTTTGCCTTTTTTAGAATTATCATACATAAGATCGTTAACAGAATCTTTCATCATCTGTTCAGGATCAATAGCACTTTGACTATTTTGTTGAACATTCTGTTGCTGTTGCTGTTGCTGCTGTTGATCTTTATCTTTTTGTTGATTGTTTTTCTTATTATTGTTACCATTATTGTCAGAAGGAGGAGATTGACCATCACCTTGCTGTTGGTTATCGTCTCCTTCACCATCACCATCAGAACCATCAGGTTGGTTTTGACAATTATCATCACTTTGTTTTTCAATTTCAGCAGCTAAGATTTCAGCTACGTCAAAAACATCGTGAGAATCTTTTTTACACAATTGTTTAGAAAATTCACCACTCTTAGGATCAAAACCTGTACCTAGTTCATCGATAAGGGTATCACACCAACGTTCAACCCTGTCTTTAATATCTTTAGGTAAAAGATCAATACACTTATCAAGATAAGGTGAATCATAGTTAAGAAGTTTCTTTCTACCAATCCAAGTTACTGCTACTGGAGCAATATCAGAAAGTTTATTTACAACTTCTGTATTGTGAGGATAAACTTCTTCAATGAAGTGTTTACAAGTAAAATCAGATACTACTTCAAGATGTTGAGGAATGCCATCGTATAGTTTTCCACCTACTTTTTCAATCCTAACATCTTCAATTGCATTAGCAAGTTTCTTAGTAAGGTGCTTACCAGATTTCTCATAGATCTCTACTCTTTTCTTTGCTTCATTAAGATCAGAACACACATGGTGTAGTGTTTCGTGGTTAGCAAAACCTTGTCCTACATGGTATTGTTTTCTTGTCAATTTAGAAGTAATATTAAGTTGAGGAAGGTTAACAGTATCAAGTGATGCCCAAGCAGAGTTCTTATCTACTGATCCATTAAATTGTACTTTAACATTCTTTTCTTTAGAGATAGTTCTTACTAATGTTCTTGTAGCATCTTCAAAAGTAACAGCATTCAAATATTCTTTGTCTGCTATTTCAGAATCAAGATCAAGTAACATTATTGTACAGCTCCAGTCGCTTGTTGAGGTTGTGCATTGTTGATAGTAACATCTTCTTGCAAGCCTTTAAATACTCTATTCTTAATTTCAACTACTCTTTGAAGATCAGATTTAGATACTCTATTTTCAATAGAAGTCTTGGTAGCTGCAATAAATGCTTGTTTTTGACTTCCATTGCTTAATTCAAAAGTCTTCTCGTATTTACTTACCATAGTTTGTAAAGTTCTAGGAGACATCGTAGTGTAGATTTCAGAGTTATCAAAAGCAGTTCTTACTTCATTACCGAATTGTACAAAAGCTTTGATTACTTTTTGATCTACATTAGGAAACTTATTCTTAAGCATGTTCTCTTCAAGAGTTTTGTTCATGTACTCAAACGACATGAAGCTAGAGAAACGATCAAGTAAAGAAGAGTTCATGGTTCTTACACCCATGTACATTCCAAACTCATCACCTTGTCCTTTGGTGTTTGCAGTAGCAATGAAGTGGAAGTTACTGTCAGGTTTAACAACTCTACCACCATCTTCAGTTAACATCAAACCATTACCTTCAAGGGCACGTTGAATTACAAACAAGATATCGGGTCTACCAGCATCAATTTCATCTAACAATAAGATAGATGGCTGTTGCATTGCAGTAGGGAGAATACCTTCTTTAAATTTAGAGATAGTTACTCCATTGTAATTCTCAAGATGAATTTGTCCTACAAGATCAGGTCTTTCAATGTTAGAATCAAGGTTAACTCTAAATACTGGGTAGCCAAGAATTGATGCAATTTGCATTACAAAGGTAGACTTACCAGTACCAGTGTGTCCATACAACCACTGGTTTTCTTTAGCTTGGAAACCTAACATGAAGTGGAACAAGTTGTCTTCACCTACAATATAATCTTTGTCATAGATAGGGACCATATCATTAGGTTTTTCCCATTCAATTACATTAACATCAAAGTTAAGTGCAGCAGATAAGGAATTTTTTGTAGTATCACCAAGATTAAATTTATTTTTAAATACATCCTTGGCTTTTTTAGTTACGATTTTATAGTCATTAAGCATTTTATTTATTTTCTCCGTAAAAATAATTATAGTTGGTTAAGTAGTTTAGAATTAGTAAAGTTAGTCTTAAAATAATCTCTATAAACATTTGTAATAATTTCTTTATTAATATCACAAATGTTAATATTCTCAGTGTTGTCTTTTAACATTCTCAATAAGCTTGTGTCTTCACCTAAAGGAATAGTTACATTTACTCCTAAAGATTCAAGTAATAAAGCTTCTTTAAATGAGACAAGAAGAATTTTTCTTATACCTTTGAAATAATCTTCTTTTATCTTACGATCAAGATAATTTGCAAGATCTTCATAAAAATCTTTTATTAAAGGTAAGTATTGATCGTTAGTAGATGAATCATAATCACTGTCGTATAAATCTTCGTAATCACCATCTGTATCAATTGTTTGTTTTACTTCTTGTATTTCAAATCTGTCAAAGAAACTAAAAGGATTGGTGATAGTAGTATCTTCTTCAGTGTCTTTCTCAAGACCTTCTTGAGGCGTGTTATTGATGTTAAAACTTGAAATATAAGAATCAAGAATAAAATCTAAGACAGTACCTGTAAGAGAAGTTTTGTTTATAATTCCTTGATTAGATATGAATCCATTGATAGGATTGTTCCAAGTAAGTGATTGAGACTTCTCGTCAAATGTAATATTAAAAGTATTCATCTTTTACTAACTCCCTAATGATATTGAAAGACAAAGTATTGAGAATAATATTGCCCAACAAATACTTAAAATTGCTCTTGGAATATTGTTTCTTTGTTCGTGATAATTTGCTTTAAAAATATACACACAAACAGCTATCGTACTTAAGGTTAATGATAGCTTATCAAATATTGTCATTGTTTCTTACTCTCAATTTGTTCTTTCTGTTTAACAAGAGCGTCAGCATAACCGTAAACAAAAACAGCTACTTTATCAAACACATCTGAAGTTTTCTTACAGTCTTTAAGAAGAGAAAAATCTTGTATTGTTTTAATCATGTGAGGTGCTATAGAAATAGCAAATTCATCTCTTAAGGTTTTATTAGCAGCTTTATTTACTGTTTCTTCTTTTGTTTTATTGTCTCTATTTAAACTTTGATTTAACATTGCATCAATATCTATGGTCATCTACGTTCTCTTTCTTACACTCGTAATTATTTAAACTCATTGGTGAACATCTAGAACAGTAACAAACTAAACTCAAAGGTTTATCACTATCTTTAAAATTGTCAAATACACAAGGTATATTATTCTTATAAGTGTTATTATTAAACCACCAATCACCAATAGTTTTTGGATTGTTATGTACAAACTTTTTAGAATCAAACTCTGAGGGTTGTTTATAACCATTTACTACCATAATTTTATACTCAGCTAAGTTCATACCATATACATCTTGTCCTGATCCTAGAACAAAAGCATCTGCTAAATCTTTATTAGCATAGATTATATAGTCGAGTGGCTCTAATTTCTTATAACATACATAAACATTCATTAATTATCTTCCTTTAAATTTACACTCTTTGTTATAAGCCAGTTGTATACTTTATAGAGCCTGTAAGAAAGATAAAAATTGATTGGAATGTATTCCATAATAAGATAAATTAAATGTCCTACATAATAACAAATTTTAGACAATATTGTCTTCATGTTTAAAGATCCTCTCTTCTATCTTTATTTCTTTTCTTGTTAAATATTTCTTACTGATTGTTATACTTGATAGAAACAATATAGTAATCAGTAAAATTAAATTCTTTTTTATCATTCTCGCTCTCATTTCTTGTCTAATGTATTCAGGAACATACTTTAAAATTTTCTTAGCAAGCTTTAATTGCCATTTAGGTATAATACTTTTACGTCTTTTCTTCATTTAATACCTGTACTTCCAAATCCACCCAAGCCTCTACTAGTATCAGTTAATTCATCAACTTCTTCCCATTGAATCTTCTCGTACTTAGAGAGTACTGCCTGTGCAATTCTATCCCCTCGTTTAAACGAGAACGTTTCATTACCATGATTAATAAGTAGAACTTTAATCTCTCCTCTATAATCAGAGTCAATAGTACCTACACCGTGAGTAATACTAATACCGTGTTTAAGTGCTAGACCTGATCTTCCTCTAATTTGAAGTTCATAACCAATAGGTACTTCAAGAGTAATACCAGTTGGAATTACTACTCTTTCTCCTGGCTCTACACTAATTACAATGTCTAATATAGCAGCTTGTAAATCAAATCCTGCTGCAAATTCTGAACCATACTCAGGAAGTAAAGGTCCTACATAGTGTGGTAGAGTTTTAATTTTAACTTTCATATTCTTTTAGTGCTTTCTTTATATCTTTGGAATCTAATGAACCAGATCTACTATAGCCTAAAGTACCATCTGGATGTTTTATAATTGTAATGTATGCAATGTTGTTACAAAGCTCCCTAGGTTTAGGAGTTCTATGTACTTGATGATGAATGATATCTAACAGTTGTTCTTTAGTCTTGTCTATATTACTGATCTTTTCTCTCTTTGGAAAGTTCTCATAGAACCAATCTTTACCTTCCTTTGATAGACGACAGATAAATGTACCATCTGTTTCAATAGGTCCACCATGATTACGTTGAATAAGAACATTAGCTCATCTTAGTATCCACTTTTCAAATGCTTTATTTACTTTCTTACCTATTACACATAACACATGTAGGATACCTACTAAGCAAATACCAATTACAATTGGTCCCCATATTACTAGACCAACAATATCACTTGGTGTATATACAAACATTATTTATTCTCTATCCATGTATCTATATAATGTATTAAAGATACGACATTAACTTCGTCTCTTATAAACAATTCCCATTGCCAAAATTCTTTTAGGTCTTCCGTAGACCCTGGATAATCTTCCTTAAGAGATTTTTTAATGTAATCAAATAACTTCATCACTTATCTCCGTCTTGTTGAGGTGGGGCGGGTAAGGGCATCCAATGAGAGAAAGCCTCGGAATGATACGAAATTCCGTCTAGGGTGTGCCAAACATGGTTTGGAGACTCTACTGCGGAATCGCCGTATTCAACACATACGTAATTACCCGAAGCTAAGTATGCAATGAATGCTGTCCCATCCTTCGGAGCTGTGGAAATATCCTGCCATGCAAATGGGGACCCAGACGGTTGATACTTCGTCCCTGTGGGACACTTCCCTGCGTCTTCTTCTCGACACAAGGTTGCAAGACCAGAGCATACTTCCATCATCTCACATCCGCAATCTGGACATGGTTCTTTTGAAGGGACTAGATCGGATCGGGTGTTCCACTCAGCAGCAATCCTATGAAATTCACCATTTATGTAACTATCAACAACGAGAAGTTCATTGCCGGGACAATCTGCTGTTTCGCATCCTATTTCATACCATCTGCCTTCATCATATGAATTTTCGTGGTGGCTTACACATTTCGCATTTGCACCACAAAACGGGCACGGCTTGAGTTCTGGCATAGTCTCGGTGGGTGTTTTGTCCATATAATCTACCTCTGAACAATCAGGTCGGGTGTCTTTATTTTCGGTCATTCTTCAATCTCTCTCGTGCAATGATAAAGTATGGGAAATGTCTTATTGGATGTAAGGAGGATTGCTTTTCCAAGGGCTTCTTCTCTGCCTACTGCATCCACTATGAATAGTTCCAATCGTTGCTTTCTAACAGATCGGCCTACTTCTGTTGCCTCTTCCAATTCCCTAAAAACTGATACTGCGTATTTCATCACTTGACCTCCTTGAGTTCTACCTTCACGCATCGGTAGCCTTTAGAATATGCTTCTTTCCAAGAATTGTAATCGTTCCAAAATTCTAGGAAGGTTTTAATACACTCTTTCTTTGTCCCTTTAGCATCTGACCAATCGTATCCTCCAGTGATTGGATACTTAATCATCCAGCAATACTGCGGCTTCGGTTTCTTAGAACTAGTCATTTCTTAAACACTCTATTTACTGGTGGTGAATTAAAAAATTGATTATTAATAACTTTATAGAAAGTTTTTGTATACTCTCTTATACAATCTTGTAATCCTTTAATTTCATTTCTCTGAAATACTACAGTTTCTTCAAGTTTCTTTATATAATTTTGAATTAAAATAAAGTCTTGTTTTGTCATTCTGTCATTAATTTCAATTTCTTCAAACATTCTATTCATTAATTACCTCAATTTGATTTAATACAGTCTTATTCGTAATAACAGGTTCAATCAAAATCTTTAAATATAGATGTAAACATTCAGGACATTGTGAAGAAGCATAAGACAATGGATCTTTAGGATCGCCACCTCTAAAGTAATGATTAAATTTACATCCACATTTTAAACACTGATAAACAATAACCTTCATCCCTATTTTCTTAATAAAGAATTGAAAAATCTTCTAATAAAATATGTTCTACCTAAAGATAAGAAGAAATAACAAGCTGTTATCATAGTTGCTTCTGATTTAGAAGGTTGAATATCAAAAAGAGGAAGTCCATAATAGGTAAACAACCACGATATAATCAATCCAATGATAGAGTTGATATTAGCTTCCATGAAGGACATTAGTTTAGATTGTTTCATTTGAAAATCTTATTTGTAATCTTCGTAGATAAAGGTCCTACAATACACCACCCTAAAAGAAAACCTAATAAAGCATCAAACAGGTTAGGTGAATAAGTTCGTAGGGCACAAAGTAACTGTATAGATACAACAGAGAAGATAATTGTAAAAAATAAGAATGTTAAAACTTTTAGTAGCATTTTTATGCCTATAATAATTTAATGATAGTAGTAAATTAAACCGTAGGTTTATTTGATCTTTCTTCCAGAAGCTTTGATAATTTGAAAGATAAGTTTCTTATGTTTATCAAATAAGTTACCTACTCTTTTAGATCTCATCAATCTAGCTACTGCTTCTTTAGTAGTATTCTTCCACTCTTTGAATGTCCTTGATTGACAACCAATTTGTATATGATTGTCTAATACAACTACATCATAATCAAATCCATAAAGTACAATTGGTTGTTTAGTGCAATTGTGAAAGATTTCAATACTATCAATATAAACATTTTTTACTACAATTTTATCTTTAGTTACAACACAAGAATAACCATAGATAGATGTATATTTACCTTTATTTGAACCTACTTCTACATTACCACCAATATGTGCATTATCAGATATACAGGTGTATTTACCTTTTACTATTGCATTTTCAACTACAGAACATTTATCGATTAATTTTGCTCCATCAAATACTTTTGCTTTATCAGCAACATAAGCATCTCTTGTTACTGTTGCATTGTTGAATACTTCAGCATCATCATTGATCCAACAAGTACCATTCTGACTTAAATTATCTTTGTTTTCTACCCAACCACCTAGTTGACCTTTCTTAACTCTTACAAAAGCACCGTCATTACAGAAGGACCTAAGAGCTTTAATTCTATAGAGTGTAATACCTTGGGCATTTACTTTAGTCTTACTCTTTACAATTGTATATTTCTTTTTAACAGTCATTATCTTCTCCTAATTCTTCATAGACACCGAGTTGTTCACAAATTTCATCTAAGATTTCTTGTGCATGTACAACAAAGTCATCACACTGAAATAAACTTTCACCACAAGACGGAACTCTTTTACAAAACTTATTAAATAAATTCTTTACATCTTCTTTATTAATTGTTTTCATTTTCAATCTAACTTTATTTGTTAACAGGAAACTTCATATAAGTTTTAAGTCTATCGTGCCAGATCATAAAACCCTCTACATTTTTATAGTCTATACCATACTTCTTAGCACTAGAAGAGATTACCTTTTTAGATTCTACATCTTCTACCATCTTAGAAACTACTACACTGAATTCTTTTACATTGTTGATACTGAAATAATGATAAGGGACACAATCAATAAGAGTATCTTTTGCATCTAATTCTTGTAAATGTTTCCATCTGTGTACGTTAAATAGGCTGAATACTTTTCTGTCCATATCGTAACCACGTTGAATACCTTTACCCCACCATTCACCATAGTGGTATCCTTGACCTAACAAGTTACCAATGTCATCCTTGTTCTCATCTACCCACTTAGCAAAACCATAGTTATCATCACCTGGTACAATTAATCTCTGTCTAGACTGTACTCCAATCACCTTATTGTTTTCATCTACAATAATACAACCATTAGTACCATCAATCTTCTCTGTAAAACAGATTTCAGATGGATAAAATCTTGGTACTTTATCAAATTCTTTAAACATTTATTTATTAAACTCCCAAGTTAATTCAATAGGACCTAGAGTAAGAATCTTACCATTAGTGCCAGAAAACTGTAGATAACTATATCTTCTCCACATAAATGGGGTGATACATAAAACAAATCCAGCAGTATCTATTTCTTTATCTGTGTCATGAAAGTTATCTGATAAGTCTGTGTTAGATATACAGATATTTATCCATTTTAATCTCTTAAACATTTATTCTCCTTACTAATTAACATAGGAAAGGTTACCTTTACGAATAGTAAAGGAAAACCTAGGTTTTGGTAGGCCTGTAGGGAATCGAACCCTATCCAAACACTCATCTAGTGCAAAAGGCTTTATAAGGGCCTTGGGTATACCTATACACAAGCCTGAAAGTTACTTCGTAACTAGTTTCGGTATTAGAATACCTCAACAGTAATACTTATAGTTACAGGATTAAAGTTCTCTTTGAAGAGGTGGTACTAGCTGTGAGACTCGAACTCACACTGTAGTGATTTTAAGTCACTTGTCTCCTGCCGATTGGACTAAGCTAGCCTTTTGTATTCTCCACCACCATACTCACATATTATTTATTGTTTGGGGTGTATAGTGAGTACTGCCCTCACTTAACTAGGACCACAACCCAGTGCATTACTTTTATGCTATATACACTACAATTCTTATTTATCTTTTGGTAACTCTACTGATACCATATTCTTAAACATCTTAGAATATATAATATCACCTCTCATGAACCATCCTAAAGAGAAACTCACAAGAACAATAACAGAAAGATTAAATATATCTTTTAAAATCTTTGTATTAATTTTCATTACGAAGACCACAAAGAAAATGAAAATCTAAAAGGACCTATATTTAAAACAAACAAGTCTTTCTCTTCTGCTATAAACAAAGATAGAAAACACCAAATAAATGGTGTAAATTCTACTACAAAAGAATATTTACTTTCGTGTGATAAGTCTAAGTCAAAACCAGTTGAAATAGAAAGGTATTTAAGTTTATTCCACATTTTAAAAATCTCGGCCCACGGGATAATCATGATAGTAGTAAATTTAAAAGAATAGTGTATGGTAGTTAATTCACCATCGTCTCATATTATACATATATACACACACTATGAAATGTTCCGAAACACTACTCTTTTAAAATAACCTCTCTTACTATAAGAAGTGTATCCACGACATTTACATACCTCATACGTATCTATTGGTAATGTCAGTTTGTATGGTCCTACACTTCATAAAGAAAGAGAAGTAAAAGGTTTAACCATCCTACCAGTAAGGGCTGTATTAGAATAACACCATCACAGCTTGGCAAGTACGATCCCTAGATTGTACCTAATTCCTATTCTTATTTATCAGTAAGGTTATTAGTGATAAATTTATCAATTAAAGCTTTACCTTGGTTTGTATTGGCAAAAGCCTCAAGCATACCACCTACAGCAGTACCACCTTTAGGGCTAAAGAAATCACCTACAGATTTAATACCTTCACTTACACCCGCTTCGCTCCCAGTGTTAGCAATGATCTTAATATCTGCCTTACCAAGGTTAGTAGCTTGTGCTACACCTACAGTCTGTGAAGCTTTTACTTGCTCAAGTGTAATGAGATAAGTTTGGTATTCTTTGTTAGAACCAATCTCTTTAGCTAGAACGATCTGAGCCTCTACAGGTGCTAATTGAATAGCTTTTTCTGCATCAGCCTTAGCTTCACCTACAACCTTAATAGCCTCAGCTTCTTTTTGTTGTCTTTGCAGCTCAGCCTCAGCAAGAAGGATTGTAGTTTGTTTATCTTGTTCTGCTTTGATTACTTCTTTTTGTTTGGTAATCTCAGCAAGCTTAACATCATTGACACGTTTAATTTCCATGTCTTTTTCAGCAGTAAGTCTAGCTTGTTCTTTAATCTCTTGAGAAGATTTTTCTTTAGCAATACCTACTTCTTTTTCTTGAAGTGCTTGACGTTCACCAATCTTTTGTTTAGCTTCTTGCTTTTGAATCTCAATAGTTTGAAGAGAAAGAATTTCAGCTTGTTCAGCCTCTTGTTTGTTCTTAGCTACTTCAATTCTAGATTCCTTTTCAATGAAGGACTTACGTTTCTCCATGATGTTAGCAATAACTTTGTTACCTTGTGAGTCTCTGATATCCATAAGTTCAAGATTCTTAACTGGAGTGACACCCCAATCTTTAAGTTGCTCTTTAACTTCATTAGTGAATTGATCTCCAAAGGTAGATCTTTCAGTCATGATTGAATCAATTTCTTGCTTAGCAAGGACAGTTCTTACAGCACCTTGTACAATGGTTACAAGCTGTTGTTGCAATTCATTGAATGAATATACTCTCTGTGCTGCCATGTTAGAGTTCTCTACTCTGAAGAAAGCTACTACATCAACTTCAAACGGTACTCTATCTTTATCATAGGCATCGTAAGAGTCAAGAGTAATCTTAAATACAGACAGAGGAAGAATAGTCTTTTGAATACCAATGATAGGTAACCAAGAAGGCCATTCGTAGTATACGTTACCATTCTCCATATCTTTACCATAGGAGACAGCTTTCTTACCAGTTTGGACAATGTGTACTTCGTTAGTATTTACAACAACCCTAAGATCTAGGATTGATTTAATCATTTTATATACAAAAAGGAAGAGTAGAAAACTTCCTCCTAATTTCATTAAAGTTACAATAAGGTCGATCATGTGTTCTTCGTTATACTCTTTCTTTGTGTTTAAGTTTTACAATAAGGTGAGATATTAAGTAGTTGATATTATTATATAATAATACCTTAGTAATACTTCTTTATTAATATTACTAATTAATTATTATACTAATTATTACTATTAAACTAATCTACTTATCTTTCTCTCTAAGAGTTAAACTCCCCTTCCCTGTTCCCCTCTTATACAACCTTTTTAAAATCTGTCAAGAGATTAATAATTATAAACTTGTATAAGAATACTTATCCTTGTACAAATGTGTATAAATACGTTATGAAGTTATTTCTTTGTTTATTAAATAGACTTCATAGAATGGATGTACCATGTATTTAGCGTCAAAAGGTGGTTGTCCTTCTAACATATCTTTATTTTCTATTTTCTCTAGTGCTATTTGAAAATAAATTCTTTGTCTTTCTTTTGTAGTAGTTCCTGGTTTAACTCTAGCCATAACCTTTGTTGCCAAATCCTTAGAGTTTGATCTGTCAGAAACGTAAATCCAATTTATGAAATTATATGCAAGACCATAAGATTCAGGGGGACATTGACCATTGGTGTCAAATTGAGAATAGTCTTTAATTGATGATAATAGTCTTTTAATTTTCATGTCTTCCATTTGTAAACACTTCATTATAAATTTCAGTTACATAGTAAAATGGATGCTTCATAAAGAAAGGTGTATTATAGTTATTTGAAAAGTCTTTTATTACTTCTCTTTTGTTATATCTTTTCCATTTAATTACTCTTTATTTGTAAAATATGGCGTCCCCGACTGGACTCGAACCAGTAATGGAAGCTTAGAAGGCTACTGTTATATCCTTTTAACTACAGGGACTTAATCTTATTTGTTAGCTTCTTTAAGAAGTTGTACCCTTATAGTACTAAACATTGCAATTATTAGAGTAGTTTGATGATCCTTTAGGTGTAGTCTAATTACATCCTTTATTTTCTTAATCATTTCTTTTGAAGGTACAGTCTCACATAACTGCTCATATACTCTTTGTTCTAACATCTTTCTTTTGTTATTCGACATACTCTTTTACCTTTTTAAGTTAATGACAAGAATTAAGAATTTGTTTAATCTTTATCTCTTCTCTTTTCAATTCACCATATGCCTCTATAGCTGAGAGAGGGATTTCTTCAAGTTTGTTATTACCCCAAAGCTTAAGGATATCTTCAATATCCCTCTTTACTTCACACAAGATATCACTTAATAACTGTGGAGTTCTGGCTGAATTTTGCATACATCCTATGTTCTTTACTAACATATCTTTTTAACTACCTTTCTTGAAAGATTTAATAGTCTTCAAAGCATATTCAACTTCATGTTTGAGTATTCTAAACTCAGCAGCAAATTTATTAGCTGCCTCTCTAGGTGTGTGAAAAAGATAAATCTTAGTCTTTAACTCTCCAGAGTGAATGTTAGAACATCCAATTACTTCAATCCCACTTGGGTACTCACGTATTTGCATACTACACCCCACTTTGTTTCGTTGCGTTCGTCACTTCGTTCCTCATCTTTTTACTTCTCGAAGGAATCCCTTCCAAAAATATCAATCTACCATATGATAGTAGTTAACTTTTAGAAAAAGTTCCTTATAGTCACTTACGTTCCTACAAGGTATCCTCAAAACTAATTGAAGTTAGGCACTTTCAGTCAAGATAAGTTCTAAGTCACCGTCTAAGTATTCATTCCAAAGTCCTACACGTTTAATATAAAACTCTGCATCTTGTTTACGTTCAAATACCCTTGGTCCATGCTTGTCATAGATATCAAGGATATTCAAATCATCTTTAATTTTATAATAGTTACCTATCATCTTTTTGTTGCACATGTGTTACTTAGCCTTTAAGATGTTGAAACAACCAAGAGAAAACTCCCTAAAGTCTTTGTTATAATAAGATTTTACTTCCCACTTGAAAGGAGTAAAACTAAATTCAATAAACGTACCGTGTTTCAATTGTACAGTGAACATAACACCAAATTGCTTAAGCTTATTACTCATAGTCTTATCTCCTATTGATTGTTATAAATAAAACATACGTTTTAACCAAATCTAAAGGTTTCCCTAGTAATAGGGCACCCTTCCATAAACTATGTTTTATCCTAATACCAAACATAAAGGCCTTTGTTAAAGGTCCAGTAAAGTTTAACCGCTAATCTCTCCAACTTCACTAAAGGTTTTTATCACAAATTATTAAGGGATCAATCTTCATATGTGTATTTTGCCCTTACCCTACTCCACACATACTAGTCTCTTTGTTAGCTTACGTGAAGAAACAAAACCGAATACCAACATTATTTTTCTAATACACTTGGGTATTACATAGCATAAAAGAAAACATTAAGTCACTCTAGGACTTAATCAAATTAATTAAGCTTGTTGCTGTACTTTGTCTTTAGCAGGAAGCAGTCCTTCAAGTACAAACACTTGATCTTTAAGGTCTTTATTCTTAGAAGCTTTAGTAATCAAGGTCTTAACAGTCTTAATAAACCAAGCATGATCGTATACAACCTCTTCTTTTTCTTTAATGAAGTCATAGAAAGGATGTACAATAGCATCTTCAATCATATTCAGTTTAGTACCATCGTACACAATCTTCTTAGCCTTAGAGGTCTTACCATCCTCAGCCTTTAATTCAATCTCTTCTTCTTTAAGCTTACCAAAAGCAAGCATCCAGGCTTTAAGTGCTTGTTTTCTAGAATGCTTTGGCATTGCTTCAAGAAGGTTAAGAGCAAGGGTAATATCCCCGTGCAATTCAATGTGGTTAAGGGTTGATACAGCAATCTGATGGATCAGCTTATCAAATTTCTTACCTTGCAATTGGATAGTCTTGATACCTTTGGCAATGTTATCTTTACCAAGGATCATCTTAAAGCTATCTTGCAGCTTAGCTTGTTCTTTTACTTCTTTGTTTTTAACTTTCATATTATACCTTTTCTCCGTTTTAGGTTATTTTATGTTAGTGTTTAGTGTTGAGAGAATACATCTTTATTGATATATTCTTACAACACTTGCCTAGTGTTATATTCAAATAACAGCCATTAAGCTTTACTAACATTTTATTGCTTTCAATTAAGATACTCACAATTAAGCTAATATCTTTAATACTTAACACTTGTTAACCACTATTAATAGCAAGTGTATCTTATTTATTCAATACCTAATTCTTTATTAAGTTTAATCTTAATAAGTCTTAAGGAAAAGATAAATAAGAATGGTCATAAGCCCTTGCTCTATTCAGTTAAACTATACCTTTTGCAGGTATAACCTAAGCATTTCATTGCAACCAAAGTATACATATATGTACCAGTCAATACATAATTATACAATCCTACCCTTACACATATAAACAATTGTCTATAACTTTTTCGTAAGCGTAACTACCTTGCTTTTAACAAGTGTAACCCATAGCATTAGCCCCTAACCATTCAGTTAAAGACTTCTATGATAGGATTAGTCCCATATCGGCTTATGCCCACCATCATCAACGGCTAATGGTTGCCTCACCCCGACATACAAGGGCCGTTAACCTTACGTTAACTCTTACAATTCTTATGTCTCTGTCCATTCAGCTTTTCGGGGGATAAGAATTTAATCCTATCTATTCTACCCTTTTCATATTAACTAATGTTAATACTTAAGGCCCATACTTTACCTCATAAACTCTATGTTAATTTTAGTTAACATATACTAGATAGGAATATAATCCTATTCCCATCAGGTTTATGTTAAATCTTCTTGTTGTTTACATAACCTCTTAACTTTTCTTTCATAATCCTATGTTCAAATGCTTTGTTAACTTTCAGGTGACCAGAATTTAACATAACATTGAAACGTTTAGCAGAAAGATTAGTCTCTATTCTACCTTGTTTATTTAACATAGTCTTAGTTACATGCCCTTTTTTCATAATTAAAACTCCATTCCAATATCAGGTAACATATGGTTGAAAGCTTTAGGAAGAATAGATACTTTACTACCATCGTTAAGAGTGATAGCATGTCTTTGTTTTCCATTAAAGTCTTTGTAAGACCAGACTTCTTTAATGACTTTCATTTTGCGTTCCTTGTGTTGTTCTCTTTCAATACAAACAATCTATCAAAGAGTTTTGAGATAGTCAAGAACTATTTTAAAAATAATATCTAAATAGATCAAGTAGTTATCAGTAAAATATGGAAATACTATTGACATAATAAACTATTAGAAGCGATTCGGTGTTATAAATGTAAGTAGGCAATATTTGCCTAGTAAGATTACAAGTGTTGCTAGTACATATTACTAAAGAAGTCAAGTAACAAATTGTTACAATGGTGTAATAAGATTATGTTAATAAACCTAGCACTCCACATTATGTTAACCAATAAGATTAGTTAATAATCCAGTGAGTAATATTATTACTTACAATTTTATCTATTGTTTGTTGATAACTATGTTAATAAGTTATGCTAATAAGAATATATTCACACTCTCTAGGAAGATAAACATCACATCATTATGTAAATGTTAAGGGCTTTACATAACTACGACTTTACATAATCAAGATGGGGGAGGGAAAATAAAAGAGCACCCTAAAATAGTTCAGGGGCTTACTAAATATATACAATTTTTCAAGTTAAATCTTAACAAGGGAAAGAGATCTTATATCTTTGATACGAGAAAAACGTTAGGTTTATTCTACAAAAGAAAGATTAATATCTTCATATTTATCTTCTAAAGTATCAAGAAGATTAAAAATAGCTTCTTCTACAGTGTTTTCTTCTAAAAATAAATCTAAAATAGCATCTCTATCAGTTTTAATATCAGACTTAGTAAACATTCCTAGTTCTTTACCTAGGAGTTCCATAGCTCTAGTATCACCTAATTCAGCATTAGCTCTAAGTTTCTCTAGAACAAACTCTGAAGAAAGATTAGGTAAAGCCTCTACATTAGAGGAAGGATTGGAAACCTTAGTCTTACTTTGTTTAGTAAAAGGAGTAGAATTATTAGAGTAGTTATATTTACGTGGACGTCCTTTATTACTCTTAGGTAAGTCCTCTAGAGGAACTACCAGAACGTCATCAACTTTAGGTTTATCTTCTAAGAAGATTGAAGTATCTTTGTTCATCGTTATATTTCCATTTCTTCATCAGGAAGATATTTATCTCTTAGTTCTTTATTCTTGAGAAGAAGTTTTCTAGTAAGTTTAATTTTTCTACCAGTTCTAGGAGAAGTAATCGTAGTTTTATAAAGATTATTTAAGAATTCTTCTTTATCTTTGTTTTCTTTATCAGTCTCTTCTTTTATTAATTTATCTAAGATAAGACCTTTTTGTAAAGAATTATTAATAGCTTCTTTAACACTAATATTTTCTACATCTAGAGGAGAATATAAGAAGGGATGTTTCTCTTTAAGACTTAAGAGAAGTTCTTCTGAAGCTTTATGATATTGTAAGTTTTTATAATAACCCATATAGTTATTATACAATAAGATTGATATTTGTCAATAGTTTATTTTAGATATAATTATAACTATTTATACATCAATAATAAGATTATTAATAAATAACTATTAAGTATGTATACATCTGTATATAAATGTATATAAGGTTATTAGTATTATTTACAATAACTATTATTAATATTTTAGTAGTTATTAAATAACCTTATTGTAGTTATACTATAAGTTCTTATCTTAGAATACTTATATAATAATTATTATTACTATAAACTATTATATTCACCCTTATTGTCTAATCGACCGTTAGGGAGATTAGGTTGCTTAGGAATCCTAAACTCTAATCACTACTCTTAAGTAATATTACTTCTTCTTAGATTGTAGAAGTTTATTATTTAGGGTATGAGTTTTAGCTCTATAGTACGTATGTACTTCTGAGATAAGATATGGTTTGGTAGTACAACCTATGTTTTAAGTGGGCTTAAGCTTCCACTCTTAGTTATTTCTTCATTAGAAAGGTCTAAGAACCTTACTTACAAACAATTACTTGCTTGAGGCCTCCTCTTAAGTATTTCTACTCTCAAGGACTCTACTTGGGTTACCTACTCATCTTTTAAGGGATTAAGTGCATTCCAAGCATCACTACACAGTCTCAAACTCTAAGTAACTGATGTTTCGTAGCACGATTACTTAAATCAACTGTAATTAGAATATAACACATTTTCTCAATAATGCAATACTTATGTTATAGTATTTTTATGAAAAATAAGAATTTAAGAGTTACAATAAGTAACCTATTGAAAAATAAGAAAGTTAGTAAAAAAGATAAAGAAGATTTACTTCTTAAGCTTATTCACCTTACTATAGTTAAGGCAAGGAAAGATTTCTATGTATTCCTTAAACTTATGGCCCCTAGAGTATTACCAGATAAGTTTAAGGATGGTAGGCATCTTAAGTTATTAACTAAGATCTTGATGGAGACTGAGAAGTCTGTAAGAGGAGGTAAAAGAAAAGTACAACCTATTATCTCTCTTCCTCCTCGGATCTATGAAATCAGTCTCTACTTCTCAGATGTTCCCTAGCTGGTGTTTAGGTAGGAATCCTCAATGGTACGTATTGGCTGTAGGACACACTACAGAGTTTGCTATTGATAACTTTGGTAGACGTGCCCAGGATATAGTCCTTAACCCTCTCTACAGGCTTATATTCCCTGAATTAGAGCTAAGAGATGATGTCTCTGCTGCTCGGTAGATGGCAAACTAACAAAGGTGGGTTATTTGTCTGTGCTCGGAGCACGGTAAGTCTATCGCTCGGAAGAAGAGCTCACTTAGCTTTGTTGGATGATGTAGTATCAGAACAGACAGCACAATCTGAGAATGACCTAAAGAAGATCATAGAGTGGTATCCTCGGAGGTTTATTAACTAGACTTTTACCACAAGGTTGTGTAGTAAATATAGCTACTAGGTGGAGTTTAAATGATCTTATTGGGTTTATTAAAGATCAAGAAGCTAAACTTCCTTTTAATAAACGTAAGCACGTAGATTTCTCAGTTCAAGCTCTTCTTAATGAGGAGATGGCTAGGTTGTTTAAGTTAAAGGAAGGAGAGTCTTTCTGGCCTGAATTCTGGTCTACAGAAAGATTTAAAGAGCTTAGAGATGAGACTGGTATCTCAAATCATAAGTGGCAAGCACTGTACATGCAAGATCCTATCCCTCAAGATGGTAATATCATTAAGTGGGAGTGGTGGAAATCTTGGTTAGATGATAAACCACCAAAGAAAATAGGTTTTACTTTCTTAAGTTTAGATACTGCACGGTACTGCTAATAAGAGAAATGATGCTACTCGGATATTCTATCTGGGGAGTATTTCAAAATACTGTAGGAGATAAACTAACTACAAATATGATCTTATTGGATGGACGGAGAAGTAAGATTAGAATTCAACGACTTAATAGAGAAGATACATAAAGAGTGGTTTGAAGAGTTCAATTTGGATATGATCTTGATTGAAAATGCTCCTATCTCTCTTCATATTATTCAAGAACTTAAGAAGAGAGGTCTACCAATTCACTCTATTAAACCTAAAGCTAGTAAGTTAATGAGAATGCAAGCTTGTGCACCTTTATTCTCTCAAGGTAGAATTTGGTATCCTAAAGGAGAAGGTCTTGAATGGGCTAAAGAAGTAGTAAAACAAGTGTGTATCTTTCCTCGGAGGTAGACACGATGATATCGCTGACTCTTGTTCTCAAGCAGTTTTATGGTGCAGAGACAATGGTTTAATAGGTATAGACTCTTATATTGATACTTCTTTTGATGAAAGAGAAGACGCTGAAGATGAAAATGAATATAGAGTTAATACATATTGGTCTTCTTCTGAACTTAAATAAATCTCCTCTTGCAATTTTAATAACTTGTGTTATACTCTAATTATTTACTAATTTTAGAAATTAAAGTTTTATATTATGGCTTCTATTCCCCAACCTTTTAGTAATTCCTTTACAAACAAAGACATTTCAGGTTCTTCTCAAGTAGATCAATTAGGAGCTTTAGAACCAATTGAATTTGATGTTGGTGAACTTGAAGGAATAATCCAAGACTCTGAATTACAGAAGATTGATGCTGATCTTTCTATTGATGGAGAAGCAGATCATTTTGAGAACCTTGTAGAAAAGATTGATGATGAAGAGTTTTTACTTAATTTAGGTAGAAATGTAGTAGATAGATTTCAAAATGATAAGAACTCTAGAGTTAATTTAGAGAATACTTTAGAAAGAGGTTTTGGAACCTTAAACCCAACAGCAAATCAAACAGATACACTACCGTTCCAAGGGGCTTGTAACATTGTACACCCTCTCACAAGAGAGAATGGTGTTAAATACCAAGCTAAGTTCTGCAAAGCTTTACTTCCTCCTCAAGGACCTTTTAATTTAGATGTAATTGACTCGTCAAAAGACCCTGATATTCAGTATAGAGTAGATGGTTACAGACGTAAATTGAATAAAATTGCTGTTGATGACATGTGTTATCCTGAAGAACAAGCCAGACTTTACCTTTATATGTCGTATACTCGGATCTGCATTCAAAAAGGTATATTTTGACTATACAAGTGGCTATCCTTGTTCAGATTTTGTTAGAATTGAAGACTTTGTGGTATCAGATCTTGCAAAAGACCTTTGTTCTGCTGTTTCTTATACTCACATCGTAAGAAGACAGGTAAATGAGCTTAAAAAGGATATTTATTCAGGTATTTATGTAGATATTTTGGATAAAATCCACGCTTCAATGCCTATTGAAGATGGTTTAGAAGCTGCTACTAATGAAGCTTTTGACGAACCTGAGATCTCACAAGACACTAAAGTATATACTTTATTAGAGCAATATGTTGATCTTGACCTTGATGGTTATGATAAGTCAATAGGAGATATTTCCTATGCACTTCCTTATGTAATAACAGTAGATAAAGATACTTCTAGAGTATTAAGCATAAGAAGAAACTGGGAATTAGACGATCCATATAAGAAGAAGATTGTAAACTTCTTTGAATATACAATGGTCCCTCGGAACTGGGTATTATGGTCTTGGTTTATTTCATCTTCTTGGTGATTTCCAACAAACATTAACAGCAGTAACTAGAGCACTTGTTGACTCAGCTTCATTTGCTAACATGCAATGTGGTTTTAAACGTAAAGGTCTTAGATGGGTTGGTCCAAAAGACCCTCTTAAACCAGGAGAGTTCAGAGAAGTAGAGCTTCTTGATAATACTAAGTTATCAGATGTTATCATGCCTCTTGTTTTTAAAGAGCCTTCACAAACTCTTTTTGACCTTCAAAGGGCTCTTACAGCAGATGGTCAGAAATTTGCTGACAATTTAGAACAGCAAGTACAAGACTCTGCAAACTATGGTAAAGTTGGTACTACTGCAATGATACTTGAAGAGTCTCGGACAGTTCTTCTCAAGTATTTTTCAAAGAGTGTATAATCAACAAAGAAAAGAACTTAAGTACATTGCTAAGCTCTTAGAAGATAAGATGGGTGCAGAATTCAGTAGAGATCTTAATAATGATGGACTTATCGATGTATGTCCAAGTTCTGATCCTAATTATCCTACTAAAGCTCATAGAACTATGTTAGCCCAGACTAAACTTAATCTTGCACTCCAGGCCCCTCAAGTTCATAACCTTCCTGAAGCCTTTAGAGAATTTTATGAGTCTCTTGGTACGTCTCCTGAGACTATTAATAAATTGGTACCTGTTCCTGAAGAGGCTCAACCTCAAGATCCTTTAACTGATATTATCTCAGCATCTAATGGTCTTCCAATTAAAGCTTTTGAACGGACAAGATCATCAAGCACACATTGCTGTTAAACAAGCTTTTGTTCAAGATCCTACTAAACAACAAGATCAATTGTTACAACCTACAATTCAAGCACTTTTAGCTAATCTTAAAGAACATACGATCCTTCAATATGTAGAGCAAATGAAGGGATTGATGAACCAACAACAAGCTTCTTCAGAAGTAGCACAACAAGAGGCTGCAATGAAGATTCTTCAAACTAACCAACTTCTTGTTCAACAAGCTCAGCAACAACAAGGTATGGATCCTGTTACTTTAGCTGCTCAGGCAGATGTTATGGATGCTCAAACAAATGCTAAGAAAGTTGATAATGATAATAAGATAAAACAACTTGACACATTGCTAAAAGCTGCTAAACTGGATTTAGACACTACTAAAGAAGAAAACAGATCTATGGAAGCAAGAGCAGAGTTAGGTTTAAAAGACAAACAACACGGTTCTAAAGAACATCTTGACATTCTAGATTTTGTATCTTCAAATCTTATGGAAAAAGATAAAAAAGAAGATAACTAAACTATGGATAGAGAATTAGAACAATCTAAACTCTTTACTTATTCAGAAGTAAGAGATATAATCTTAAATAAGTCTTTGGATACTAAAGAAGTTCTCTTCAGAGGTGTTGATAACTTTGAAGAGTATAATAGACTTGTAGGTAAAGTTTGGGGATTTGAAGCTGCTATAAGAGCTATTGAAGACTTTATTAGAAATGATTATAATACAGAAAGAGAATAAAAATGTCAAATTTTAAAGTAACAAATATGACTCCTGAGTTTTTAATTAAACGTCAGCCACTGACAGAACAAGAAAAAATTGAAGAAAGCAGGGAGAAAGAAGAAAGAGAAAAGACTCTTTCTGAGTACAATAAAAAATTCCTTGAACAATTAGATAAGGGACCTGAACCAGATCCTGAAGTGCTTCCTAAAGTGGCAAGATTTAATATTCTTGTAAGACCTCATGACCCACCTAAAAAACAAGGCAGTATTATCTTAGCTGATGAATACACTGAAAAAAGTCACTATTTGAATACTTGTGGAAGAGTTGTTGCTATAGGCCCAGATTGCTTCCCTAAAGGGACTACTCCTGCTTGTGAAGTTGGAGATAATGTTGTTTGGGGAAGAGGTAGAGGTGTAAGAATGATGTATAAAGGAATACCCTTTATTATTCTTGTAGATGATGAAATTTTAATGACTATTCCTGCTCTTAACGATATTGACAGTGAATACGCAGCAAAACGTTAATTTTGTTCTATTTAATACTTACTGTATACTAACCTTTAGACGTTAAATAAACCTCCGTAGTTAGAGTCGTCTACTTATTACGTTAAAAATAATACTTACTTAACCAAAGGATTTTGGTAAATACTATGTTTGATAAAGATAAATTAGAAACTGAGATTGACTTAGATAATATTGACCTCAGTGAAGAGCTTGAACCTATTTCTCTTCAGATGCACACTACTGATGAAGATGACGATAAGGATAAAGACACTACTAAAGAAGACGATATTGAAATCGTTGTTGAAGAACAAGAGAAGAAAGAGGATAATAAACCTCTTAATGTTAAAGAAGAAACTTTAGACGATGAGGAAGATGACGAGGAAGATGCTCCTCAACCTCAAAAACGTTTCTCAAAAGCTCAAAAAAGAATAAAAGAACTTAACGAAAAGGCAAAACAAGAGGCATTTGCTAGACAACAGGCAGAAGCTGTTGCTACTCAATTAGCTGAAGCTTTGCAAAAGATGGTTAAGGAAAAAGATGAATCTGTTCAGAATAAATCTTCTTCTGAAGTTAATTCGTATAAAGAAGTAGTTGATAGAATTGAACAAGAGCTTACAAGGGCTTATGAATCTGGCGAAGGCAACAAGATTGCAAAAGCCCAGAGAGACTTAAATGATGCTCAGTTCAAGTTAAATATTGCAGAAGCAAAGAAAGCCTCTTTTAGAGAGCAATCTCGGTGAAGATTACGTAAAAGATGTTGTAAAAAGAGCTGTCTCTACAGTTCCAAATGTACAACAAGATACATCCAATAGTGAAGACAATCAAAAAACTATCTCTTGGATTAAACGTAACAGAGTAATTCTTTCTAAACCAGATATTCAAAAATCTGCTGGAGAGATTGCAGATTATCTTATTGAAGAAGAAGGATTTGAACCTAATTCTCAAGAACTATTTAGTGCTGTAGAAGATAAGCTTACTATTGTATACCCTGAACTTGATCGTTGGTTTAGTTCACAAGATAATACTCCTAAAGTAAAGAAAGAACAAGAAGTAAAGAAACCTTCTAACAATAACAAAGGTCCTATTACTGCTCGGACAATCAAGACAGTCACCTACAGAAGATAATCTTGTAGTAAAGAACGGTAAGATTCAAGTTACACCTACAGAAGCTGATGTTAAGATGGCAACTACTTTAGGTTTAAATCTTAAAGATTATATGATCCAAAAGATCAAATTTGATAAGGCCTCAAAACAAGGTCTTAGAGAAACAACAATTTTTTAATTTTATAAGGAATAATAGAATAAATATGGCTATAACTATTGATGATATCATGGGTTCGCAAAAAGAGGTACAAGTAAATAGTAACTCTACAGCTAGTGTTAATACCGCCCCAGTGCCAAAAAAAGGTAGAAATCAAATTGAAAAGACTAATCCTAGCTTAACAAAAGGTAGAATTAGTACTTATCAGCAAAGAGATGCTCTTTTCATCCCTGAGGAAGTAAGAGAACGTTTCAAAGCTGACGGTTGGGTCTTAAGATGGATTAGACAGACTCTTGGTGTACGGAGGTAAGACTGACGTAAAAAATATTGCAAATAGAGCAAGATTAGGTTATATTCCTGTAACCTTAGATGAAGTACCAGAAATGAGACTTTCTGCAATGAGGGGAGATATTGAACTTCCTGGTGCAGCACAAGAATACTCGTATAAGGACGTTGTAATCTATGGAGACTTGATGTTAGCAAAAGTTCCTTTTGTTAATGTAAAGCAATATAGAGAAGAAGTCCAAGAAGAAGCAATTCTTAGACAGTCTCAAGTTGATAGAAAAGCCTATCAAGACGGTCTTAATATCAATGAAAGTAAGACTACTTACGTAAAAAACGGTAGAGAATACTCTCAAACTGGCTTAAGTTTCGCAAAAGACTAGATAAATTTTGTACTCCTATAAAAATGTATTAAACTCTAGGTTAGTAGTTTAGGAATTACCCTTTCTACTAACCTTTTCTTTATAGGAGAAAATAAAATATGGCATTCGGTCTTAAACCTAGCCGTAGAACTGGTTCAGCCTCAAACTCTCTTGGCTTAAGTAAGTATCGTGTTGCTAACTCGTATGCCACAGCATTGTTTGCTGGTGATCCTGTTACTATTTCTGGTGGTACTGTTGTAAGAGCTGTTAATGGCGATCAAGTTATTGGTGTTGTTGAAGCATTTCAATATATTGACGCTACAGGTCGTCCAGTATTTACAACTTATCTTCCTGCCTCTACTTCTTCTACAGGTCTTGTAGAAGGTGATGCTAGACCTTTGGCTCTAGTAAATGATGATCCTAATGCCACGTTTATTGCTGCTGCTGCAAGTGCTCTTGTAGTATCTGCTGGTATGACAGGTCTGCTTTTCACTGTGTCTGTAGGTGCTGGTTCAACGTATACAAAACAATCTGGTGCTGTAGTTAACGCTGCTGTAACCTCTTTAGATCAAAGTATGGTCAGAGTAATTGGTTTGTATGACATTCCTGGTAACGTTTATGATGTCTCTGGATCAATCGTAGAAGTTACTTTCACCAACCATGCTTTCAAAGTTAGCCGATAAGGAGTTAATTTAATATGGCTGTTATTTCACGCGGTAATATTACCAAACAACTTATTCCTGGTTTGAACCAAGTTTTAGGTCTTGCTTATAAGAAGTTAGATGCTCAACACGTTCCTATGTACAACATTGAGAAATCAAATCGTGCATATGAAGAAATGGTTATGATGACTGGTCTTGGTGCTGCTCCTGTTAAAGGAGAGGGTGCTGCTATCCAGTACGATGACATTCAAGAGACATACACAGCTCGTTTTCAAAACGAAACTGTTGCTCTTGGTTTTGCTATCACTCAAGAAGCCTTTGAAGACAACCTGTATGATACATTTTCTAAGACTCGTGCTAATGCACTTGGTAGATCGATGGCTCATACTAAACAGGTTAAAGCTGCTGCTCCGTATAACAACGGTTTCTCAAGCTTTCAATCTGGTGATGGTGTAGCTCTGTTCTCAGCTTCTCACCCAACACTCTCAGGCAACCAATCAAACACTAACACTCTTGACTTCTCTGAGTCAGCTCTTGAATCTGCTATTATTCAGATTAAGAACTTCAAAGATGACAGAGGTATGTTCATTGGTGCAACTCCTAAGACGATCATTGCTCCTACTGATTTAAGCTTTGCTATTCCTAAAGTCTTACAATCAACCTTGAGCACCACTTTGGCTACTAACTCAACGACTGGTATTACCAATGTCAATGATCCTAACGTAGTCAAATCTGCAATCTCTGGTGGATACCATATCAACCAGTACTTGACAGATCCTGATGCTTGGTTCATCGTAACTGATGTACCTAACGGTATGACAATGTTTGAAAGATCACCTCTTAAGGCTGCTGCTGAAGGTGACTTTGATACAGGTAATCTCCGTTACAAAGCAACAGAGCGTTACAGCTTTGGTGTTGGCGATTGGAGACGGAATTTGGCGGATCGCCAGGTAACTAAGACTTACCTAATTAATTCTCTGAAAGGCCCCTTAATCGGGGCTTTTCTTTTATTCCTTAATTTTATGATATACTTGAGATATGAGCACCAGTTTTAACCTAAATATTGATGAGATTGTAAAACAAGCCTATTTAAGACTTGGTGGTGAAGCTGTTACTCGGACAGAATGCAAGAGATGCAAGAACGTCTCTTAATCTCCTCTTTATTGATATGTTAAATAGAGGAGCACCAATAGCTAAGGTAGACTTAAGATCCTTTACTACAGATCAAGGTGAGCAAAACTATACCTTAGATCAAGATGTAGTAGATGTGTTAGAGGCTGTAATTAGAGTTGATGATAATGAAGATATTGCTTTAGGAAGAGTTTCTTTAGATGATTGGCTTAAACAGCCTGTAAAAGATCAGCAATCTAGGCCTACACAATTTGTTACAAAAAGAAACAAAGATGATGTTGTAATGACTCTTTGGCCAGTTCCTCAAGTAGATTCTGTAGGTACTGAATATGAAATCTTTTATTATGCTATTACTAGAATAGCTGATGTTAATGGACCTAGAGATAATGCTGACTTTAACTTTAGATACCTTCCTAGTATTGTTTCTCGGACTTGCATATTATTTAAGTTTACAAATTGTTACAGGTTTTGATCCTGAATTTATTCTTAATTTAAGAGCTATCTTAAAACAAGATTACGAAGAGAACTTAGAAAGAGCTAGAATTGAAGATATGGAAAGGGTAAGTCTGTTTGTAACTCCATACAACTACTCACAATGTAGGTAGGTAATAAAGTATGGCTAGAAAAGGAAGAACATTTCCTTGGTTCATTTGTGATAGGACTCGGATTTAAATATCCTTGGTCTCAAGGTGTATTAGAACCTCGGAACACGGTCTATTTGTACACTATTCTGTAAGTGATGGGATGTACTCACAAGTAGAACATCCTCAAGGTAAACCACCTCCTTTTAGAAGAGATATGGTTCCTCTTCCTATAATAAGATTAGATATAAATATGGCTAATGAGGCTAGAATTTTGGTCTCTGAAGTTTCTGATATAGACTATATTGTAGATGAACAGTTCAGCGAGATATACTATTAATAGTAGGATGATTATATTATGGTAAGACGTATTGTAGATTTTGACCAACCAGTAGAAGTATCTTCTGATGATCTTGTTCTTATTTGGAAAGTTAATGAAGATAGAACTATGGCTGCACCTGCAAGTCTTTTTGCAGGGGGTGGTATCAATGAACTTTCAGAACTTATTGATGTAAATATAGATCAAGGAACTCTTAATGATGGTCAGTCACTTGTCTATTCTGAGAGTGAGCAGAAGTGGATTAATGCTTCTGTAGGATCACGGAATGACACTTGGTCAGTTATCTGATGTTTCTATCAACGGTGTTACTAATAATCAAGTACTTTCTTATGATGAGTCTAGTGGTAATTGGCATCCTACTTCTGTAGGAGGAGGTGGAGATGTAACTGGTCCTGCTAGTGCTACTCCTAAAACTGTAGCAGTTTATGGAACATCTTCAGGTAAAGTAATTACGAATTCTTTTGTCAATGCTGACAGTATTCCTATAGAAGGTATTACCTATAATATCTTAAGTCCTTCAACACCTTCTACAGCTTCAGTATTTAATATGTTAGGTGGTGCTCCAGGTTTATCTGTTGATACTTCAGCAAATCAAGCTAACACAGTTTCTTGGGACTTATTAACTCTTGTAAGCAAAGGTGCTATTAACTTTGGTGAAAATATTGCAGTTGAAGCAAGTGCTAATGGTCAGTTAATTTTATCTGGTGTTAGTGTTCTTAAAGGTGTTCCTAGAATCAGCCCTAATGGCTTTACTTCACAAGGACACATTGTTCCTCAAGTAACTTCAGATACATTTGTACTTTTATCTGCTGCTCAAGCTCTTACAGGTAAGACTTATAATGGTGTATCTCTTGCTACTGGTGGTTCTGCTAATCAGTTCTTAAGTAGAGCTGGTACTTATACCTCTGTAGACGTTTCTGCTTTGACTGCTGCTATAGCTTCTGTAGATGCTAGAGTAACATCTGTAAATACAAGAGTTGATACTGTAAGTGCTGCTGTTACATCAGTAGATTCAAGAGTAACTTCTGTTCAATCTGGTATAGTATCAGTAGATTCAAGAGTAACTTCAGTACATACACAACTTTTACGTTTACCACAAAGATCTCCAGATTTTAAAACTATATATCAATCTGTTACTGGACCAGATAACCTTACATGTCCTAACATTTTTAATACTACGTCAATCAACGTGTTTGGTATTGTTATGACTTCTGGTATTTTTACACTTTCTTCAGGTACTTACTTTTTTCAATTCCACGGTTGGGGTTTGGGAGGTAGACCAGTTAATTACTTAATGGAAGGTTCTGGTTTAGGAACTACAACAGTAGAACAAATATTTACAAGAAACGTAGGTTTTAATGTTTCTTCTGTTAATACTTATACACCAACATTATGTTATGGTGTAGTTACTGTAGGAGTTTCTACACAATACGGTATCCAAGGTGGTAATATTCAGTCAGGAACTAATGTTAATGGTCCTATTTCAATTCTCTCTATTTGGAAGATGTTAGGTTAGATAAGATGAGTGATACTTGCTATGTAAAACTTTTAGATGGTAAAGTAATTAGAAAATCTTGTAATCATGAAGAAGGTTTTATTCAAGCTCCTTTTCATGTAGGTATAGGTTATGGTTTTAATGGTGTTGGTTGGATTCCTCCGCTAAGCATGCACAAATGGGATGATAATTCTAAAGTAATGGTTATTGATGTTGAGAATATAATTACTGAAATAAGACCATTTAGAAATAGATTATTAAAAGAGAGTGACGGAATGTTACGTTCTGATAGAAGTTTTGATGAACAAGAAGTATTTGAGTATTCTCAGTATTTAAGAGATATTCCTGATAAACTTAGAAACGGTGAAATAGACACATTTAATTTAACACCTGATAATATAACACAGATTTTCCCACCCAAACCACAACAAAACAACTAAGGAGACAAGACTAAAATGGTAGATATTATTTTAACTAGAGGACATAGACTTACTTCAGGAGCATTTTCAATTAAGTATGATATTTTAACTGATACATACTCGATCCAAGAGCCAATTGAATTTGCTGGTACTTTTGGTACATTGGATAAAGAAAACAACGTTTTTGCTTCTATTGGTCAGGCTTTTGAAAAGTTTGATCCAATTGCAACAAGTTTATTTGAATTCTATATGCCTCTTTATAATGGAATTTCAGCTAACGTTACAAGTGTAGTACACGTTTCATATCAAACACTGTATGATGAGGATGCAGTTCATAGAGCTGCTATAAGTTCTCTTCAAAACGATGTTTCTGTTCTTCAGGCCTCTACTTCAGCTAATAATGCAAATACAACTTCAGTTCTTGCTACAAAAGCTTCGGTAGGTCATAATCATGATGACAGATACTACGAAAAAGCACATGTAGATACAATTGCTTCTGCTGTAGATAATAAAGTAAACAAAGAAGTAGGAAAGGGAGTAGTTCTCTTATCTGCTTCAGGTATTACTGACTGCCCAGTATCTGCTCCTAACGATGCACCAACTTCACTCAATCCTCTAACAGTTGTTTTAGGTACTCTTGTAGGAGAGGTTAATGATACTAATACAAGACAAAATGCTATTGCAAATGATGTTAGAACTATAGGTACTAAAGTTAACAACATTCTTTCAAGACTTGAAGCTTGTGGTATTCTAATCTCTGCATAAATTAAGAAAGAAATAAATGACATTACCATCAACATACTCTACTCTTGTATCTGCTATCCAAGAAGAACTTGAAGATTCAGGTCAAGAATTTGTTGCATTCATTCCAACTGCTATTAACCAAGCAGAAAGAAGGATCAATAGAGATGTTGATGGTTTGTACAACCAATATATAACAACAATAAATGCTAATGCTGGTACAAATACGTTAACAAAACCTTCTCGGAATGAAACTTTCTTATTCTGTAAATATTGTAACAGATAGTGGTTTAGGTGCTTTACTGAAGAAAACAAAGGATTATCTTGATGATTATTGGCCTGTTGTAACTTCAGTTGGAGAGCCTATTTATTTTTGTGATTTAGATAAGACTACAATATCTCTTGCACCTACTCCAAATGCAAATTACCCTGTTGTATTTACATTTGCGAAAGACAATCCTTATCTTACAAGTAATAATCCTACAAATAATATTATAGAATATTATCCTGATCTGTTATTTAATGCATGTTTAGTAGAACAAGCAAGATTCTCTAGGATGTATGAAGCTATGCAGATTTATGAACAAATGTACCAACAAAGATTACAAGGTATTCAAAGAGAGACTGACAGAGAGAGAAGTGATAATACTGCTCCAAGACATATTGCTCAAATTGATGAAAATAGAAAATAAGATGAGGAACAAAGTGACTAACACAACGAAACAAAGTGGAGTGTAGATATGACTACTACGTACACTGATAAACTTAGACTTACACTTCAAGGAACTGGTGATAATCCTTCTACTTGGGGTGATATTGCAAACAATGGTGTGTTTGAACTGATTGAAGATTCCATTGCACGGATATCTTACACTTAATATTTCAGGTTCTTCAGATGTTACTTTAACTACAGGTAACGGAGTACCAGATCAAGCTAGAAATGCAATGATCGAATTAGTAGGAACTATTACTACAAATATTAATCTTATTGTACCTACTGTTACACATCAATACACCATCATTGCTAATCATGTTGGTGGTAATGTAACAGTAAAAACTTCTTCTGGATCTGGTATAATCTTTACTCCACGGAAAGAAATCTATTGTAGTCTGTGACGGTCTTGATGTAGAGGAAGTTGTTCCTTCTGGTGCTTTAGGGTTTTTAAACACTATTACTTCAGCAGGTCTTTTTAATGCTTCTGTAGTTAATACTTCAGCTATTCAAGATTCTGCTATTACAAATAATAAGATTTTAAATAATACCTTAACTGTAAGTAAATTTGCTGCTGTGTCTGCTGATAAGGCTGGAGTATTAGGTTTTAATCCTGCTAATGGTAATCCAGCAGTTCTTGACCTTGTAGCACCTTCAGCAGGTTCTCTGTCAGTACTTACAAGGCAACTCTCAAGTACTGTTAATCTTACAGAGACCCTGTCCCCGCCGATCATCTCAGATCTTAGTTTTACAGGTGTAAGTTTACAAAGAGGATATTATTTATTAGTAAGTAGAGTATTCTACTCAGGACAAGGTACTACAGCTCTAGTTACAAGAATTACTACTGATGCTACATATCCTACTTCAACTGCTGCTATTTCACAACTTGGTGTATACGTCGACGGAGCATCACAATATTTAGGATGGGGATCTTCAAATGGTGTTTATCCTATTTTAATATCAAGTGCTGGTACTTACACATTATCATTTAGAGCAAGTTATAGAGTCCCGCCTTCTGGAGCAGCTTTTAGTAATCAAGTATTACAAACACGGATCAACAACTGAACTTCTCTATCTTTCTCAATTACCAGATTTAACACCAGTAGTTTAATGTCATCATCAGAGACAACCCTTGTAAAACTTGACACACAACCAGGGATATTTAGAGATATCACTGACTATTCTGCTGTCAATGCTTATACATCTTGTCAGTTGTTTAGATTTAGAGATGGACAACCAGAGAAATTTGGTGGTTGGGTTAACGAAAGACCTGAACAACAGTTTGGTGGACAAGAAGCTGTAGTTGGTGTTCCTAGAGATATTCATTCTTGGAATACACTTGCAGGTGGCCAACTTTTATGTGTAGCTACAAACTCACATCTTCAGCTAGTCTATCAAAGTACAATTTATGATATTACACCTATTGAAGTGTCAACATCTGCTACTGACCCATTCTCAGTAACTTCAGGAAGTACTATAATTTTAGTTTCTTCTCTGAATCACAATAGACAAATAGGTGATTATGTTGAAGTGTTTCAAGGTACTTCAATAGGAAATGTATTCTTAGATGGTGGTAGTTATGAAGTTGTATCTGTAATCAATACAAACTCTTTTTTAATGGATTCACTTGTTACTGCTGACTTAACTTCAGTAAATGCTGGTGGATCTACACAACTTAATTTCTTACTTCCTTCAGGTTCAGATGGTAATACAACAGCTTTTGGTTGGGGAGCAGGAACTTGGGGTACTCCAGGTGTTTCTGCTTTAGCTCGGATGGAACCAACCAAGACAAGGTGAACAAGGATCTTTACAATTAAGGCAATGGTCTCTAGATAACTGGGGACAAGATCTTGTTGCCTGCCCTAGAGGTGGTAAGATCTATACGTGGGAAGCTTCAGCAGGTCCTCTTAAGAGAGCTACAGTAATTTCTGCTGCTCCTTCTTCTAATAATTTTATTTTAGTTGCTCAACCTAATAGAGTACTTATGTCTTTTGGTTGCAACCAATTCTCCCGGACCATTTGATCCTCTTCTTGTAAGATGGAGTGACTCTGAAGACTTCAATAACTGGACACCTTCAACTTCATCAGAATCACGGAGAACAGAGAGTTAAAGGAGGTAACTATATTGTTGGTGCAGAGCAAACTTCAAGAGAGATTTTATGTGTTACTGATGATTCTTCTCACAGAGTCAGATATTTAGGTAATGACTTTGTATTTGGATTTGACCAAGTAGGTTCTTATGGTGGATTAGCTTCACAACAAGCAATTGTAGATAACAATGGTACAGTTTATTGGATGGGCCTTTCTGGGTTTTATATGTACGATCAATCTACTGTTAGAAAACTAGAAGGTTCTTTAGACAGATCATTGTTTGATATTGACAGAGTAGAGTCACTAAACTTAACTCAGAAAGAAAAAGTATTTGCTCGGATTAAATTCTCAATTTTCTGAGATTATTTGGTTTTATCCTTCAAGAGACTCTTCTGAGGTTGACAGATATGTAATTTATAACTTCTCACAAAACTGCTGGTATGATGGTAATCTTTCAAGAACAGTTTGGGAAGATATGGGCGTATTTGACAGACCTCTTGCTTTAAATCCTGACGGTACTTTATTCTCACACGAGAATGGAAATGATGCTGATGGACAAGCAATGTCAGCATTTATTGAAACTTCAGAGAGAGATATTAAAGATGGTAACTCTATTCTATTTATAGATAGATTTATTCAAGATTTTAACTTAACACCTCAAAAACCAGTACAAGTAACACTTTACATCAGAAAATATCCTCGGACAAAGTTATATTGAAAAAACTTATGTCTTGACAGAAGCCACTAATCTTGTTAATATGAGAGCAAGAGGAAGAAGAGTAAAGGTTAAATACTCTACAGATTCATTAGGTAACTTCTTTCAAATAGGTACTCCTGAATTTGGTGTAAGAGAAGATGGAATGAGATAAAATATGGTATTTAGATCTACAACAAGGTATTTCAGCCCTCCTGAATCTATAGAAGACGATATTACAAGAGCTTATTTAACTGATCTTACTAGGACTTTGAACGATAGAGATGTTCATCAACCTGACCTTCCTATTAACAGAGATGCATTCCCAGTCACAGTTTCAGCTCGGAAATCAGATCACTGTTCTTCAAACTCTTGTAGATAAGATGAGACAATCAGGTATTATTAAATAATAAAGGTAAATATAATGGCTTCAAATTTAGACACAATTTTAAATTTAATTGAACTTAATAGAGAGAGACCTAGACAACAAATTCAACCACAAGGTCAAATAGGTAATGATGTAACTAACTCTGGGATATCAGAAGAATTTCTTAATGCTCTCTTAGAACAAGGTATTAATCCTGAGACTTTACAAGGTCTTTGGAACAAGGATAATAGAGAAGTAAAAGCTGCTGAAAATACATTAGATGATGCAGAGTTACAGAACTTATTACAACAATCTCTTGGTATGTCTTCTCGGCGGAGGACAATCAGATACTGTAGATGCTCTTATTAATGGTAAAGATCCTGCTAAGCTCTCAAAACGGTGAATATGTAGTACCTTCAGATGTAGTTTCTATGCTTGGAGATGGTGATACTCAGTCAGGTGCTGAAGTATTAGAGAACTTGATTAATTCTATCAGAATGAAGAAAACTGGTTCTAAAGAGCAACCATTGGATATTATGTCACTTCTTAGACAGAAAGATTAATAATGTCTTTAGAAGCTATTAAACTTGTAAATAAAGATTCAATAGACGATTTCAGAGATATTTCAAATATTTTTGAAGAGTACAATATACACAAAAGTGTAATAGAATTAAGTTCAGATTTCGGTATTATGTACAAAGACTCTGATGGTAATGTTCTAGGAAGTACTTTCTTGTACTTTACTAATTCTCCTACAATTTGGTTCGACTTATTTGTAGTTAAGAAAGGTCTACAGAAATCTCTTAGAAATACAGTTATTAACACTTTATTAGAGGCTGTAATACAGATTTCCTTGTCTAAGGGATATAGGTATATAATGGTACAACCATCCTTTCAGAAGAGTATTAAACGTCTTGAAGGATTAGGATTTGTAAAGTTTGGGAACAAAGGGTTTTATACCCTTAAACTAGGAGAGTAGAGACATATGGGTAGTGCAGTAGGTGCAGTAACTGGTGGGTTAGGTATTGCTAACTCTCTGTTTGGTGGTAAGAAAAAGACCACCTATTCTAATGCCTATTCTCAACTTCCTTCTAATATTCAAAGTCTTTTAGACCAATACTTATCAAAAGGTCAAAAGTTAGCTAAATCTGGTGCTGCTACTTATGAAGGTCAGCAAATAGCTGGTCTTAGTCCACTTGAACAACAAGCTGTAGGTTATGCTCAAGGAGCTGCTCAGACAGGCTCTCAAGTAGGTCAACAAGCTGGTGGTGTACTGAGCAACTTATTGTCTTCAGCTCGGACAAGCTCCTACATCTGAACAGTTACAATCTTATATGAATCCTTATACTCAAGGGGTTATTGATGTTGCTAAGAGACAGGCTGTTAATGATGCTCAAGGAACATTTAATCAAATAAACAGAGATGCTGCATCTGCTGGTGCATTTGGTGGTTCTAGACAAGCTGTCTTACAAGGACAAGCTTATAACAACTTAGACCAGAGACTTTCTGATATACAACAGACTGGTATGCAACAGAACTTCTCTCAAGCTATGGATAATTACTTCAAAGGCCAAGGCGTCTCCCAGAATCTTATTCAACAAGGCTTGAACTCTCAAACACAAGGTCTTAATTTTCTTACAGACTTAGGTAAGACTACAAGAGCAATAGATCAAGCTAATCTTGATGTTGACTATCAAAACTGGTTACAATCTGCTGGTAATCCTACAAACCAATTAAACACACTTGGTAGTTTAATTCAAAACGTAGCACCCTATTACACTAATTTTGCTACAGGTCAGAAAGATTCACGGATTCTCAAAGACACTTGGAACAATTTCAAATATTGCTGGTACTGCTGCTACTTTTGCTCCTCTTCTAATGTCAGATGAAAGAACTAAAGAAAATAAACAGGTAGTAGGTGAACTAGATAATGGTCTTCCTATCTATAAGTTTAATTATAAAGGTGATAATAAAACTCAAATAGGTGTTATGGCCCAAGATGTTGAAAAAGACAATCCTAGTGCTGTAAAAGAGATTGGTGGAATTAAGATGGTAGATTACAACAAAGCTACTAAAAAGTATGCATCTGGTGGACTTGTAGCTTCACCTGGTGGAGGTGGATTTAGTGATATTATTCAACAAATCTTTGGTGCTGCTGGGGGTGCATCTACTGGTGGGGCAGGTGGTTCAGCAGGAGGACTGGGTGATATTGCTGGCATTGCAAAGATGTTAGGTGGTGAAGCTGATAAGCAAGATGAAGAACGTAAAGCCAAAATGGCAGCAGAGAACCAAGTATTGTCACAAGCTCTTTCTAATAGTTTTGAGAAGTTTGATAATCCCTATAGTAATCTAACTAACACAATGGACAATATATTCATGCAAAACAGAGGAGCTTTGTTTGCTGAAGGTGGTTTAGTTGATGATAAAGTAGAAGTTACGGATGTTATTCCTAAGTTAAAGGATGAAGCTTTTAGTAAATTAGAAGCTAAGATGTCAAGACTTGAAACAGACGATAAAATGAAACAGCTTGTTAATCAATTTATGGGTGGTAAATTACCATCTCAGATGGATACTCCAATAGCTAATTCTGCTCCTCAAGGTTCAACAGGTTTAGATAGATTTAAAGAAATTATGGATACTCTTGGGTTAAACAAACAAGGTGAGAATACACCTAAAGGTCCTAGAGCAAATCCCCTTATGGCTGCTCTTATGGCTGGTGTAGCTCGGATCAAGTTCAGTATCTCCTAACTCTAAACGTATCTTAGCTGCTGCTTTAGGTGCTCAAGAACAGAATCAAGAAGCTGATAGAAAAGAAGCTCAAGAAGCTCAGAAAATTCTTATTGACTCTATTAAAGCTGCATCTGATGTTCAAGGTGGGCTTAACTCTGAAGCTTGGCAAGCAATTCAAATGAAGGGTTTAGAGAACTCTATGAAGAAACAAGACATGGAGCTTGTTATTAAAATGTTAGGGTTAGATAAAGAATTAACACCTACAGACGTTACTAAGATTGCTGAATCTATTGGTAATCCTATGGTAGACGAAAAAACTAAAGAACTGCTTAAAACAATGTTAGAAGGGCAATACGCTAAATATGGAATGCCAGCAGATAAGCAAAGAACTTCTAATGAAGGTGGTAAGTCTTTTCAGTACGTTCCAGGTAAAGGACTTGTTGCCAAATAACTAATTATGTGATAGACTTAGTTTATGCCTATCACAGTTCAGTTCCCTAATGGTTATAACTTGGAGTTTCCAGATGATACTCCACAAGATGTTATTGATAGAGAAACTAAAAGGCTTGCCTATAATGAAGGTTTTGATAAACCTGATTTAGGTGATATCTTCGGAGCTGGTGTAGATCTTACTCAAGCTAATTTATACTCTGCTGCTGAAGGTTTATCTCAGGAATTACCTGATACAGAATTAGGTAATAAAATTACTCAATTCTTAACAAATAAAAGACAAAGTAACTTCGGAGATGTAGAAACTGTTCAACAGAATCTTACTCCAATTAGAGATGTTCTTAGTTCTCCTAAACAAATCTTAAAAGAGCAATTAGCTCTCAACTCTCCACAAATCTTAGGCTTTCTTGCTGCCTCTCTTGTTCCTCGGAGGTAAAATCTTAGGACCTCTTGCAGCAGCTACATATTATACACGGATCTAACCTACAGAGACAGAGAGAAGTAAAAGGAGAAGGTCAAGATACAGAATTCTCTAAAGCTGCTCTTACTGCTGTAGGACAAGCTACTCTTGATAAATTCTTAGGTACTTATTTTATCCCTAAGTCAACAGTAGGTGGTGTAGCTCGGAGAAGCTCTTACTTCAGGATCTATTAAAGAAGTAAGTAAGGCAGTAGGTAAGAAGATTGCTCAAGCAACTGGTTTAGGTGTAGCTACTGAAGTGTCACAAGCTGCAATGGAAAGAGCTCAAGCTGGATTAGATTTAACTGATAAAGATGCACTTAATGAATATTTAGATAGTGCTATTGCAGCAGCCCTTCTTGGTGTTCCTATTGGTACAGCAGCAGAATTAGGACAACGAGGACTTAATGAGTACAAGTTGTTGGATCAAGCTGGTGAGTTAGACAAACCTCTGTTCACTAAAGCAGATAAAACTCCAGTAACACAAGTAGATGTGTTAATAGATTCTAATCCTGATGTAGTTAAAGAATCCACTCAGATACTTAAAGATTTTGGATTTAATCCTGAAAATCTTAAAACTAAACAAGAGATTGTAAAAGCTGCATCTGTAGTTTTAAAGAACAGACAAGATCTTGGTATTATAGAAGATAAACAGAATACCCTTAAGAGATTAGGTTATGAAGAGAAAATTGTCGATGATTACATTAAACAAAAGGATAAAAACTCTTTAGTTAGAGAACCTATTGAGAATCTCATTAAAGAAGTAGATCAAAATAAAGACCTAACACCTCAAGAGATTAAGAATAAAATTGACACTCTTAAACAAAGTGATACTTCAGATATTAAAAACTTAGATGCTGTAATTCAAGGTATTGATAAACAATCTCTTGATAAGATTCAGTTTGACACTGAAGTTGGTTTATTGTTAAGAAGACAAGTACCTGTTAAACCACAAGTTTCTACTAAAACAGCACAATCTACAACAACTACTGATAAAAAGACTTTAAGTATTGATCCTGAAGTTGTTAAGAAACGTCTTGCAGAGAATATTAAGAATAAAGGTTTATACGAAGCTGAATTTGATTTAAATAAATCTTTACAAGAAGGTTCTGATATTGGAGAAGCTATAGCAACTAAGAACTTCCAAAGATCTTTAGATGTTACTCTACAAGATTTTGCTGACAATGAAAAATCAGTTATTGATTCAAAACCCTTAAGAGATTACGTTGATGAGACTATTCCTGAGAATGCTAGAAAGATTCTTGAAACTGGTAAGAGTCCTCAAAAGAAATCACCAGCAGACTTTTATCAGACTTTTAAACCTACAATAGATAAAATCGAACCTGTTGCTAATTCTTTTACGTTTGAACCTCAAGTACCAGAGCTCTTAAACTCTCTTGTTAAAGAAGGGACAAAGAAAGAAATTGGTACAGCAAAAGGTATTAAAAAGTTTAAACCTACAGATAAATCTGAACAAGGCACTACATTCAAAGAGAAGATAGACTCCAATCCTTTTGTTAAAGTACAATCAGCTATATTTGTTAACTCTGCAATTAAAGGACTTAAAAACTTAACTCCTTCAGAACTTGTTGAGTCTTTTCACTTTGCTTTTGAAAACGGACAAGGTATTATTACCCAGAGAGATAAAGACTTTATTAAGAGAACTAAGCAAGATATTCTTAATAACTTTGGTAAGAATCATGAAATACCTTCTGTAACATTAGAGTACTTTGACACTCCTTCTGGAGTAAAAGAAATACTTGGTAATATTTACTCTGACTATATAAAAGATAGTAAAACTTCTCTTAAAGGTTATGATCCACAACTTAAAGCAATCATGAGGAAGGTTAAATCTTTCTCTGATAATTTAAATAAAGACCTTAAGAAAAAAGGTTTATTTGATATTCAACAGATAGCTCCTGGTTTAGATGCTCAAATGACCCAAGGATTATTCTCAATTCAAGAACAAAGATTTAATCAACAAGCTAATGAAGCTGCTCTTCTTGTGAGAAATAAGGACATGACAGAACTTGTTGAGAATCCTTTTACTGAATTTGCTAAGGAATTAAAAGATCAATTTGAGTCTGTTGAAAGAGAAGCTACTCCTTGGAATAATATTAAATTTGCTGTTGGTAATAAATATATTGCCCTTGCTGGAGTAGTTGTAAGAGCTGCAAGAAACAATCCTGTAATGGCTAAACTTGTGTCCTTCTTAGATTTAAGAGATGAATCTTCTTCAAGAATACAATCTAAGCTTGAGGTAGAAGGTATCGGTAGGATTAAAGAGATATCAGCTCAATCACCTACAAAAGCTAGACAGACATTCGATTGGTTACAGAAATCAACTCAGACTCCAGATATAACTGACAAGAGTGTCACCTTCTATACTAAAGATGGTAAAGTTTTTACAAGTAATGATCCTGTGGTAATAGAATTTACTAAACTTGCAAAGAAGATTTCAGATCTTTCTCTTGACGAAATTGAACAGGCCTATATAAAAGAACCACTTAAAGAGTTAGGTCTTAATGAAACTGTATCGGAAGACTTGCTTAAAAACACTGTACAGCTTCTTAAGGCAAGACAAGAACTTCTCAAGCTTGACACTACAAAGAATAAAGATATTAAGAAAGAAATAGACAATCTTTCTGCTAAACAAGCCTATATTGAAAATATTCTTAAGTGGAAAGAAAGAGTTAAGAACTTTAAGTCTCAAATATATGTACCAAGAAAACGTATTGGTGAATATGGTTTAACAGTTGTTGATAAAAAGACTGGAGAACAGCACGGTTTCTATACCTTAAGAAAAGGTACTGTAGGGGATTCTATGAGAGGATTCTCTAAAGCTGATTTAAATCAAGAAGTTGCCAGAATTAAACAAGATTACAAAGGTTTAGGTAAACAGTTCAAGGTTCTTGGTGCTGAGAAGTTCAGTGGAGACAGGTTTGAATATGAGATTGATAATCTTGATGTAAACACAGTAAAGCCAAATAGGCTTACAAAGAATAAGATTATAAGAGAATTGAATCAAAGAGGTGTTACTTCAACTATTGAAGATCTTGCTGATCTTGCTCAGATAGATGGAGATAAAGAAATTCAAGAAGCTCTTGAAAACATCTTAACCTTAAAGAAAGCTACTAATGGTAGTTATCAATTCTTATTACCTTCTAATAATTACAATGGTGCTTCTCTAGACATTGCAGATGCCTATCAAAGACATTCTGATGGTATCTCTCATTATATTTCGAATAGAGTAGCTCGGACCTAAGATTGAACAACTTAAATCAGCTCTTGGTAACAATGGATACTTCGATAGAGATGTTAACCCTTATGGAGAAGGTCATGAAAAGTTGTTTGACTTTGCTGTATCACCAGAAGAGGGTACTGGCTGGATGAGAACAGTCAACTTCGTATCTGCTCTTGGTTTCAATCTCTCTACTGCTGCCCTTCAGTTGGTAAACTTATTAACAATGACACCTCAATTTGTTAATAGCTGGACTGGTAGTTCTCGGACAAACAATTAAGAATATTGCTAAGTCTTATTCTCGGCATTACTATGGATGCTATTTATGATGGTCTTATTAAAGGTCAATTAAATACTCCAGCAACTAGACAGAAATGGATAGAACAACAAAAGAGTTTTCATCCTCTTACTAAAACACTTTTAAATAAACTTCCAAACTCTAGATATTTTGGAGGTCAACTTTCTAAAGATATGTTACAACATATGGTTTCTTTAGAGAAAGCTAATAAACTTTCTTCTCCATTTGTAAGAGGTGGTACTAAAGCTGCTAGAGGATTAACTTCTATGGCTGGATATTTAATGTCAATTGCTGAAACTGCTGGTAGACTTACAACTATTGATGCTTTTATGAGAACACTTGAAGATCCTCAAGCTTTTAAAAGAGCTTACGATCAAGTAAGAAACGAACCTCGGATTTATTGAACAGGTAAAGCAAAATAAAGCTCTTGGAGTAACCCTTCAAGAAAACATAGCTCTTTATAATCTTGATGAGTCTTTTGGTGTTCAAGGTAAGTTAGGGAGAGCACCTAGCAGTCAAACATTGGTTGGATCTGCTCTGTTTCCTTTTACAGGATTTATGACACAACAGCTTTCTGCTATTGCAAGAATGTTTAAAATATCACCTAAGACTGGTGCTTTGATTATAGGTTCTTATTTTCTTTTAGGTGGATTACAAGGACTTCCACGGATTCCAAAATATCAATGAATTATCTAAGATATTATATTCTCTTTTTGGAGATCATGAAGGTGATATTGAGATGGAGATAAGAGAAGCTCTTAGAGATATGGGGATGAATCCACAAGTTAATGAAATATTAACTAAAGGTATAGTTAGACCTACTCTTGGTATTGATATTGGTTCTAGAATTGGTTTACAAGTACCTTATGTATCTGAAATACTAAAATTAGCAACTTCAGCTAAATCTCCTCTTGAAGGGACTATTCCTCGGATCAGCAATGATGTCTATTGCAAAAGAATTGGGAAATGCTTTTAAAGGGGAAGGTGTTAACGTAGCTAATCTTATTCCTATTAATGCTGCAAAGAACGTAGTTAAAGGCTGGCAAGCTACTCAAGATACAATTAAAACAGGTAGAGGCCAACCTCTTCTTCCTAAACAGGATGCCAAGTTTGGTCTTAAACAGGCTCTAGGATTTACTCCAGTTGAATTAGCAAGATCTAGAGAGTCACTTTATTATAATAATTCTCTTAATAGATCACCAGAGATAGAGTCACAAAGATCTATACTTGTAAGAAATCTTAAGGGTATGCAAGGAGCTTCTTCACCTGATGTTAAAGAAGGTTTCAGACAGAAAGTGATTGAAAATATTAAAGAAATTGCAAGAATTAAGAAGGATATGATGGCTCCTTTTAACTATAATATGGAAATTTCTAATGCTCTTAGAAAGATAAAAGAGGACGAATTAGGTAGACCTTTAAGCAAGAAAGTTACCCCTCTTGATATTGTAAGACAAGAATATTATGGTAAACTTAAAGATGTTTCAAATAACAAAACCACAAAGGAAGAAAGTGAATAAAAGATGAGTAAGAAGCAAGTAGATGATTCTGTGTCTAACGAAGTACTTGAAGAACGTATAAAGAACCTTACACATGAGATACAGAGGCTTGTCACTACACTCTCTCGGTATGGATGAGAGACTTTCTCAACTTGAATCTTTTGTTCTTAAATGGAGAGGCGCTTCTATTGCACTCTTGTCTTTAGGGGCTTTAGTAGGATGGTGTGTAGATAGGTTTGCAAGTGTCCTGTCAGCACTGAACTCAGTAGTTAAATAATAACACAAATCTCTTGACAAAATTAAGATTTAGGTATATAAACCTATCTTATGTCAAATAATAAAAACCACATTTACATAGGGTATGATGAGCGAGAAAAAGATCCTTATTCTACCCTTATCCAAAGCTTAAAAGATAACTCAAAAGATCCTGACAGAATTGTAATACATCCTCTGTTTCACAGGGACTTAAGAACTAAGGGATACTTCGATAGACCTTGGACTATTAAAGAGGATGGTACTTATCTCGATAATAGAGATGAAAGACCTTTCTCTGTTCAATTCTCTCACTCTAGATTTTTAACTCCTTGGCTTGCAAGGAAAGAAGGTATTAATGACGATATGGTCATGTTTGTTGACTGTGATTTTATATTTCTTAAAGATGTTAATGATTTGTTTGATGCTGCTAGACTTAATAAAGAAAAAAATCCAGTGCAAGTTGTCAAACATAATTACCATCCTCAAAACCAAATTAAAATGGATGGGTCGAAACAACAAGACTACAACATGAAACTTTGGTCTAGTTTAATGATGTTTAATACTGGTAACAAAGAAGTTGTTAAGTTAGATCCTACTACAGTGAATTATTCACCTGGTAGTTATCTTCATCAATTTAAATGGTTAGATAATAGAAATATTATTGGTGATTTAGGAGAAGAGTGGAATTATATTCCTCGGACATTCTAAAAATAATTTAGGAATTGAACCTAAAGATGCTTCTGCTATCCACTACACAGAAGGAGGTCCTTGGTTTAAGGACTATGAGGATTGTGAGGCTGGTGATATTTGGACTAAATACTATTATAGATTAACAAGAACAGGAATACCCAGATAATGATTAAAGTAAATATTGTTTCCCTTGTTGATAGATCTTTAGCTTCTTTTAGGCTTAGGCAATTAAAAATTGCAGAGTTTATTAATGATAGTAGTAACACAAACAATATCTCTTGTGAGATTACAAAACATCCAATTGAAAAGGCAGATATCTATGTCTTCTTCAAACATGTTGGTCAAGATATAATTACAACTTGGATAGATCAGATTAGGAAATTTCAACCTAATGCTAAAATCATATTTGATATATCAGACTTTCATTTAGATAGTCACTTTGGTAAATTTTATATTGAAACTGCTAATAAGGTAGACTTTGTTACTGTTGCTAGTAAAGCTCTTAAAGAGGTTTTCTCTCAAGTAACTAAAACTCCAATTGATATAGTTTATGAACCGTATCAAGTAACGTCAGGTGTAGAAAAACAAAGAGGTAAATATGTATGGTTAGGAAATCAAAGTAATATCAAAGAACTTACTAAACTTTTAGATGTTGACGATAAATATTTAGAAGACCTTACTGTAATCACAAATAAACCATTTCCAAATATTGATGAAAGAATTAAATTTATTGAATGGACAGAGGAGTCAATTAATCTTTTAAAAGGTTTCGAGTTCTGTTTAATTCCTCAAACTAATCCCTATAAGAGTCCTAATAGGTTTGTAGACTCTTACTTAGCAGGTTGTAAGATATTAGATTTTGGTGCTAAGTGTTATGAAGATGTGAGAAATAATCTTTCTACTTTAGAAAAACAATTCAGTCTTCAAACTATAGGTAATCAATGGATTGATATTTTCAATCATGTATTTAACCTTAAAGAAAAAGAACCAGTTCTGTCTGGTCTTCTTAAAGATAAGAAATTCGTAAAACTTAATCTTGGTTGTGGTAGAAAGATCTACCCTAAGAATGAAGGATGGATTAACATCGACTCAGTAAGGACTGACGGAATAGATGTAGTCTGTGATATCAGAAATGTATGTAATTTATTTGGAAGAGAGACTTGTGACGAAGTTCATGCTTATCATGTAGTAGAACACTTCTTTCCACAAGAGATAGTACAAGTCTTAAATGATTGGTACTATGTACTTAAGAGTGGTGGTAAGATTATTTTAGAAACACCAGATTTTGTAAAAGCAGCTAAGAACATTCTTCAAATAGAGACTACAGATAATAAAGATGTCTGGTATAATTTGGGTCTAAAAGCTTTCTATGGAGACTTTGATAACAACAATCCTAACGTTATGTTAGATTTACACAAGACACTCTATACTTTTAAGACTCTTTCTGAAGTAGTAAAAAAAGCTGGATTTATTTTATGTGAAGAGCAGAAACCAGTGACACACAAAGCTGAAAGAGATTTCAGATTAGTAGCATATAAACCGTAATTTTAATAGGAAATATAATGAATCAATTACAATCATTACAAATTAGATCAAAGAATTCTGCTGATGTTCTTGATCTTCAAAAAAATATTAGATATAATCTTGAAAATATTAAAGAGTTTATCAAACCATGTTATCAACACGATGGTAAAGTTATAATCTGTTCTGCTCGGGCCGAGTCTTAAAACACATCTTCCTAAGATTAAAAAACTTCAAAAGGAAGGTTATACAGTAGTTTGTATTAAACACTCAATTAAGACATTAACTGATTTTGGTATTATACCAGACTTTTGTGTTGTTTTAGATCCTAGACCAGCAAAAGGTTATTCTACACACGGACAAGTAAGAGAAGAGTTATTTGACACAATTGATAAAAAGAAAACTATAGTATTAGTAGCTTCTATGACTAATAAGGAAGTTACAAAATCTCTGTTAGATCAAGGTTTGATTGTAAAAGGATGGCATGCAGCAGTAGAAGGTTTACAAGAAGTTCTACAAGAGAAAAGATGTGAATCTGTTGTAATGGTCTCTCGGTGGAACTAGTTCTGCCACTAGATCTGTAGGTCTTCTTGTCTCTTTAGGTTTTAGGCATATTGAGTGTGTAGGTTTTGATTCTTGTGTAGAAGAGCCTTCAGAAGATGCAAAGAAATGGGTTACTGTAGAAGGACCACCAAAGTATGTTAAATTACAAGGGAGAGATGGTAAAGACTTTTGGACTACTGGTGAGTTACTAGCTCAAGTACAAGATATCAGAGAACTTACAAAAATCTATGCAAATAACAAATCAATAAATTTGTCTTTCTGGAAAGGTGGATTAGGATATGATGCTTATCTTACAGCTCTTGATGTGTTTAAAGAAGAACTCAAAAGAGGTGGTATAGATGGAGTTACGTTCTCTGATAAGCAATTTAATGACTATTTAAAGGAACTTAAAAAGAATGTTTAAGACTTTATTTAATAAAATCAAGAGTTTATTTATAAAAGAAGTACCTATTAGTACTGATACTGATACTTATGGTTTAAGGTATTTTCTTGATAATGATCCATTAAGTTTTATTATGGAAGAGTTTATTAGGGAAATGGAAGGTAATAGCCTTGTAGGTTACGTACCTAATTCAGGTAAGTCTGGAGTTACTATTGGAGCAGGATTTGATTTAGGTCAATGGACAGAAGAACAGATTAAAGGAATATTATTACCACCTTGGTCAGATTGTGGAGGTAATAAAGAACTTTTCGATAAACTAAAGCCATACTTCGGTTTAAAACAGGTGGCAGCAAAGCAAAAACTTGAAAAAATACCATTAACTTGTAATGAAAATGAAGTCGCTTTCTTAAATGATATTATCCTTGAAAAGGTAGTTCGTGGTATAATCGAAGAGATAGGGGAAGATCTTTGGCTTTCTCTTAGTTCACCTCTAAGAACAGTTCTTACTTCAGTTCAATACCAATATGGTAACTGTAAGGTAAGAACACCTAAGTTCTATAGTGCTGTACTAGAGAAAGATATTCCTAAGGTTATTGAAATCTTAGAGAATTTTGGAGATAAGTATCCTACAAGAAGGAAAAAAGAAGCTGAATTACTCAAAAGGAGTATTTAAAATATGATCGAATTTATTCAAAATCTCAGTATTCATGGGGTTGCTATTTGGCCACTTGTTCAAGCTGTTCTAACCTTTATTGGTGGGGCTGCTGTATTAGGTTCAGCTATTGCACCTCTTACAAAGACAGATGCTGATGACAAATTCTGGAACAAAGTACATTCAGTTCTTGAGAAGATATCTCTTGCAACTGTAGTTAAGAAGGATAAATAAATATGACTACAAGAATTAATCCTAGACTTGTATATAATCAAACATCTGCTGGTGTAGATACTTCAGTTCTTGCTGATCCTAATGGATGGTTTGATATTGACATTGCATATCCTACAGACTGTAACAGACTCTTATTTGTATCTAAGAATACTGCTGATACTCTTGCTATCGTAGCTAAATCTGAAGCTAAAATGAAAGATGCTTTTAACCAGATAACTGTTGTTACTATTCAAGCCACTGTAGCTTCTGTAGCCTCTGGTGTTGTTACTGGTGTAGTTACTATTGCTTCACCTTACCCTGCACTTAGAATTGAAAAGACTGGTACTGCTGGTCTGTGTCAGGTTATTGCTGTAGTATAGTAAAATGGTAATTAGTAGAGGAAATATTACTCAACAAGTTTCTAAACCTAAAGGGAAGAAAATGCCAGTAAAGAAAACTAAAAAAGGTTATAAGTTTGGTTCTTCAGGTAAGGAATACCCTACAAAAGAACAGGCTGATAAGCAAGCAAAAGCTATTTATGCTTCTCGGTTACAAAGGTAAAGAGAAGAAGAAAGGCAAGTAAACATGCCTAGCAGTAAAGACTATAAACGTAATTATGACCAAGAATATAAGGTCTCTCAGAGTTCTTCTAAAGAGAAGAAGAATAGAGCTAAGAGAAATAAGGCTCGTAGTATGTTAGAAAAAGAGGGAAGAGTGCATAAAGGAGATGGTATGGACGTAGACCATTCTAAGCCTCTAGCTAAAGGTGGATCTAACTCAAAATCTAATTTAAGAGTTAAATCTAAATCTAGTAACAGATCTTTCAAAAGAGATTCAAAAGCAAAAATGAAATAAAATGTTAGAAAGTATTTTTAACTTTCTTAATAATCTGTTGGATAAAATATTACTTGCTTTTTCAGTAGGATTAAATGTCAAACAAAAAGAAGAAAAAGAAGACCTTAAAGAAAAAGTTAAAATACTTCTTGAAGTCAGAGATATTCAAACTGAGCTTGATAGCTCTAGTATTGTTTCTGTTGATTCCAGGTTGCACAAGTAATAATAGAAATAGTGTTAATCTTTGTGATTATAACATGAAGAAAGTAGAACAACTTTCACAATCTGAAGTAAGTTGTTTATCTGAAGATCATAAAAGAAAATTAGTTTATAACAATACTGTTATCGAGAAATATTGCCCTACTGTTAGGGAATAGCAAATTTCTTCTTAATTGATTCTACTACTTCAATTTCGTATTCAATGAAATCATTGTCACAAAGAGTGAAGTATTTATCATCTCCACCTACAAGGATACCGATCTCTTGGTCATATCCTTTCTTTCTACAAGTGTGGGTAGCATTCATCTGACCACACTTAGAGCACTTACCCATAAGTTCTACTACATTGTCAGCAAACTGTCTTATAAGTTCAATCTGAGGCATCTTATTACCTCTGTGATCCATAGAGATACCAGCTAATACGTACAATCTGTGATCTTCTTCATCATTCTTAACAGCTTCTAAGAATTCATGCACTTCATCTTGAGGCCAGAAGTGAATCTCATCTACTAAAACTACATCAGCGTCTTCACACAGTGAATGTATTTCAGCTAGGGAAGTAATAGGAGTACACTCAGCTTGTCTATCACCTTTGTGTGTCTGGATATAAGAAGAACCTTTCCACCTAACATCAAGATTAGATTTAAAAGCTCTTACAGTTTCAGCATAATTCTTATGTTTATCGTAGATATCAAGCAAGTATGTCGATTTTCCTGCAAACATCGGGCCTGTCACAAGATGTACTGAACTCATTATCCCTACTCCATCCTTCATCTACAGTGTCTTCTTTCTCTACCCATTTGTAGGAGATAAAATTATCTTCAACTTCAATTATATCTGAAGTTAATCTTTCTCCAAAGGGAGTTTTAACAGAATTATAGATATAACATTTACCTTTGTGTTTACAGATTGTTAGTGTCATTTTTAAAACTATTGAAATCTAAAGGAGTATTCAAATCTTCGATAGTGGCTGGAGCACTGTTACCTGTATCATGACTCCTTTGTATCGGTGTCCAAATACCGTGAAGACATATTTCTATATTCCAACTATTTTCTGTAGTTCTTACCCTCAAATTATTATACAATTCTTGATTTATTGTTGCAGGAAAAGAATGGCCTTGAATTAAACTCTTAGATTGAAAAGGCATCTTCTGTTACTCCACCAACAATAGTTCCTTTACCATATTCTGTTGCTCTTCTTTCAAAGAAATTAGTATGACCTTTACCATAGATAAGAAAATCTAACCATTTAAGAGGATTCTCTTGAGGCTCAAAAGCTTCAGGAATACCAAATTGCTTAAGTCTTCCATTTGCAAGAGCTACTACAAATTGTTTAACCTCTTCTTTAGTAATACCTTTGATCCTATTATCAGCAGCATCGAACATTAAGTCAATAAACTCATGTTCTAATTCTACCATCTTTTTACAAATATCTTGTATTTCTTTAAATAGTTTATCTTCTTTAATTAAAGAATGTTCACTCAATAAAGTCTTGAATAATTTCTCACAAGCCTGTATGTGCAGGTCTTCATCTCTGATAGACCAATCAACAATATCATTCATACCAGGCATACACTTATACGTATGTTCGAAGTTCTTTAAAATAGCAAAAGAAGAGAAGAGTTGAAATCCTTCAATGAAACATCCTACAATGCAGAGGACTTTACACAAGTGTTGTACGTAATCATTATAAAATACTTCAGGATCGTGTCTTACACAGTCTTTCCAATCGTCTAATTTATCTAACTCTTTCTCTACAAAGTCATGTTTTTGTTTAATAGTTTTAATATCCAAGAAAGACTTATAAATATCTTCTGGCATACCAAGAGTGTCAAGTAATAGAGAGTAAGCAGAAAGATGAATACCTTCTCTAGCAGCAATAGAACTTAACATCATAGCAGCTTCAGGGGTCTTATGAAATTCTGGTATTAATACATTGTAACCATCAAGAACGTTAGAATCAGCACCTACAAAGAATCTAAATAGTTCAGTAAGAAGCTTTCTTTCGTTGTCACCTAAGACTTCATTCCAATGTCTTAAATCATCATCTAATTTAACTTCTTCTGCTACCCAATGCATCTTCTCATGCTTATCGAATATCTCAAATAACTCTTGATATTTAAAAGGTTTATAGTATTCTCTTCCTTCAAGGATATTACTCATTCTTTTCTTTCTCTAATTCTTTTATTAACAATTCTTCTCTTTTATCATCAATTGTTCTATGATGATAACCCTTAGACCAGAGATCTTTAGCTATTTCATTTCTTATTTTTATAGGTTTCTTCAACCCATTCTTTAAATTCTTCTTTTTTGACATTACCAATTCTCCTATCTATTGGAACACCTTTACTCATTATGATAGTAGTAGGAATCGTTCTAATACCTAGATTAACGGATTCCTGTTGATGATCTTCGACATTGAGAGTATAAACAGTGTGTGTAAAATCTTCTTCATTCTGAATCTCTTTAATTGTATTATCTAGTTGTTTACAAGGTTGACACCAATCAGCACCAAACTTAACTACACAAAAGTCTTGTTCATTTATTTCATTCATTAGTCTACCTCTTTAAATTAAGCGTTATCCAGAACAGGATAAACACTCTTCGTTTGATTTGATAGTTACACTTTTAGCTCTTGAGATAGGAGAAGATCTTAAATAATAAAGAGCTTTAACACCATTCTTCCAAGCAGTTAAATGTACTTTTGAAATGTCTGAGAACGTAGCATCATTGGTAAAGAATAAATTAACTGATTGTCCTTGGTCAATCAAGGGTGCTCTATCTGAGGCATGTTCAACAATCCACATCTGATCTAATTCAATAGCAGTCTTAAAAACATCTTTATCCCATTGATCTAACCAATCAAGATGTTGTACTGAACCTTCATTAGTAGAGATATTAAGAAGAATATTTTCAAGTTCAGTATCTGTCTTTTTATATTTATTCTTTAATAAATCTTTTAAATACTGATTTACTACTAAATAAGTACCAGCTTTAGTTTTTTGATTAAAGACGTTACCTGACAGGGGTTCAATAGAAGGAGTAGCTTCACCACAAATAGTAGCATTAGAAGCATTAGGAGCCAAGCTCTGAGTTAAACTGTTTCTCCTACCAGACAGTTTGTGTTTACCTTCAATTTTTTTAATAATCATTCCAATTTCCTCTCTGTTCATTTGGTAAGTTGTTCCATTCTGGCATTTTACGTCCATATGTATATCCATCAGGTAGTATTTCTGAAGGTTTTAATTTTAAATTGACTATTCCATTATTACACCATTTACTACCAATAAGTCTATTATCATTTTTGATAAAGGTTGTTTTATTCTTCCCCTGTAAACCCTTTTTACCTTTATTGACTGGAGTGTAGTTTAGATGACCTTCTCCTCCTGAGGATAAATTATACAATAGAAAGTTATCATTTTTTAACCTCTTTATCATGGAGATTTCTAGTTTTATGACATCTTCTTTTAATCCATAAGCAAGTATTTCATAACGAAAAACATCAAAACCATATTTTTCTATAGCTCTACCTAAATAAATACAAGAATACTTACTACCTTTTCTGCTCTTATGCTCAGCTATTCTTCTCTTTGGTCTAGAGGTTATCCCTATATAAATTTGTGCTGTAACAGTATTAGTTAGGGAGTATAGACAATACATCATCACCCTCTTCTAACATGAATGCTCTAATTTTACCTTTGTTAGAGGTAAAAACAAAATCTGATGAATTTATACGAGTAATACTATTGTCTTCATTTGTTAGAATGAGAGTAGATTGCATATCAATAGATTCACCTCTCTCTTTACCAATCTCAAGAGAAGCTTTATTGGTAGCTTCATTTAAGTATTTAAATACTTCTAAGTTCTTTGCTTTAGCAATTACAGATTCAAAAGGTATTGAATTTTTCATCAATAGTCCATGAAAACCAAAAGTACCTAAACCTACAGATCTTTCATGTCTAGCTGAATACACAGCCTTACTTAAGCTTGCTGGAGCTTTATCAATAAAGTCTTGAAGAGTATTATCAAGAAGATACATAATATCTTTGATAAAATCTTTATTATCTTTCCATTCATCATACTTCTCTAAGTTAACAGAACTTAAGCAACAAACTGCTGTTCTTTCGTTGGAAGTAGGTAATTCAATCTCTGCACACAAGTTACTACCATTAATCTGTAAACCCTTATCCTTAAGAGATTGAGGTAATGCTCTGTTTGCTGTATCAATAAAGTGAAGATAAGGTTCTCCAGTCTTCATCCTTGTATTGATAATCTTTACCCACAAATCTCTAGCTCTTACTGTTTTCTTTACTTTATGAGAGTTAGGATCAACAAGATTAAACTCTTCATTGTTCATTACTCTTATCATAAAGTCATCAGTGATATTAACACCAATGTGAATGTTAAGACCTTTAAGATTTAAATCTCCACCAGTAGGATTTCTAAAGTCTAAGAAGGCTTCAATCTCTGGATGAGATACATCTAAATAAGATGCATAGGCTCCTCTTCTTGTAGATCCTTGTTGTGCTGCTATAGGAACTTTATCCATAAGAGTCATCCAAGCAAGTGTGCCTGTAGTTCTATTACCTTTAGAGGTATTCTCCCCTTGAGATCTTACATCAGACCAATGACCTGCTACACCTCCACCAATAGTAGAAAGAGTAATAACTTCTTTAAGATGGTCTCCTAAACCTTCTACAGAGTCATCTACATGAGAGAGAAAGCAACTGATAGGTAAACCATTCTTAGTTCCTGCATTACTTAAAATAGGAGTAGCTGGCATGAACCAAAGATTACTCATGTAGTCATAGAGTCTCTGTGCATGTTTGTCATCATTACCAAGAGCAGTTGCAACCCTAGCAAATACCTCTTGTGGTGATATTTCTTCATCTCTGTAGTAACCATCATTAAGTTTACCTATACCAAATGCAGTTATAAGCCTATCTTTTGAATAATCAATTTCAACAGTCTTGTTATTTTTTGAGTAAGTTGTGGTATTAGCAGCATTCATGATTTGGATGGGCTTTCTTTATTTTATAGTTAAAAGATTTAGAATTATAAAGATACTCTACTAAACTGATTAGTACAAATACTCTAAAATATTAAGTACTTGAATCTTAAAGACTATTTATTTTATTGTTATTTATCAGCAGTTTAATTCAAATCTCTTCTTTCAAATTCAGAAAGAATATAGTCAAAGTCTACAGGACAGAAGTTTGTATGTTCAAGACATACGTTTAGATACCTTTTATCTGGTACTTGACTTCCTTCTTGTGTAATTAAGTTACTGTGAGTATGTCCGTGTACATTAAGTTTGAATCTATGCTCTAACTGAGAAGTATGAACTGGAATGTGAGTTATGGTTATACCATTTTTAGGATAAACTTTTATACTTCTAATATCATCAAAATAATCTATATAATCTTGTAATTTAAAGATATCATGATTACCCTTGATAAGAACTTTCCTACCGTTCATTCTACTCACTTTATGAATATCTTTCTTACCAATTGCAAGATCACCCATAAAATAAACTCTGTCTTCTGGTTTAACAAGTTTGTTATGATTGTCTATGATAATACTATCGTGTTCATCAATAGAACCAAACGATCTTAACGGTTTTCCTAATTTATCTTTAAAGTTGAGAATATTTGAATGACCAAAGTGATGGTCAGAACAAAACCACGTTTTAGACATTTCTACCTCTTATTTTGTAATATGTGGAGCACTGAATGTTTATTTATACTTCTTTTAATTCTTGTTGTCTCTTGTATTTATACCATTTAAATTCTTTTGCTGTCTTTCGCCTATGACAGTTTGCACAAAGTACTTGACATTTATTTATCTCTTGATTTATGGTTTCTATACTACAACCCGATTTAATTAAACTACTGATATCAGAATGTTTATTATTAATATGATCGAAATCAAGTACCACTGGATCCGACTCTCCACATACAACACAAGGATGTTCTAACAAGTATTCGTATACAAGATTACGAAGAGTGTCTTTTAGTATTTTCGTTTTCTCATTTTTACGTATCTTATATTCTTCTGATAAAGAGTTATTCCAACGGTTCCTTCCGTGGTTATTAACACACTGCTTACACCAGGAATTGTATTTCCCTTCTTTCTTGTATCGAAAGGAAAACATATCAATTTGCTTTATTATTAAGCATTTACCACATTTTTTAGTATTCATTTTTATCAGGTAATTGGAGCGTAGGAAGGGAATCGAACCCTCTTCTCATGATTCGGAAGAACATGCATATTATCCAATGATACGACCTACGCGAATGTTATAATTTAATTGGTGCTGGTTGACAGAATTGAACTGTCAAAGGTAACTTACAAAGTTACTGTTATACCATTTAACTAAACCAGCATTGGCGGAAGACAGAGTATTCGAAACTCATAGCTTTTAGACTACATATCGTTTAGCAAACGTATCTGTTTACCCAAACAGTTTGTCTTCCTATGGTCTGGTATGATGGACTTGAACCACCGACTTCTTACCCCCAAAGTAAGCACTCTACCATGCTGAGTTAATACCAGAGAGAGATTGGAGGATAGTGTAGGATTCGAACCCACGGAACTGTTACGTCCTTCAGTTTTCAAGACTGATGCAATAACCCAGACTCTGCCAACTATCCTTTAGTATAAACTTTCTTGTAGTACTTCTTAATTTGTCTTTCTTTTCTTGCAAGTCTATTCTGTAGCTTTTGAATAATCTTACCTAATCTTTTATTTTCGTCTTTAACCGTTCTCACTGTGAGCCTCTTGTTCAAGTTCTAATATAAATAGAAGATTTGAAATACAATGGGCAAGATGACTTTCATTAGATTCAGAGTCAAAACGTTCACCATTATGCCATAAATCTAAATGTCTGTCAAGAGCATCTTCATACCTATCTACATTATTTACATTCTTCCAATTAGTCCTACCGTATTTCTCAGCACCTTGAGATAGTACTCTAGAAACTGCAATCCTAGCTCTAGGGAAGTCTCTTAAAATAGAGAGTTTAGGTTTATCAGTGTCGAATTTCTTGAAGTTCTTATATTTATCTAAATCTGCTTTGTTTGTAATCTTTATAATGAATTCTTCATAGCTTCCATCATCAGGTGGAAATTCCTCTACAATATCATCTCTACCATCCATAGGGTGATAAAGATCATTCTTACCATTATCTTTTCTATACCACTTACCATTAGAACCTTTATAGTGAGATAAATAAAAATGGTCACACTCTCTTAAACTAATGTGCTGACCAGATTCTGTAATATAGTTCTTAGTAAGGCTCAATGATAACTGAGACCCTTGTTGGGTGGACTGTTGGTTTTTTCCAAGTTCTTCCATATTCACTCTCCTTATATATATCAAATACTCTTTGTATTACTTTAAAGACATAGACAGGTTCAAAGTCAGCATCATAACAAGTTCTGTCAAAGGCTGAGGTCATAAACCACTCTATTGAGTCTTTTCTAAATTCATTGTTTATATCACCTGATAATAGTACATCAGCAACAGCCCTATCGAGTACTGCTCTATTAAGAATTACTTCAGGTAAAGTTTCATTTTGTGGTTCAAAGTTAACAAAGAAACCGTTAAGTGCTATAAACTTTCTTATGTTCTTTACTTCAGTATTGAACAGTTTACCAGTTTCTTTATTTACTATTCTTTCTAACCAAGGATCTCTGTTTTCTTTTTGTTCCATTACTGTTATCGCCACTGTTAGTAAATTCTTTAGCTTCGTCTAACCAAGACTGAGGTATACCTACACCTATTGAGTATTTGTAACCATGTTTCTTACACCAATCAGAGTATCTTGTTTTAGATGTTTTATTAATTCTTTCATCTCTCATGAAGACAAATCTAATGTCAACACTAGGATTATCTTTTTTAACTGCAAGATGTTTACGTCTATCTTGAGAAGTAAATCTTCCTTTAGTCTCTACGTAAAAATTACCTATCTTAAAATCAGGTAAATAATTACACTCTAGTGTATAAGGTATCTTGTCTTCTTCATAACCAAAGTTTATACCAATCTGATTAAGAAGAAGAGCAAACTGTCTCTCTAGTCTTGATTTAAAGGATAGTTTCTTTAGCATTGTCAAATACTTCTTTATTAAATCTAAAGAATTGTGAAGTAATTTCTTTAGCAAATTTAGGTTCTTTCTTAACTTCAGTAAAGAACTTAGGTCCACCAGCATAGTCAAATACTCTCAAACCTAAACCTTTATTAGAATCATTCCAACAAATTTCTTTAAATGGGCAGTATCTACAACCAGTGTCTAATACTTTATTACCAGTATCTACTTTCTTCCCAGTCTTCTTATCTGTATAAGTTTCAGATTTAGGTTTATAACATCTTTGTGGCGGAGTATCTTCTTTTAATACATCATTTAAATGTTCTAATCTTTGTTTTATATCATGAGTATTTTTTTCTAGTAAAGGTGAGAATAGTATTTCACCATTCTCTTTATTGAATACCATGAATCCTTGTCTTATTTTTCTACCACATATCTCTTCTACTGCTGTTTTATAACCAGAAAGCTGTGTAGTATATCCGAATGGATCATCGTCTTTAAGATTTTCTCCATAGAATTTCTTAATACCATAACTTGAGGTTGACTTAACGTCTACAAGTACACCATCAATACAACAATCAAGATGACCTTCTACGCCTTGTACATTAACAGTCTTTTGTTCAAGTTCTATTGTATGCCCAGCTTCTTTACAGAAGAAGAGCATTATTTGCTCTATTATATCACCATATAGGAATTTGATTAAGTCTTGTGGATTTGTAGTAGATGTATTATCTTCTTGTTGTTGAGACCTATCAAGTCTCATAGAGTACCACAGTTGTCTATCTGGCTTACCAAGAGATGACATTCTAAGGTAAGCTTCTTTACTTCTATTATCTTGCTCTTGTAAATCTTTAAATCTTTGTTCTATTGTAGAACCAATATTGTTAAGAAGATCTTTAAGATTCTTCTTGTTAAGTTGATGACTTCCATCAAACAACTTGTGAATATCCTCTACTACAGTATCAATCTGTTTAGGATACTCAAACTCCTCTTTTAACATTTAATTCCTTTTCTATAAGATAAAGGGGTAAGGGATTAGATAAGTACTGTAGCACGACCCACATCTTCTGCTACAACTAAGGAAAAACAGAAGAATTCACCCTTTTTGATGGGCAGTACATTATCTATTTATAGACCTGTCCCTTACGTCAGTGTCTTCACGGAGATCCCATCATAGGGTTATATTAATTTTTATTTAATCTTTTTATCTAATTTATTTTCAACTTCTTTAGTGATGAAATCAATAAAAGAATGTAACTGTCTTTCAACAGACCAAATTCTTTCATTTACATCTTCATTTCTTTGAGACTTGTAATAGTTTTCAAAGAATTTAGCAGCTAATTTATTTGGTTCTTGACTATTGCTTGAGCAATGTAACATATTTTAATCTTTCTATAAATAATTGTTGTTATTAGAACGGAATAGTATCGTCTATTTCTTGTTCTTGTTTTTTAGGTGTGTAGCTTACTGGAGTTCTTTTAGTAGCAGGAGGAACTTCATTTACTACTTGTGCTTGTACTGGTGGTGATGGAGGTTGTTTATTAGCAAATCCAGAAACAAAGCTATTATTAGTTTTGTTCTCGTAAGGAACGTATTGGATAATTCTTACAGTCATAATTGCAGCATTTGCAAATTTACCAGGAAGTTCTCCTCCCCATACAGTAAAGTCTACTGATCCTGTAGATCCATTACCAATAAGATTATCAAAATCCCACTGATCTCCATTCTCATCAAGAACTTTAGGACGAGATTTATTAGGATCATTCAAGTCTTTTACAAGTCTTGACATCTCTACATGAGGTTCAGGAATATTAGCATTAGGTTCTCTAATAAAGAGATTTAACTCTTTAGCTTTCTTTACTCCTGCTGGAGACAGGCCAAGAGTAAGCTTTCTTTGGGGCTTAATTTGTTTAATCCCATCTTTAGTTTTTAGTTCAGTAAGAGGTTCATTCAATCTTGTGTAGTAGAATTTACCACTTAATGTTTCAGTCTTTAATTTAGGTTGAAAAGCCATATTGTTTTCTTTTCCTTTTATTACATGAGTTACTTGTTTATTGTTATACCACTCTTTTAAAATTTGTCAAGAGGGTATTTAGTGTGAATCAGCCCAAGAAAGACCGATCATTCCTTTTCCTTGCATTGGACAATCAAGATTTAATATCTCACCAGATATCCTGATTGCATCAACAGCAATTTTCTTAACTTCTTCTGCACAACTAAGAGCACAATCAATTTGAAATTCATCGTGTACAAAAGCTACTATCTGAGCATCTAGGTCTCTGTTTCTAAATTCTCTTGTAATTAAGTACATTGCAAGTTTCATAATGATTGCTTCATTACCTTGAAGAAGAATAGAAAGTACTTTGTGTTTTGGTACACCGTCTAGAGTAAAATGTCTACCATCTACACCTAGAGTGTACCCTTGTGCAATTTGAGAAGGTATCCATACTTCCTGCAAATCGTACAAAGATGGTATCTCTTTATAGAATTTATCTTTCAAAGATTGACCATCAATACCAGTGATTTGTTTAATCTTACCATTACCAGCACCTAAGAGATAAGCATACAAGAATGTTTTACTTACATCTCTACCAGACCAATCAAATAAGTCAGGCTTACCTAGTCTTAGTATAAGAGCTTCATTTGGAGTTATCAGTCTACCGTGTTTCTTAATAATTTCTTGATGGAGTTTATCATAATCAAGTGGGAAACCTGGGTCTATACCAGCAGCGAACATATTGTAAGAATGAGGATCACCTGAAATAACCTGTTTAGTATAACTAGGATCTTTCATAAGATGACAGAGAATTCTTAATTGAATACCTTCAGCATCTACCCCTACAATTCTTCTCTCTTCATTTGTCTTATAGCAAGTTTGTGTTTTGAGTTCGTTATTATTAGGAACTCTCCAAAGAGATCTAAACTCTTTACCCATATAGTTAATCTTACCCTTCTTTTTAATAGCAGGGATATTAGCTTGATTAGGTCGTTTATGGGAACATCTATGAGTTTTAGCACCGATACTTATAACAGAGCCATGAATACGTTGGTCTTCTCCAAGAGCTTCAAACCACTCTTCAAGTCTTGCTTTTCTATTTCTTACAATAAGATAGTGCCCTAAGTTCTTAATACTCTCAGGAGCTGTATCAGGAAGAGTAGCAAGATTTTCTTCATTAGAGACTACCCAACCATAGATTTTATATTGATCTAGTTTTTGTTTTAATTCTTGTTTCTTCTGAGGATTCTTTTCTTTTCTGTAATCTTGTTCTGCTTTCTTGTGTCCTTTAGTTTTCTCTAAGGGATCCCAACCTGCTTTGTGTAATACTTCACAGCATTGTTCTGGAGAGCCAGGATTAAATTTCTCCCACTCTAAGAAACTAAAATCTCCTACTACATTATCAAGAGGTATTTTTCTGTTACCTAGTGTATACTTTTCAAGAGTTTCTTCTTTCTTATTAATCATTCTTCCTGTTGTAGGATTTAATTCCTTAATAGGATTACCGTTACTGTCTACAAAAGTTTTAATAACCTTTTTAGTTCTTAGGGTAACGTGCTCTTGAGCAACAGAATGTTGTGGAAAATCTTGTTGTAGTTGTTTAAGTAATTCATCTTCTTTTGAGCAGATCTGAGCATAGAGAATATCAGCAGAAGGTAGATCAAACCAGAAACCAAAATCACCCATCTTGTCTAGTTCATGTTGTGAATAATGTTCTAACTTTACTGCTCTATCTGTAGTTTTAAACTCTCTCTTTAACTTCTCATAAAGCCTATAGTTAATCTCTACGTCTTTTTTAACCCTGTCTAACATCTCAGGTGTAAACTTAGACCAGTCATCAATACCAGGTTTAAGAACACCTAATTGTTCACCCCAAGATTCTAATCCATGACCTTGTATCCTATCAGCCTTAAACATTCTAGAAAGAATAAGAGAGTCTCTTATCTTCTCTAAAGGGAAGTCTTTGTCTATAAATCTTCTTATTACTTTAGGTAAGTCAAAGGATACAAAGTTGTGACCTACTAAGAAGTCACAAGAGTTTAATAAGTCTTTAAGTTCTTGAGAGTAACATTCATCTTGTTTAAACTCGTACCAAGTACCATCAGGATATGATTTAAAAGCAGCACAGTGGATAAGAGTAGGATCAAGGGAGTCACACTCAAAGTCTCCTACTAATATTTTCATTCTTTTATTGCCTACCCCAAGTAGAAATTACAGTTTTAGCAAATCTAATTACATTGTCTCTTTTGTCTTCTTGAATATTGTCTCCAAAGAATGTATTAATCTCTTTAAAAGTTTCCCAATCATTATAACTATACTTAGCATATTCCATCCACTCTTCAACTTGTTCTTCAGTAAACTTAGAATAAACTGAAGCTAGTACTAAGATAATCTCTTCTTTAGTTAAATTGTTCATTTTATAAAGGACCCCAAATAACTCTGTTGATGTGTTCTGTCAAGAAACTGTTGAACATTGTAAGATCTTCATTTCTCAATACACCTTTTACATCACTTCTGTCAAGATGAATTACATGATAATTTGAATGTCCTTCAGCATCAGGATTTTCAGCTAAAAGAACAAGGCCATTCTCAAACTGTTTATCACCTACAATATTTATAATGTTCTTTGCATTCAAGAGAATATCTCCTTCTTGAACAGGTTCAGAAGGTTTTATTTCTATCTTACCTGTAGACTTCTTACCTTTACCCTTTTTCTTACCCTTAGTATCTTTAGTAGGTTCATACTTCTTCCCTTGAAGAGTAATCACATTATTGTCGTTACTTTCTTTCATCTTATTCCTTTTAAATTAATAATCTGTTAAATGGTTCTGTTACATTACCACTAACATCCATCTTAGGATAATTAAGTGGTTTTTGAACTGGGAATGTTATAGCACCTTTATAGTCTTCATCACTTGTAGTAAAAGATCTTTTATCCCAAATAACCCAGATACAAGTCATGATTGATTTACCACTCATGTGTTTAAAACTAAAATCTGGTCTCCAACAAAGCTGTAAAATACAGGTTGGTTTAGTACTCCAAAATAAAGGTTCTCTTGTTATAGAGTTCCAAAAGTTACTCTTAAGTAACATTGCAAATGGTTTACCTTTACTATGAGCTTTCTCTATAAATTCTCTAGCTTTACTAAATGGAGGATTTGTAATAGTCCAATCATATGTATCATCAGGAAGAGAATATTTTAAATAATCTACTCCTACGTGAATACTTGAGTTACCATAATCGTATAAGTCTGAAGCAATTACATTTGTATAACCATTGAGTTGAAATACTTTGGTTATATGGTTACATCCGAGCTGCTGGTTCCCAAATTTTAGTATCATTAGGAAGATTAAGAAAATTTACTAGAGTCTGTGTACACTCTGGTGGAGTTGGGAAATGATCTGCCCCTTTTCTTTGTCTTGTAGGTGCAGTCTGTTTTCTATTTAGAGAAACACCTACACCTAATTTACCTCTTGCAAGACCTGGTTTAGGTTTCTTCTTTTTCTTTACTACAGATCTACCCTTCTTAGCTCTCCATTTCTTTAAGTTCTTTTTATTCCTTCTCTGTTCTGGAGGTTTTAGTAATCCTCTTTCTCTTCTGTAACATGCAAGAGTAGGAAGATCTATATAACCTTTATATCCAAAATCATCTAAGAAAACAAATACAGGACAACCTTTTCTTCTTACAACTTTATCAACTCCAAACACATAGTCTTCACCATCTATAAAATAGAGTGTTATGTCTTTTGTGTCTGTAAGTTCAGTCATATTTAAGTAGGAAGACCTGAAAGTATATGGAGTAAAGTTATAAGGGCTAGTCCAAATATTATAACATCTACCCAGTTTTTCTTTGTCATCTCTTAGTTATCTTTGTAGATACCTTAGCAATAAGATCAAAGATCTCTTCTGGAGACTCATTAACAATAATCTCATTACCGTCTACAAATTTAATGTAAGTGCCAAGGCATTCTTCTACAGTAGAACCTATTACTTCACCATCTTCATCGTACTCATCAGGAGTATTTTCAAATGTAGTGTCTTCTTGAATAGTAAGGATATTGTTATAATTAACAAAGATAACGTCATCAAGATCGGTGGTCAATTCAATAAACATATTAACACCTTTAATATCCGAGTTTTAAGTTTTGAGCTTCTTCAGTAAGTTTATTAAGTACTGTATCAGTTCTCTGTCTATGCATTAATTCATTCTCTAAACAGTTTTTAATTACTGAATGTGGAGTGCATTCTTTATAAACTTTTTCAATGTGGTCAGTATCCATATCTTTGATTGGTTTATAGGTCAAAGGTTGATCTCCTTTAGGACCATAAGTTCCCCAAGTAAGTACTTCTCTTTGTACTCTATGAGGTTCATTGTCATAGAGACACATATCAATTTCATCTCCATTAGCACTTCTTCTTTGGTAATCAAGACCACCATCTACCATATATGTCTTACCGTTCGTAGCATCTACATGGTTTACATAGTCGTGTCTGTGTTTACTTACAAGTACAGTACCGTCAGGAGTTTTGATTGCATTTCTAATTAGTTGTCTTTGTTTTTGTTGTGGTTGCTGTTGAGTCATCTTTGTTATTTACCTTTCCTTCAAACATTTCGTCAGTTATATCAAGTTGTTCTACAAGTCTTCCTGTATCAGGATTAAATTCAAGGTATCCTGTAGGACCAGTTGTACCATTAAATCTGTTTTTGTCAACAACTAATTTTGTTACTCTTCTCATTCTTTCGTCTTGGTGTTTCTTATCCCTCTCTAGGAATACAATCTTATGTGAGAACTGTTCAATACCGCTTGAACCTCTAATCTCACCAGTAGATCTGTTAAGCTGAGTAGTAGCAGAAATATGAATATTCTTCTTTACTGCAAGCTTAGCAAAAGTCTCAGATATCTTATCTAATGCAAGACGTTCATTCTCTGGATTATTAACATCTGTCTTAATACATTGAAGGAAGTCTACAAACAAGAATTTAATATCTTGTGTTGCAACCATAAATTCAATGTGTTTAAGAATAGGATCTAATTCCCAAGAATTAACTTGTACATCCCAGAGAGATACTCTATTCTTATTGAGACCTAGTTGCTCCCATCCGTGTACAAATTCGTCTTTTGAACATGTAACATCAGGAAGATCAATTCTTTTATTGAGTTCTAATCCTACTAAACTTCTTAATGTTTTAGTAGTAGGTTCTTCAAACAATACTAGACCAACTTTCTCGTTAGTCTCTTTTAATATCTTATAAGTAAACTCTTTAAGAATAGAAGTCTTACCAATACCAGATCTAGCACCCCAAGTATCAAACTCTGAAAATCTCATACCATAAGTATTACTCTGTAAAGTATCAAAAGGATATGAATAAGCTTGCACAAGAGGTGGATTAAGACATGTATCAAGAAGATTAGAGCTAAGTACTACACCTTCTGGTTGATAGTCCTGAGCATTCCAAAAAGCTGTTACAAAGTCTTTCTCTTGACCTTTCTGTAAATAGTCATTAGTATCACCAATACTAGGATTAAGTCTTACAATTTTTAACTTACCATAGTCAAGTAATCCAGATTCACAAAGTTGTTTTACTGCTTCATTACCAGCTTCATCAGGATCAAAACAAATTCTAATATCTTCAAAAGCGTTAACGAATATGAAGTTTTGTTTAATATCCTGTGTTAAGCTTTGAGCACCATTTCTTACAGAGACTACTGCATATTTTGCACCTAACATTTGAAAGGCAGACATAGCATCAAGTTCACCTTCACAAATTAAAAGGTGTCTTCTATTATTCTCTGGGTTAAATAGTTGGTGTCCAAAAAGACCAGCCTTCTGAATTTTACCATCAATTAATAACCCACCTTGTCTCTTGTCTTTTGTAAGATCTCTTCTTTTTTGTGCTACAATCTCGTCTTGAGATACTTTAGAATAAAAAGGATACAGAACAGATGTTACTTTTGTAGCATCTTTTATGTCGTCATACCTAACACAAGAAGAATATTTTTCAAAAGTCTTAGGTGAAACTCCTCTATAATTGTTATCTGGAATAAAACCTTCTTTTGGAATAAAAACATTTTCTACAGTTTTTACCTGAATACCACTTACACTATTATCTTCTACCACTGTTATATATTCCTCATCAAT
>JACCDR011940481.1_pt1 | contig 67830 bp, 97 predicted proteins | sample 7446431 | NCBI WGS metagenome assembly JACCDR01 (sample SAMN15323443, study PRJNA562643) | freshwater metagenome | isolation source: river surface water | place: USA:Blue River Watershed | collected 2017-08-17 | reverse complement strand
TTCCTAACCAAAATAGATTACGATGAAGACGGTAACTCCGACATAGGCCATTTCCAGTTGCAATGGAAACCAGAACTGGCCCGTGAAGGAGATTACTTCCTTTGCTACACTTGGACGCCAATTGCAGCAGGCGACTCTTTCTCAAACGTCTTTCACTTCTACCTTGGAAGCGATCAAAGACCGCCCGTCATCCCAAGTCACCTGACAAATCCAAATAAATATCCGACTTTGCTTGAACGCTACACTCCTGAAATGTTCAAGCAGTTTTTGGTGTCTGCTGACTTGACGCCAGAAGTCCTTCAGAAGACAAACCTAGCGGTGGCCGATGGCTTCACGCTCATGGAGAACTTCTACAATCAGCTAATTGACCTTCTTGATGGCAACGTGGTCAATGAGGCATTCTTGCCTTATTTATCAAACTACTTCCGCATGAGGCTTAGGTCACAAGATCCTACCCTGTGGCGAAGACAGGTCAAAGGTGCCATTCCTCTACTCAAGAAGAAGGGAACGTTAGGCGGGCTACAAGAAGCACTTGCTGCCGCTGGTGTAAACTTTAAAAGACTGACTTACTACTGGCAAGTCGTAAGCAAGACCACTTGGCAAGAAGCCTTCGTCGTTGGCTCAGAAACCATCTTCCAACTTGAGAAGAAAGCGATTCTGCCTGCGACCGATGAGAACTTTGAAGTCCATTACCGACCTGCTGGTGGGGATTACCAGCAGTTGACGTTGGATTATGTAGATTTCGCAACCACTCTAGGCACCAATATCCCTTGCATTGATAATACCAAAGACACGACCTTTGTGACGTGGCGAGGACAGAACGTCTACTCCAATCCAATCACACTGGCCGAAGGCGATGTGTTGAGAATTGTTTATAAAGTTGCTGAGTCTCCTGACCAGCAACTAGAAGATTACATTAGAACTTTGCCTCTGGCTGATCAGAGAGACGAACTGGACGTGACGTTGCCGGTCAAGAATTGGAACGTAAGATTAATTGCAGATGACGACTTCTTATTTGATGTTATCTGTCCGATCAAGCATCCTTTCCATTATCCTTTAGTTTACGGCAAGATCAGGACTGAGTTCCCGTATTCTGAGAACATTTATAACATGGAAGAATACAACGGATCTACAAGGGACTCCACAGACCCTTGTGATTTGGATGGTTCCTTCTATGACACCTGCGCTTGCTGCCGAAGTAGTAAGATTTCGGTGGATGTTGAGATTGACAAGATGTCAAATGATAGGATTTCCGAGACTGAGGAAGTCATCAAGGAGTTTGTGCCGTTCCACGCCGTAGTTCATTCGGTGAACTATGTCGGATCGCACGATGAGATCATTGTGCCGCCGATTGAGGACTTGGAATGTCTTATCCAATACAATCTCCAAGAAAACCTAATCTTCTCTCAATATGACTTCAACAGAGTCATTCATGATGGCTTGAGTGACGTAGATGTTATCAAGCGCAACATGCTGGCCGATGCTAACACTGTAGCAACTGGCAATGACGGCGTTGGATATAACTTGGCTTACTCTATCTTCTCTCCAGGGGTCAACTTTGGAGCGATTGGTGTAAAGGAAGGCAACAACGTATTGGAGATATTGTCAGGAACATACGAGGATGTATTTGAATTGACTAATAGCGGTGGCCCTACGGCTGATTTCGTTAGTCCTTCCTTTAGTATTCCTTTGGATGAGGCTGGTTTTCCATTTAGATTCTCTAATGTCCAATATCAGGAAAATGGAGTAAGCATATATCAGGATAATCTCAATGTATTCTCTGATGAGAACATTGATTTCAGTGTTATTGACATTCCGAACACTAGCACTTGGATAATAAAAGTTAAAACAGGTCCACAAGCAGGCAACTACACCATCAAAAAGATTACTTCTGACAACTCCTTGATTTTGAACAATTGGGTTGGCGGAAACCTGTCTAATTTGAACTATGACCTTGTCGCTCCTGGGAACATCGTGGTTTTCAGCAACGACACAGGTGTTGTAAATATTAAACTGCGAGGCCGACTTGAGACTGCTTTGATCCAGAACGAGTATGATGTCAAGAAGGGCGATTACGTTGAGTTTGGCGGCGAGCAATACAAATTGATGTTCATTGACGAGCGTGAAACCGGCGACACTGTTGACAAGGTATATCTTGAGGATTATGCAGACGGCGATCAGGTCGGTGCTTTAGACATAACAGTTCTCAGAAGGTTGGTTGACGATGCAGTTGGTTATGTGAACTGTCGTGGTATGAAGTTGCAGACTACTTTCAACTATGAAAGCACGTTAGGCATTCAGAACGGACAGAACCCCGTATCCAACTTGACGGAGACGAGTGACTTCAAAGAGAATTATATCGTATTGATAGACGACGTTTACTACACTATGTCGGATATTGATGGTCAAAGTATTTTCTTGAATGGCCCGGTAAGGAGTTGGGGCTTGGCTGGTGAGACAACGGGACTTTCTTATACGATTATCCAGTTGGAGAATCATGAAGTAACAATCCAGAATGGAATAACTGGAGGGTTTGAAACGTTCAGGCCATTCGTTGATCGTAGAGGCGACGGGTCTGATTTCGTCATTGAGCAGGATACTTCGATGATGCCGATGGCTTTCCGAATGCAAATGTTGAACAAGGCAAGCGAAGAGAACATTGAAGAGACTATCAGTGCGAAAGAAAAAATTTGGTACACAGTAGTTTATAAAGAAGAATAAGGAAAGCCTATGGAATACCCAAAAATTTACAACTTTAAAACACCGAAGGCAGACAAGATCGGAGGTGGCGAGAAGGACGTAACCAGCGAACGATGGAAGAGGATTGAGCTAACGGATCAAATCATTGATCAGGACATTGAGATTTCGTCTCATGGCAAGATTTACTTGAAAGTTGAGAACAAGGACGGAACGACAGCGACGATGGCGGTGAAGAACAAGGTTCTTTTGACTGGCCGTGCCGCTTTGGCTGCGTCTTTGGCTAATCAGTACAATGGGGAGTTTCCTTTCTACATTGCGAGGGTTTTGTTCGGTAGTAACGGCACTTTGAGTGGTAATCCTAAGTTCGTTGAGGACACCCGTGAGGGATTGTTTGGGGTTACGACGTTGACGAAGCCGGTGATTGCGAGTATTGATACCAATTTACCGCAACAGGTTACTTTCACTACTACAGTCACTTTCTCTGAGTTAGTTGGGCAGGTTATCAATGAAATGGCGCTAGAGATGGCGAACGGGCAGTTGTTCAGCATGGCGACATTCGGAGATATCAATAAATCCTCTAGTATGCAGTTGATCTGGAACTGGCGTCTGACCTGGGTGTAAGAATTATCCTGGGAGGGATAAATACTTATAGTCTTCAAATATGGAGGTTTTTTATGACTGACAAAGATGCTGCCAAAAAGGCTTGGGACCTTAAGTGTGCCAAAGACTTTGAGGCTAAGAAGGCTTGGGTTAAACTCAAGACTCCAGAAGAGCAGAAAGAGATTTTCAAGAAAAATCCAGAACTAGAGAAGGCTTGCAAAGCCGATCTTGAAAAAGAGGCTAAGGCTAACAAGCTGAAGGCTAAATTAGAAAAGAATATTGCTGTACACGTTGATGAGGGAGAAGTCCTTCACGTTCAGATGGGTACGGATGAAAGATTTATCATTGACGCTTGCTTCACCGACGAGTTCGGCAATGAAGCAGAAATCAAGGGTTATCCATATTGGGAAGTTTCTGACGACACTGTCGTAACGATTTTCCCAAGCCCATGTGGTCGTCATGTTGATGTTCGCCCAGCCGGCAATTTCGGTGACGCTTATGTCTCCGTCTATGCAGAAGGTGCTGATGGCGAAATCTACAGAGAAGTTCATGTCTCCGTTGTTGCTGGCTTCGCAACCGATGTCCAGTTGACTGTTAGTGAACCAGAAGTTCTCTAATTAACAATTAAATCAGCCCGGCTCTGCCGGGCTGATTATTTAAGAGGTAAATCAAATGCGAGATGCTTTAGCGACATTATTCGTTCTTGTATTACTGGTAGCAGGCGTTGGCTGGTACTTCCAGTGGTACAATGTTGAAGTAGATACTAAGAAGATTAATAAGGATTTTAGCACTCTGCGAGATAAAATAAGGCAAGCAGTAGAGCATAGATAAGTCATGCCTAATCTTGATTTAATCCCTGTCCCACGATACGAGCCGACAACGCCGTATCATCATATTGCAGATAATGCGCCGATAGATGCATTGATTACCAGAATTGATTTACTTAATTCTGCGGTTGACATCAATTCAAATATCTTAAGGGAATCTATCGGCTCGCAGGGAACGTTGTCTAATCGGTTGGCTCAGTCAATGGAGGATGACGGAAGCATCAAGTCGATAGCCATTGACAATGCGCTGCACAAGATTTCTGAACACTTAGACGGTGATGGTTATGTAAGAATGACGTTGGCAGAGCGAGCCAAGTTGAGCTTGATTGCTGACGAGGCAACGAACTTCGGCTTGACATTCTACACGATTTCTGGCATTTTAAGTTTTGATGAAGGTCGCCTACCTATCAAGCCTTCTGACACAATTCACTGGCGATATCAAGATGGTGCAATCTATGCGGATAATGCTTTCCCAAGCTCTGTCCGTCATATCCACCATTACAGCATTGCTCCGGTATCAGTCAATTTGATTACCCCGGACTATATTAATTACAAAACAACCAGTATCGCTACACCATACAAGACAGGTAGCTTACGAGTTTATTTGAATGGTATTCGTCTTTCTGAAGACGAGTTGATTGATGTTCCTATCTGGAACGGCACTTCCTATGAACCCACTCCTTATTCTTATACAGAAGGAACAGATGTGAGTGGAACTGTAGCTAGTGGACTCTTTTCTCTTTCTGCCGCCATCTCATCTAGCATTGTCATATTTGTTGATTTTGACGTGCTATATTAAGTTATGAGTAGATTTAGTCACCCAGAACTTAGAGAAAAACTTAAAAAAGACAAAGAATTCAGGGAGAAGCATCTTCACCCTATTATTTTTGAGTTGTTTCGTGCCAGATTAGAGGAAGATGCCGTGAAAGAGAAAGAACTTGAGCGGCAGGCTTTAAAACTTAATTTTGGCATTTACTAACCATGCAAAACCTAATGAAATCTCTAGGGTTCATTGTATTGAACCCTGAGAGTAACCCTATCGCTCTGCGCACTACAGTCAGAACGATATCAAGTCATTTCCCAGAGTGTTCAACTCTTTGTGTAGTCGGCAAGAATGCCGCTGAGATACCTGAAAATAAAAGGTATGCTGAAACGGTCCAGGGCGGTAATACAATTACTGCAATGATGGACACTGGCTTGGAAACATCCAAGACAGATTGGTGTATGATGGTATTAGCAGGCACATTTCTCCGTAACACAAGTCTAAAAAAATTTGAATACTTTCAACGAGGCGACAAGGATATTCTTTATCCTGTAGTTGATAAGATTTATGCTTTTGACGAAGCATCAATCAACGGCTTAGTCCTACCGAGAAAGGCTTACAAAGAAGTCGGCAAATTCGGAGACAATAATCACAGTATTCAACTAGTTAAAATGCTTTGGGGACTGCAAGCCCTAAATAAAGGGTATAAATTCAAAGCGTTAATTGGCGCTAGATTAGTTTAACAGGAGATTATATGTCTAATATTTATGATTTGATTAAAAGCACAACACGTCAAGGTCCAAGTTTTTTTCAACTGCATTTCTTTGTAATAGGCAAGGAGCCAACCCTCCAATCAAAAATGCATAAGTGTCTAGAAGAGATTGGGCAACGACACGCCGCAATCCAGAATGTAGAATTAGAAATTGAAGAATTGAATGATGTAATTGAACTACATCAACTAGATATTAAAAGAGCAGATCGTCGTTTCCAAGCTGAAGAACGAGAAATTCGTATCCGACAAATCAATCGCAAAATCAAGTCCACCGTCACTCATATCCAAACCTTAAAAGACAAGATCGATGCTTGGCAAGATGAAATTAAATTTTTGTCTGGCCTCTTTGAGCAGATTGCCGATAAAGTGGATCTGAAGAATTGGAACGATTATGATGTCCAGTTGGAATATTGGAACGAAAAGATGGCCCAGGAGATCCGTCAGCGACTTATTATGAATGTCCCTGTGGACATTGAACTTATCAAGACGACTCTTTCATTGCCGGATTCAGCACCGATCAAGCAACATTTATTGGAACATGCTCAAGAGCAGAAACCGGCTTTAAGGGATAAATAAATCACAATGGCAGCTAAATTCGTAGACAGAATCGCAACAACTGACAACGGTTACAGGACGGGGGATTTGAGCATCTACCCCGTTGCGAAGGACGACTATAATCAGTTATATGTTGTCACTAACAACGCCAAGACTTACACTACTCAAAGCGTAAGTTACAACTCCCCGTATTTCATCGTTGCTGACACTTCCGCATTCCCAGACAAAGGGTTGATCATGGTCGGGACGGAACAAGTTTACTACGATTTGAAGACTCCGAATAGCTTCCGAAACCTAAAGCGTGGGTTCGCTAATTCCCGACAGGATCAGTGGCCCATCAACACGACAGTATCAGGTGCGGTTTGCGCTGAACCACACAATGCAATCAAAGATGCACTAATCAACACAGAAATCAATCTTGGCGTAGAAGTCAACCCTGCTGCTGCCTCGTTGAACGGAATTCTCAAAGCCCTGGAAACACGGTTCTACTCGCCAAGACCTGTGTTCCGTGGCGGCCCTCGCTTCGGCTTTGCCCCGTTCACTGTTAAATTTCAAAACTTCTCTGAAGGCCCGGCTATTCGCTATTTCTGGGAATTCGGTGATGGAGCCACAAGTCAGGAAACGTCCCCCACACATACTTACGTTGCTGACGGCGTCTACACTGTAACCCTAAATATGATAACTAGCCTTGGGGCACAAGGGGTGGTGGTCAAGAACGACTACATCAATGTTGGCCTTGAATTCAAGCCAGCATTCTTCTATTTCACGCCAACAATGGGAACAACAAGCACGACCTTTGAGTTCGTGGATCAAACAGACGGCGAAGTGAACAGTCGCTATTGGGTTTGGGATGATGGAACCACAACCGCTGAACTGGACGCAGACGATCACACCGCCACACACCAATATACAGCCGCAGGAACTTACAATCCTTCTTTGTTGGTCATTTTTGCTAATGGAAAGAAGAAGTTGGTCAAGGCGCAGGAATCACTAATTGTAGGATAAAATGACACTAAGTAGATACCCAGCACAATTTGATAGTAACTCTAACTTGTATCTGGTGCATGATGCATTGCGCTTGCGACTGGCTGAAGACTATAATCCGGGTGATGTTACCATCACTGTTGATCCAGACTCAACCATATCTAAGTTCCCTGCTACCGGCGTCATCACTCTTACTGAACAATGCAGCGACATTGACAGTAGAGCTATTTCTCTTCAGTATACGAGTCGTAGTGCTACCACTAACACCTTCTCAGGTCTTACGCTTCTTGAGGGATTCACTGACGTAGCGAAGCCCAAACGCTTCACGCACGTCACAATGAACGTCATAGATCGTCACCATAACAGCCTCAAGGACGCCTTGATTGCTGTTGAACACATGGCAGGCAAGCGTGGCGAAGTAGCCAGGACTCCACTCACCGGAACGATGGAAGCGAGGATCAATTTCCTTCGCAAACTGGTTCTACAGCCTAAAGCATGGTTCGTTGCCGATGTAACGGTGGGGGTTGTGCCTCTGACTGTTCAATTTGGCGATTTGAGCCTGCGAGCGCCTACGAAATACGAATGGGACTTCGGTGATGGCGAAACAGAAGTCATCACCTTCCCTACCGTGGCCGGCGAGGCTGAAGGAACGGCAAGCACCTATCCTGACGGCAGTGTAGGGCATATTTATGCTACTCCAGGCATCTACGATGTGACTTTGAAGGTCACGAATGCCTTTGGGACGAACACGATTGTTTTGCCTGGGTTTATCAACGCCAGAACTGAAGCGCCAGGAGAGGCGAGCATTGGTTTTGCTCCTCTTCCTACGCAGTTGGTCAATGACGGCGTGTTGAGATCAAGAATCACAACACCGATCCAGATTGACGTGGTGGATAATGGCGAACAGGTGATTGATCCTATCTCTAAATATACTTGGGAGTTGTCAGATGACTTACAACATCCAAGTCTTCCTATTGCGGAAGCTCAGTATAGCATTGGCGGCTTGTATGATGTGAAGTTGCGAGTTGACACCAACCTGCACGCCTACAGAATCACTACGTTCCCTCAAGTAATTGACGTGGTGGAGAAGCAAAATCTATGGATGACGGTGTTTGATCCCAATGCTTCGTCTACTGCCATTACAAAGAATGCATATACTTACGAATTTGGATTGTTGAGTGAGACATTTAAAATTAAATCTAACAATGCCTTGTCTGTGACGAGGGATTATAACTTTTTGACTGGATCGCCGAGTGTTCTGAGGCAGAGGAAAGAGTTCTTGAGGAATACAGGATTTACTCCAAGGACGCTGACGACTTCTGGCGATCAAGGAACGGCGTTGATGTATTGGTCTTCTGGAGCCGCTGATCCAAACCAGAGCCAATACATCAACTTCGCCGAATTCAATGGCTTTACTGACACATACAGCACGCCGAGCATGGGTGCATTGACAAGGGATTGGAATTGGGTGTCTCTGAACGCTCCTTCGTCCATTTACTTCTTGTTTGGAACGCAATGGCAGGGCGGAAGCGCTTTAGACTTGACGAACCCTAATATCCGAGAGGTAGACCTTGGAAGTTTGACGGCGGCGGGTGAATTGTTGGGAGCGAATGACTTCCATAATGGTGCTGAGGAGTTGCTGACTAATGTTGGCGACGGAACGGATGGAGAATTCAGCGTATATCGATCTTGTTGGAAGGATTCAACAGGGTATATTGCAAGAAACGATGGAACAGGTAGTTTCTTTAGGCTTAAGAGTTTCTATAGGACGGAAGGCGTTCTTGCAGACCCAGTAAAGCATTTCCGAAAATTACCTGATATCCCAGGAGCGACGAAGTTTGAAGGACAATTAGTGCCTCTGGCCGGTGGTGTTTATTTCTTTAACAATACTGGCGAGGTATCCGTCTATGATCCAATCACGAATGTTTGGGCGTCTGGCGGGCCTGGATTGAATAGTCCAGCATTTAGTACATTACAAGACAACACGGTTTCAGGTTTTGACAGTCCTTCTAATTCGCTGCTTGCTACAAGTGATGGAGATAGAACGGCTTATTTGAGTTTTGATTACAGTCCGAATACTTTTGTAAAGTTTAATGAGGTTGATCTTACATTCACAAAACTACCAAACCGACCTGTTGGAGAACAATTCGGAATGGTGGTTTACTAATGAAACTAACAAAAGAACAAAAGTTAAGCATTTTACATGAGTTGAAGATGAGTGTCCTCGCTAGTAATCCTATGATTACAGGAATACCCATAAATACTTACAAGGAGCCGAAGCGAAGGCTAAGGTTTCAAGTAGAGATTATAGAGGAGGAAAAATGCGAAACAAATGGGCCAGCCTCATAGACGCAAAGAACAAATTTCCCATTGGCTGCAAGGTCAGACACGTTGTTCCGACCTACGGCGAATGGGAAGTTTACGGCTACCGATTTACCAGAGATGGCGTGAGGGGCAAATCTGAGATAATGCTCCAGATTGATGACACAGGTGTGTATTTTATTGAAACCAGAGTAGTAGTGAGAATCAAATGAAAGTCGGCGACCGAGTAAGGGTGAAGAAGTATATCTTCAACAAACAAATGGTGGTCGGTTTGAAAGGCGTCATCACTCGCCACGACACGGTAGAGATGGATGATGGCAGACGATGCAGATTCCTTGGCAGTATCTACTTTGACACTCAATGGGATGAGTTAGTAGATCACTTTGAGCCAGTTCCTAGATTTGAGGTTGAGGTTTATGATTAAAGAATGTGTATTGCTCAGTACCACCACCAGGGAAGGTGAGTGGGAAAGCGATAGTTATTCAGGAGCCACATGGTATAGGCGCACAGAACTGGATACCATCACAGTAAAATTTAAAGGCAAAACAGTCAAGTATAAGTGCGATGAAAAGGTAAGGATAATGAGAGCAGGACGACCGGAATGTCGTCTCATGGTAATTTACGGCCCTGTGAAGCACATCAGGATTCACGTTGATGGCGACGAAGTAGTTCAACTTGATATTATACGTCTTGAAGTATGAAAAAAATAATAGCAATAGTTGGTAGCAGGCGAAGAACGAGTGTAGAGGATCGTGCCCTTCTAGTAGCGAAGTTTGCTGAAATTTATAATGAAGGGGATTGGATTGTAAGTGGTGGATGTCCCACGGGCGCAGACGCTTATGCTGAGGCAATTGCGAAAACGATGGGAATTACGATAATCATTCACTACCCAGATTGGAATAAGGGAAAGTGGGCTGGTCTGGCAAGAAATACAGATATTGCCAAGACTTGTGATATTGTTTTAGCAATGCCAGCCTATGATAGAACCGGCGGAACAGAAGATACGATCAAGAAAGCCGAAAAGCTCGGCAAAGAAATCATCTTAGTTTAAAAAAAGAAGGCGAGTCGCCTCGCCTTCTTTAAACTTTATACTAGCCAACTGATCGTCTGGGCTGGGAAGCCTTCGTATTGCGAGAATGCAAACACTTCGTTTCCGTCGCAAATCCATTCAATCTCATTCTTCTTGACCCAGAAGCCGCCGCCTGGAGCGCCAGAAGGACAGGTTCCGTGAGCGCCTTTACCCCACTGGTTCTGAATCCAGAAGATTTCGCCCAACTTGTCATGCTCCCACCAAGCCTGAATACTCATTTGGTGCGACCAAGAGGTAGCACGACGGCTTAGTAGAACGCCTTCCGTGACTGGAGGACTCATCAGACCGCCCCAATTGGAGGCGATGGTCACAGGGTAATAGTTGCAGATAGCCTCTCTGACTTGATCGGCGCTTTTTAGTTCTGCTGTAGTCTTTACACGGTGGGCCTTGGCCTTGTCCATCCACTCTTTCGGAATGTCGTCACCGTCAGACCACTTGTATTCAACACTCTCGCCCCAAATGAGGGCGTCGGTATTCTTGAACTGTGGCAAGCCTTCGGAAACAGCCGGAACGTTTCCGTCTTCACGCACAGCCTTGGCAAAGGTCGTTCCCGTAGAGCCTTCACCTTGTCCACGATCTCCTAAGTAGAAACGACTTCGACCATATGGTAGAAGCCAGAAAGGAACCAAAGGAGTTTCGGCTTCGTTTCGGATAATCGCATCTGCGGCACCAATGCTAAACAAAGCATTGCCACCACCAGCACCTACGCAGGAGCCGGTCAACTGATGCGTGCCTGGGTACTCAAAACCGCAAGCCTGAACGACTAGCGGATGTTTCCAAAGATCAAACAATGCGACCTTCTTCTGGTCGTATACCTTATGCCCTTTGATTTCAAATTTAGGCATTTCGGATTTTGCGTTGTGTACTGCTTCATGCTGTTCCTGAGTTCTTTGTTCCTCTGGAATTAAGCCGAAGTTCCAATACTCGCCGTCTAGGCTAGTCTGGGCAATGTGTTTAGGAGTATACTTCCTACCACCAACTGATTTGTAAAATGCATCGTGACTCATGAAAGTATCTATAGTAATTCGTTAAGATTAACTACGATAAGTAAAGTACTTGTTTGGAGATAACATGAAAACAGTAGTTGTATTTAGCGGAGCGGGATTATCAAAAGAGAGCGGAATTCCAACGTTTCGTGATTCCTTGGATGGTCTATGGGAGCAATTTAAAATTGAAGATGTTGCTACCCCTCAAGGATGGAAAAAAGATAAACAAACCGTTTTAGACTTTTATGCTGCACGCTGGAGGAACGTCAAAGATTGCGAGCCAAACCCAGCGCACTATGCGATTGCCAAGCTGCAAGAAAAATTTAAAGTTGTCAACATTACGCAGAACATTGACGACTTGTTAGAAAGAGCAGGTTGCCAAAACGTGTGGCACTTGCACGGACAGATCAATCAGCGAAAGTGTGAGAAGCACAATAATATTGATCCGTCTTACAAGTGTAAGTTCCTGGCGGATCATCTGAAGCCAGTTGAACTGAATGATCTTTGTCCAGATTGTAATTCACAACTAAGACCAAATGTGGTCTGGTTTGAAGAACCTGTGGATATTGATTACGATTATTTGCAAGAGCTAGTAGATAGTACAGACATTTTCATTGGATGTGGCACTTCAGCCCAAGTTTATCCAGCAGCTAATTTCTTGTACTATTTCAGCGGTGCAAAAGTTAAAATATTCATTGATCCGGTTGTTCCAGCACGCTTGAAGAGTTTCTTGTGTGTTGAGGGCGCTGCCGCTCAGTGGATGCCTAAAATTGTTGAGGAATTGTTAAATGGTGAAAAAGAATGAATATGCTCAGACCGAACAGGAGCGAGAGCAGACCAGAGGGATTAGATTGACCACGTCATATGGTCATGTAATAGATATGGTTGATGATTACTGTGGCACTCCCACGGTTTATCCAACAATAAAATGCTCTTATCCGTACACTGATCCCTACACTGGATTTGTCCATTGGAGATCAACACCAAAGAAACCAAGATTTAATTGTGAAATCATTGAGGAGGAATAATGGCTATACTAAAAGGCTTTCCGCCGTCAAACCAAATTGGCCCATCATGGGCAAAAGTTGAGTCTAAAAGACTATCCGAACCAGAACATTACTGTAGACCAATGACCGACGAAGAAGAGGTTATTTACGGAGAATATTTGTGGAAAACTCGTCACGCAGTAGTCAAATGGAAGGAGATACATCCCGGTAAGGATAGATAAAGTATGTCAAGTGGGTTCCCGCCGATTCCTGTCTATCCTAACGATTACGACAGCGATTTTACGTTATTTTTGGTTTACAATACCTCCGAGACACTTACTGTAGAGGATGTGGATGCTTGGGCCGAGGAAATTCCGATTAGGCCCAGACACGCTAATCAGTCAGAGTTGTGGGCGGATAATGGGTATGCGACCATTGCAGGTGAATTATTCTATTATGACGCCGTTGACAAGAACGATGACGACCGTGTTTGTGTTTTGAAGCGATGCGTAAGGAATCTAGGCGGGAATGAGACACAATTCAATGAAGCCGGGACTTGGGTAAGAGGATTCGTTGTAGCTGAACATCACAACCAACTGACCACAGCGACTCTGTTGGTTGAGAATTTTGTTGGCGAGAACTTCTCACCCGAACCGGCCACATTGGACTGGCGAATCAGGCACCTAGCCGATAGCCCAATCCAATCAGACGATTACTGCCCTGAAGTTCAATTTGATTTTAACATTGTTAGTAGCAGTCCTCTTACTGGAACCATTGCTCGCTATGCAGTTACAATCAATGGCAGAGGTACTGTTAATTTGCAGTTTGGAGATGGTAGCTTCACGAATAGAGCAGGCGCAGGAACACATGTGTATGCTCCAGGGGCCAACATTGACCCTGTAGTAATTGTTAGCACGGATTTGTGTCAGATTATTCAGAGTCCAATCAACAGAACGAACCCGGATACGCCGACACCTGTAGCGGTGACGCCTCCGTTCTTCGTTCCAGTGCCGATTCCACCACCGATTCCGTCAATCATTATTCCAAGTATTGTTGTTCCGCCACCAACGGTCAATATTCCACCTGTTGTATTCCCATGTGTGAATCCAGGCGGAATACCTAGCGTAATCATTGTTACGCCTCCGATCAACATTCCTAGTACTATTGATATTACGCCGATCAACATACCTTCCAAGGTTACGATCACGCCTGTCAATATTCCTAGCAAAATTACCGGACCGGACATTCAGGTGCCGAGCCATATCACCAGTGATATTCCACCGACTATCACGATAGAGCCGCCACCACCTATTCCGCCGATCCAAATTCAACCTCCGCAGATTCCGCCGATTCAGATTCAGCCTGGAACGGTCACGTCGGACATTCCGTCTGTGATTCAGGTGCAGGGTGCGAACATGCCTTCTACGATCCGTGTGGATAACAGCGGCAAAAACGCCATTCCATCGGTAATCAAGGTAGTGGACAGCATTCCTAACAAAATCTCTGTCGTGGGATCGGTGAAGATTGCTGGCGGTGGGAGTGTATCGCTCATTGCGGACAAGTTACAAGTTGATAGCCTGCCAAAGCTGGAGTTTGACACAAGGTCATTGCAGAAGATGATGATGATTGTCAACGAGCAGATGGTAGAGGCTTTAAAAATTAATCTACCTGACTTCAGTAAGATGAAGTTCCCTGACCTGAAGGTGGATTGGGGTGGTATGCCTACTTTGAAGGCGATCTTGAAACTTCAGAAGGCAGGAAAGCGAAAGAAGAGCAATCAAGGTCTTGGCTTTGCTCCTGATCTAGAACTGGATCATGAAGAGCTTGACTTCCCTGGAGAATTCAAATTGCTTGCACCCGACATTCCACCGATGAAGGTAGAGCATAACATTCCTAAGTCTATTAGCGTTCAAGCGCCTAATTTCAGGGATATTAGGATTGATGCGTCCAATCTCCCAACTGAGATTAGGTTAGCAGCACCAAAGGAAGACATTAGGATAAGCGTTGTTCCATTTGAACTGCCTAAATTGGTATTTGATACGGAACCTTTGGAGAAAATTGCTATTCCGGTGAAATTGCCTGACAAGATGCCTGACATCAGAGTTGTATTCCCTGATGTAATGCCAGGCATCAAGGTAGAATTCCCGAAGGAGATTCCTACTATTAAGGTAGAAGTTCCTGAGAACACTAGAATTCCTTTGATTTACGAGGGGCCACCAATCCCGATTGAGCCAGTGCAAATCAACCTAAAGGTTCAGCACTTGGCTGATTCTGCGGCCAACGACATTCAGTGCGTTGCGATTGTTCCTTGTCCAAGAAGATAATGAAGAAGATTATAAAGAAACACAAGAATAAGAACCAATATCTCCTCACACCGAAGGGACATTGGGTTAGAGACTTTACACGCTCTGCTCACTCAGAAGACATCAATAATTTCATTGACGAGAAGGAGTTTCCTCAACTTATTAAAAATGAGTTGAGGATTGCTTCTATGCATTTGGCGTCTATTGACAGAGAGCATGTCTCTGCGCCAAACGTCCTGATTGTGTCTGATGGTTATGGCTTTAATGAGAAGAAGGAGTTGTTGAAGAAGTTGCCGAGGAACGTTACGGTCATCGGGACTAACAGGTCTTTGGCTAATTGGTCAAAGGATTTGAGAATGGATTACTTTGTTGTGAATAACCCATTCAAAGAATGTATGACCTATTTCCCCAGCATCAATTACTTTCCTAAGTGTATAGTTAGCAGTAGAACTAATCCTGATTTCATTAGGAGATATCGCTTGAACCGTGGATTGCTTTATCAATACTCACCAGTCAAAGATAAAGTGTTTGGTTCTGCTAATAATTCAATCTACACTGTTGATGATTACCGCAATCCTATTTGCGCCGCTATTGGGTTGGCGTATAGGTGGGGAGTTAAAAAGTTAATGTTGTTCTGTTGTGACGATGTGTTTGAGGGTGAACGTCCAGGGGCTATCCAATTGGAAAACGGCTTGTATATGTACCCTCAGCATCAGATCGGTCATGGACTAATTGATGCTTGTTTGTATTGGCTGAAGAGACAAGAGTTTTCCAAAGTCAAGGTTGGGAATTGCTCGCAAGGTTTAGAATATGAGAACGCAGAGTATATAAAAGATAATGACATCGTCAAGTTCTTCAATGGAGTTTAAGAAGTGGTTGGAAGCCGCCGAATTGGGGCTTGCTGATGCAGGATTTGTTGAGCCAGGATCTCCTAAAATTAAAAACAAAAAACTAAGCAATAAATATAAGATACCTGACGTTCCAACATATAATTACGAAAGGGATCGTGGTGTAGCCACTAGGTTAGACCCAGGATAAGAAGGCTATGGCAAGACGCAGATACGAGGAATACGAAGAAGAGGAACCTACGTTCTCTTTGCATGATTTTAAGAAATGGCTGCAACAGCAGAATGGCGACGACGAGGCTCTTCAGGAAGCAAATACAACCGAAGAATTCCACAAAGACGAACTCAAAGAGAAATTTAAAGAGAACTTCAAGGAAAAGCTGCGTAAACGCAGAAAGAAAAAGGATTGATTTAGCCTTCTATTATGTTTTAATGTAACCGAAAGGTACATGGAGAATTAAATTTATGCCTGATCATCATCACGGCGGCGGCCATCACGGCGGCGGCCATCACGGACACGGACACGGACATGGCGGACACGGTCATGGTCACGGTCATGGACATGGCGGACACGGTCATGGACACGGTCATGGACATGGGCACGGACACGGTCACGGACACGGTCATGGACATGGGCACGACCACCACCATCATCATCGAATCGGAAAGACTTGGCGGGGACGACACTACCATCACTACTGCTATAAGGGTGCATGGCGAGGCTATAGTAAGCGACGTTATTGTCGCCGCTTAGGGTGTTGGACTTACTGGTCGACTTACGACCGATGCTGGTACCGTTACTACCCAGCTTCCGCAGTATTCCTTCCGTTGGATGACTGCACAGACGAAAGTTGTGACGACTAACGCAAAGCCTGACCAAACGGTCAGGCTTTTTTTATAGGAGATAATTATGAAAATGCGTCGTAGGCTTCGCAGAATGAGACAAAACGTTATGGCCTCAGTTCCTTGGGACTTGGTGGTTAAACAAAAAGTAACTCCAAGAGGAATGTTGAAGAGGAGTTGTTTCTGTGTCAGAAGTGATCGCCCTTATCCAAGTGGCACTCAAGGCGTAGATCGTTTTCCAACAAAGGCTGCGTGTATGCAGGCTAGGCGAACTGATAGCACATGCCAGAATGGATAATTATGAAGCCTGATCTTTGGTCAGGCTTTTATCTTTTAATATCTCTGCGTAGAGAAATTTGAGTACTTCTTCCATCACGATTTGCTTGTATATGTCATTAGGACCGTCAAGTTGGTCTAGGAATGCTTTGACTGTTTGTTGCCCTTCACGAATAATATCTTCATTGGTCATGTAATATTTAACTTGCAACCATAAATATTATGTCTTCAAAAGGAGTGTTATTATGGCTATTACTTTCCGTGTAAATCTCAGCACGTTAAATGCATTGAGTTGCAAGCAGCCTTACAATACCACAGAGGGTACCAACTTCCCGACCACAAGGTCGACGTGGTTCCCTGACATGCTTATTAACAATCGTCAACCTAAGCATGGTGATCTTGTAGAAGTTAGCGGCATGAATGCTATCTATTTGCTGAACAATTACACAAGCGGTCCCTACAAATTCTTGGATTATGTAAGTGGAACTGCTACCTAACAATATGGCATCTTTTTATTCTCTGTATGAAAGTAGTCAAACGACGGCGGGCAAAGACACATGGTTTAAGCCCGCCGATGTTGACACTGGTTACGATATCATCAAGAAAGGTTTGCAGATCCGACCTGATAGGTTAGATGGCGAATCTTTCTGGGATGACTTTATTGCTGTTTTAGGCCAGAACACGGAAGAAGCCTCGAAATTACTTGGCGTTTCTCGTGACAAGATTGCTGGTTGGACTAGCAAAATCAAGAAGGCAATGGAAGTTGCCAAGAGAGAGACGGAGAATGAGGAAGCTGGCAAAAAACGAAAAACGATGTTGAATACAGGCGTTTAAGGGCGATTGATGAAATCAAACGTATTTCCCATCTGTCGCCATAATTGAAACACCCTTTGTTCGTTCACTGTACGGTTGCGTGCAACTAACTGTGGAGTACGAAAGAAAGGGTGTTTCTTTTGTTTATCCATCCATTCAGCTAAATTGAAATTGCCGCATTCGTGGTAATCAATTATCGGCAAAACCTCATCTGACGAGGCTTTTGTATACAATCCACTCACTTCAGCGTAGACGATCCCACTTATAAAACTTAAATCAGCTTCTCTAACTAACATCATGTGATCTTTCATTACTAAAACGTTGGATGAAAGGTCAAGGTTTGCTATTGCCTGTTTCTCAGTAATATCTGAGCCATAGGTGAGGTAAGGTATATGGCACTTATTGAGCCATATAAAATGGTGGCGCAAGTGCGCCCGTGGGAAGATTACGGCGACTTTGGTATCAGGCATATTGTGATGAACTGAATACCATGCTGCGAAAGCCATCCATTCATTGTGGTTGGACTGCTGGGTCGTAATTACTATGTTGACACTACTCATATTCAATAGATAATAGAGAAAGGTTTCTTCAAAACTGAGGTGTATTATGAATGCAATTGTTAGTTTGAATGGATCTGTCCAGGGTCAGGGCGTCCGTGTTGACGCCGACGACTGGTTGAACATCGGATCGGAAACGTGGCAGAAGACCCCGCCTGCCGTAAAAGCTGCGGCTTATCAAGCGGCATTGGCTGTGGGCTGGAAAGAAGAAGGACTTTTTCAGATAATTACACGCACATGGAAAGTGGACGAGGACATGGCGAAGTTCACTTTGGATACACTGAAGGAATTGGCCGCAGAGTATCCTTTTGAAGTTGAGGAACTAAAGAAGGACGAAAGTAAACCGCCTGTCTGGAAGATCAAGGATTGTGACCGAACACTTCCATTCCCAGAGAAATGACATGTGGCAGCACCTTCAGCAATTTAAAAACTTCATTGTCGCTGAGTGGAAGCACACTTGGTACGAGTATTTTCGCCCGATGCGTAGGTGGTGGTTTTGGGCTTTCATATTTCCAGTTATTACGGTAGGATCTTTCGCATGTGCTTACATTTCAACGTGGCACAAGGAATTAGAAGATGAATGGGCACCCTGGATACTATGGCCGACCATAATCATCTCCGGGGTCATCATGTTGATAATGGAAATCAGGGACAGGCTGCATGGAAATCAAGTATAAATGCCATGCTTGTCAACGACTGAATCAGGCCAACTTCAGACTTCCACCCAAGCCGTATTTGCGTTGGTTGTGGGATAGGATTTGTTTTTGGCGAAAGAACAAGGTCAAGTTACCAAAAACACCCCGTCAGTTAATTTTTAACTGCAAAAAGTGTAATCAATACAACGTGATCAAGATACGGTAAGGGAGAAAGCATGTCGAGCCGACTGATCGGTCTTAGCGGCCCCAGCAGTTTCACGAAGCACTGCATCAGCATGATTGAGGACTTCTACGAAGCCGATCTCGTCATGCTCTACCACAACAACGCCTCCAACCTGAAGCGTTGGGTGGAACGTTGTGACGGCGTTGTCTTGGCAGGCGGGGTGGACATTCACCCGTCCGTCTACGACCACTCCATCTGGAATGGTCAGGGCTTCAAGGACTTCGACCTGAAGCGTGACGAAAGAGAGTTGCAGATCATTGACTTCTGCAACCAGTTGAAGAAGCCGTACTTCGGCATCTGCCGTGGACACCAGTTGATCGGCGTGACGCTGGGGTTCTTCCTCGTCCCCGACCTGTCGCATGCCTCCGTCTGCCATACGCCCAGCAAGCAGGGCATCAATCTGGACGAGACGGAGCCGATCCACGTCGTCAAGATCCGTGACCCCGAAACCTTCGTCAAAACTTTTAAATGGGAAGAGCCGAAAGAGCGCTCGATCATCAACCGCCTCATGCGGCACGACCACAACGAGAGCCTGTTCGTCAACTCCTTCCACCACCAGGGACTCGCTTACCTGGGGGCGAAGAAGACCCCGGCAGGCTGCACCGTCTACGGCACCGCCCGCATCGACATGCAGTCCGTCAAAGAGATCGTGGAACTGATGGGAACCCAACAGTGGGTGTCCTGTCAGTGGCACCCGGAGTACGACTGGAGGGTCAACAGCGCCTCTCGGTGCGTGCTGGAGCGCTTCAACACGATCATGGAGAACGCCAAGCGCCAGCCCAAAGGCGAAGTCAAGGGCGAGGCTCACGTCGGCAAACGCAAGCGTAAGTGATCGGCAAAATCTTGGAATGTTCTCTAAATAAAGCCATGAGAACATTCCAAGATTACGCTGAGAGCCAGAACAACTACAACGAAAATTGGTTTACTGGTATTTTCGGCAAACGAGCCAGTCAATTCCAAGACCATCCTGAATTCGGTGCTGCTTACGCTGCACTTCTAAAGCAACACGGTGGCGATCAAGCCGCTGCTGAAGCTGCGTTGTCGCAGATGCTACAGACGCCGGCAGGAAAACACAAAGCAATGTCAATGGGCATGGGTAGCCCTAGACAAGATGCGCCGGGACCAGATCAGACTACATGGCGAGCCACTAACACTGGCGGCGCTCAAATGTTCGGTCAGAGGCCCGGATCACAACGAGGCTAAAACTTAAAAATGTATGTGACTCAACCTTACGATGACGCTCTTCAATTCATTCTTGAGAACGGTGAACGCAAGCCAAATAGAACTGGCGTAGACTGTATCACCGTTTTCTCCCACACCTGCACCTACCGAATTGACGAGCAATTCCCCCTTTTAACCAAGCGTAAACTATTTCCTACAGCGGTGTTCGCTGAACTTTTGTGGATGTTGTCCGGCTCCACCAATAACGACGAACTCGTTAAACTTGGTGCTAAGTTCTGGACTCCTTGGGTAGATCCCGAACACCCTGACAATCGCCAGTTCTATAACAAGACTGGCTTTCCTGCCGGCTATCTTGGCCCCGTCTACGGCTGGCAGATGCGTCATTTCGGGGCAGACTACGGAGATTACATTCTCGCTCTCAAGCGACAAGCTCATAACGCTGCTGCCTACGTTGGCGCTGCGGAAGAAGTTTTGTCTAAGGGCTTTGACCAAATCTCCTGGCTGGTAAACGAGATAAAAGTTAATCCTGACAGCCGCCGTCTGATCGTATCCCTCTGGAATCCCAAGGATATGTCAGCAATGCGTCTGCCGCCCTGTCACTACTGCTTCCATGTCTTCATTGACACTAAAAAGCGAATGACACTTCTGCTCAACCAGCGTAGTTGCGACTTCCCTGTCGGTGTGCCTGCGAACATTCAGTTCTACAGCGCTCTCTGCTATATGTTGGCTCAACAGACCGGCTACACGCCTTACCAGTTCATTCATCACTGCGAAGACGCTCACATCTACGTTGATCAAGTGGATCAGGTCAAAGAGTATCTGAGTAGAGAAGCGAAGCCGTCGCCTGTATTGAAATTAAATAAAGCCGACAGTATATTCGGATACAAGATGGATGATTTTGTAATTGAAGATTATAACCCTCATCCGTCAATTAGAATTCCGGTGGCTGTATGAGAGAGCCAAAGAAACCAAAAAAGGTTAGAGATTGGTGTCCGTATGAGGGCAAGATCGCTACCGAAAATACCGGCAAGAGTTATGTAGGAATGACTTGGTTGCCTGGATGGACTGCTCCGTACACGCCTTACAAGCGTAAGCGTGTTCGTTGTCCTGAATGTAAACGCCGAATGATTGCAAAAGTTAGTGTTTGTAGTGATGGGTGTTGTATCAGCTTCCTTATTCCTAAACACAAGAATATGCCATGAATGATTTACCAACACCTGATGATTTAATCGCTATGGGTTACGTCTGGGGAGGCGAGAGTGCCATTGCCCCAGATGGAACCACATACAAGCGATTTATGATTATCAAATACAAAGATAAGAAGACCTACGTTCTTGAGAATCACCTAGTCCAAGACAGTATGGGTTATAGAACAGAACCTATAGTGAAGAGGTTAATATGATTAGCATAATTGTAGCAGCCGATCCGAAGGGCGTGATCGGCAAAGGTAACACTATTCCCTGGCACATCTCAGAAGATTTAAAATTGTTCAAGAAGAGAACCCTCAACTCTTCAATCATAATGGGCAGACTTACCTGGGACAGCCTTCCTCGTAGACCGCTCTTAGGCCGAGTGAACTACATCGTTAGTCGTGGCCCTGCTCGTCCTTGTCCGCACACTTGCCTTGAGGAGTCTCTAGCCGGCCCTATCTGGTGCAAGACTCTTGAAGACGCAGTTAAAGATGCCTTGTGTAATAAGACCGATGAAGGAAAGCAAAAGGAAATCTTCATCATCGGTGGCGAACAGATATACAAGTTAGCTATGGAGTCTGGTATAGTAGATCGTGTCATACTCAGCCGTGTTCACCAAGAGTATGAGGGCGACCGTTACTTCCATATTCCTGATAATTGGAGTCCCGTGGAGAAGGAAATCTACGAAGGCTTTGATGTCATTCATTTCCTAAAGGGGTAAGCGGACATGGTCCGTTACATCAAAATGATGCCACCTTACTTCCTTATTATGGACGAGTTGGAAGGCCGCATTCGTGACTACTATAAGACCATTGAAGCCGGCAAGATGATTGAGGCTTACAAGTGGATTGACGAAAGCGCCATCAAGTCCTCTCTGGGTTTAAGTATTAACGATTACTGCAAGAACATGGATTTAGTCATCTCGTCTTACGGGTTGATCTCCGTGGACGAAGTGTTTATGGAAGTTCATTTGCAAGAAAAGAACCCGCTTTACAATAAGAATGATTATGCTATAGGTACAACCCTATGGACTGATTACACTGGTAAGTTACGAACTTTCAAGGAGCATTGGGTGCGAAACCCAATCTGGAAGAACAAGAACATGACCCCCATGCTTGGATGATCAATGCCTGATCTGCAAGAGATTCCGGTGGAAGAAGTGACCGTCAAGGCCAAGCCCACCGAAGTGCAATCCGCCATTGGTTCTGAGGAATTCATCAAGGAATTCGCCAGGATCATCAAGGGCGGCGATGTCTGGCGGACCCCTGCGGGTCTAGCTAAAAAGTTAAATGTGGATCAGGCTGATCTCCAAGCCTGGATGGATAAGCAGGGCGAGTTGGTTCGTCGCCCTGGCAAAGAGGATGGCACCTTCTTCTACGCCTATATCCAGCGGCTTGAGAAGCCGAAGGAGCCGAAGGGCATGGAGCGGAAGGCGATCATGGAAGAGGATCGCTACATGATGGCGCTGTTGCATAACGGCTACGGCAACTACGTCAGGACGTTGGAGAAGTACGCCCTACGACTGCACGATAAGAACGCTGAGGCTTTCGCAGCACTAGCTCAGGCCCGTGACCGCATGAGCGCAGGCGTGGTGTTGCTGGCAAATACGCTCGGAACTGATGTGGAGAAGTTGCCAAAGCTATGAAATGGGAATACTTGATTCTCAGTCCTGAAGATGCGCCCGCAACTACCAAAGACACTTATAAGCAAGACTATGAAATGTGGCTCAACAGCTTGGGTGATGAAGGCTGGGAATTAGCCACGTTTGATGGCTTCTGGCACTTCAAGAGGGAAGTGGATAGCGATGGCGAACTTTAACGTCTTTAAAAATAAAAACGGTTCAGTCCTTGCAACCGAAAGCGACTTTCTCTACGAGGGAATCTCTGCGAAGAGCTTGACCAAAGTAGGTGAATTTGAAGCAGATGGCGTGAGCGATTTCAATTGGGGAATGGTGAACGCTATCTTAAGGCATAGTGAAGACCCAGAGCAGATCAAGGAAGCGAGACACATTTCGGAGAATGGTTTGTAATGGACGCAAGAGTGGTCGTATGGATTATGATTATCGCACTCCTAGTGGCCGGTTACAAAGGCTGTTGGGAGAAAAGTGCGATGGACCCTGCCGTAATGATCTCTTTCGCTATGCTTTACATTGGCATGAGGATAGGCTATTGGGAGGCAAATAGGCACAAACAAGGACAAAATTGAATCAGTTAATATTCGGTGACAATCTACAAATTTTAAATGTTATACCGTCTGAAAGTGTCGGGCTGATTTACGTTGACCCACCTTTCAATACAGGTAAAGTTCAGAAACGAGAATCAATCAAAACCATCCGGTCAGAAACAGGCGACCGGATGGGGTTTGCTGGAAAAACTTACAAGACACAAGTGATAGGCGAAAAAGAGTATTCAGATACCTTTGACGACTTTATTGCTTTTCTTGAACCTAGAATTGAAGAAGCCTACCGCATCCTCAAGTCTGACGGCTCGTTTTTCCTCCACCTTGACTACCGTGAAGTCCATTACGCCAAGATTATGCTTGACGGCATCTTCGGGCGTGAGAACATGATCAACGAGATCATTTGGTCTTACGACTACGGCGCTCGCAGTCGTTCTCGCTGGTCGTGTAAGCACGATAACATCCTCTGGTATGTCAAAGATATCAACAACTACGTCTTCAATTACGACGAAATAGATCGCATTCCATACATGGCTCCCGGCCTCGTTGGCGAAGAAAAAGCCAAGCGTGGCAAAACACCTACTGACGTTTGGTGGAATACCATTGTTCCAACTAACGGCAAAGAGAAGACTGGCTATCCTACTCAGAAACCATTGACAATTTTAAATCGTATAATCACTGTCCATAGCAGTGAAGGTGATACCGTTTTGGATTTCTTTGCAGGCAGCGGAACAACTGCGGAAGCGGCTGCAATCAATGGAAGATACTTCATTGCTGTGGACAACAATCCGCAGGCTATTGACGTTATGCGTGACCGATTGAAGTGGTGCGACTTTAATTATTTTGAACTTGTTGATGGGAAACTAGCATGTCAGATCAAGTAATCGAGATCACATACCGAAAGCCTATGACCGAGCGTGAGCGGTGGAGAAAGAAGAATCCACGCAAGGCGAGATACTTGGATCGGATCATGTCTGACGACTATGTTCAGTCAAGAATTGAGTATGCTGTCAGGCGGCTCAAAGAATTAGGCTACTCTGATGAATCTGCCAGAGATGTGTTGAATCACGTTGGCAATCTCGTAGCCAGAGGTGAATAATGTCTGAAGAGAAAGATTACAGTAAGATTGCCGTGCCGGGTAATTGTCCGGTATGCGGCTTGAATATATTCCAGACTGCTATCAAGCGAGAGATCAAGGACTGGCAAGATCCAGACCATGAGTGGCGCTGGTACTGTCAGTATTGCAGCAGCTTCTTTACTTGGGATGCGGAGAGTCGTATCGTCCGCAGAGTAGAGACACGATTCATGCATGGCCTATTGGGCAACGTGGATATCGCTGCTATCAACAAAGGCATGGGGCATAATCGTATCGATGGCAAACTCCCCGACGAGTTTGATCCGCCAAACTACAATCATAGGAAACATTTCAAGTGAGAGAAAACACCTACGAAGTTAAATTATACTTAGGCTCCGTGGAGGGCTACCACGGCAAGCAGTTCAGCGAAGAAGAATTGGTTAAGGCTATCGGTTTGTTTCAGAAGGGACATGCTGAGAGTATGCCTGTAAGAGTTGCGCCTACATGCTATGTTCACGAAGATTATAGTGAGCGTGGCTGGGAGGTAGTGGCTATTTGTTATCCACGGTTGCCGAAGCATCGTGAACAGATCAATTTGTTCATGAATGAACTGGCGGTCCATCTTCTAGACAAATTTAAACAGAATCGCATCAGCGTTGTTCAGCCTGACGTTACAGTTATGCATTCGAGTGAAAAGCCGGAAGATAGGTATTATGGGAGTTCAAATACTATTAACTAACTAAAGGAGAAGTTATGCCGACTTATGTATTTCAGTGCGATAAATGTGCTATGCGATTTGAAGAACTTTGTTCATGGTCTGAGAAATCTGGGGTTGTGTGTGGACAATGTGGTGGTAAAGTAGACGAAGTAATGACTGCTCCGAGAGCAGTGATCTTCAAGGAAAAGAAGGGAACGAGCAGGGAAGACAACTTTGATTATGTAGCACAATGGAATCACGAACAAAATCAAAACTTAAGACGAGCAGCGGAAGCACAACAAGCCAATCCTTACAAAGACATTGACGATTCGGCTTACGAAGGTATGATCAGCTAAGTTTCATCCAGACAGTAAAACCCTTCTGCTCTTCCAGCATATAGCCTGGAATGTTTCCGAGGTATTTGCCTCTGATTTCGGTTGGGTCTTTATCGTCATACTCTTGGCCGTAGGCGATGATGATTGCTGCCTCTGAGCCAGCGAGTCTTCTACGCCAGCCATCTTCACAGTGCGTATCGGATGTGGCGAACATTCCCTGCGTCTTCAAGTCCATTTGACGGACTTGCTTGGCATACCATGAAGACGAAGGGGAACAATAAATATGATAAAGGATAATCAGATCGTATTTGTGATTTTCCTTTAGGAAATCACGACCTTGATGGAGATTGATTACATCATCTAGTTGGCCTGGAATGCCGAGACGGTCGGCTTGATCCCACTGCTCTTGCTTTAGCCAACTAAATGCTTTAGTCTTCATGTCCTGATCGAAGTTATTTCCGGTCCAGCCGACATGGGCTACTCTGAGAGGTTGTTCAGTCTCTAACCAAAGTTTAAATTGCATTCTTTATTTACTCAACAATTCGGGGAATAATCATGGTTGTCAAAGGTGGATTTTATGACCAAGGCGAAAGGGTGTATGAAGTCACCGCCCTTGGAAGCAAAAATGCCAACATAAGAGTTTTTGACAAGCATGGCACTTATCTCGGATGCGAGTATGTTCAGGTTTGGGACATTGATGCAACGAGACGAGTCAAACCAAAAAGTTATCGGCGAATCGGATATACAGAAAAAGGGTATTGAGTTAGTAAATTTCTGAGGTATAAGTAAGTCATAAGCAATAACGGTTCTGCATCAAATAAATCTTAAAAAGTTACAAGTTATAAATTTAGTTTCATCATTAAGCCTTTTCAGTATTACCTACAACTTTTAGGAGCGGGTGTTATGACCGTTAAGACCAGCCGTCGTTTCGAGGAACTTGCCAAGCAGTTCGACCGTGAGAAGTATAAGAAGCTCACGGAGACGATGACGTTCCCCGAATACTTAGACAGAGTTTACAATAACCCACGTCTAGCGTACAGTGCCTATCAGCGCCTGTACAACATGATCCTCTCTGCCGGTACCTACACCCTAGAAAGGTATCGGAAGACCGTCACCAAGTACAAGTTCTTCAACGATCCTGAGATCCCGATTTTCGGGCTTGAGGACACGTTGGAAACGCTGGTGAAACACGTCAAGGGTGCCGCCAACTGGCACGGTCCCGAAAAGCGTATCTTGCTCTTGCACGGCCCGGTAGGTAGCAGCAAATCCACGATTTGCCGTCTGCTGAAGCGTGGCTTGGAGAAGGACAGCCAGACTGATGCTGGCGCTATCTACACCTACACATGGACGAACCTGGGTGCAGTGAAGGATAAGGATGGCAACGTCATCCATCCTGCATTGGATATCAAGGATGAGAGCAAGTGCCCGTTGAACGACGATCCATTAAAACTTATTCCGAGCGACACGGTTCAACCGGGGCTTCGGAAGAGCATCGAGGATCGCCTCAACCAGATCAACGAAGAGAACACGCCTTCTGACAAGCGTGAGACGATGCACCGCATCAAGTTGCATGGGGAATTGAACCCTCACTGCGACTACTTCATGACGCAGCTATTGGCTCGTTATGATGGCGATTGGGGCCAAGTGGTCGAGAACCACATTCGTGTCCACCGCATCATCTTGAGCGAGTCTAAGCGAGTCGGTATCGGCACCTTCCAGCCGAAAGATCCGAAGAACCAAGACGCCACCGAGTTGACGGGTGATATCAACTACACGAAGCTGGCTCACTACGGTGTGGACAGCGATCCGAGAGCGTTCGGTTTCGACGGCGAATTTGAAGTAGCCAACCGTGGCTTCATCGAGTTCATTGAAGTATTAAAATTGGAGAAGGAATTCCTCTATGACTTGCTTGGTGTCTGCCAGGAACGTCAGTTCAAGCCGAAGAAGTTCCCGCAGATCGATGTTGACATGGTCATCATCGGCCACACGAACAACCCTGAGTTCGTGAAGTTGCAGCAAGACGTGACGATGGAAGCGTTGCGTGACCGTACCGTGCGTGTAGACGTGCCTTACTTGCTCCGCTGGAGCGATGAGTTGCGAGTGCTGGAGCAGGACTACGGCAAGGATCGTGTCCGACACATCCACATTGCACCGCACACGTTGGAAATCGCCGCACTCTGGGCGATCCTCACACGCCTCAAGGAAGGCAAAGACAGCGTATCCTTGGTCGATAAGGCCAAGTTGTATGACGGCAAGACACTGCCGGGCTGGACGGAAGACCGTGTCAAAGAGTTGCGGGACAAGTACCCCGACGAAGGCATGGCAAGAGGCGTTAGCGCCCGTTACGTCCAGAACAAGATTTCTAACGCTCTCGTTAGCAATCCTGGCTACGTCAACATGTTCATGGTGTTGAATGAGTTGAAGGCTGGCCTCCAGAACTTCGCACTCATCACCGATGAGAACGACCGTCAGCACTACGACAACTGCGTAGAGTTGGTGAAGAAGGAACTGGACGATATCCTCAAGAAAGAGGTTCAGAAGGCACTGGTGAGCGACGAGAATGCCATCGTTCGGCTCTACACCAACTACATTGACAACGTGGTGGCTCACGTTGAGAAGACGAAGATCACAGACCCGTTCACGGGTGCTGAGATGGAACCAGACGAACGCCTGATGCGTTCTATCGAAGAGAAGGCTGATATCGGCGAGCAATACGCTGACGATTTCCGCCGCCAGATCGCTACCTTCATCGGTACGGCTCACCTTCGTAAGAAGGAAGTCCGTTGGGACACGAATCCCAAGCTGGCGAAGGCACTGGAAAAGAAGCTCTTTGAAGACACCAAGGACACCATCAAGTTGTCCGCTCTCAGCAAGGGTGCCACGGTAGGCGACAAGGATCTTCAAGAGAAGATCGATGCGGTCAAGACCCGCATGATCCGCAACTACGGCTACAACGAGAACAGTGCGACCGACGTTCTCAACTACGTCGCAAGCATCTTCGCCCGTGGCGATACCGGCGAGTAAACCGCTCCTCCGGTAAAAGGGGCTGGTGCCCACCAGCACCAGCCCCTTTCTTTGTTTTAGCCTTGATTTCTAAATATTAATATTCTTATTGGAGAGCCACCGTGCCTAATCGCATCAAAGAAGATCACCACGAATTCCGTCAGGTTGTATCCGGCAAAGTTCGTGAAGAGTTGAAGAAGTTCATCAGAAGCGGAAAAATCTTCCGCCAACGAGGCAAGAACGGCAAGATCGGCGTAACGATCCCCCGCATTGATCTACCTCACATCGTTTTCGGCAGGCCACAAGAAGGTGTTGGTCGTGGTCCAGGCAAAGAAGGCGATATCATTGGAAAAGACCCAGGCAAGGGCAAGGGCAACAACGCAGGCGATGATCCGGCAGACGGCATCGAGGTACAGGTTGATCTAGAATACATCCTCAGACTCTTGAAGGATGAACTGGAGTTGCCTGATCTTCAGCCGAAGCAGTCTCAGACCTTTGAAGAAGAAAAGGTCGTATACAACGGCATCAGCAAAGTTGGTCCGAACGCCTTGCTCCACAAGCGCCGCACGCTCAAAGAAACCATGAAGCGTATGTCTGCTATGGGCACCCTTGAGAAGAAGACTTGGGTTCCAGGCTTCAACGAGCCTGTAAGTCTCTTGCTGCCGAACAACGATGACCGTCGTTACCGGCAATACAACATCATCAAGAAGCCTACAAGCAATGCTGTAATCTTCTTCATGCGTGACGGCTCCGGTTCTATGGACCCGTTCAAGTGTGACATTGTCTCTGACGTTTGCTGGTGGTTGGATCTGTGGATCAGAACCTTCTACAAGAAGACTGAGTCCGTCTACCTCTGGCACGACACGGAAGCGAAGCAAGTTAGCCAGGAAGTGTTCTACAACCTCCGCTACGGTGGTGGCACACGATGCTCGTCTGCTCTGCGATTGATGAAAAAATTAATTGCACCCAAGAGCAAGTATGACCCGTCCAAGTGGAACATCTACGCTTTCTACTTTGGCGACGGCGAGAATGAGATGAACGACAACACAACGTTCACGAAGGTTCTGCGAAATGACCTTCATCCCCGTGTTGTCAACCTGTTCGGCATGTGTCAGGTTCTTGCCTACAACTACGAAGGCACCCTGAAGGCTCATGTTGACAAGCAACTTGAGTCTGGCAAGCTCTACGCCGACCACACAAGGACAACGGCTATTGACCGTCCAGAAGGCGCTTCTTGGGATTACTTCCAAGATCCTGCGAACCGTGATGAAGCTGTAAAGAAGGCTCTAAAAGACTTGCTCGGTAAGGGCGTTAAGTCGGGCCGTAACAATGTCAAGATCGAAGAGATCACTGTTTAAATCTTAAACGGAGAACATAACGATGGCTGCGAACCTAATGCAAACGCCCGAACTTCTCAAGGGCAACAACACAATCCCTGGCGTGGCGATCCCGCCAGAGATCATGAAAGAAATCCCAGGCATTTTGAAAGCCTGCCGTGATTGGGGCTTGGACTTCTATGACACGGTTGTAGAGTTCCTAGACTACGACGGCATCTCCGAAGTGGCGGCATACGGCGGTTTCCCCGTCCGATTCCCTCACTGGAGTTGGGGCGAACAGTATGAAGAACTGTCCCGTGGCTACGAATACGGTATGCACCGTATTTACGAAATGGTCATCAATACTAACCCTTGCTATATCTACTGCTTGGACAGCAATACTTGGGTTGACCATGTGACCGTTATCGCTCATGCAACGGGCCACAACGACTTCTTCAAGAATAACATTTTCTTCAGCCAGACTAGCCAGAACATGATGAATGAACTGGCGAACCACGGCACCCGTATCCGCAAGTACATGCAGGAGTGGGGCAAGGAAGATGTTGGCCGGTTCATTGACAAGGTCATGTCTATTGAGACATTGATTGACCCGGCTGAGGCGTGGGTACGACGAAGGCAACGTGATCCGATCCCAGAGATTCGGCGTCAGTATAGCCATCCACGTCGCCTGAAGGTGGAAAAGGGTCATGAACACATGGAAGAGTGGATCAACCCGAAAGAGTACATTGACGAGGAATACGAGCGTATCAAGCTAGAGGAAGTGAAGAAGAACATCGGCCTCTTCCAGAAGCCGGACAAGAACATCTTCCGTTACCTCAAAGATAACGCTCCCATGAAGCCCTGGCAGCAAGACGTTATCAGTATGCTCTACGAAGAGGCGATGTATTTCGCTCCTCAAGGGCAAACGAAAATGTTAAATGAAGGATGGGCGAGCCGGGTGGATAGTGAGATGATGGCTCGTCACGGATTGGCGAGAGACGACGGATTCGTTGAGTATGCCCATCACAAGGCCGGCGTTCTTGGCGGCAAGACCAGCATGAACCCGTATAAGCTCGGCTACATGTTGCTCTGTGACGTGGAAGAGCGATGGAACAAAGGTCAGTTCGGTCGTGCGTGGGATGAGTGCGAAGATGCCAAGGAAAAGGCTATGTGGGACAAGAAACTTGGCTTAGGCCATGAGAAGATTTTTGAAGTTCGCAAGTATTACGATGACGTGACCGCACTCAGCGAGTTCTTCACGCCTGAGTTTTGCGAGAAGAACGAATTCTTCGTCTGGCGTAAGTTCCCAGACGGCACTTACAAGATCATGGAACGTGATCCTCACAAGATCAAGAAAATGCTGCTTCAGCAGTATGTGAACCGTGGATTGCCTTCTATCAAGTTGGTTGAGCCTAACTACAAAGGCAAGCGAATCTTCTTGATGGAACACCAGTGGGACGGCAGGACGTTACATCCCGGCCAGACCAGTGAAACGATGAAGGCGTTGAGTTTCATTTGGAAGGGTCCGTGTGCGATCTTGACGAAGGACAAGAACTCTGAGCAGATCATGTATTACTGCGAAGATGGTAATGTCCAGGTTGGGAAACCTAACATTTCGTAAGACTTAAGGGGGTGGGTTATATCCCCACCCCCTTTCTAATTTTTATCAATTCGATTGTATTTGTAAGTTTCATACTATGATAACTCTCAGCGTAAGGAACTTACTCAGGAGCAATTTTTAATAATGAATTTGAAGACGATTTCAGCTACGACATTCACGGCATTGACTGCAATGGCCGTAGCGTTGGCGGTGTTGGTAAATGGAGAAGCACCAAAGGCCAATGATGGAAAGGATCAAGTAAAGCCGGCAGTAGTAAAAGAAGTCAAAAAGGAAGAAAAGGTCAACATCCCGACGTATCTTCAAGATATTAGCGTAACCATTCATGCTAATGGCTCTCAAGGCTCCGGTGTTATTTCAACAAGAGATGGCGTAAATTACGTTCTAACAGCAGCACACGTTGTTTCAGACCTTCGCAAGACCCGTCCGATCATTGATCCGAAGACTGGTGGAGCGAGAGTTAAAATTGAATTTGATGACGCCAAGGTAGTGAAGGAAATCTACGACGACGAAGGCCGCTCGGTTGGCCGACTGATGATGGATGCTGAAGTTATTCGTTACAGCGATGCAGACAACGGCGAAGACCTTGCGTTGCTTCGTCTCCGCAAGAAGGACTTCGTGAAGGTTACTGCGAAGTTTGATTGCACAGGAACTAAGGTGCCGGTTGGAACGGACCTTATTCACGTCGGATCTCTCTTAGGCCAGATGGGTTCTAACAGTTTGACGACTGGTGTTGTAAGTCAGCATGGACGTGTGGTTCGTGGTACGGTATATGACCAGTCAACATGTGCTGCTTTCCGTGGTTCTTCCGGTGGTGGCATTTACAAGAAGAATGATGGCGTATACGTCGGAATGATTGTACGAGGCGCTGGCGAAACCTTCAACTTGTATGTTCCGATGCGTCGTATCCAGAAGTGGGCTGATCGTGTGGGCGTAGAGTTTGCTCTAAACCCGGACAAGGCTGTTCCCGATGAGAAGGAACTGCGAAAGCTCCCTGTTGAAGAAGTCGGTGGCGAAGACCCAAGAGCCAAGGCTGATGCAAAGCCCAAGCCGCATGACATTCACGATACGAAGTATCCTTTCTTGATTTTGCGTCACGAAGACGCTAAGAAGTCTAGAAAAATCACGCTGGAATGGTAAATAGTTAAATAACCAAAAGCAAAGACAAGTAGGTCGAAACACCTACTTGTCTTTTTTTTCAATGAAAGGCTCGACATGACTTACGCAGAGAAGTTGGAGATGTTTGCGGACTTGGCGACGGAGAGCCAAGAATCTGAATATACTTATTGGGACGTTAGTGATCCTGACAACATGCAACGTGCCTTGGACTATTTCAATCGTGAATTGACTTTCCTCAGCGGAAGGGATAAAGATGATCTAATGAGAGTCTGGAAGCGTGCTTGTGACGACTGTAGGGACACTAAATTATTATTTAACGCAGTCAAGGTTTTACAAGGAAAATATGAGCAACATCCAAGATATAATTAATAAGTTTCGTTCTAAGATCAAACAGAACGACGAATTGTTGAAAAAATTAGCACAGGTATCAAATGACAAGAAATCACTGGATCAGAGTGATCGAGGTCCGAAGACTGAACGTCCTGCTGGCGGTAAAGGTTAAACCTTATTGCGGGCAGGACTGGACGGATGAATTGAAAAAAAAGATTAGCAAGATCGCCTTTAACTTTATGAATGACCACAATCTTGACGACTCCTTCTCGTTTGCAGTTGAGATTGAAAAAAATGTAGGAACTGTTATAAATGCTAACAGCATATTTAGAGGTATAAGAATTCTTACATGAGAGAAATTGGTTTTGAACATTTACACCGTCACTCCGAGTTTTCACTTCTTGACGGTTACGCAAGAGTAGAAGAGTACGCTCACAGATCGCCTGAAGTCGGCCAACACTTCCTCTGCATTACAGATCATGGCATGATGGGCGCTGTCCCCCGCCAGATCCGCATATGCGAAGAAATTACAAATGGAAACCCTGAAAAGGATATCAAGCCGCACCGACTTCATCCCATCTTCGGCTGCGAACTCTACGTCCAAGACAAGCACGTTCCTAAGACGCAACTGGAAGACCTGTCACCTGAAGAGAAGAAAGAGGTGCGCACGTCTTACCATCTTCTTGCTCTTGCACAGAATCTCACCGGCTACACCAATCTAATCCAACTTTCAAGTTGGGGCTGGATCAACGGCTTTTACTACAAGCCCCGTGTCACCCACGAACAACTCTTGAAGCATAAGGAAGGTCTTATCTTCAGTAGTTGCTGCTACATGGGCGAGATCGGGCAAGCGTTTGAGCGTGGCGGTGACGAAGCGGCTTTTGCCATGCTTGAGAAGTACATAGAGATGTTTGAAGGTAACTTCTACCTTGAACTGATGCTATTAGACTTTAACAAGCAGAAGCCTTTTGACGAATGGCTCATCAGAGCGCATGACAAATACCATGTGCCCCTGATTGTGACCAATGATTGTCATTACTGCAACAAAGAAGACAGCAAGTATCAACGTTACATGCTCATGACGGCAAAGAAGACAACCATTGCCGATATTGAGAAGAAACTGCAAGGTGACGACGGCCAAGACATCTTTGAACTTCAGGACAGTAATCTTTGGATGAAGTCCGAGAAGGAAATGAACGAGAAGTGGCTGTCCATGTATTCGGACGTGATTCCTCTTGAACTGTTTGAGCAAGCGAAACTGAACACAGTTAAAATTTGCGAAAGCGCCAAGAGCGTGAACATTGACCGAGAGGCCAAGCTACCTCAAATCCCAGACGAAAAGGACAAGTTTGCTGAGGCACTTTGGGAAGGTATGAAGTGGCGTGGTGTCGCCAACAAGAAACTCTACAAAAAGAGACTTGAAGAAGAATTTGACCTAATCCAAAGGAAAGGCTTCGCCAGTTACTTCCTTATTCAGAAAGAGTTCACGGATGAAGCTCGTAAGGTCTGCCCCAAGTATCTAGGTTGGGGCATGGGACATGAAGCAGTCGGTCCCGGTCGTGGTTCAGGCGTTGGCTCGCTCTGCAACTACGTTCTAGGCATTACAGACGTTGATCCTATCCAGCACGGACTGTTGTTCTCACGATTTTTGAGTGAGGCCCGTGGTGGCAAGACGGTAAAGACCAGATTAGTTGGTCAACCTATTCCATTATGATTTTTCGTAAAGATAAGCTGCGGCCTTTGATTAAATGGCCTGGCGGCAAAGACTCTGAGTTGAACTACCTTCGTAGAAATCATCTTGATCGTTTCCCGAAAACAATCAAGAATTTCTACGAACCATTTGTCGGTGGTGGCGCTTGCTTCTTCTCTATCAAAGCAGAAAAGAGCTTCATCAACGACAAGTGCCAAGAATTAATATCGCTTTATCGTTTCGTAAAGGAGCAAAACCAAGAACTTTTTAAAGTTTTGAACGGGTTGGCAGAGAGATGGATCGCTGTAGATGAGGTGATTGCTAAAAATGAAAAGCAAATAACGGAATGGTATTACGAAGGTAAAGATCAAGAGCTTGGCGAGTTAGGTAATGTTAAGAGAAAACTCAAGGCAATGCGGAAGAGGAAGGCAGACAAGGACATAGCCGAGAACATCCGTGGAGTCCTTAAGGCCGATATCTATAAACAAGTCAGGAGCCTTTATAACCATAAGGAACTTCCTGAGCCTGAGAGGATCGCCTACTACTCTTTCCTTCGTGATTATTGCTACTCATGCATGTTTAGATACAACTCCAAGGGTCACTTCAACGTGCCTTATGGCGGCATCACTTACAACGACATTATGCCAAATGGCAGATTAGGCTATTGGCAGTCAGAGAAGATGGTTGAACATCTCAGCAAGGCAGTGATTTGCTGTCAGGACTTTGAAGAATTTCTGAGAGAGCAACAACCGCAAGAGGGGGACTTTGTGTTCCTTGATCCCCCATACGATACGGTGTTCAGCACTTACAATAACAATGCGTTTGGCGCAGAGGATCAGAAGCGACTGGCGAACTATCTCAAGACTTGTAAAGCCAATTGGATGCTTCTAATCAAAGAAACAGACCTGATATTGGATCTCTACAAGGATCAAAATATCCTACAGTTCAATAAGCAATACATCGCTAACTTCCGTAATCGGAACGAGCGTGAGGTAAAACACCTCGTTATTACCTCAGTTTTTCAATGATAACCCTAGCAATCGTCTCTGCTAGTTCAGGACGATCTTCTGTCGGGACAGCATCACAGAGTCCAAGCAATTTGTTGATCCAGTCGTTGATTTGATCTTGGATAAGGTCTTCATCGTATACTGTTTGCATCATTGTTTGCTCTGGCTCATCCTGATTTAGACGAGCAATAACGTAATTTTGGTCACGCTTCCATTCAAATATGTTCTTTAGCATGTAGTATGTATCAATGTTAAAACGAATTCACATCAACCAGCACAAAATCAAAGCAAACCGTAAAAACGGCACTGACGATCCTGTCATAACTGTTAAAACTTATAAGAGCAACGAGTATGCCCGTGAGATTGTGATTCATGGGCCATCCAAGATCGTTTATCAACCAGAAGATCCACTTTCCTGTGGCGCACACGTCTGGTTGGAAACACAAGCAGAAGTGGAGATTATACGATAATGGAAATGATAGAAATAACCTATCGTACTCCCAGAAGGGAGCGGAAATGGCCGGAACCAAAACTAGAAGACTTGATTACTGACATTGAGTGTCAGGATTATACCGACGAATACCGTAAATACTGTAGAGAGTCGTTTTACCGACGAACTGGCAAGCATTACGAGCCGGGCGTTAAGATAGAAAAGCCAAAGAAGTATTTCAGTGATATGATAGCTAATTTTTGGGAATCTAATTGGAGAGCATGTTGATGGATAGTAAATGGGCTTGGATTTTGTTTATCGTTCTTGCATTTGCTGGCGGTTTCCTCGCTGGTAAATACTACGCAGAAAACCATTCCAGAGAAGGTTTCAAGTTGGAGTGGAAGTTTGACAAGAATAGCATGGAACTTCAGAAGTAAAAGAAAAAGCCTCCCAAGGGAGGCTTTTTTTATTTCTTATTCTTATCGCAATTGAGGCAGTAATCAGACATGTGAGCGAACATGTGTGGGAAGCCGCCCATTTCTTCAATCATGTTTCCATGAGCCGTCTCGCCCTTCAACTTTGGCATTGGCATTCCAGGGATGGGAGATCCGCCTGAGCCAGTGTCAAAGCCTGGAGCGCCACCACTAGCCGTTCCTGGCGGCATTGGAGGCGGTGCGCCTGCTCCACCTGGGGGAGCCATTGCTGCGCCTGGAGGTGCCCCTGGCATACCGATTTCAGGACTACCAGAGCCTCCACCGAATGCTCCACCTGGGACTGGACCCTCTGGGCCTGCTCCTGCTCCACCGCCACCGAACGCTCCACCTTGAGGCGGTCCTTGCGGGGCTTCACCACCAGGGCCACCACCACCGAACGCTCCACCTTGAGGCTTTACCATCTTTGGTGGCATCTGGCCTGATGGGATTTCGGGAGTGCTACCCATTGGTCCGCCATCTTCAAAGGACAGGTCGCCCTTTGGCTGAACTTCTTCGTTCATGTTCTCGTACATGAACTTGTCTAATGCGCTCATATACTGTTCATTCATGGCACGGGAGATACGGTGACATTTCTTGCGACCTTCTTCTGGTTCGGACATACCTTCTACCAGCAATGAGTAGAACTCAGGATGATCCTGTGACTCACTCATCAACATCTTCATGCCGCCTTCTTGGCGTTTCATTTCACGAACAAAGCGAGTCAATAGGCGTGGGTTTTTCACCATGAGCGCCGCCAAATATTGAATGGTCTGAGTTGGATCAGGAGTAAACTCATTACCATAAAGGTCCGTCACTGTAGGCAGTGGCTCATCACTGCCTTCTACGAAAAAATTTACAAACTCCTTCGGCGACATGTTCTTTGTCTGCTCAATAAACTGCTCTGAAGTCATCTTGTGTTTGCCCTTGACTACCTTTACATCCGTAGTAGGAGCTTTGCCGTCTGGAATAGAATTAGATGGCGTCTGAACCTTGTTGCCTTTGCTTCCAAGACCTTCGCCTTCTCCACCTGCGGCAACTAGAAGTTCTTTGCCCTTCTTCACGTCGCCGCCCTTGTATGGAAGCGGATCTTTCTCCGTTCCCTTTACAGGATTCGTGGACAGATTCCCCTTGTAGTCCCTGCCTGCTAGAGCGTCTTTAAACTTTAACAGTTCTGGGCCTTTATTGGCTTTTGGAATGTCTTGATTGGGCAATCCTGCCTTCTTGTTCCCTAATCCGTCTTCCTCAAGAAACTTTCCGAGGTGCTTCTTAGTATTTTCGTAATCTCTAAATGAAATGTATTCGCTCATTGATTTCTCCCGTCCCTTATATATGCTTTATCTCCGCAAAAGACCAATCTGTTGCAATGTTTGTGGCTGAATACCAATGCCGTGTTGTTGTAGGACATTATTGTCTTTTGCAACTGGAATCTTCTGGAATGTATCCTCACAATCCTCTGGGTGTTGCTGGCAATGCGTCTGCACACGGGCGAGGAAATCTTGATACAATCTGCTGTGTGAAGCATAGTAATCTTTACGCATCTGTCTGTATAAATCCCTGCTGTCTCTGCCTCTGAACACACGATTTAACTTTTTCTCAATCCCCGTTAAAACATAAGGTAAATTCTCAGGGTATTGTCTTGGATCAACAGAGGCATCTTCCGGCTGCACTACGAATCCAGTTCCTCGTTCACTCAACTTGTCTGTTCGCAGTTTGGCATCACGAAGAATATCAATGATCTTGTAAAGCGTTTGTGGATCTCCAGCAATCATTTTATGCACGTCTTGACTGAAGCCCGATCCTACCATGTGCTTTTTGATCTGAGCCTCTTGGAAGATTTTCGCAATAGCTTCCATATGGTGAGGCTGAATCTTATCATAGTCCCAAGCGGCGTCTGCTTTGGCTCGCAACCCTACCACTTGACCAGACCCACCGCCACTAGGATCAGTAAATCTTAAATCGGTTTCATCACCATCCAAAACAGGAAACCCATTCCATGATTTCGGAATAGGAACAATTTCTCTAGAGTTGCCTTTGCCTGGACCGAAGGCGATGGCAACATTGCCTCCTTGTTTCAATATAGCCAGTGATGTTTGTATGGATTCGGGCTTTTCAGAGTAGCTGAAGGTTAGATGGTAATTATCCTGCATTCCGCCTTTGAGGTGTTTCATCATTCTTGGCGCAATCTTAGTGTAATCATAGAATTGCACATCGGGGAACAACTCAAAGAGAGATTTGCCGCCTTTTCCGAAGGCTGGTGTCTCCCAAGGAAGATCGCTGGTGCCATTGAGCCTCACAGCGAATTTCTTGCCTACACTTTGGGCATAATTCTTCGCCATCTCAATTTCGCTGATTAGCTGGTCCATGAACTTCTCTCGTTGCTTGACGAGATAGAAAGTATTGCCTAATCTGCTTTCCATCTTGCCCTTCTGATATACAGGAGAACCTGACAAGTGGAGACACGCCAAAGCACAACCAGCAGTGCTACAAGAGCATAGATTGAAGCCAGATTCCTCAGCCGGTGAAAGATTTAAAATGCCGGTGATGTAGCCCTGCTTCTCACCCTTCATAATTTTGGGGTTGGCGTCAATGTGAAGCAAGACTCCTTGAAATCCCTGTTTGGGAGGAGATTTCTTCATCTTCTTCGGGCCTTCTTTGGAAGCGATCATTTTGTAAGGATCGGCTTCGTAGCGGGCTAATGCTTCCGGGCTGGGTTTGGCAATGTATGCTTTTCTATTTGGAACCCAAGGCGGAAGTGCCCCTTCAAGTAAGCAATGATTTAAAACATAAAAGTGATCACGGTCCTGTGTAACACTTTCGTAAACCGCTTTGAAAAAACGATAATCGAGCAAAGATTCCATAAGAATATAAATGCATGAGATGGTAAATGCTGCATAGATATAATGAGAGGTGAAGCATATGGACGATAATCAAAGACAAATCGTATTGGGAACGTTGCTTGGAAATGGCTATCTATGCCAAGGGTCTAAGAACAGTTACCTCTGTGTTCGACATAGCATTAAACACTTGCCTTGGTTACAAACAAAGGTTAGCGAGATCACTCAGTATGGTGCCGCTACCCCTTGGTATATCAACGGGACGACTTGCACTTGGCGTTCTGTATCTCATCCAATCTTTTCTGAATTGAGAGAGTTTTGTTACCCTGATGGCAAGAAGATGGTATGCATGGACTGGTTAGACCAGTTGCGTGACGTAGCATTGGCGGTATGGTATGGCGACTCAGGTGCGCTTATGGGACGTAAGCAAAAGAATGCTAGTTTGCGCACACAGTCTTATGGATTGGAAGGTAACAAAATCATTGAACAGTACTTTAATGAAGTAAATATCCCTTGCAACATAAACAAGTCAAGAAATAGTTATATCATCGTTTTTACGGTGGAAGGCACGGAGAAATTCATTAACATGATTGCTCCTTGGTTGCCCAAAAATCGTTATCCTATGTTGCTCGCAGGGCAATTTAAGATTGACAATCTTGCTAATTAAAGTATCATCTGAGAATGTCAAATATTCTTGAAATTGAAAATCAATATAGTTGGTTTCACTCCAATGACGAAGATATAAAGTTTATCTTATGGAAGGCTCTGCGGTTCCGTGCCAAGGGCTACTTCCACAATGTTCGTTACAAGATGAAACTATGGGATGGGTATGATGACTTCTTCAAAAGGGACTCAGGTAGGTTCCTTACAGGCTTACTCCCTGAAGTCCGACGTGCTTTAAAATATAAAGAAGTTACATATACAATCAAAGACAACCGTGCGCCATTTGAGTTCAATGTGGAAAGCATTGACTCATCGTTTCTCAAAGACAGTGGCGTCAAAGAATTGCGTGACTATCAAGTAGAATATGTAAATCAAGTCATCAAGCATCATCGTGGCCTGATTACTAGCCCTACATCCTCTGGTAAGACAAACACGATGAAGGCAATCATTAAAGCATTGCCTCCAAAGACGCCTACACTCATCTTAGCCAACAAGAAAAGCCTCATTGACCAGAACTACGAAGAGATTCAGTCTCTCGGTATTGACTATGTGGGTAAGTTGTATGGCACTGAGAAGAAACCAAACTTTATAACGTGTTCTACCTCTCAGTCAGCACACCTCTTGAAGCCAGTTTTGCCGAAAATCAAGGTGCTGATCGTGGATGAAGTTCATGAGATGATGAGCAAGGTGCCGAAGAAGGTCTACGCTGCGCTCAAGAACTGCGTGGTGCGGATAGGCATGAGTGCTACCGCTTTTAAATTTGGCGGTAAGGATGAGAGCCAGAAGTTTGAAGTAAAGGGCTATTTCGGTCCAGAGTTTGTAACAGAAGATGGCAAACTGACGACTAAAGCGTTGCAAGAACGTGATATCTTGTCAAGCGCCGATTGTACGTTTTACCGTATTGGCGAGCCACAGTTGCCGTATGAGATTTACCTTGATGCTGTGACGAAGGGCATTGCAGAGAATGAGTATTTCCACAAGATCGTCACCAATCTAGTGAAAAAGTTAAAAGGTCGAACGCTCATCATCGTGGAGCGACTGGAGCATGGCGAGAGACTGAGGCAGATGATGCCTCAAGCGCATTGGGTGAAGGGAGACGACGATCTAGACACCCGTAGAGAGGTTATTGACAAGCTAAAGCATGAGTCAGAAGACGTAGTTGCTATCGCTACGAGTGGCATCTTCAACACGGGTATCAACGTATTCTGCCATAACCTCGTCAATGCAGCCGGAGGCCAAGCCGATCACCAGATTGTCCAGAGGTTCGGTCGTGGCCTGCGACGTGCCATTGATAAAGAGAATCTTCAGTATTATGACTTCATCTTTGAGATCAATGAATACTTGGAAAAGCACTCATGGAAGCGAGTGAAGATTTTGGAGAAGGAAGGGCACAGGGTAGATGTGCTTGAAGAAGGTATGCTGCCTTAGATCATGTCTTCGACTATGCCACCTGTCAGTGCTGGCTCCATGCGTCTCTCAAAGGACGTGTCGCCATTTCTCTTGCTGATGATCTTATGCTCTTCCAAGATGACCTTGCCATAGACCTTCTTCTTCTTGAAGGACACGGGGTCAATCCAGTCCTGAGCATACTTCTCAGCGATATCTAGTTCGGCCTTGCGGCTGAAGACGAGATTGTCTTTGTTTGATAGCTTTTTGTCGGGTTTCCATTCGCCCATAACGGCGTCAATAAATGGAGATGGTTTGTCTGGGATTGCTTTACTTTTTTCCATGCCATTAAATTAGTGAGGGCTGGCGGGTTTTCCCGCCAGCCCTTCACTTTCTAAATTCACTCCTTCGCTCCAATCTTCAAGGACAGCGAGTCGGGTATCGGCAGCGGTCGCTGTGTGACCCACCTGCCACGGTCGGGTGTGCCATTCCACTTCTGAAGCCGGATCTCTTTGACCTGGCCCCGCTCCTCTTCATCGAGGTGGCTGAAGAAGGGGTCATCGTACGTCTCCTGCACCTGCCCGTAGGACGAGCCAAGGATCAGAAGACCCTCCTTGCCGGCACCGTTGACCGTCACCGCACGCCACCGCTGGGGTTTGGTTTCCGTCAAGCCATAGCGGCGTTCCATCAGCATTCTCCTTCACTCAGTATTTGTTACTCCGGGGGGAGACTGTTTTAACTTTTCAGGTAGCATCATACCATACCCGTTGCATGAAATCAAGCCAAATCTCTAAATAAAGGTATGAGCGAATTCACGTTTTACAAAGCATGGTCTTTACTGCGAGAGTTGGGAGAGCCTGGAGGATTAGGCGCACCCCCAGGTGGACCTATGGGTGGTCCTCCCGGTGGAGGTTTAGGCGGTCCCCCTGGAGGCGGTTTAGGTGGTCCGATGGGCGGTCCTCCTCCTATGGGTGGCGGCGGAATGGGTGGCCCGCCTGGAATGGGTGGAATGGGTGATCCTATGGGTGGCGGCATGGGAGGCCAGCCTGTCCCTGTAAAGACCATTTCCATATCTGATGTGTGGGAAATACTTGATAAAATTGTCAAGGGCGAAAAGTACGAAGAGTTCTTTGACGAAATTAGTATAAACAAGCAGCCTGAACCTCAAGTATGGCAGAAGCCTAAGCAAAGTAGTCTACACAAGTGATATAGACTTCCGTGCTGGCGCTATTATAATGCCTAGACTAATTAAGGTATTATAAATGGCTAAGGTATTGCTTTATAGCGACATTCACATTCATGCGCACAAAGGCAAGGAAGAACGACTTCAAGACTGTCTGGATTGCCTATATTGGGTTTTCCAGACAGCCCAAGAGCGCAATATCAAGGACGTGATCTTTGGCGGCGACTTGTTTCAGGACAGAAGGAAAATCTCTGTCTACGCCTACCATCAAGTTTACAACATCTTTGCACAATTTAAGAATCTACGACACTGGCTTCTGCTTGGGAACCATGACTTATGGTTTTACGAAAAGAAGGATATCAGTAGCGTCATTCCTTTCGACGGCCAGCCGAACGTTACGGTAATTGACACTCCCTCCACGATTGAGATAGCAGGATTAAAATTTGATTTCCTGCCATTCACTCATGATCCTATCACTACTATTGTTGAGAACTTCCCAGAGAAGTCCAAAGTGTTGATCGGCCACATCGCCGTGGATGGTGCGTTTTTAAATTTTCGTCATCACACGCAGGCAGATGTGTCGGTTGAGATTGAGAACGACATGGTTACAGTCGGTAAAGAGATATTTACCGACTACAAGCGTGTCTTCCTTGGGCACTATCACGGCGCACAAAAATTAGACGACGTGGTTGAATATATCGGCTCTACACTTCAACTAACCTTCAATGAAGCAGATCAAGAGAAACATATCATCGTTTTAGACACAGAGGATTTATCTGTAGAATACATTACGAATGAGTTTTCTCCCAGACACTACATTTTGAAGCCAGAAGAGTTGGATAACGTTGAAATCAAGAGTCGGGACTTCGTCAAGACGATTGCAGACCCATCTAAGGCAAATATAATTGAAATCAAAACGAAGATCCTTGAGAAGTATCCTGACATCACTCTTACCTTCACGACAGATAAGAAAAAGGAAGTTGAGGAAGAGGATAAGCTACAGAAGTTTAATTTAGCAGAAGGTGATACGCTGGAGCGATATATTCAGGCTGCTGGTTACGAGAGCTTGGAGTATAACAAACTATTGAATCTTGGTAAGGAGATTTGTCTTGAAGATTAAGTATATCAGAGCTAAGAATTTCCTTAGCATTGGAGAGCCTGTTGAAATTGACTTTACCAAGTATGGTAATATAATTAACATTCGGGGTGAGAATAGAGATCACGGGCCAGGTGCAAGTAACGGCGCTGGCAAGTCTACTATCATTGAGATTATCGTCTACACCTTCTTCGGCAAGCTAATCAAGAACCTCAACCACACCGAAGCGGTCAACATAAAGGCTGGCGGCAAGGGATTGGAGACAGAGGTTCACTTTGAAATAGACGGCAAGGACTATAAGGTCATACGACGAAGAAACGGCGGCAAGAACGAGGTAGAGTATTGGGAAGATGGCATAGACAAGACAGCCACCAATCCTGAAACTCTGAAGGAAATCATCAAGACTGCAAAGTTGAATTACGATTCTTTCATCAACGTCGTATGCTTCGGCCAACATAATACAAAGCAGTTCCTAGCCTGCGAGCCTAAAGACAAGCGTAGCATCGCTGAGAACCTTCTATCTTTGGACAAATACGTCAAGTATTGTGACGTTGCCAAGAAGAAGTTGAAAGTAATCCAGCAGAAGATTGATACTGTGTCTGCGGTCTACGAGAAGTCGCTTCAATCCCTGGCTTCCTATGACAAGCAAATCAAGCAGATCCAAAAGCAACAAAATGAATGGAAATCTGCGCAACTCAATACCATTGATCGGTTGCAGTCGCAGATGTTGCGTATCAAGTCGGACATGGGCAAGTTGAACAAGGGAGCGAACACCTTTGAGAATATTGCTGAACTGGACGCCCAGATTTCCGACAAGTTGCATCTGAAGGGCAAGAACGCCGAGATATCGCTGATCGTCAAGGAGAAGATAGAGGCGTTGACTGAGAATAAGCAAAATTTAATGTTGTCGGTCAAGGAGATCCACTACACCATCACACGCCACCAGAAGGACATGGACGACCTGAAGCAGTCCAGCAATAATCTGCTTTCTCAAAGTGGCGGCAAGTGCCCTGTGTGCTATGGAACGATTGACAGGAAGAATTTCCAAGATGTTCTGAAGCACAATAACGAGCAGATTGCAGAGTATCAAAAGGAAATAGATGGACTGGCTGAGAGCCTGAAGAAGCAGCAGGCGTTGTATAAGAAAAGAGAAGACGACCTTGCTACTCTGAAGGAAAAGTATGAAGAATTTAAGGCGAAGGAAATTCTCTTTGCTAAGACTCTGCGAGACTTAGAACAACGTAAGATCCTTGCCAGTGCTGCCTTCAGAGAGAAAGCTGATTCGGCTACGTTGCTATTGGAGCAACAGATAGCGAACTACGCAGAGCAGATTGAGCAGAAGCGTAGAGAGGCTGATCCTTATATCACGATCTTAGCTGAGGCCAAAGAAGAGTATGCGAACATCAAGGAGAAGGTTGATGAATACAAGGCAGACCTTACTATTTTGCAAGGGCAGGTTCCCTATCTAGAGTTCTGGATCAAGGCGTTCGGCGACGACGGCATCAGGTCATTTATTCTTGTAGAAGTCATCCCGGTTCTCAATAACCGCATCAATTACTGGCTTCAGTTCTTAGTAGATAACAAGATCACGTTGAACTTCAGTAAAGAGTTGAAGGAGAAGATTGAACGCAATCCTCCTGACGGCGATCCGTTTGTATACAACGGCATGAGCGGCGGCGAGCATCAACGGATTGATTTAGGTATCGCTTTAGCGTTTGCTCAGGTGATGATGCTGAGTTCTGGGGCCATGCCAAGTATCATTTGCCTTGACGAAGTGGGAACCAATCTTGACCGCCCTGGCATCCTAGCAGTTTATAACACAATTTGTGAACTAGCTAGAGAAAGACAAGTTCTGGTAACTACTCATGACCCAGATTTACAAGAGATGTTAGCGGGATATGATACAATCACCATCGTTAAAGAAAATGGTTATAGTCGGATTGAGCAATAGGCCAAAATAATTGAAGGCTCAGAATTAAATACTAGCACCGAAAAATTTAAAGTTATAAAGAGGAAAAGGAAAGTATGTCAGTTAAGGCTTTACAGGATTACATTTACGTCAGCAAATATGCGAGATACAATAAAAACAAAAACAGAAGAGAGACTTGGGAAGAGGCAGTGGATCGGGTAAAGCAGATGCATCTGCGGAAGTATCCCAAGGCCAAAGAAGAAATTGATTGGGCATTTGAACAAGTCTTACAGCAGAGAGTATTAGGAAGCCAGCGAGCGCTACAGTTCGGCGGAAAGCCAGTAGAGAAAGTCAACGCTCGCATCTACAACTGCTGCTTCAGCTATTGCGACCGGCCAAGGTTCTTCCAAGAAGCATTCTTCTTGCTTCTTGCAGGCAGTGGCGTAGGCTTTTCGGTGCAGAAGCATCACGTTGGTCGTCTTCCATGCATTCACAAGCCGAAGAAGCCAGCGATCACCTTCGCCATCCCAGACTCCATCGAGGGTTGGGCTGATGCTCTAGGAATGCTTGTTGATAGTTACTTCACAGAGGGAAGTCATGCCATAGAGTTTGATTATCATTTAATCCGCACGAAAGGCTCTGTCATTTCCAGCGGTAGTGGTAAGGCTCCCGGTCCTGACCCGCTTCGTAAGTCCATTGAGAACATCCGAAAACTATTCGATTGGTGTTTGGATCAAGGTCAGTCCCATTTGCGTCCTATCAACGCATACGACGTTGTAATGTATGCGGCTGACGCTGTCCTATCTGGCGGCGTGCGTCGTAGTGCGACTATTGCGTTGTTCTCTCCTGATGACATGGAGATGGCAAAAGCAAAGACGGGCAACTGGTTCTACGAGAATCCTCAGCGTGCTAGGTCTAACAATTCGGCACTCTTGGTCCGTAATAAGACGACCCGTGAGCAGTTCAAAAATTTAATGTCCTGCGTCAAGGAGTTTGGTGAGCCGGGCTTTGTATGGTCGGACTCTGAAGAGTGTGGTTTCAACCCATGCGTTGAGATTGCTCTTTACGCTTACGACGAGTTTGGTAACAGCGGTTGGCAGTTCTGCAACCTGACTGAGATCAACGGCAAGAGGTTGGTGAGCGAAGAGGACTTTGAGATCGCAGCCAGGGCTGGAGCCATCATAGGAACGCTCCAGGCGGGCTATACGGACTTCCCATACTTAGGTGAGGTAAGTGAGCGTATCACACGCCGAGAGGCTTTATTGGGCGTCTCAATCACAGGAATGATGGAGAACCCGCACATTACCTTCAATCCAGAGATCCAGCGTCGGATGGCTGAGACAATCAAGGCAGTCAACGGCAAGTTCGCTGAGAAGTTAGGTATCAATCCGGCTGCACGATGCACTTGTGTAAAGCCCGCAGGGACGACGAGTTCGATGTTAGGAACGAGTTCGGGCATTCACCCGCACTATTCTAAACTTTATTTCAGGCGTGTTCAGGGCAATGCTACCGAAGCTCCGTTGATGCACTTCTCTGAAGTTAACCCACATGCTGTTACGCAATCAGTCTGGAGTAATAACACGAAGGACTCTGTGATTACTTTCTGTGTGGAAGTTGATAACGATAAGGCTTTGACTCGCAAGGAGATCGGCGCTATCAAATTCTTGGAGTATGTGAAACTTACTCAGCAGAATTGGGTAGAGGCCGGGACGAGGAAAGAGCGTTGTGCCCAGCCTTGGCTGAAGCACAATGTTTCCAACACGATTCAGGTGCATGAGAACGAGTGGGATGAAGTAGAGGAATACATTTACAATAACAGGGCATACTTCGCAGGTATCTCGTTATTGTCTAGCACGGGGGATTTGGATTATCCTCAAGCGCCGTTCTGCTCAATCAGTAAGCCGGAAGAGATTGTCAGGAAGTATGGAACAGGCAGTATCTTCGCCAGTGGTTTGATTGTAGACGGCTTACACGCTTATCACGATCTATGGAAGGCATGTGATGCGGTAATTGGAAGGTTTGAGGCCAAAGATTTCTTACAAGAAGACTGGATTCGCAGGGCAAAACAGTTCGCCGAGCGCTACTTTGATAATGACATCCAGAAAATGTTGTATTGCCTCAAGGAAGTCAACAATTGGAAGATGTATTGTGATTTAAAGCGTGAATGGCGAGACGTGGACTACTCTTTGCTGAACGAATTCACTGATGACACGAATCCAATGCAGGAAGCGGCATGTAGTGGCGGTTATTGCGAAGTGCTGTAATTTTTAATTGTGGGGCTATACCGTACTAAATACGGTATAGCCTCGGAGGTTTTATGATAAGTTTGTTATGGTTAGTTGTCATCGTATTGTTGATTATCTTGCTCTTAGGGGCGCTACCAAGGCGTTTCAACAGTCCGGTTGACATTGTTGTTTTCATTATTGTGCTAATACTTATTTTGTATCTGTTGGGAGTTAGATAGATTTAAGGATTGCTGGATAAATAAAGGAAAGAGGATAAACAAATATGGCACATCAAATTCGTTATGATAGAGCTATCGGACCTACCGCAACAAGTACTGTTTCGGATGAGACGACTACGACACTAACCGTTACCTCGGAGACAGCGCCTACGACGGTAACGGCAGTGAATTACTGCAACTTTGTGTTTCAGTTGTCTGGTCCGGGCGACACTGCTGGAACTGTTCCAGCTACGGCGACCGATACTCAGGGTAGCAGCTACACCCTAATCAAAGAAGTTAAATTTGGCAGTTATTGCTTGGACGTATTTACCAAGATTGCCAGCACGCCCAACGTGTCTACTACTGTTACTGTGACGCATCAGCCGTCCAAGAACAGGATTATCATGTCGGACGAATGGTACAATATTGGTTCGCATGAGCATACGGTAAGTGCTTTTTCTAGCACAGCAACCGCTCAGGTTGATACCGGAGAATTTAAAGTTGGCAAGAAGAGATGGTTGACATATGCGGCCCTTGCTATTGGTGGATCTCCGCACGGCGATTCGGTTACAGTTCCCGATGATTGGAATTTGATCGAGGATACTGGAACCAACTATGGCGAAGGCTCGGACATTCGTTTGCTATTGTTCTATCAGATTGCAAACAAGCGCAAGAAGATGGACTTCAAGCCTGTCATCGCAAACCCTAGAGTTTGGGCTGCTGTGATGTTTTCTTACAAAGAAAAGCTTTAATCGTCGTCTATTTCCTCTACGGTATGACGAGTTGTGCGAATTGTTTCATCCTTAGTCCGATTTGCGAGGCTCTTGTAGCGTTTGCGCAGAGCCTCGATATCTTTTTCTGACAGGTCTTCAATATTCAACAATCGATTGCTCGCACCCTCTATTGAGGCAAGGATTTCATTCAGTTTTAACTGAATGGCAGTAGAGTCTTTGTTTTGAGTACGTTGGATCAGGAACACCATCAAGAAAGTAACTATCGTTGTCCCGGTGTTAATTATTAATTGATACGAGTCTGTAAATCCTACGAGGAAGCCGCCCAGGGTCCAGATAATAATTGATAGGAATGCTAGTATTGTTGCATTAGTGGAACCGACCCACTTGGTTGTCCACTTTGCGAGATTCTCAAAAAATAAACGCATGCGTATCCTCCTGTTTGTGCGTTTATTTAGTCTTCCTCTAAAACAAAACGGGTGTAAAATAGTATTGTCAAATAATCTTAGCGAGTAAGCAAACAAATGCCAAAATTTATTGTCGTAACTGGCGGAGTTGTCAGTGGATGTGGCAAGGGAATTTCAGCGGCTTCAATCGGCCTTCTTCTCAAGATGAGAGGCGAACGGGTTCAAATCATCAAGTTTGATCCATATTTAAACGTATCTGCGTCCACCTTATCACCCTACCAGCATGGAGAGTGCTGGGTCTGCGATGACGGCTCTGAAACCGACTTGGATCTCGGTCACTACGAGCGAATCACGGGCATCGAAGTTAGTAATCAAAACATCTGCACAAGCGGCACTTTATTTTCTACAGTCTTTGACGAGGAGCGGGCCGGCAAGTACCTTGGGGCAACTATTCAAATCCATCCTCACATCACCAACAAAATCCATGACATTATGTTCGATCTCGGCAAAGAGGCAGACATTGTCATTTGCGAGATTGGTGGAACAGTGGGCGACTTGGAGTCAGGACACTTCATGCTCGCCATGCAGCAACTTAAACAAAAGTTGGGGCATCAGAATTTGTTGATTGTCCATGTCGCTCCTATCCTATGGCTCAATACTATAGGAGAATTTAAAACGAAGCCCTTACAGAAGAGTTGTGTTGAACTTCAACGCTTCGGACTTCAACCAGACATTCTTCTGTGCCGTGTAGATCGTCCAATCCCTGAGAAGATTCTGACTAAGATTTCTGATCTAACGGGAGTGCCAACCGACTCAGTATTTGATGCTCCTGACGTTAATAGCATCTACGAAGTTCCAATCTCATTCTACGACCGTCACGTTGACGACCTGATTGCGGACAAGTTCCATCTTCGCAGGACTGGCGTGCGCATTCACAAGTATCGTGATTTGGTTGAGAAATATGTTAGTGCCAAGGACATGCCTGAGATTACTGTGGGTATTATTGGCAAATATACTGGATGCTCAGACGCTTACCTGTCGTTGAAAGAGGCCATCTATCACGCAGCGGTGAGCAATAACACCCGTGCCAACATTCGCTGGATTGAAGCGGGCAGACTAGAGGAGTGTCAGACGCTCCGTGGAATGACCAAGTATTTCGATGATGTGAATTGCATTATCGTTCCAGGCGGATTCGATAACCGTGGTGTTGAAGGCAAGATCAAGGCCATTCAGTATGCCAGAGAGAAGAAGATACCGTTCTTAGGTATTTGCCTTGGGCTGCAATGTGCGGTGATTGAGTTTGCTAGAAATGTCTGTGGGTTGGATGAGGCAACGAGTGAAGAATTTAAGAAAGATACTAACACGCCTGTGGTGCATTACATTGAAGGCCAGCAAGCGATTAAAGAAAAGAGTGGAACACTGAGGTTGGGTGCATACGATTGCGAACTGACAAAGGACAGCCTCGCAATTAAAGTTTACAAGAAGAAGCTGATTTCAGAGAGGCATCGGCATCGTTATGAAGTAAATGCCGAATACATTGAGCAGTTTGATAAAAATGGCCTTAAGGTATCTGGGAAAAACCCGCACAATGGATTAGTAGAAGTTATGGAATTGGATCAGGAAAAACATCCATTCTTTATTGGAACTCAGGCCCATCCAGAATTTAAAAGTAGATTAGGCCATGCGGCCCCATTGTTTCATTCGTTGATCGCTGCTGCCATGAACATCAAAGGCATCGAGGCGGAAGAAGAACCACAATCAGAGGTAGCAGAAGCATGAAAAAGTATTTCGTTATGACCAACGGGTTATCTGGTGATTGCCTTTACGAAGCAAACAATCCAGACGAAGCCTTGACTTACGCCCAAGAACATGAGAGATTCCTTCGTATCATGTATAAGTATCCGCAGATGTCGCCTGCTTTTGCTGGGAGAGTGGCAAAAGATGAGTTATATCTGCCGGATTTTCGGATCGCATGCTGTATTCTGCACAATGAACGCTAAATAACAGTATGCGTTTCAAGGAATTTCTCTTTAACGAAAACAAGTATTACCTGGGACAGAAGACCGGCGACTTGCTCACCGCAGTTCAGTCGTTAGGTGAAGATGCTCCCAATCTGGGTAATCGTGCCCTTATCCGTGCCGTGCAGGGCGTAATCAATCAAATCAGACGAATCTTGCATGGCAGATGGGACGACGGGGATGTTAAATTTCTAAAAGTTCTCCAAAAGATCGGCGTTGCACTCTGCAAAGCCATTGACGAGAAAGACGACATTCCTACCGTTATTTCTTCAGTTACTAGCGAACTAGAAGAAATGTTAAATAAGATGGAAGTGCCAGTGAACAATCTAGTCTCCGAAGAGGAGCCAGATGATGAGATGCCTCAAGAGCCTCTGACACCCGGCATGGACTTGTCAGCTTGATCTAATTACTCATTCAGTTAGTATAGCCTGTGTGATTTAGGCAATAAGCAAAAGGAGTGTTCCCTAGTGTGCGGCATCTTCGGCGCAATCGGGCGGTCGAAAGACCCCAAAGTGACTTATGACCTGCTCAACTCCCTCTACCTGAAGACCGAAATTCGGGGAACGGATGCTACGGGCTTCTACGCCTGCTATCCGGGGAACGACAGCGTCATCTACGACAAAGAGCCTCTGAAGGCGTCAGAATACGTCAAGCAGCGGGATATCTGGAATCAGGTGTTCCGTCAGGCTTGCGACGTGGATCTGATCATCAACCACTGTCGCCAAACGAGTGTCGGCGGCGGTCCTGAAAAAATTAACAAGAACAATCACCCCCACCTGAGCGATGACCGCAGGGTGGCGATGGTTCACAACGGCAAGATCCCTGAGTTCTCGGCGCTCAAGGGCAAGTACGACGTGGGCAGCGAGTGCGACAGCGAAATCTTGCTTCGCATGTTCGAGTCCGCCCGTATCATCGCCAAGGACAAAGAGACGGAACTGAAGGAAGAGTTCCCGACTCTGACTCCCTTCCTCGCAATCCGTCTGCTCGGCTTGAAGGAGATTTTCAGCCGGGTCAACTACGGTGCGATGGCGGTGGCGATTGCGGAGCGTGGCGACGACGGCTCCCGCTATCTGTGGCTGTTCCGTGATGACGAGCGCCCGCTGCACGTCGTTGACATGCGGCCTACGCTGGGGCAGATTTTCTACTGCTCCACTGCGGAGATTTGGCGTAATGCCATCGAAGCAACGCCTTCGGTGAAGCAATACGTCCCGCAGGATCAGGTCATCATCGAGTTCCCCTCGTTCCAGATTTGGTTGCTGGGCATGGACCCCAGCAAAGAGGGTGAAGACGGCTGGAACATACGAAAGTTTAAAATCACCAAGACGAAATACATTGACTGGAAGGAAACCGAAGACGAAGACGACAAGTTGTCGTTCAAGCGCTCCAAGGACACGGCTGTTGCAGCGCCGCCCATGAAGGTCGTCTCTCGTCTCGGCGAGAACGAAGAAATCCCGACACCGCCGGCTCCCAAGGAAGAGAGCGGTCCGCCTGCCCTGCCGCCTGCTTCTAAGGACGGTGGGTCTAAAAAAAAAGATGAAGGTGGAAGTGGAGTTTCGGGAGGGAGCGGATTAGGTAAGAGCAGTGTCAAGGCTCAGGTCGTGGTAAAGGCCGACATGTCCGGTCGTGACCCCGGCGACGAGTCCGAACACTCCGACTCCGACACCTGGGATGTTGACCTTCACGGGCCACGTCCAAGCAAAGAGAAAATCCTAACCGCAGACGACATTCTGCATAACGCACAACCCGTTGATACGGAGGAAATCGACATGGACATGTTCAACCAACTGGTTGAGGCCATCGAAAAAGACCTCAACAAACTCAAGACCGAAGTTCACAACAAGGCGGTGGAGCGATCCATCAGCAACCGTGACTTCAGCCAGGTGATCGACTACTTGCAAACGATTCGCAACGAAGTGTCGGAAGCCTGCAACCACATCGCCTGAAGGTGAGGGGCGGGGCAATCTCGGCCCCGCCCCTCGTAGCCCTGTTCAGAAACCCGAAGAACTGAGAAATGGATTTAAAAATCATCCCTATTCTGGATCACCCTTTGCTTGCCGAAGTCAAGACCACCCTGCTACGAAAGTATCCGGGGTGGTCTTTTGACCTTTTGACACCCGGCCTAGCATGGCATTACACCTTCCTCGCAACCAAAGACAAGGAAAAGAAGATCGTATGCGTGTGCGAAAATACCCTCGCCGTGACAGAAAGAAGCGCTACGTTGTCGAAGTCTGCCCCAGAAACGGAACCGGCCTCGTCTTCGGGGAACACGGCTATGTGATGGATGAAGATGTTCTCCTCAAACGCCCAGAAAAGGTGGCCTTAGTCGTCTTCACTGGAGGTGAGGACATTTGCCCTGAATTCTACGGCGAAAACACAGGTTTTCAAACTTATTACAACATTGATCGGGACATACACGAAAGTAGGATGTTTGATATCGCACAGGAGTATGAAATCCCCTGCGTCGGCATCTGTCGTGGTGCCCAACTGCTCTGTGTCAAAGCAGGCGGCTCACTTGTCCAAGACATAACCGGCCACTACGGCGGTATGCACACCATTTCTACAATTGATGATCGTGTTATTGAAGTGAACAGTTCGCACCACCAGATGCAACTTCCGCCTGATGACGCAATCGTCCTGGCGGTGGCCGAACCTCAACTCTCCCTGCACTATCTGGACGGCGACAACGAGCATTTAGAAATAGAGAACGAGATTGAAGTGGTCTACTACCCTGAGATCAACTCAATAGGCATACAGTATCATCCTGAATGGTTACTGGACAGCCACGAAGCAGTAGAATACGCTCAGGAAGTGGTCCGGCGGTGCTTGTTTAGCATTTATGATTGAACCAGAACTCATCAGTTAATTCTAATAACTTATCGAAGGACACAATGCTCCAGCCTTTGTATTCCATCCTCATCCCCAGACCAAATGGGGCGATCTGACAGAAGGCTAACCACGGCTGTCTAGGCTTGCGCCAACATAAGATTGGTTGCTTGCCTAGATTGTTCGCATCTCTTTGAACCTTCTGCAACCACTCGTCAATCTTCTTGTGGCCGTCTGGGAAAAAACTACATAGGTCAATGTCTGCGTAGCCGTACTTGCACTCTACGCAAAACTTAAAATTAGAAGGACATACGATATCCCCTACGAACGCATTTTTCATTTCTTCAGATAGGGTTACTTGAAAGCCTCTGGCTCCGCTCCCCACTACTCTGAAAAATTGCTTTCCAGGGAAACGCTCACATAACACGTCGGCCAGTTCGTTCTCGCCACGGTTGCCCTTCTTCTTGGAAGTGTTCTTCTTTTTTTCTTTTTTGTTTAAGTTGTTGAGAATGTCCTCAACATTGAAGTCGTTGTCGTCGTTCATAATCTAATATAGTAAATCAGGGCTTCCAACTTTAAAATTTGATCCCGAACCTGTTTTCAACGAGAACGGTTCTTCTGTTAAGATAATCTGGAATGAGGGCAACTCTGTCTCCAACCTTGTGATTTTCAAAGTCCTTCATGAACCTACGCATATCGTAGTATGGCTTGTTACATGAGTTGTTGAATTTCTTCATAATGTCCTTTCGGATGTAGCTCATGTGGTGCATGGTGACTTCTTCAGCCTTGAATATCTTGTAGTTGTCGTGCTTCTCTAGTCGCCTTGTTATCTCTATCCTTGGAACTGGCGCTTTGCTGCTGTATTTGTTACTCACTGGATGAATGAAAGTAATGAATAAATTCTGATTTGGGACAAGATAAGTTGGATCTTTGTAATAGTTGAGATAAGGAACCATAGTGAAGTCATAATCCTCTACTTGTTCCTTCGCATACTTGATCTGATGGGCTTCGTAGAATTCATCAACATCACAAGAGATGTGATGCGAACAGCCAGCACGCTTGGACATTTCAACCCCAAGATTTCTAAGATTTAATTCGTTCTCCTTGGGGTGTAGAGACAGGTTAGGAGTAAAGTGGACTACTTCGTCAACCAGTCCATCTTGCTTCAATCTCTCCAGCAATCTTTGTATATCTGAGTCACAAGGATTGCCGAAGTATGACGTTGTTTGGTATGTCACGGAGATGTGGTCAACTTGACTGCGTGCGGCAGCGGCAGCGAATTCTAATAGTTCTTCGCCGTCAAAGACCATATAGCATAGACCTAATTTCATGCCAATACTGCGGTTGTTTTCAAGCCAGCATTGACGACAAGGTATTGAACTAATCCACCAGACTCTACGACAATGCCGAAGCTCCAGAAGTTGCCGTCAACGTTTTCGTTCTTTCCACTACAGTAGGTGTTTCCAGTGTTGATTCCTGTCAAAATAACAAGATAATCGTCCGGGCTACCCGGCAATGGATATGGCAACGTGACCAAGTTATTGTATCCAGGCGGTGACGAAGTAGGGCCGTCGTCAGCGTCTACGACACCTGCGAAGATGATTGTTGGTCCGTTGAAAAAGTTAGTCAATTGATGAGCGGACAAGTCTCTTACGCCGCCAGGTCCGACTCCAGTTACAGATGATGCTCCCATAATTTTCCTCCTGAATATTTATCCACTTACCACTACTTTAACGAGCTATGTTTAATTACAAGAATCCTACAGCGCAGTTGTTAGGTCGTTACCAGCCCTTCCATGACGGGCATTTCAACCTCGCTAAAAATGCAATCGAAACTGTCGGCCAAGTCGCAATCATGGTGCGTGACACTCAAGGCACCGACGAGAAAAACCCATTTGACTTTGAAGCAGTCAAATCAAGGATTGAAGAAAGAATGAACAAGGAAGGCTACGAAGGGAAATACGTTGTTTTATTAGTTCCGAACATAACCAACATTCACTACGGGCGTGACGTTGGCTACAAGATTGAGAAGATTGAACTCAGTCCTGAACTACAAGCTATTAGTGCAACCAAATTGAGAAAGGAATTGGGAGTATGAGTAAAGGGTTTATTTTATGGACCACCGGCTTCTCTGGAAGTGGCAAGACTACTTTGACTGAGAGACTTGCGGAAGTTCTAAAAGACGAAGGCCATAAAGTTGAACTGCTGGATGGAGACGTTCTCCGTGCTATGTTCAAGAACAATGGCTTCTCTAAAGAAGAACGTGATGAACACATCAGGCGTGTTGGCTTCCTGGCTCACATCTTAGCACGCAACGACGTGATCGTGCTTACAGCAACTATCTCGCCTTATAGAAGCATAAGAGATGAACTGAAAGACAAGTATTCGAACTTCTTTGAAGTTTTTGTTGATGCTCCGCTTGAAGAGTGTATCCGTAGAGATGTGAAAGGTTTGTATAAGAAAGCCTTGGCTGGTGAGATCAAACAGTTTACCGGAATCAGTGATCCTTATGAAGCACCACTTGATCCTGACTTAGCAGTTCATACTGATAAGGAAACGCTAGAGGAAAGCGTTGAGAACGTGCTTGCATTCTTGAAGAATAAGGGATTGCTGTCTAAATAAGACATGGAATTCAAAGAGTGGTTGAGACAAAACGAGCTACAAGAGTTAAATTTTAAAGACGGGGGAGACACTAAGCACTCCCTCGCCGCAATCGCAGCAGCTATGGCCGGAGGCTTAGGTGGCGCAGCATTAGGTGGGCCGTTAGGAGGCGTTGCCGGCTTCTTAGGCGGCAAGCAGTTGATGACCCATCTTTACCCTGCTGATGGTACTAACATGAAAAAGGGTATGAAAAAAGGAATGAAGAAGTGATATATTGAGTATGACAAATATTCCATTCAACGCAACTCCCATCTATGACGACGAAGACAACCTCTTAGATGATTCTGGTAAGCGAGTTATTGTCAACTCAATAGGCGGCAAGTCCTGGCCCGATGATGTGTGGAAGAGGGCATTAGAGAATGTCGGTGGCGTTATCCTATACGGACCCCACAGATATTGGTATATGGCACAAAGCCCCAACAAGAACGGTAAGTTAGTCCCAACCAAATTTGAAACCCAGCCATCATGGTGTGTATTACTTGATGGTTATGATTTAGAAATTACATTTATAGCTCAAGAATTAAAAATTGTGAAGAATGCTTAAATGAAAAAGCCTGACCTTTCGGTCAGGCTTTTTTTATTCAAATTTGACTTCCATGCAATTAGATGTGATTGAATCAAAGATCCATTTATCCTTCTTCTTTTCATAACGAATAGTGGCAACTCCACTAAGGACTCTGTTGGGTCAGCACGCATCCGCTTCCATCTTCACGGCGAACCACTTCGTATTGCCATCTTTGCTGGTCTTTTCGTATACGACTGTGAATTCGCATTTGTGTCCCTTCTGGAAAGGGAATGGTAAGCGATTGTCTTCTAAGATCACCTTCTTGCCAACCAGATCCTCTTTGATCTGCGTTACAGAAGGTTGTTTCACATCACATTTGTGTGCTGGCTTTTCATTCGCCGCCAACAAACACAAACACAAGAATAATCCAAAAAATAGTCTCATGTTATCTCTTAAAAAATCTGTAACTGTTGTTTCGGACTGACTTCAGTATTGCCAGCATAGCTCAAGGTGAACCATACGTTGTAGATCCCGCAGTCCCATTCGGTTGTGTCGATCTTGTAGTAGGCGAACACTTTGTCTCGCTCAGTCACAAGTTCGTCTTCTACAATCAGCCGCAGGTCTGCTTCTTGTGGAATGCATGGCCCGCAGTTCTGTTCAATACTAATTTTTAATTCTGCCGAGATGGCGAGGTTGTGATAGTATCGTTCAAGGTCTGTCTGGCGTGGAACATTCGGAACAATCTGAATGATGAGCCACTTGATTGAGCCTTGCCTGATACGATTAGGATTGAACCTAAAATCAAAACTATAAACCACTGGCGTTGGCGACGTGATCCACAGATCAGGATAGATTTCAAAATCCTGTTCTATCACTGCCAATTCGTCACCTTCACGAAATTGAACATGCCATACATCGTGATACCTTCCGATTGTATACGTTGGCGGTGGTGTTGCTAGATCAATATGATACTGTCCAAGACAGTCACGCACAACACTGCTACTGGCAATGGTTTCAACTAATAGATTCCCTTCCGGGTTATCACAAGTTTTCTCGTCACAATGTTCCTTGACGATGTCGATGTGGTCAATTGCGAATACGTCTGCAAAGTTATTGGAGTTTTGCGTATAGAGCTTGAGCGTAATCGTGTCGCCAACGACAGGGTTTTGATTTCGGGTTTTAGCCATATCGTATTTAGTTTAGTTTCTCTTCGATTTCTGCATTGCACGATTCTGAGCATCAACCTCTTTGTTCTTCTGCTCAACGAACCGTTCGATAAACCATTTGCGATCAAAGATTTGTAATTGTTTTGTCTCCCAAGGGGGAGTGCCAAAGTTATACCAGATAAAGAATTCCTCTTCCAAGAGTTGTTTCTTTAGCTGAAGAGACGGGTGCGGTTTACCTTCTTTGGCTGCGGGAAGAAAAAATTTGCTTCAATTGGCAATTCAATCTCAAAGTCCCTGCTGCAATTCGGGCACCACTGGCCGATCTTCGTATCTACACCGAATGGAATGTCGCCCAATACATGACGTAGATGTGCCACGTCAGCAATCGGCAAATTCTCAATCAATGTCATCAAAGGCCCATGCTCATTCAAACCTTCAATCTCTTCCAATAGCAACGCCGTTCGCCATGTGAATGTATCGTCAACTTCATTCTCATTGGCCGACAGATCCTTCTGGCGACGATCACGGTAATTGTTGATCATGTTCTCGTCCGACACAGTAGGTAAGTGCCAGGAGAATTTAAATTTGGATACTGGCAACTCGCCCTTCAAGTTCTCTAGGCCGAATTCCTTCGGGCAGAAGTTGACGAAGAGAGCGTCCAAGTCAATGTTCGCTTCAAAGCGGTTACGACACTCTGGGCAAAGGATTTCAACATCATACAGCGGACCGTAAGAGATACCACGCAAGTAGATCAACAGGTGTGTGCGATCAATCGTCAGCCACTTCTCAGGTTCAATCCTCTCCTTGATACAGTTCTTGAAGATCATGTTGATGGCTTGACCCTTCTTCAAGAAACGTGGTGTTCCAAGGATTTCTTCCTCTTGTCCTGTCATCGGACGAACATGAAGAATGCCGCCTTCTGGTGCTTCTTCGTTCTTGTAGAACTTGGAAAGCGAGGGCAGTCTGATTTCTTCAAACTGAGCGATAGTAGGCTTCAACTCCTTGAGAAGATCGTTTAGTTTTGGATTGTTGGTGTAGGCCAGACGAGGCTTCGTATCAGCCTGCGATTGCTGCTGGGCTTGTTGTGTTGCTTTTTGGGCTTGCGCACGACTGTCTTTCTTGAACAAAGACGCAAACTCAGGCGGCACATTGCCTTCGATCTTGAATGGAGCATCTTCATCCTGCTCAGTCATTTTCTGAGTCATGGGATCGACGCCAGGAATATTCTTCTCTAACTCATTTATCTTATCCATGATGGCCTTTGGGTCATCCATAGGATTTATGCCCAGAGGATTGATAGGCTTGCGGGATTGCTTAAACTTTTCTTCGCTCATTATTTAACTCCAATATAACTTTATTACAGTAATGGCACTAACAATTACTTTTCAAAATGTCGAGAAACTTGTTTTCCAAGACAGTGTGTTGAAACAGAAACTATCTGACTACAACACCTTATTTCAGACGTATGCACTGGCTAGTCAATCCTCTGATTTGAGGCCGGTGAAACAGAAGACGCTGATAGATTTCGTCAATAACTTTAAAGACGATCACCTAAAGATCCTCACGGATCACTTTAATCAAGAAGTATCAGTACAGAAGATTGATATAAACGTAGCGCATCATTACGATTTTCATGTAGATGAGATTGAAAGTAAATTGAATGAGATGCGTATACTGAAAGAATTCTACTTCGCCTACAGAGAAGGCGATCAAGTGTATCTATCAACTTGGAGATAAAAAATGGACGTATTTTTGGATTTTGTTTTGTTCTTGATGGCGGCTGTCGGATTGAGCCATCTCCTTGCGGATGGCAGCATCTTTGCACCGTTTAAATTTTGGTTGAATGGCAAGGGCTGGTTTGGGGCGAAAATAGTAGAGATGATGAACTGCTATCAGTGTAACGGCTTTTGGTCTGGCTTAGTCTTGGCCTTACTTGCCTGGGCGTTTGGTTATACGATTCTGTGGTATGTTGTATTGTGGCCCCTGGCAATCAGTATCATCTCACCCATTGTGGGCTATGTTAAACTTTATGCAATGTTAGTAACATCGGAAGATTATGAAGAAGAACCAGATGAAGGGGATGACGAACATGAATAAGCTCAATCTGATGGATGTCAAACAAGCCATCTGGGATAAGCGATTTCAGGAATTGTTCCCCGAACACAAAGACGAGTTTGAAGCATTTTTGAAAGACCCTGGATGTGCTTGCAATATTAAGTTTTTAAGAACCTTGATGCGATACAAGGAGCGGATGAAGAAGTATTTCCCAACCAAGGAAATCATTACTCCAGAAGAAGAAGACGCCATCCTCAGCAAGAACGATTACGTTGTAATCAACTGTCCGATAGACCAGTTAGAGATGAAGATGAAGGGCTATCCACGCAGCAAACGTATGGTGGCCGCTGCTCGGTGGAAAGATCGTGTCACTGTAATCCTAAACGACATCAATGCTATTCTGCATGTCCCTAGTAGTAAGAGTGTTGACGAGCATCTAAAGGAATCCAAGGAAGCGGAGATGAACTGGAAGGTCATCAACACCACTAAAGAAAATCTCATTAATGAACTAAAGAAGCTGCCGGATGGCAGGAAGACGTTCGCATTGACAAGATGGGCAGATAATGTTACATTAATTGTTAACGATCTCACTTCGCTCTTCTAAGGAGAGAACCGTGGACGAAGACGCAGACCTACGCATTTCTTACGACGACAACCAACTGGACATCATCGACAACGTCAACGCCGCTCTCAAGAAAATCGGTTATAAGTTTGAAGATAATGGAAAAGAGGGCGACGGCTGGATTGACTACAATCTCGTCAAGATTGAGGAGAAGAAGGATGAAGGTTGAGGGCTGGTTCTCAAAGAAGTTCTGGGTTGCTCAGACGTATAAGGAAGGCTTGGAGTATGCCTTCCTGTCCTCTGACAACAAGCAATGCGGCCCATTCGTTTTCTGCAAAGAGTTCCTGATCGACAGCGTGTGGGCGCAACTGCATCAAGTTCCCATCAATCTTTACAACTTTCTCTACGATCCTCGGCCAGAATCGCCCGACTGCGATCCCGCCGTCGATCTGCACAAGTGCCGGGTTCTCCTTCGGCACCGCACCGATCCGTCGCTCAAGGATCGTGTCGGCAGCATGTTAAACTTCATGAACGGGATGGAAGACCTGTTCGGCTTCAAGCGGTCTACGCTGGCGCAGGTGGAGAACCCGCCGCCTCGCAAAGACCCGGAGAACGAACCCTTCCCGACCTACTGCCTCTCCAGCCCGAAGCGATGGATGCACGCTCCTCCGCTTCTGTCCTTCTACGCTCTGCTGGTGCGTGTGGGCATGGGGTTCAAGGGCAACCCGCCAGAGGCGATGGACTACATCGTCGCTCTGACGCAAGGCAAGGAACGACCCTACAGCGACCGGGATCACTGGTACCTGTACAAAGCACTGAACACGATCAAAGACCTGATCGAGACGAAGTGCAAGCGGTTCCACCACATCCGCATCAAGAACTGGCCTCGCAGCGTCCGGCAACTGGATCTGCACGAAGACTCAGGCATCGTCTCGCTCGCCACGGGCTTCGCCAAGCGAGTCTGTCCTGACTGGTATCCCAAGCCTGCCCCGGCGGCTGAGACGGCTCAACTCGTCGCATAACTCAATCATCCGTGTAGGGTACTCGTCATACTTGGCGTGTTCAATCGGGTAGGGATCGTCGGTCTGGCGGTCCCTACCGATTTTTTTGGAAACCTCGAAAAATTCTCTTGACTTCTCTGGCACCCCTGCCTTATAATAACAGTCAGCAAGCAAGCACCAAAACTCACTCATCAACGGCTTCTCTGCCAGACAGTAGATCACGTTCCTCACCGCTTCCTGCGAATTCTTCCTCACATACAGCCACGCCTGAGCCAAGTAGTAACGGATCATCACCGTTGACTGCGATGGCCTCCCGTCCCTGAACAGAAACAAGTCCGCAGCCTGAAAGAACTTGTCGTACTCCTTCCTCAAGAGATACTGACAGGCGAGGTAGTAGTCTATCTCTGCCGCCTGGGGACTCTTCGTTTTCCACGCCAACAACGCCTCCAAGTTGTCTTCGCCTGCGCATCCAGAGATGAATACGTTGATGGGTTCTGACTCGTCTGGGATGTATTCGTATACAGGGTTAGTGAACTTCTGTTTCTGCCAGAGACGAGTTTCCTTGACGATCATGTCTTCATGGACAACATACGTTCTTTTGGGTAGCCCGTTTAAATCGTAGAACAGATCGTGTCCTCCAGTTAGTTCCTCCCCTGGCTCTAAGAAGAACTGCCAGTCTGTCGTTGACTCCTCTGTCAACTTGTTCCGCACTTCACTCCTGTCTCCTTTAAAAGTTATAACCTTGCACCCCAACTCACGACAGATATCCAGCGTGGAGTCGGTGCTTCCCAAGTTTCCAATCAGAATTTTTCCATCTAACGGCAACAGAGACTCAAGGGTGGCCTTGATGGTGTCTTGGTGGTTCTTGCATAGGATTTGAGTGGTTATCATTTTGGAAACGTGCTGCAATTAGTTTGCCAAATGCTTCTGCTTCACGAAGCATACCTTGGCGTTCATATTGGTCTTTAAGGTCACGATAATTCTTAATTAGGAATGGATTATGCAATAAGTTGAGGTAAAGGTCGTAGATTTTGCTCATTTTATTAATTTCGATGCGCTATAGTAAAGTAGAAAGTTGCACGGATAAATACTTTATACGGTACTGTCGATTATTTTTCTTCCTTCGTGCAGATATAAGATTATGGCAATAGAATACCTAAATAACCGAACGTTTGAGGCGATTATCAATCGGTTCAAAATGGCTTCTGAAAATATGGAGGACAACCAAGTAGAATTCGATGCGGCGCAGATGGAATTAGCGGAGGCATTCTACTTACTGGCAAAAAATATTATTCGGGCATTTCGATTTCAGCTTGTGGACAAGGACGATGCTCTACAAGAGGGTGTTATGATATGCTTTGAAAAACTTCATAGATTTAATCCAGAAAAAGGTCGGGCGTTCAACTTCTGCACTACTATAATATTGAACCACTATCGTCAACTATACAGGACCGCCAAAAACTACAACGAACTGAAGCTAAGATATCATGAACATTTGTGTGACAAGGTAAACGAAGCATTTATCGCAGCATTGAAGGCCAGAAAGAAGAATGGTTACAAGAAACCTGATCTACAAGGAGACAACTAATGGCTAACATGATCGATATCCTAGAGCGTACAGAGTTGATTCAAAAACTTATCGACAACGGTTACGGTGAACTGGTTGACGTGCTTTTAGGTAACGAAGGTAAGGTTTACACGCAGAAGGGACGCTTGAACAAGAGTGGAGCTTGTCGTGTATTGGGTTGGAAAACCAAACAATTAGAAGATTCCCTAGCAGAGTGTCGTAAGATCCTCGGTGAAGAGTAAAACAACAAAGCCCGCTTTTGCGGGCTTCTTTTTTTAACTTTTAATGAAGTAGGCTCTCTGGTATCTGATTACCATATCTACTAAAACAATATCAGCGGAATCCATGTCTAGTTCTCCCCACTCAATTGACTGAGGATAGGCTTTCTCAAACTTCCATGTCTCCATCACATTGCCGCAGCCGTCATAAAGTTCAAGATCCATGTCTTTTAGAATGTCAGAGTCAATTACTCTGGCAAAAACAGGTTCTTCCTCGCCGTCATCGGAAGGATCGTAAATTTTAGCGAGCCAATCAAAGACGGGATTCTTATTGCAACGAATGTCAAACAGAGTAATATTCACAGTTTTCCAGTCAGCCTTCAGGGGGTACCAGATGGATTCTGAGAGGTGCTGAAATTCAGTCTCTTTAAGATTTATACCGGGGCGTCCGGCCTTCTTCGGTGGTAGGGCGTTGGCGGATGCGGAAACATCAAGGATACGCAGCATCCAACGGTTTTTCTTCTTTGGATTGAGTTGTGATAGTTGGAGGCCATAGGATAATCCCATGCTACCACCAGAGCAACCCGCTCCTGTATCGAGTAGTGACATATTAATATATAAGAAAGAAGGGCGTCAAAATGACGCCCTTCTTGAATTTCATTATGAAGATCAGGCAGTGCTGCAACGGGTGCAACCGCAAGTGGTTTCTGTTCCACCGCAGAAGCTCTTGTATTCGACGCTTGAATAACGAAGTGTTAGTTCGATTTCAGCCACGTCCGAGCTACTGTAGTCCAGTTCGCCAAATTTAATAGAAGTCGGCCATGCATTAGCCATCTTCCATTTCTCAATCGGATTACCGCAACCATCGAGCATTACGAGGTGGATAGTACCCGAATATTCGTCTGGCTTGGAAGACATCTTGCGGCAAGGATTACGGAAATCGTATACCGATGCCAGCCAGTTGAATAGATTAGCGTTCTGAGCGCTTGCAACGTCGTAGTAGGTAACGGTGATTGTTTCCCACTTGGCCTTGCCTGGAATCCAGGTGGTTTCGTTGAGGAAGTTCAATTCCGTATCTTCAATCGTGATATCAGGACGGCTTGCCATCTTCACGAATTCTGGGCCGACGTTGCCGACCTTCTTGCAGCATTCAATACCGAAAAGATAACGAAACTTTCTTTTCAGTTGGATATCGCCTGCACCCAGCTTTCCGATACCCATATTATTTGTAACAACATTGTCGCCGAATACTGCTGCGTTGTTGTTATTCCCTGCACATGTTGGGATAGCCATATTTCGTGTTCTCCTATTTCTTTAGAAATTAGACTCCGTAAACGACTCATTGCTAAAGATTGAGAACTGGATGAAGATGAACTCCACAGCATAAGTCGGCACCACGCCGATATTAGCTCTCAACTCGTTACGATCAATAACGTCAGGAGTGTTAGTCGTTGCATCGCAAACTACTTTGAAGTTTGTGATACCACGGCCATTTAGTACCCTTGTTAGGATCTTGGTTGCCATGTCAGTGAACCTAGACCACGTTACCGGATCATTAGGCTCAAAGATGAAGTCACGGGCACCCAATTTGATTGCCTTCTCAACGTAAAGCAACATACGACGAACGTTGACACGATCCAACGCCGATGGACGACGCTGCAATGTCTTCTGTCCGAAGATGCAGAACGATCCAAGGTCAGGGAAGCTCACAATCGGATTTACCGCATTGCGATTTCCATACATGGAGTCACGTTCTTGCAAGTTTGGTCGGCTGAACACGTCAATGACGGTGAGCAACTGACCACGGGTTGTGCCTGCTGGAGCAATCCACGGTGCAGCCAACGAGTCGGATCGGGCGATAGCGCCTAATACAACACCGGCTGGTGGCACCCATACGTTTACACGGTTGAAGGTGTCTCTAATCTTGACCCACGGCCAGTAGAGGGCACCAAAATCATTGTCAAATCTCACGTCGTTCAACGGGTGAGTACCGTTCTGCCAGTGGATAATTTCAGTAACATTTAATCCGAAAGGCGGCTCGATAATTGCAAAGCAATCCTCACGGATGCTTTGGCAGAACTGTAGCAGTCCCAAGATGTTAGTCGTGCTTGGGTGGCCTGGGATGGCGATTAGGTCAATATCAATCTGCTCTGGGTCAGACAATGCCTGTAAACCAGTCATTGCGATATCGCTACCAATCAAGAGCAAGTCTTGCTTGTCAGGATCGGATGGGATACCATCTGTTCCGCCAGATAGTGCATATGTTCCATTTGCCGGCAAGGCTCCAGTAGACGTATTGTCTTGAACACGAACGAAGTCAGACACAAGAGCCAGGAACGACTCAACGTAGTAAGAACTGGACTGATCTTTGGTTAGGTTGCCCCAAGCCTCGACCTGATTTCCGTAGCTGTATACCTGAAGGCTGAAATTGCCGTCCGATACGCTGTTCAGAATTACGATCTGTGTGTTGTTTCCGTCAATACCTGCGCTGTCGGCTGTAACCGTGAAGCACACTGTATTTCCAGAGTTCAAACTTCCTGTCGTGATACCATTGTTGTAGGTCGTGCCGCTTCCTGCCGGACCACTTGGGCTTACGCCTGCGTGCGTCAGGTTGTCAAGACCGAACAACTGATCTGCCGTGCTGCTAGATTTGACTAGCAATCTTGCATCAACACCTGTATGCAACGTTTGGAGAGTCAGGTTGTCTCCTGTAGCTACTGCTACGAAACCACCTGGGACATCCCCGTCGTCAATTTGCTGATTGATCGCATCAACGATCTCGTCAATGGTCTGCGAATCTGCATCAATCAACACAGTCTGAACGATGTTGTCGATCAGGATGTTGTCAGTGCCGTCAATGACGACTTGCAAATTTAAACCCGTCAGGCCGGTGAAGTCATAGACGCCTGCCGTCTGAGACGAGTTGTCAGGATAACGGTCGTTCTCGCCAGTGTTCTCAGCCTGTTCCATGCCCTGACCCAAACCGCTCACAGGAATGTCAAAGACTTCCGTGCTGGTGTTGAATCGTGGGCCGTAAAGAGCGTCCTGAACAGAAACAAACTCGATAGAAGAAGAAGCGCCGTAACTGAATACGGACTCAACTGCGATTTTGCTGATGCTCTGGGCTGCACCTGTTACTGGGGCCGGATCAGTCCAGAAGAACTGAATGCCGTCAATGTCTGGGTCTAACTGAAGGTTAAGCGTATTGACCAAATCCGTGACTGTGTAGGGATCTCCAGTGTCGGGAGATGGGCGGTTGTCGTCTGCCAAAACTACAAGTGTCTTGGAAGCCAACACACCATTCAAACGCCACCTAAAGAAACGGTCTTCTGCAAAGCTGTAAGTGCCAGCAACGTTAGACAAGACTTGAACTTGTCCGCCTGCCGCTAATACATCTACAGATGCAGTGATCGCCGCTTCGTTGTCTACAGGATCGGCTTCTGCTACACGAACGATGAATAGTTCTTGTCCGAACTGAAGGTATTGTTCCGCCGCATAAATCAGGTAAGGATCACCAGTGTCGGGATGTGGATATCCGAAGATGGTATGAAGCTCAACCACCGACTGAACAAGTGTCGGAATGTTGATCGGACCCTTGCTTGCGAATCCGACTAATCCCGCTCTGTGTCCAGTCTGAACAGTGGTCAAGAAGCTCAAATCAACTTCTGAGATCCGCACGCTCGGACTGATTAGGTTAGAAGGCGGAAAACCTTTTAATAGTGCCATAGTATAGTTCTCCCTACTTATTATTTCTTTAGTACTCTTGTGGATATCAAGCCATAGCTTTCCACCAACTGTATATAATCAGTTGCAGCTTCGTCTTCAATGACGACTTTATTTTTTCCCGAACCTCGGCCCG
>JACCDR011041935.1_pt1 | contig 67855 bp, 56 predicted proteins | sample 7446431 | NCBI WGS metagenome assembly JACCDR01 (sample SAMN15323443, study PRJNA562643) | freshwater metagenome | isolation source: river surface water | place: USA:Blue River Watershed | collected 2017-08-17 | reverse complement strand
TCGACTCGGGCGATACGCCCACCGCGGCGCTTCACGACAGTGCTGTGATGGCCAGCGGCATCACGCTGAGCACCGAGCAGGTCAATGCCATCAAGGCGGGCTTTGTGATCAGCAACCCGGCCACCGGTGCGTGGAGCTACAACCTGGCGTCGCCGGACTACTTGGCGGCTGGTGACAGCGTCACGGCCACCTTCACCGTGCGGGTGACGGATGGCTCGAGTGCATTCGTCGACCAGAACGTGGTGCTCACCATCAACGGCACCAATGATGCGCCTGTGGCCAGAGGCGAAACCATCATTGTTTCCAATGGGACCGTTCAGATCGACAAGGCGTGGTTGTTGGGTAATGACTCGGACGCGGAAGGAGCCGTGACGCTCAGTGTCCTGCCCCCCGGCTTCTCGTTCGTCGGTGGAAAAATTCAGATCGATACGGCAGCATTGGGGGCCGGCACATCGGCCACGATCGGAGGCCAGCAGTACACCTTGTACGACTCCCTCGCCTATGAGATCCAGGATGCTGACGGCGCCACTTCAAGCGCTACGTTGAAGCTCGCAGTGGTGACCACTGAGAATTCGAGTTCGGGCGGTAGCGGAGACACCATCACGTTCAGCAGCAGTACCCTGGCCAGCACCTTTTTTGGTGCGTCCGGAGCCATTCCTGGTAGCTATGACTACGCCTACGTCGATGGCAAGAACGGGGTCGACACTATTCAGGTTGTGAGCCTTTCCGGTGGCGGAGATTATTTCATCGGTGGTAACGGAACGGATGCCCTGAGTGGGGGGGGCGGCAATGACATCCTACAGGGGGGTAACGGTGGTGACACCCTTTCAGGGGGGGGCGGTACCGACGGTCTGACGGGTGGTGATGGTGCGGACACCTTCGTGTTCAACACGGCGTTGGGCTCGTCTAACGTCGACACCATTACCGACTTTTCGCGCGCTGCTGGTGACAAGCTGAAACTCAGCACCGCTGCCGACTCACCGTTCCTCGGGCTATCCGCTGGGACTCTCGCTGACCATGTCACCTGGACGCTGGTGGGTACTGACATGGCCGTGTTTTTCGACAGCGACGGTGTGGGAATCGGTGATGCGGGAGTCCAGTTCGCCATCTTGACGGGTATTTCAACCCTCCAGGCCAGCGACTTCGTCCTCGCCATCTGAACGGCGCAAGGAGGGGCCTGACGTGCAGCAACTGACCAACCTTCTCAAGCGCCCGCTCCTCCACGTCGCGGCCTTCTCTTTCTTCATCAACCTGCTGCTGCTAATCCCGTCGATCTTCATGCTGCAGGTGTTCGACCGCGTGATGGTGAGCCGTAGCACCGACACGCTGCTGGTGTTGATGCTCGGCGCTGCCATCGGGCTGGGACTCCTGTTCGCGCTCGATCAGGTGCGTGCCCGCCTGCAAGGTGTGGCGGGTAACCTCGTCGCGGATGGGCTTTCACCCGTCGTCACCCGCCTGGCCGTGGCCCAGGGGGCCCGGCGCACAGGCCGTGCCAGCGCCGAGAGCCTGCGTGACATCGCCACCCTGCGCGCCCTCTTCTCCGCCCAGGGCCTGCTGGCCCTGTTCGATGCGCCCTGGATGATCTTCTACGTGGCCCTCATCTGGTTCGCCCACCACTGGCTGGGCGCCACCGCCCTGGCCGCCGCCGTGCTGATGCTGGTACTGGCCGTGGTGAACGACCGCCTCACCCGCCGCGAGATCGAGGCCCTGCAAAAGGCCGCCTCGGGGGCTACCCGCTACCTCGAGGCTTCCCTGGCCAACGCCGAAGTGGCCCAGACCCTGGGCATGACAGACGCCCTCATCGCCCGCTGGCGCGCCCGCAACGCCGACGTGGCGGCCCTGCAAGGCCCCACCGCCCGCAAGACCGTGGCCATGGCCGCCCTCACGCGGACCGTGCGCCAGGCCGTGCAGATCATCATGCTCGCCGTGGGCGCCTGGTTGGTGATCTCCAGCCAGGCCTCGCCGGGTGTGACCATCGCCTGCACCATCCTCCTGGGCCGCGCCCTGGCACCGGTGGAACAGGTGGTGGGCAGCTGGAAGGTACTGGCCGAAGGCCGCGCCGCCTTCGCGCGCCTGTCCGAACTGCTGGACGCCGCCGCCGCCGAGCCGCAGCGCATGGAGCTGCCACCGCCCAAGGGCCAGCTCGTGGCCAACCAGCTGGTGTTCCGCGCCCCCGGCAGCGAGCGCCTGCTGCTGGCCAGCGTGTCCCTGCAACTGGAGCCGGGCGAGTCCCTGGCCATCATCGGGCCCAGCGGCGCGGGCAAGTCCACGCTGCTGCGCCTGCTCACCGGCGTGTGGGCGCCCACCGCCGGCACCGTGCGCCTGGACGGCTGCGACCTGGCCCAGTGGCCGCGCGAGCAGATCGGCCCCTGGCTCGGCTATGTGCCGCAGGACGTGGAGCTGTTCGCCGGCACGGTGGCCGAGAACATCGCCCGGCTGGGGGAGGTCGACCCCGCGCAGGTGGTGCAGGCCGCGCAGCGCGCCCAGGTGCACGAGATGATCCTGGGCCTGCCCCAGGGGTATGACACGGTAGTGGACCCGGCCTCCGCGCTGCTCTCGCCCGGCCAGCGCCAGCGCATCGCCCTGGCCCGCGCCCTGTACGGCCAGCCCCGCCTGCTGGTGCTCGACGAGCCCAACTCCAACCTCGACGGCGCCGGCGAGCTGGCCTTGGCCGAGGCGCTCAAGGCCCTGCGCGGGCAGGTGACGGTGCTGGTGGTGACCCACCGCACGACCCTCGTGCAGCACGTGGACAAGATGCTGGTGCTCGAAGCCGGCAAGCCGCAGCACTACGGACCCGTGGCCGAGGTGATGAAGGCCATGCAGGCCAAGGGCCCGCAACCCGCCCCCCATGCCAACGTGGTGGCCATGCCCCGCGCTGCCACCTGACGCAGAAGGCCTCGTGAATGCCATGACGAACGCCGTGATGTTCTCCCCCGACACCAACCCCGGCCTGGGTGCCCAGCTGAATGACGCCCATCGCCTCGCCCGCCGTGGCGCCCTGGTGCTTGCACTGGGCCTGCTGCCCGTCCTGGGCTGGCTCGCGTTCGCCCCGCTGTCCTCCGCCGTGGTGGCGCAGGCCCATGTGAAAGTGGACCTGGACCGCCGCCCCGTGCAGCACGCAGAGGGCGGCATCGTGCGCGAGGTGAAGGTGCGCGACGGCCAGCAGGTGAAGCAGGGCGAGCCCCTGCTGGTGCTGGGCGACGTGGGCGTGGATGCCGACGTGAACCGCCTGACCTACCGCGTGCAGGCCGAGCGCGCCGGCGTGATCCGACTGGAGGCCGAGCAGGCCGGCGCCGCGGCCCTGGTGTTCCCCGCCGACCTGGTGGAGGCGGCCGCCAAGGACCCCCGCCTGGCCGAGCAACTGGCCAAGGAGCGGGCGCTGTTCGCCACCCGCCGTGAAAGCCTGCATGGGCAGTCCGCCCTGCTGCGCGCCCAGCGCGAGAAGATCGGACAGGAACTGGTGGCCCTGCGCGCCCAGATCGAGCAGGCGACCCAGTCCGAGAAGCACCAGGCCAGCGAACTGGAGCGCAATCGCCGCCTGGTGAAGGAGGGCTTCATCTCGGACACGCGCATCATGCAGCTGGAGGCCGGTGTGGCCGACTACCGCGTCAAGCTGGAGGAGCGCCGCTCCGAGCTGGCGCGCGCCGAGCAGCGCCTGGTGGACACCGACCTGCGCATCAAGGGACTGGAAAGCGAGTACCGCCAGCAGGCCAGCGACCAGCTCAAGGTGGCCAACGTGCGGCTGTCGGAGATCCAGCAGGAGTGGCGCAAGTCCACCGACGCCTCGCAGCGGCAGGTGGTGGTGGCGCCGGTGGACGGCGAGGTGATGAACCTGCGCTATGCCTCCCCGGGCACGGTGGTGACGCCGCGCGAGCCCATTGCCGACATCGTGCCGTCCAACCCGCGCCTGGTGGTGGAGGCGCAGATCCGCCCCGAGGACATCAGCCGCGTGCGGCAGGGCCAGTTGGCGCACATCAAGTTCACCGCCTTCAACCCGCTGACCACCCCGATGGTGGACGGCAAGGTGTTCTACGTGTCCGCCGACCGGATGGTGGACCGCAACACCAACCAGGCCTGGTACACCGTGCTGGTCGAGGCCGAGGCGGCCTCGCTGCAGCAGGCCGGCAAGCTGGCGTTGCAGGCGGGGATGCCCGCCGAGGTGTTCGTGCAGGGTGAGCAGCGTACGCCACTGCAGTACCTGGCCGAGCCGGTGACGCAGGTGCTGCAGCGCGCCGGGCGCGAGCGCTGAGCGCTGCCCGGGCTAGCGGGACCAGCCGGCCTGCAGCCAGTGCCAGTAGCCGGGGGTGAGCTGCCACGGCAGCATCACCGAGGGCGAGGCCCGGGGCAGGACGCCCCGCGTGAGGTGGTCGCGCCAATTTCCCCGCGCGCCGATGGGCGCCAGCATCGAGGCCTGCGGCCAGGCCGCGCCAGCGGCCAGCGCGATCGGGGCCGGCTCACGGTCCACGGGCAGGTGGTCCCCCGGTCCGGACAGCGCGTCGTGCAGCGTGCCCCAGGCACGGCCTGCCAGCCGACGCTGCAGGCCCGACAGCCGACGCTCGGCGAGGGCCACGTCGCGGCAGGTGAGGGTGTACTGCCCCAGCACGTTGTCGAACAGCACCAGCGCGCGCGGGCGGACTGCCAGCAGCTCCTCCAGGTTGGCCAGGGCTTCGGTGCGGTGAAAGCGCACCTCGATGCCCTGGCGGCGGATGACGCCCGCATGCCGCAGGCGGAACAGGGGCGAGGCTGCCCACTCGAAATCCACCGCGTCGATACGGCGGAAGCGGGCCAGGAAGTCGTCCGGCATCATCCAGCCGGCGCTGGCGCCGAACAGCAGCAACTCGTCGAAACCCTCGGGAGCCGTCAGCAACCAGTGGCGGATCGCCTCGCGCGTGCGCGCCCAGCGCCCCTGCGAGCGCCAGGCCCGCAGGTGCCAGCGCAGGTCCAGCACCGCCACGTCAGAACGGCGGCTTGATGACCTTGGCGCAGGTGCCCTTGATCAGCTTGACGACCTTGCCGTCCTGCACGGTCAGCGACTGCACGAACTCGCCAGTGGTGCGGTCCACGGTGAACTGCTCCTGGCTGATGGTGGTGCCGAAGCGCTGGAACATGGCGGGGCGGGTGACGACGAACTTGTTGCCCTGCACGGAGAGGTTGCCCGCGCGGCTCTCGGAGATGGAAATGCGGCCCTGGTACCAGCCGGAGCCCTTGGTCATGTCGATCTGGGCCATGGTGATGCGCGAGGGCTCGTTGCCCTGGATGCCCAGGGCGATCTGGCCGTCCATGTCCAGGTGCAGCTCGCAGATCAGGTCCACCACCTTGTCGTTGGAGGCGGCGCGGCCCGGGACGGCCAGTGCGGCCTCGGGATCGGCCGGCGCCTTGGCGTCCTTCGAGAACAGGAGGCTCACCCCCCACGCCCCGGCTGCGGCCAGGATGCCGATCACGACGCCGATGATCAAATTCTTCATGCTGCCCTCAAGCCTGTTGCCCTGGATCCGATCATATCGGTAGCTTTTGCAAAATAACTGCCGCTTAATCGGGGTTTTCCGATGTCCGGATGCACCGGATCCCACAGATTGACTCGGCACTAAACCAAATTTCTTGAGGTGGCCATGTTCCTGAGAATGATCGTCACAGGCATCGTCGTGATCCTGTTCGGGGTGCTGGGCACCCTGGGCTTCGTGTCCGTGAAGAAGACGTCCGACCTGGGCAAGGAGCTGTCCAAGGTGTCCGTGGAGGTCAAGGCCCAGGGCAAGGAGATCGCGCACCTGAAGGAGGAGCTCGAGGCTCTGGAGAAGAAGGCCCACGGCGGCAAGGACAGCCACGGCGGCGCGCCCCACTGGGCCTACGAGGGCGAGTTCGGCCCCGAGAACTGGGGCAAGCAGTTCGCCACCTGCGGCAGCGGCAAGTCGCAGTCGCCCGTGAACATCACGGCCCCCTACGAGAAGGCCACCGTCGCCATCAAGCCGGACTACAAGCCTGGCATGCTCAAGCTGGTGAACAACGGCCACACCGTGCAGGTGGTCGTGCCCCCGGGCAGCAAGCTCAAGGTGGGCGAGGAGAGCTACGAGCTGGTGCAGTACCACTTCCACCGCCCCAGCGAGGAGCAGATCGACGGCAAGCCCATGGCCATGGTGATGCACATGGTGCACAAGAGCGCCGACGGCAAGCTGGCGGTGATCGGCGTGCTGATGCGGGAATCCGCCGTGCAGAACCGGGCGCTGTGGGCGATCTGGAAGCACATGCCCAAGGCCCAGGGGCCCGAGGTGGAGGTGCCCAGCGTGTCGATCAACCCGGCGCAGCTGCTGCCCGAGTCGCTGGCGCACTATGCCTACGAGGGCTCGCTGACCACCCCGCCCTGCACCGAAGGCGTGAAGTTCTTCATCATGAAGAACCCCATCGGCATCCAGAAGGAGATGATCGACAACTTCCCCTTCAAGATGAACGCCCGGCCGGTGCAGCCGCTCAACGGCCGCAAGATTTCGGCGTCCTGACCGGCCCGGGGGCCGCCAGCGCCCGGCCCCTCGCCCATTGCTTCGCCCTGTCCCGCGCGGGAGAGGGCGTTGTCCTTTCTACCGGGCGCAGTGCACCACGTACCCCAGCGCGAACAGGGTGTTGCCGGCCACCTTGCGCCAGTAGCCGAAGTCATCGACATCGAACAGCTTCTGGCCGGTGAGCCGGGGGCCGGCATGGCTGGCGACCTTGCCGATGCGGTACATCTGGTACTTGCAGTTGTATTCGGCCACGTAGCGGCGCGAGAGCACGCCGTCCGGGTCCGGCTTCTTCAGGTCCTGCATCTCCACCGCCTGCCAGGTGTCCTCGTCCAGTTGGCGGGCGCTGGCGCGGTCCAGGTAGAGGACGGCACCGCTGGTTTCGCCCAGCTTGACCCAGGCCGGCGCGGGGGCCTGCGCCGCAGCGGGGCTGGCCGTGGCAACCAGGGCGGCCAGGAGGCAGAGGGTCGCCAGGGCGGGAAGACGTCGGTTCATGGCAGGTCCAGGGCAGGGGGGGGCGCAGGGTTTCAGAAGTAGGTGCCGGCCAGGGTGGTGACCTGCCCGCCCGTGCCCAGCTTGAAGCGGGTGATGCCGGGCAGGTCGCGGGAGTTGACCCCGCCCAGGTCCAGCGTCTGCACGCCGATCCTGCGCAGGTACTCGATGCCCCGCCACAGCAGCACATTGTGCGCGTTGGCCTTGCGGCCCGCCTCACTGGCCCAGCCCATATGGTACGTGGCGCCGCTGCCGTGGACCAGGAACAGCATGGCTGCCACGGTGTCCTTGCGGTCCTGGGCGTAGCTCACGGCAAAGCCTGCCTCGCGCGAGGGCGCGGCCTCGATGTAGCGGGTGACGAAGTCGGTGGGCAGGCCCAGGAACTTCTTTTGTGCGCGCTGCTGCGACTCGCGATCGAGCAGGCGCTGGCACTCGGGCAGGCTCGGCTCGACGCGCACCTGAAAGGCCGCATCAGTCTCGGCCTTGGCCAGGCGGTTGCGCCACTTGCCGTCCAGGTCGGCGCGCAGGTCCGGCAGCGGGCGGCCCAGGTCCAGCAGCACGGTGGAATAGCCCGTCATCACGCGCCACAGGCCGGCCGTTTCCAGCGCCATCGCGTCATCCATCGGGCGGTCGGGCGACAGCACGGTCACGCGAAGGGGGCGCGTGGGGATGCTTTTCTTCAGCGCCTTGTAGGCCGCGGCGCGTTCGCCAGGCGTCAGTCCCTCGCGCCAGACCGGCCCGCGCGTGCAGGAGGCCAGCGACAGGTAGCCCAGGAAGCGCCGCACCATGAACTGCGCCAGCCCCACCAGCTGGCCTCGCGCATCCAGCAGCGCCGCGCGGTGCACCCGTACCCCCATGGACTGCAACGCCTGGCCGTAGGCCCAGGCCTGCTGCAGTCCTCCGTTGTACTGCTTATGAAATAACTCCCACCTATTTCTGGGAAGGACATCCCACTCCACCATCATCGTTCCATAATATTCGAATAGACACGCTGGAGGGTCAAGTTATGGGCGTACGTGCCGATTCTCCTGCGGGAGACCAGAGAGTGACCGAGGGCAGGAGCAAAAAAAGCAGGAATTTGTCTCCTGATATTCCAGGCGCCCGCATCACCCTGGCGGGTGCTCTCCTGTGCGTGGTCTACCTCGGATTGCCTGTGCTGTTGGTGGGCAATCTCGTCGACCTGTTCGTCCAGCGCGTGCTGGGCTGGTGCGTCGGCCTGTGGTGCGTGTTCTAGTTCTGAAAGTCAGTCATGTTTTTCTTCATCGGCTTGGCGGTGGTGTTCGGTGCGGTGTTCGGCGGCTACATTGCCGCCGGCGGCAAGATGGCGCCCATCATCAAGGCCGCGCCTTTCGAGATCGTCATCATCCTGGGCGCCGCCATCGGCGCCTCGCTGATGGGCAATAGCTTCCCGATCTTCAAGTCCGCCATGGGCGGCATCGGCAAGTGCATCTCGGGCGCCAAGTGGAAGCAGGCCGACTACCTGGCCGTGATGGTGCTGGTGGGAAAGCTGCTGGGCGTGATGAAGAAGGAGGGCGTGGTGGCCCTGGAAGCCCACGTGGAGAACCCGGACTCCAGCCCCATCTTCGGCGAGTTTCCCAAGCTGGCGAAGGACCATTTCATCGTGCAGATGATCTGCGACCCGCTGCGCCTGGCGGTGATCTCGCAGGGCAACCTCGAGGCCGATACCGTCGAGGACATCATGAAGACGGCCATCAAGACGCACCACCACGACGCGCTCAAGGCGTCGGGCGCGCTGGCGGCGATTGCGGGCGGCTTGCCTGCGCTGGGTATCGTGGCCTGCGTGCTGGGCGTGATCAAGACCATGGGCGCCATCGACCAGCCGCCCCCCGTGCTGGGCGCGTTGATCGGCGCGGCGCTGGTGGGCACCATGCTGGGCGTGTTCATGTCCTACGGCATGTTCGACCCCTGGTCCGCGCGCCTCACGCAGATCATCGACGAGGAAGGCCAGATCTACAACGTGATCATGCAGATGATCGTGGCCAACCTGCGCGGTTTCCCGCAGCCGGTGATGATCGAGACGGCGCGTGCCTGCATCAGCCACGACAACCAGCCGAGCTTCTCCGAAGTCTTTGACGCGTTGCGAGGCACCTGATGGCCGAGGCCGCTGTCGTCGAAGAGGAAAAACCCGCCGCGGCACCCGCGGCGGCGCCCGCGCCGCAACCCCCCGCCCCCGAGGCGGCGCCGGACCCGGAGGCGCTGCGGCCGATCATCAAGAAGGTCATCCTCGAGGAAGGCCACGGCGGCGCGCACGGCGGCGCCTGGAAGATCGCGCTGGCCGACATGATGACGGCCATGATGGCCTTCTTCCTGCTGATGTGGCTGCTCGGCGCCACGCAGGAGGACCAGCGCAAGAGCGTGGCGGACTACTTCCGTCCCTCGTCCCACAGCCAGATCGCGTTTGGCGAGTTGGCCGGCTCCAACGGCCTGCTGGGTGGCAAGTCGGTGGTGGACCCGGACGGCTTTCCCTTCACGGCCAAGCAGACCGCGTTGCTCGAGCGCCTGACCCCGCAGTCCCAGGGCGGGCCCAACGAGAACGACGCCGAGGGACAGGGCGGCCAGGGTACCGGCGAGTCGGCCAAGCAGCAGGAGGACAAGGCCAACTTCGAGAAGCTGGAGAAGGACCTCAAGGACAAGCTGTCGCAGAACAAGCAACTGCAGCAGATGCAGGACCAGGTGTCCATTTCCCGCGAGGCCGACGGCCTGCGTATCGAGATCATCGACAAGGCCGATTACTCGATGTTCAAGCTGGGTACCAACCAGATCGACCCGAAGGCGGCGCAGCTACTGGGCGAGGTGGCTCGTTCGATCAAGGACATGCCGAACAAGGTGGCGATCCGCGGGCACACGGACAGCCTGGGCTTCGCGCCGGAGAGCGGCCGCAACAACTGGACGCTGTCAACGGAGCGGGCCGATGCCACGCGCCAGCTGATGCAGGGCGCGGGCCTGCCGTACAACCGGTTCCAGCGCATCGAGGGTGTGGCCGACACGGCGCCCTATGTGCCGGCCAATCCGTCAGACCCGCGCAACCGGCGCGTGAGCATCACGGTCCTGAACCAGTGAGCCGCGGCTCGCGGGGCCGGCTTGCCGGTGGCCGCGAGGCCAGGGCGGCAGGGCTCAATCGGGCTTGATGCCCGCGCGCTGGACCACCGGCTTCCAGCGCGGTATCTCGCCGGCGATCAGCTTGCCGAAGACCTCGGGCGGGTTGGGCGTAGGCACCGCGCCCTCGCTGCGCAGGCGGGCCAGGACTTCCGGTGAATTGAGCGACGCGTTGATCTGCGCGTTGAGCCTGGCGACGATGGGTGCGGGTGTGCCGGCGGGGGCCACGATGCCGTACCACTGGTCGGCCTCGAAGCCGGCGGTGCCGGGCACGCCGGACTCGGCCACCGTGGGGATGTCGTTCAGGCCGTCAATGCGCTTGGGGCTGGAGACGGCCAGGGCCTTGAGCTTGCCGGCCTTGACCATCGGCATCACGGCCGGGGCGCCGCTGAAGATCACCTGGATCTGGTTGGCCACCACGTCGGTGACCGCCGGCGCCGTGCCGCGATAGGGCACATGCACCATGAAGGACTGCGTGACCAGCTTCAGGTATTCCGTGGCGATGTGGGCCGCGCTGCCGTTGCCGCCGGATCCGTAATTGAGCTTGCCCGGGTTGGCCTTGGCGTAGGCGATGAATTCCTTGAGGTTGTTCGCGGGTACCGAGGGGTGTACGGCCAGCACGTTGGGCACGCGCGCCACCCAGGCCACAGGGGCGAAGGACTTGATCGGGTCGTAGGGCAAGTTGGGGTAGATGGATGGCGTGATCGACAGCGTGCCGATGTGCCCCATCAGCAGGGTGTAGCCGTCCGGCGCCGCCTTGGCCACGCGGTCGGCCCCAATGGAGCCGCCGGCGCCAGGTACGTTCTCGATCACGACCGACTGGCCCCAGGCCTGGGACAGCTGCTGGCCGATGGTGCGGGCCAGGATGTCGGTGCTGCCGCCGGGCGTGAAGGGCACGACCAGCTTGATGGGCTTGGTGGGGTAGGCGGGTTGCTGGGCGAGAGCCAGCGCGGGGGCCAGGCCCAGGCAGCAGGCGGCCAGGGTGCCCAGGCGGCGCAGTCGGTTCGGGGTGTGGGTCATGGCGCAGAAGTCTACTCAGCCTTGTGAAACTTCGTATCAGGAGGGACCCGCGCACGTTGCAATTTGCAGGAGATCGCTGCCCCTGAATGAGGCGTCCGTCACTAGACTCGCGGGCCGGTGATGCCCCGCCTCCCGGCTGGGCAGCGACACCCGCAAAGCCTTGGGGAGGCCCCGTGAGAACAAGCATCCAGTTCATTTCCGGCGTCGTTGCGGCGCTGGTGGCGGCAAGCGCGCTGGCCCAGAAGGCGGGCGACAACTACCTCGGCGTGGGCGTGGCGGCGATCCGGCCGGACGCTTCACTGGGGCCGCTGTCATCCAGCGGCGTGAATGCCGCGGCCTTCACGTCCGCGACGGCAGGCGCCAGCGCGGACGTGAGCAACGAGGTCACCCTGTCGCTGGGGTGGCTGCACCTGTTCACCGACCGGGTGGGCGCGGAGTTCACCATCGGCATCCCGCCCGAGCACACCATCGACCTGGCGACGCCGTCGCCGTTCGCAGGCGCGGCCAGCCACCCGGGGGCGGCCACGGTACGCACCTGGACGCCGGCGGCCGTGGCGAAGTACTTCTTCAACGCGCCGGGGGACCGGTGGCGGCCCTACCTGGGGCTGGGCGTGTCCCACGTGAGCTTCCACGACATCGAGGTGAACCGGGCCGACCCGCTGGTGGCGCAGGTTGGCGGCGGGTCCGTCAGCCTGAGTTCGCGCTGGACACCCGTGTACAACGCGGGGGTGGTTTACCAGATCGACGAGCGCTGGGTCATCAACGCGTCGGTCGCTTACCTGCCGATCAAGACGACCGCCACCCTGGTGGGTGCGGGCGGCACCGTCACCCGCGGCGACCTGAAGCTGCGGACGCTGGACTTCGTGGTGCGCGCGGGCTACCGGTTCTGACGCGCCGCCTTATTGCGGCTCGATCTTCGCGTCGCGGATCGCCTTGGCCCACTTGGCCGTCTCCAGGCGCGAACGCTCGGCCAGTTGCTGCGGCGTGCCGGGTTCCACCGCGAAGCCGATGGCGGCGAACTTGTCCTGGATGTCCTTGCTCTGGGCAGCGGCGTTCACCGCCTGGTTCAGGCGGTTGATGATCTCCGGCGGCGTGCCGGCCGGCGCGTACACCGCGAAGTAGGCGATCAGCTCGTAGTCCTTCAGGCCCAGCGCCTCGTTGACGGTGGGCAGTTCGGGCACGGCGGGCGAGCGCTTGCTGGAGGTGACCGCCAGGCCGCGCACCTTGCCGGCCTTGACCTGCGGGAGCATCACCGCGAAGTCCGCGCTGAACATCATCACCTGCCCGCCGATCAGGTCCGTCATCGCCGCCGGGCCGCTCTTGTACGGTACGTTGGTCATCTGGATGCCGGCCATGCCATTGAGCATCTCCGTGGAGACCAGCTGCGAGGTGCTGGCGCTGGCGAAGGTGACATGGCCCGGCTTGCTCTTGGCCATGGCCACCAGCTCCCGCAGGTTCTTCGCCGGCACGTCGTTGTTCACCGCCATGATCAGCGGCACCGAGCCCATGTAGGCCACCGGCGCGAACGCCGTGTCCTGGTCATAGGGCAGCTGCTTCATCAGGCTCTTGAGGGCCGCATTGGTGCTGTTGGTGCCGATCAGGATGGTGTAGCCGTCGGGCGCGGCCTTGGCCACCTCGGCGGCGCCCAGCATGCCGTTCACCCCGGGCTTGTTGTCGACGACGATGGTCTGGCCCAGCACTTCCTGCATCTTCTGCGTGAAGGCGCGGCCGATCTGGTCGGTGGCGCTGCCGGCAGCGAAGGGGACGACGGCGCGGATCGGCTTGGCGGGATAGCCCTGGGCGGCAGCGCCCGTGGCCAGGAGCGCGGCGGTCGACAGCAAGGCGAGCCGGCGGGTGATCAGGTTCATGGAATGTCTCCTGTGGTTGGTTTGGGGGATAAGCAGATCATGACAGTTCGACCGGCAGGGTCAGCAACAGGCTGGACAGGCACTTGCCGTGCGTGTCCAGGTTGAGCGCGCCGTTGACACCGCCGTCCAGCACGTCGTCGATCACGAAATTCATGGCCTGAAGCCGGGGCAGCAGGTAACGGGTCACGGCCCCGGGCTGGCGGAACGCGAACAGTGCCGCGACGCGCTCGGGGGTGACCTGGCGCACCAGCAGGTCCCAGTGCGCCGCATCGTAGGCGATCAGGCTGATGGAGGCGCGGTTGCCCTTGTCGCCGGTGCGGGCGTGGGCCAGGGCGTGGAGCGGGGCGGTTGTCATGGCACGAACCTCCAGGACGGCTGCAGCCACTCGCGCGGCACGAGGCAGGACTCGCTGGCCAGGCGCGGCGTGACGTGGGTGCGCACGCCGCCGCCGCCGGCGGGCCCGCAGGTGTAGAGGGCGAGCACCTCGCGCGTGACGGCGTCGGCCTGGTCCCGGGTGCTGGCGGCCGCCGCGACGCGCAGGCGCACGTCGGGCGCGAGCAGCGGGTCGAAAGGTGCGCCGAACGGGCTGGATGGCGGGCTGGGCGCCCACCACCGGCCCGCGTCGTCGGGGAAGACGCTGGCCACGCCGATCAGGTCGAACCGCAGCGGCAGGTCACCCAGGCCCTGGCGGCGCAGGCGCTCGCGCACCACCTCGGCCGCCAGCTGCGCGCGCGCCGTGGCCTGGTGGCCCGCGTAGGAAATCTCGCCTTCGGCCAGCCAGCCGCCCTGGTGGCAGACGGTGGCCTTCAGGTGCCGGGGGGCGGGATGCCCCCGCACGCCGCGCACTTCCACGCAGTCGGGGCCGGTTTCGGCGACCTCGGCCTCGCTGATGTCGGCGACGACGTCGGGGGTCAGGTAGGCCGCCGGGTCATGCACCTCGTACAGCAGTTGCTCGGTCACGGTGAGCCGGTCGATCCGTCCTCCCGTGCCGGGGGGCTTGGTGATGCAAAAGCGGCCGTCGGCCTGGACCTGCGCAATGGGAAAGCCCACGCCGGCCAGGTCCGGCACGTCCTTGACGCCGGGGTCCGCGAAATAGCCGCCACTGACCTGCGCGCCGCATTCCAGGAGGTGGCCGGCCATGGTGCCCGCAGCCAACCTGTCCCAGTCGTCCATCGCCCAGCCGAAGTGCGCCAGCAGGGGGCCCAGCGCCAGTGAGGGATCGGCGACACGCCCGGTCACGACGACCTGGGCGCCGCCCAGCAGGGCGTCGGCGATCTGGCGCGCGCCCAGGTAGGCATTGGCACTCACCAGGGGCCGGCCCTGGAGGGCGGCCGGCAGGAGGCCGTCCAGGCGGCCGGCGGGCAGGTTGGCCAGCAGGTCGTCGCCCTCCACCACCGCGATACGCAGCGCCCCCAGCCCCAGGTCCGCCGCCAGGGCTTGCAGCCGTTGGGCGGCACCTGCCGGGTTGGCGGCGCCGAAGTTGCCCACGATGGGAATGCCCGCGGCCACACAGCGCGCCAGTACGGGGCGGACGAAGCGCTCCAGCGAGGGCTCCCAGCCGCCATCGGGCTGGCCCAGGCGGGCCAGCTGCGCCAGGGCCAGCGTGCGCTCGGCCAGCGTTTCAAACATCAGGACCGCGGGGCCACCAGCGGCCACGAGGGCCTCGACCACCGGGACGGCGGCATCCCAGCGGTCGCCGGAGAAGCCGGCGCCGCAGCCGATGCGCAGGGGGGCGGACGAAGGTGGCGTGTTCATCCAGCGGATGCTGGGGCTGTTCAAATGATCTGTAAAATGGATTTTCTGAATGGATTCATCCAATTCATCAATCAATCTGTCGGCGCGCGACCTCGATGCCTTCCTGGCCCTGGCGCAGGCGCAGAGCTTCACGCGGGCGGCCGAGCGCTGCCACCTGTCGCAAAGCGCCTTCAGCCAGAAGATCGCGCGCATCGAGCAGGTGGCGGGTGTGGCCCTGTTCGACCGGTCCACGCGCCATGTCTCGCTCACGCCCGAAGGCGAGGTGTTTGCGCAGCAGGCCGCCCGCATCCAGCAGGACCTGCAGCATGCGGTGTCGCAGCTGCGCGGGCTGGCCACGCTGCGGGTGGGCAAGGTGGCCGTGGCGGCCTTGCCCTCGGTGGCCGCGGCCTGGATGCCCCAGGTGCTGGCGCGTTACCGGGCGGCCCATCCCCAGGTGCAGGTGGCCCTGTCCGACACGTTGGCCGGCGACAGCCTGGACCTGCTGCGGTCCGGCGCGGTGGACCTGGCCGTGACCGCCGGGGGCGAGTTGGGGGAGTTCGACCTCACGCTGCTCAAGCAGGAGCGTTTCTTTCTCGTCTGCCCACCGGGTCATGCCCTGGCGGGCCGGCGCAGCGTGACGCTGGCGCAGTTGGCGCAGGAGGAGGTGATCCAGCTGGCCCCGGGCAGCAGCGTGCGCCAGTGCATGGATGCCGCCGCGGGCGGCACGCTGGGCCGCCCCGGCGGGCTGGAGGCCGCGCACCTGGCGACCGTGGCGGCGCTCGTCGCCCAGGGGCTGGGGGTGAGCGTCGTGCCGGAGCTGACGCTGTTCCACTTCCGCCGTCTCGGGTTGGCCGAGGTTCCGGTGCGACAGCCGGGGTTGGCGCGGCCCCTCTACCTGGCCCGGCGCAAGGGCAAGGCGCTGTCACTGGCGGCGCAGGCCATGGCCCGGGAGATCGAGGCCCAGGCGCGGGTGAAAGGGTGAAAAATGAAAAGCCCGCTGTGCGTGCACAGCGGGCTTTGATTTGGTGGCGCTTCACGGACTCGAACCGCGGACCTGTGGATTATGATTCCATCGCTCTAACCGACTGAGCTAAAGCGCCGAGAGTCCGTGAGTATACAGGATTTTCAGCGGTGCTTGAACACCGGCTTTCGCTTGTTCACGAAGGCGTCCATGCCTTCCTTCTGGTCCTCGGTGGCGAACAGGGCGTGGAACATGCGGCGCTCGAACATCACCCCATCGGACAGGCTGCCCTCGAAGGCGCGGTTCACCGATTCCTTGGCCGCCATCACCGCCAGCTGCGAGAACTCGCAGATCACCAGGGCGGCGCCCAGGGTTTCCTCCATCAGCTTGTCCAGCGGCACCACGCGGCTGACCAGGCCGGCGCGCTCGGCTTCCGTGGCGTCCATCATCCGGGCCGTCAGGGCCATGTCCATGGCCTTGGCCTTGCCCACTGCACGCGGCAGGCGCTGCGTGCCGCCGGCGCCGGGGATGATGCCCAGCTTGATTTCCGGCTGGCCGAACTTGGCGTTGTCGGCGGCGATGATGAAGTCGCACATCATGGCCAGCTCGCAGCCGCCGCCCAGCGCGAACCCGGCCACCGCGGCGATGACGGGCTTGCGGATGGTGCGGATGGTCTCCCAGTTGCGGGTGATGTAATCGCCGCCATAGGCGTCGGCGAAGGTGTACTGGGCCATGGCGCCGATGTCCGCGCCCGCGGCGAAGGCCTTTTCGCTGCCGGTGATGACCATGCAGCCGATCGCCGGGTCGGCGTCGAAGGCCTTGAGCGCGGCGCCCAGTTCGTCCATCAGCTGGCCGTTCAGCGCATTGAGCTGCTTGGGGCGATTGAGCTGGATGATGCCGACCTTGCCGGCTTCGGTGCGCACTTCGATCATTTCGTACGTCATGGGGTCTCCTGGTTTCTTCTCGGATCACTATACCCAAGGGGGGGCGGCCGGATCTGTCGCCCCCGCACCACTCTCAGCGCTGCTCGATGGTGTCCACCATCAGGTCGATCTGGGCCTCCTCGCCCAGGCTCAGGCGGATGCGCACCGGCAGGTACTGCAGGCTCGGGGCGAACCACATCTCGGCGGTGATGGGGCCGCGCGGCTTGTCCAGCGGGCGCGGCGTGAGGCGCCAGGCCATCACCTCGCCATGGCGCGGGGTGCGCAGCAAGTCCTGCGCGGCGACGTCATAGGTCCACTTGTCCACGCCACCCGGTCGGGCCAGCCAGAGGTCCACCGTGCCGCCCAGCACCAGCGGCTGCTGCCCGGTGGCGAAACGGTGGCCCAGCTCGACGAACTGGCTGGCGGCATCCTGCACCTGGGCCGGGCGGGGAACGGATTGGCCGTCGGCCAGGACCACGGTGGTGTCCGTCAGGCGCACCGCGCGGCGGCGGCTGCGGCGTTGCTCCTCGTAGGCGCGGGGCACCAGGCCCGCGGGCGTGACCTCGCCCTGGCTGGTCATGGAGAAGCTGCCGGCCAGCTGCACGCCCACGTGCACCTGCGCCTGGTACAGCGGGCCCTGGCGCTGCCACTGCACGCGCGCGTCGCCGTACAACGGGCCGCCGCGGAACTGGCCGCCCAGGAGGTAGGTAAGGCGGGTGTCGGTGGGCCAGGTGTCGGGGGGGGCAGGGGGCGGCGGGGTGGAAGCGGTCGGTGCGGACGCCGCCGGGGACGACGGGGATAGCGATGCGGGAGCGGCGGCTGCCTCGGCCGAGGTGACGGCAGGCGCTACCGGGACCGACTCGGGAGCGGGCGCCAGGGCTTGTGCTGGAGGCTGCGGGGAAGCCGCTTCGGCATCTGCGTGCGCTTCACGGGCGGCGGACGCCGCGCTGGCCGGTTTTGCCGCACGTGGCGCTGCGGCTGCCGCCGCCACAGGAGGCGGCACGGCGGCCACGAGGGCGGGCGCCGGCGCGGGTGCCAGCAGCCGCGTGAACATGGGGTCGGCCATGGCCTTGAGCGCACTCGGCTCGGGCAGGGCCCGGCCCAGCCAGGACAGCAGCAGCGCGTGCGCCAGCAGCACCCCCGCCGCCAGCACGGCCAGGGGCACCGCCAGCCGGCGGGCCGAGGTCAGGTCGCGGCGGACAGCCATGCGCGGGCCAGGGGCTCGTCGCGCAGGCCCAGGCGCCAGGTGGTGGAGACCGCCGGCAGCACCAGCTCCAGCCGCAGCAGGCGCCGGTCACGCGCCACCAGGGCGGTGAGCTTGCGCTGGGTACCGGCGTACAGCAGCAGGTCGTCCAGCTTGCCCAGGCGCCAGCCCTGGCCGCCGACTTCCACGCCGATCCACTCGTCGTTGGGGGCGAAGCCCGCCTGTTCCGCCGCGCCACCGCGCAGCACCGTCTTGACGACCACGTTGCCGTTGCTGTCCGCGCTGCGCAGGCCCAGGCGCTGCTGCAGCTGCGAGGGGTCGTGGCTCACGTTGACGCCGCGCGCCAGCAGCAGCGACTCCAGTGGCAGCTCGCGCGTGCCGTGGATCCAGGCCGCGATTTCCTTGCTGAAGCTGCGCCCGCCCAGTTCCTTGAGCACGGCGGCGAAGTCGACCTCGGTCATGGGGCCGCCCTTGCAGCGCGCCCACAGCGCGCGCATCACGTCGTCCAGCGTGGTGCGGCCCTCGCCGCGCAGCGTGAGGTCGAAGCACAGCGCCACCAGCGCACCCTTGGTGTAGTAGCTGATGGTGGCGTTGGGCGTGTTCTCGTCCTGCCGGTAGTACTTCACCCAGGCGTCGTAACTGGCCTGCGCCACCGACTGCACCTCGCGGCCCGGGGCCTGCAGCACCTGGTTGACGGTCTTGGTCAGCAGGCGCAGGTAGGTGGCATCGTCGATGAGGCCGCAGCGGCGCAGGATCAGGTCGTCGTAGTAGCTGGTGAAGCCCTCGAAGAACCACAGCAGCTGCGTGTAGTTCTCATGCCCGTAGTCGTAGCGGGTGAACTCGGCGGGCCGCAGCTGCTTGACGTTCCAGGTGTGGAAGTACTCGTGGCTGATCAGCCCCAGCAGGGTGACGTAGCCGTCCGAGGCGCGCGGCTCGCCCTGGCGGGGCAGGTCACGGCGCGAGGCGATCAGCGCCGTGGAGTTGCGGTGCTCCAGGCCGCCGTAGTTGTCGTCGACCACGTTGAGCATGAACAGGTACTGCTTGAACGGCGGTTTGCCGCGACCGTGCCAGAAGCGGATCTCGGCCTCGCAGATCTTCTTCGTGTCCTCCAGCAGGCGCTCACCGTCGAACGACGCCGTGGCGCCGGCCACCACGAAGCGGTGCGGCACGCCGCCGGCCTTGAACTCGCCGCTCCAGAACGTGCCCATCTCCACCGGGCAGTCGACCAGCTCGTCGTAGGTGTCCGCCAGGTAGGTGCCGAAGCCGCGCTTGTTCACCTTGAGCGGCGGCAGGCCGGTGGCAGCCTCCCAGGCCGCGGCGGGCGAGACGATCTCCAGCGCGTGCGGCTGCTTTTCCTGCCCGTGCACACACAGGCACAGGCTGGTGCCGTTGAAGAAGCCGCGCTGGGCGTCCAGCCAGGCGGTGCGCACCGAGTTGTCGTAGGCGTAGACCTCGTAGGTCAGCACCAGGGGGGTGCCGGAGGATCCCTCGGCCAGCCAGCTGCACTTGTCCAGTTGCTTGAGCGGCACGGCCTTGCCCTCCTGCCTGGCGACCATGCGCTGCAGGTGCTTGGAGAACTCGCGCACCAGGTAGCTGCCCGGGATCCACACCGGCAGCGACAGGCGCTGGGGCGCCGCCGGCTGCTCGATGGTGAGGGTGACGCGCCACAGGTGCGCGTTCAGGTCGGCCGCTTCGACCTGGTAGTGGATGGCGGCGGGGCGGGCCGTGCTCACTTGGCCTCGGCCTGCGCCAGGTGCTTCTCGAGCTCGGCGACGGAGATCGCGCCGGGCACGCGGGAGCCGTTGGCGAAGACCAGCGTGGGCGTGCCGGTGATGCGGAACTTGCGGCCGAACTCGGTGTTGCGCGCCAGGGCGCCGGCGTCGCAGGTGGCCTGGGCGGGCACCTGGTCACGCACCATCCAGTCCGTCCAGGCCTTGCCCTTGTCCTTGGCGCACCAGATGTTGCGCGACTTGGTCACCGAATCGGGCCCCAGGATGGGGTACAGGAACATGTGGATGGTCACGTTGTCCACGTTCTGCAGGTCCCGCTCGAAGCGCTTGCAGTAGCCGCAGTTGGGGTCCTGGAACAGCGCGATCTTGCGCTTGCCGTTGCCGCGCACGATGGTGAAGGCATCGGCCATGGGCAGGCTGGCGAAGTCGATGGCCAGCAGCTTGTCCAGGCGCTCCTCGGTGAGGTTGCGCTTACCCTTGGTGTCGATGATCTGGCCCTGGATCAGGTAGTTGCCTTGCGCGTCGGTGTAGAAGATGTCGGTGCCCACGCGCACTTCCCACAAGCCGGTGATGGGCGTGCGGCGCACTTCGTCGATGGCGCCGATCTGCGGCAGCCGCTCGACGAGGTTGCGGCGGATGACGCCTTCCTGCGCCTGCGCGACGGACTGCAGCCCGCAGGCGAGGAGGGCGGCGAGCGCCAGGTGGCGCAGGTGCTTGCTGATGGTCATGGTTCTTGTGTCCCTGTGTGTGCGCCGGCCTGTCACAGCCGGCCGGCCGCCTGGCGGGCTGCCCATTGCTTGATCGGCCCGCTGCGCTCGAAGCCGCGCATGCCCCAGTTGCGCAGCAGGCTCCAGCCCCGCGCGTCCTGCGCGAACAGCTGCTGCAGGCCGTCGGTGGCCAGTTGCATGGTCAGCACCTGGGCCTTGCGGGCCCGCTCGTAGCGGCGCAGCAGGCGCTCGTCGCCCAGGCTGCGCCAGTATTCGCGCTGGTGCAGCACCTGGGCCAATTCCTTCACGTCGGCCAGGCCGAGGTTCAGGCCCTGGCCGGCCAGGGGATGCACGGTGTGGGCGGTGTCGCCGGCCAGCACCCAGCCCGGGCCGCTCCAGCGGTCGGCGGTGGCCAGTTGCAGCGGCCAGCGGGCGCGCTCGCTGGCCAGCTCGATGCGGCCCAGCTCGCCCTGGCTGGCGGCGGTCAGGCGCTGGTTGAATTCGTCGGGTGTGAGCGCGAGCAGCTCGCTCGCACGCTCCGGGGAAACGGACCACACCAGCGCCGCCGAGTGTCCCTCTGCGCCGCCCATGGGCAGCAGGGCGAGGATCTCGCCATCGCGGAACCACTGGCGGGCCACCTGCGCATGCGGTTTTTCGCAGGACAGGCGGGCGGCGATGGCGTGCTGGCCGTAGTAGCGCACGTCGTACTGCACGCCCAGGTCGGCGCGGCTGGCACTGGCCTTGCCCTCGCAGATCACGGTGAGGGCCGCCGGGCGCGGCTCCTGCAGCAGCTGCACCTGCGGCTGGAAATGCAGGGCCTGCGTCAGGCGCTCGACCAGGGCGGGGGCGGAGGCGATCCAGGCCAGGGCGTCCGCGCCCTGCGTGCCGTGTTCGTGCGCGTGGAACTGCACCAGGCCGCCTTCGTCACCGTGAACGTCCATGCGCATCACGGGCGTGGCGTCAGGGCCTTCCGGCCAGGCGCGCAGGGAGGACAGCAGCTCGCGCGAGGCGGCGTTCATCGCATAGGCCCGCACGTCGGCGGGGCCGGCGCTGGCGGTCTCGACCAGGCCCACCCGCAGGCGGTCTCGCGCCAGCAGCAGGGCCAGGGTACGGCCCACCACGCCGGCACCACGGATACAGACATCAAGGGGCGCAACCATAGGGAACCATTGTAGGAGGCGGGCACAATCGCGCGGGTCACCCCATCCTTTCGGCCCTACCGTCTGTCCAGCCATGAGCGCTATCGATTCCTCCTCCGCGTCCACCGGTGTCCAGGCCCGGATTTCCCGCCTGTACGTCTACCCCGTCAAGTCCTGCGCCGGTGTGGCCCTGCAGGAGGCCGTGCTCACCGAGACGGGCCTGGACCTGGACCGCGCCTGGATGGTCGTGGACGCGGACGGCGAGTTCGTCTCCCAGCGCGAGCTGCCCCGCACGGCGCTGGTGCAGCCGACGCTGCGCCACGACGAGCTGGTGCTGCGCGCGCCGGGCATGCTGGCGCTGCACCTGCGCATCGACACCGTCGAGGCGTCCTGCCGCGTGCGGGTGTGGGACGACGAGGTGCCGGCCTATGACATGGGCGCCGTCGCGGCGCAGTGGTTCTCGGATTTCCTGGGCCAGCGGCTGCGCCTGGTGCGCTTCGACCCCGACCACCGCCGCCTGTCCAGCCTGAAGTGGACGGGCGGGCTGGAGGCGCCCAACCAGTTCAGCGACGGCTACCCGGTGCTGGTCGCCAGCGAGGCGTCCCTGGCGGGGTTGAATGCCCGCCTATCGGCGGCCGGCCATGCGCCGGTGGGCATGGAGCGGTTCCGGCCCAACCTGGTGCTGGAGGGCGTGGAGGCCCATGACGAGGACCGTCTGGGGCTGATGCGCATCGAGGCCGATGCGCCGGTGGAACTGCTGCCGGTCAAGCCCTGCCCACGGTGCCCGATTCCCAACATCGACCCGGCCACGGCCACGAGCAGCCTGGAAGTGGGCGACACGCTGCAGGCGTACCGCCGCCTCGAGGTTCTCGGCGGCGCGGTCGCGTTCGGCATGAATGCCATCGTGCGCGCGGGCGATGGCGCCGTGCTGCGCGTGGGGCAGGCGGTCAGCGCGGACTGGAAGTTCGACTGAGCAGCAGCCGGCGCGCAGCCAGCAACCCCAGCGCCGGGCCCGCCGCCACCGGGACGAACCACCAGGCGGGCGGCAGCCAGCCGGCCAGCGACTGCATCACATGCAGGCTGGCCACGCTCACGCCGAAGCCGATGCAATTGGCGATGGTGAGCGCCGAGCCCACGTACTCGCGCGGCGCGGTGGCTGCATTGAGCGCGGAAAACTGCGGCGAGTCGCCCGCGACCGCCACGCCCCACGTGGCCATGAAGGCCAGGAACCCGGCGGGCGGCAAGGCCCAGGCCAGGGGCGAGAGCATGCACATCAGTCCCGAGACGCCCAGCTGCCCGAGCGCCACCGGCGCGCTGCCCGTGCGGCGCGAGACCAGCCCGCCGCCCACGCAGCCCACGGCGCCCGCGGCGATCACCACGAACGACCACAGGGACACGTCCAGCGCGACGCCGTGCCGCGCGGCATAGCCTGCCAGGAGGGCCGGCGTGAAGGCCCACAGCGTGTACAGCTCCCACATGTGGCCGAAGTAGCCGCACGCGCTGGCGCGGAACCCGGGAGAGCGGAACGCGCGGACCACGGCCAGCGCGTCGAAGCGGGCTGCGCGCGCCAGGTGCGGGCCCTCGGGCACCAGCCGGTGCATCAGCAGCCCCCCGGCCACGGCCAGCAGGGACACCCCCACCGCCACGGGCTGCCAGGGCAGGCCCTGTGTGGCGCCGACCAGCCAGCCCAGGGCTGCGCCCAGGCCCTGCTGGTACCAGCTGGCGGCGATCTTCATGCCCACGGGGTAGATGCCGGCGAGGAAGAAGCCGGTCGCAAAGCGCAGGGCCAGCAGCAGGGGGTAGGGGGCAGGCGCCGTGGGCAGGGCCAGCATGGCCGCATTGGCCAGCGCGCCGAGCACGGCGCTGGCGAGGAAGACGTCGCGCGGCCGGTATCGATCCGCGAGGTTGAGGATCGCGAACAGCAGGGTGCCCGCGATGAAGCCAAGATGGACGGCCGACGTGACGCCCGCCAGGGCGCCGGACTCCAGGCCCAGCTGGGCCTGCAGGTCGGGCAGCAGCGCATTGCCGGAGAACCACAGCGACGCCCCCGCGAACTGCGAGAGCACGATGGCGGGCAGGATGCGCCGCGGCCGGGATGCGTCTTGCCGTGGTGCCGGCGCGTGGCCAGGGTCCGGCATGGGCGTCAGGCGATCAGGCCCCGACGCTGTCCTTCACGCATTTCTTCACATTGCTGGTCTTGGCGGCGCCGGCCAGCTTCCTCTCGGTGGCGGCGGCCTCGCACTTGGCCGTGGCGTCCTTCTCGCACTTGGTCATGAAGGAGTTCTTGGCGGCGCCGGCCAGCTTCTTCTCGGCGGCCGAGGCGGTGCAGGTGGCCGGGGTGGCCGATGCAGCCGATGCGGCGGAAGCTGCCGGGGCGGCCTGCGCGAAGGCGGCGATGGAAGCGACGGACAGGAGGAGGGAGAGGGCGAGTTTCTTCATGTTGCACATCGTACCCATCCGCGGTGGCGTTTCCAAGGCGGCGGGACAGGAGATTGCCTGCAAATGCCGGCGTCCGCCGCCAGATTCAGGGCCGCAGGCGGGGCGCGACCCGGCTTTCCAGCGGCGCCGGCGCGTAGCCCGGCTCGAAACGGCAGGTCGACGGGAAGCGCCGCGCGGCCGCGGCGCAGCGTTGCGCAATGGCTTGTGGCGAGGGCCGCTCGCCGCCCTGGGCCCAGACCGTCAGCGCGCCGGCCAGCGCCACGTAGCTGGCGTCACTCCAGTAACTGTGGTCACGGTCGCTGGTGAATGCCTGGGCCAGCAGCGATTCGCGGCCTGCCGCCCGCAGGGTCTGCGCGAAGCGGTGCTGCATCTCGACGAAGGCCGTGGCGTCGTGGATGGCGTGGGCCGACAGCACCGGCACGGGGATGCGCCCCTGCGGGTCGGTGTCCGCGGCGAAGGCGGCCACGGCCTGCGGGTCGGCGGTGTAGCGCGCCACATCGCGATTGAGCGCCGCGTCGTCGTCCGAGCCGGTGTAGGCCGCGCCGCGGTTGCCGAACACCGGCTGCCAGTGGTAGCGGCGCGCGATGTCCTGGAAGTGCCAGGTCGCCCAGTTCATGTGGGTTTGCACCGAGCCCTCGGGGATGCGCAGCACCGTGGTCAGGGCGCGCAGCTTGCGGGCCTGTTCGGTGGAGCGCTGCGGCGCCGGGTGGCCCAGGCCCAGGCATTCGTCCAGCCGCTGGCGCAGGTCGGGCCCGTTCATGACGCCGCCCTGGGGCAGGCCCATCCACAACGGGTAATCCGGCTCGCCGGGCCGGGGGTGGTTGCGGCACAGGTGCTGGTAGACCACGCGCAGGTCCAGCCGGAAGTCATAGGCGCGGGTGCCGCCGGCCAGCACGCCGCTGGTCAGGAGCACGCCGTCGTAGGGCTTGCCTTGCGTGAACAATTCCGCGCCGCGTGCGGCCACGCTGGCGCCCCAGGATTGGCCATGCAGCAGGGTGTGACGGGGCTCTGCCACGTGCCGCACGAAGATGCGCCGCAGGCGTTCGGTGTCCTGCGCCGCGGCGCCCACGGCCACGCCGCCCTGGCGGTAGCTGGCGGCGGCCCAGGCATAGCCGGCCCGGGGAAAGATGGACCAGCGTTGCAGGTCCTGGCGCACCTGCTCGGGCCGGGGCTCGCCCAGGAGCGGCCCGCCGTGCGCATGCAGCACCAGCGTGCCGTTCCAATCGGGCGGCACGGCCACCAGGTAGTGGGAGCCCAGGCGGTCCTGGCCGGCCAGGCAGCGTGTCCCCGCGGGCAGGCCCCCCGGGCATCCGGTGGCTGATGGCGCGTGTTCGGCCGAGGCGTCCACCTGGGCGTCGAGGGGCGCGTCCAGGGGGGCGGGTGCGGCATGGACGGCCTGCAGCAAGGGCAGCAGCAAGACGGCGCGGGCCGCGAGGGATGGCAGGGGGCGGTGCATGGTCGGGACTGACTCCCCTGTCCTGCTTGAGTTCCCGCGGGAAACTGGGCCTGAGCCGCCCTCGCCGGGGAAGCCACCCACAAACTCACAGCTTTCGCAGGAGACTTACAATCTGAACGACCGCAGGCCCCGGCCTGCGGGATCCGCTAGGGGTGTTGGCGCCAGGCCCGTGCAGGGCGCCGACTGAGAAAGTCCCTTTGAACCTGATTGAGGTAATCCTCGCGCAGGGAAGCTCGATTGCGTCACGGCGTCCGTCCCCCGGCCCGCCCGGCGTTTCCCCAGCTGACCTGCCATCACGTGAAGGAAACGTCATGGCTTCGTCCACGCTCACCGCCCGCGACCTGTGGGCCGATATCCAGGCTGTCCGCAGCCGCTCCCCGCTGGTGCACAGCATCACCAACCTGGTGGTGATGAACCTCAATGCCAACGTGCTGCTGGCCGCCGGCGCCTCGCCGGTGATGGCGCATGCGCACGAGGAAGTGCCGGACATGGTGGGCATCGCCCAGTCCCTGGTCCTGAACATCGGCACGCTGGATCCATACTGGGTGCAGAGCATGACGCTGGCGCTGAAGGCCGCCAATGCGCGCGGCATTCCCGTGGTGCTGGACCCGGTGGGGGCGGGCGCCACGCCGTACCGCAACCAGACGCTCGATGCCCTTCTTGCCGCGGGCACGCCCACGGTGATCCGTGGCAACGGCTCGGAGATCATGAGCACCGCCAATGCCGCCATCAAGACCCGTGGCGTGGACAGCAGCGCCCGTGCCGATGACGCGCTGGACGCCGCCCGCGCGCTGGCGGCGCGCACCCAGGGAACGGTGTGCGTGAGCGGCGAGACGGACCACATCCTCGATGCCACGGGCCGCGCCGCGCGCCTGTCCAACGGCCATGTGTGGATGACCCGCATCACCGGCGTGGGCTGCTCACTCACGGCGCTGATCGGCGCCTTCTGCGCGGCGCAGCCCGATGCCTGGCGCGCCACCACCTCGGCGATGGCGCTGATGGGGGTGGCCGGTGAAGTGGCGGCCGCCAAGGCGCAGGCCCAGGGCCGCGGCGTGGGCAGCATGGCTGCCGGCCTGCTCGACGAGCTGCAGCTGCTGGACGAGGCCACCTTCCTGGCCCGCGTGCAGCTGGACGTGAACGCCGCCTGACCGCCAGCCGTCCATGAAAGCCTGGGGCCTGCAGGCGCTGCGCCTGTACCTCGTCACCGACAGCGAGCTCTCGCTGGGCCGGCCGCTGGCCGAGGTGGTGGAAGCCGCCGTCCGTGGCGGCGTCAGCTGCGTGCAGTTGCGCGAGAAGCGGCTGGACACGCGCGCGTTCGTCGCCCAGGCCCGGGCGCTGCGGGCCTTGCTGTCGGCCTGCCGCATCCCGCTGGTGATCAACGACCGCATCGACGTGGCCCTGGCCTGCGGCGCCGACGGCGTGCACCTGGGGCAGGGCGACATGCCGGTGGAAGACGCCCGGCGCTTGCTGCCGCCCGAGGTGTTCATCGGCTGGTCGGTGGAGACACCGCAGGACGTGCAGCGCGCCCAGGGCCTGCCGGTGGATTACCTGGGCGTGAGCCCGGTGTTTGCCACGCCCACCAAGACCGACACCGCCCGCCCCTGGGGGCTGGAGGGCCTGCGCGCGGCGCGCGCGGCCACGCGCCTGCCCCTGGTGGCCATCGGCGGCATCCATGCCGGCAACGCGCGCGAGGTGCTCGCCCACGGGGCCGATGGCCTGGCGGTGGTCAGCGCCATCTGCTCGGCGCCCTCCCCGTGCGACGCGGCAGCGCAACTCGCCGGCGTGTGCAAGGTCCATTTTTCGGGCGCCCCCTGACCACGCCGGCCTCACCGGGGCTCACCCGCCTCGACCCCGTCGACGGCCTTGTCAGCGCGGGCTGGGGCGGCCTACGATGGCAACCTCTGCCGGGCTGTGGCCGTGCCCGCGTTTCGCTCCTGTTGCCGCGCGGCCTGCGGTAGCCAGTTGGAGGGCGCCGATGAAACTTTCCATCCTGTCACTGTCCCTGGCGGCAGGGGTGGCCGTCCTGTCCGGCTGTTCGACCGAAGTGGACAAGTGCGTCGATGCCCAGGTCGCGGCCTGGGAGGCGGAGCAGCAACGGCTCAAGGACGACATCGCCAGCGGTCGCCGGCAGCAGGCCGTGGGCACCAACGAGGTGGCGCGCACCATCGAGCGCCTGGAGGGCAAGGTCGTCGTCGACACCCGCAGCAAGGCCGAGGTGAGCGCCGACGCGCGCCTGAAGTGCCTGCAGGTGACGCCTGGCGCGAAATGACCCCGATTCCGAGGGCGCTGAAGGGTCAGGCGGTGGCGCCCGCCCCCGCTGTCGCCCCCTCGGCCAGGCCATACCAGGCGACCTCGTCCTCGATCCGCAGGAGCCGGGCCTCGCCGCGTCCCAGCAGGTAGTTGATGTGGGCCTGGCTTTCACCCGTGGCCAGCGACAGCAGGTGCGGCTCCTGGGTGATGGGGCGGCGGAACAGCGCGCCGAACACGTCGACCACCCGGCACGGCTGCGACAGGCTGCGACGCAATTTCTCCAGGCCCTGTGCCACGCTGGCCTCGAGCTGGTCCAGCCGCAGGTGCAGGCCCTGGAAGGGTTCGTTGTGCGCGGGCAGGACCAGCACGTCGTCCGCGATCCGTCGGCGCAGGAGGGCGAGGCTGTCCAGCCAGTCCGCCAGCGGGTCGGCCGCCGGCTCCGTGGGGTAGACGGACACGTTGGATGAAATGCGGGGCAGGACCTGGTCCCCGGAAATCAGCAGCCGCAGCCCGCGGCAGTACAAGCTGGCGTGTTCGGGTGAATGCCCGCGGCCGACGACGACTTCCCAGTCATGGTCCCCGATGCGGATGTGGTCGCCGTCGGTGAGGCGGTGGAAGCTGTCCGGCAAGCGGTGGATCATCTTGCCGAACCCGCCGAAGCGGGCCTGGTAGGCCGCCAGGTCGTCCGGGGTCCAGCCGGCGCGGCGGTAGAAGCGCACGCCGTCCTCCGGCGCCGGCCGGCCGGTGTCGGCGGCCAGGACGCGGCAGGTCATGTACTCCAGCGGGGTCATCCACAGCGCGCAACCGAACTCGCGGGTGAGCCAGCCCGCCATGCCCACGTGGTCGGGGTGCATGTGGGTGGCGAACACGCGGGTGATGGGCCGGCCTTGCAGCGACCCGTCGGGTGCCAGCAGCGCCTGCCAGGCCGCCAGCGTTGGCGGGCTGTGCACGCCGGTGTCGACGATGGCCCAGCCTTCGCCATCACGCAGCGCCCAGATGTTGATGTGGGTCAGGGCGAAGGGCAGGGGCATGCGCAGCCACAGGACGCCCGGGGTCACTTCGACGGAGCGGCCCGGCGCAGGCGGGCTGGCGAGGGGGTAAACGAGTTCTTGCGTCATGGTTCAAGGCAGGCGGCGGGGCGGGCGGTCCGCAGGATCGCCTGCGCCGGTGCCGCAAGCCCCGAGGTTAGCAACCCCGGATTCACCGGTTAGTACAATCGAAGGTAATCCCTCCCCCTGGCACAACGAGGACAAAGCCCCCCGGGTTTCGCGCCCCGGGCTTTGAATCCAAAGGAATTTCCATGTCTTTGAAATGCGGCATCGTCGGCCTGCCCAACGTCGGCAAGTCGACCCTCTTCAACGCCCTGACCAAGGCCGGCATCGCCGCCGAGAACTACCCCTTCTGCACCATCGAACCCAACACGGGCGTAGTGGAAGTGCCGGACCCGCGCCTGCAGCAGCTGGCGGACATCATCAGCCCCGAGCGCATCGTCCCCGCCATCGTGGAGTTCGTGGACATCGCCGGCCTGGTGGCGGGCGCCAGCCAGGGTGAGGGCCTGGGCAACCAGTTCCTGGCCCACATCCGCGAGACGGACGCCATCGTCAACGTGGTGCGCTGCTTCGAGGACGAGAACGTGATCCACGTGGCCGGCAAGGTCGACCCCATTGCCGACATCGAGGTGATCCAGACCGAGCTGTGCCTGGCCGACATGGGCACGGTGGAAAAGGCCGTGCACCGCGCCTCCAAGCTGGCCCGCAGCGGCGACAAGGAAGCCGCCAAGCTGATGAACCTGCTGACCAAGGTGCAGGCGGTCCTGGACCAGGGCAAGCCGGTGCGAACGCTGGACCTGTCCACCGAGGAACAGGCCCTGCTCAAGCCCCTGTGCCTGATCACCGCCAAGCGCGCGATGTTCGTGGGCAACGTGAGCGAGACCGGTTTCGAGAACAACCCGCTGCTCGATCGCCTGAAGGAGTACGCGGCCAGCCAGAACGCCCCCGTGGTGGCCATCTGCGCCAAGATGGAGGCCGACATGGCCGACATGACGGACGACGACCGCGCCATCTTCCTGGAGGAGATGGGCCAGACCGAGCCGGGCCTGAACCGCCTGATCCGCGCCGCCTTCAAGCTGCTGGGCCTGCAGACCTACTTCACCGCGGGCGTGAAGGAAGTGCGCGCCTGGACCATCCACATCGGTGATACCGCCCCCCAGGCCGCTGGCGTGATCCACGGCGACTTCGAGCGCGGCTTCATCCGCGCGCAGACCATCGCCTTTGACGACTACATCGCCTGCAAGGGCGAGCAGGGTGCCAAGGATGCCGGCAAGATGCGCAGCGAAGGCAAGGAATACGTGGTCAAGGACGGCGACGTGATGAACTTCCTGTTCAACGTCTGAGCGACGTACACCCCTGATGTGAAAAAAGGCGCCCTCGGGCGCCTTTTGATTTCTCGCAGGGGCAGGTCGGTCAGATCCGCACCACCGTCTTGTCCGACTTCTTCACGGTGTCACCCACCTTGAAGCCCGGGTCCTGCGCGAACTCGTAGGTGGACTTGTCGCCGTTGGGGTAGGTGACCTGCACCACCCACACCTTGCGGGTGTTGACCCGCTTTTCCACCTCGCGGCCCGCGTAGGCGCCGCCGGCCGCGCCGGCGATGGTGGCCAGGTCCTTGCCGCTGCCGCCGCCCACCTGGTTGCCCAGCAGGCCGCCGACCACGCCGCCAGCGATCAGGCCCACGGCGCTGGCCTCACCCTGCCGCTCCACCTGGTTGACGGACGTGACCTTGCCGCAGTCCGCGCAGGTGGCCTGCGCGGTCGTGGTGGCCGTGGTCCTGGCGGCCGGCGCGGTGGCCGCCGTCATCTTCGCCTTGGCCGCGGCCAGCGCCTTGTCGTACTCGGTCTTGGCGTCACGCTTGCATTGCATGCGGCCGGCGGATTCCTTCTCGCTGTTGCAGATGGACAGGTCGGACTGGTAGCGGGTCTGCAACTGCTTGCTGTCGGCAGCGTACTGCTGGCTGGGCGTCAGGGGGGGACTGGCCGTGGTCTGGGCCTGGGCCAGGCCGGTGGCGAACAGCAGGGCCGCCAGGGCCAGGGGCGTGCGGGTCTTGCGCATGGTCACTCCTCGGATCGTTCTACAAGGCAGGTTCATCCAGCGGATGAACTGTCGACTTTGCTTTTACGGCGGAGCTTGACCTGTGTCAATTTGGATGTGTATCAGCCCGGAAACAAATACAGCAGCCCCGCCGTCATCGTGAGGTACCGCAGGAACTTGCCCACCGCCATGTAGGCCGCGCAAGGCCAGAAGGGCATCTTGAGCCAGCCCGCCACCGCGCACAGCGGGTCGCCCACGATGGGCAGCCAGGACAGCAGGCAGGCCTTGGGGCCCAGGCGCTCCAGCCAGTCCAGCGCGCGCACGTGCACGTGGGAGTGCTTCCACTTGTCTGCCACCTGGTGTGCCTCGTAGCCCAGCCACCAGTCCAGCATGCCGCCCAGGGTATTGCCGGCGGTCGCCACCCCCATGGCGGGCCAGAACAGTTCCGGGTTGAGCTTGAGCAGGCCGAACAGCGCCGGCTCGGACCCCATGGGCAGCAAGGTGGCGGAGACGAAGGAAACGACGAACAGGGTAGTGAGCCCGTACTCCGGCAATGCGAGCACGGAGAGCATCCAGTTCATCCAGGTTTCCATGGGCGGCCAGTATAGGGACCCGGGTCAGGGGAATCGGGCCGGCGACCTACTACAATCGTGCCTCATTTTTCAGCAGCCTCGCATCCTTCCCCCCCACCCATGCAGATCGGCCCACATGTCCTGGCGAACACGCTGTTCGTCGCGCCGATGGCGGGCGTGACGGACCGGCCGTTCCGCAAGTTGTGCCGGCAGTGGGGCGCGGGCTATGCGGTCAGCGAGATGGTCACCTCGCGCAAGGACCTGTGGAACAGCCTCAAGACCTCGCGCCGCGCCGACCACACCGGCGAGCCCGGCCCGATCGCGGTGCAGATCGCGGGGACCGACGCGCAGATGATGGCCGAGGCCGCCGCCTACAACGTGCAGCGCGGCGCGCAGATCATCGACATCAACATGGGTTGCCCCGCCAAGAAGGTGTGCAACAAGTGGGCGGGCTCAGCGCTGATGCAGGACGAGGCCCTGGCCGTGTCCATTGCCCGCGCGGTGGTGCAGGCGTGCGAACCGCATGGCGTGCCCGTGACGCTGAAGATGCGCACCGGCTGGTGCCAGGCGCACCGCAACGCCGTGACGCTGGCCCGTGCCTTCGAGGACGTGGGCGTGCAGATGCTCACCGTCCACGGCCGCACCCGCGAGCAGGGCTACAAGGGCCACGCCGAGTACGACACCATCGCCGCGGTGAAGGCTGCCGTGAAGGTGCCGGTGGTGGCCAATGGCGACATCACCTCGCCCGAGAAGGCGCGCGACGTGCTGGCGTACACCGGCGCGGATGCGATCATGATCGGCCGCGCCGCCCAGGGCCGGCCCTGGATCTTCCGCGAGATCGCGCACTTCCTGGCCACGGGCACCCACCTGGCGCCGCCGCTGGTGGCCGAGGTCCGCAAGCTGCTGCTGGAGCACCTGCAGGAGCACTACGCACTGTACGGCGAATTCACCGGCGTGCGCAGCGCGCGCAAGCACATCGGCTGGTACGTGCACGGCCTGCCCGGGGGCGACGATTTCCGCCGGCGCATGAACCTCCTGGAGGACGGCGCCGCGCAACTGGCGGCCGTGGCCGGGTTCTTCGACGAGCTGGCCCTCACGACCGACAGGCTGCCCCCCCAGGTGGCCGATGACGAGACACAAGCACAAGAGCAACACAGCGAGGAGAACGCGTGAGCAAGAAACACATCGAGGAGTGCGTTCGCACCAGCCTCGAGGGCTACTTCCGTGACCTGCACGGCATCGAGCCCGATGGCATGTACGACATGATGGTCAAGGTGGTCGAGCGGCCCTTGCTGGAAGTCGTGATGGCCAAGGCCGACCAGAACCAGTCCCGCGCCGCCGAATGGCTGGGGCTGAACCGAAACACCCTGCGCAAGAAACTCCTGGAGCACAAGCTCCTCAAATAAATGAACGCACTCATCTCCGTTTCCGACAAGACCGGCATCGTCGACCTTGCGCGCGCCCTGCACGCGCTGGGCGTGGGCCTGATTTCCACCGGCGGCACCGCCAAGCTGCTGGAGGCCGAGGGCCTGCCCGTGAAGGAGGTGGCCCAGGTCACCGGCTTCCCGGAGATGCTCGACGGCCGCGTCAAGACCCTGCACCCCAAGGTGCACGGCGGCCTGCTGGCCCGCCGCGACGTGCCCGAGCACATGGCCGCCCTGCAGGCCCACGGCATCGACACCATCGACCTGCTGGTGGTGAACCTGTACCCCTTCGAGGCCACCGTGGCCAAGCCCGGCTGCACGCTGGAAGACGCGATCGAGAACATCGACATCGGCGGTCCGGCCATGGTGCGCAGCGCCGCCAAGAACTGGAAGGACGTGGCGGTGCTGACCGACGCCTCCCAGTACGCCTCGGTGGTGGAGGAGCTCAAGGCCAACGGCAACCAGCTGTCCGACAAGACCCGCTTCGCGCTGTCCGTCGCCGCCTTCAACCGCATCAGCAACTACGACGCCGCGATCAGCGACTACCTGTCCAGCCTGCAGGACGACGGCACGCGCGCCCTGTTCCCCGCGCAGTCCAACGGCCGCTTCGTCAAGCTGCAGGACCTGCGCTATGGCGAGAACCCGCACCAGCAGGCTGCCTACTATCGCGACCTGTACCCCGCGCCCGGCTCGCTGGTCACGGGCGTGCAGCTGCAGGGCAAGGAGCTGTCGTACAACAACATCGCCGACGCCGATGCGGCCTGGGAATGCGTCAAGAGCTTCGACGTGCCCGCCTGCGTGATCGTCAAGCACGCCAACCCCTGCGGCGTGGCCGTTGGCGCCAATGCCTTCGAGGCCTATGACAAGGCCTTCAAGACCGACCCCACCTCCGCCTTCGGCGGCATCATCGCCTTCAACCGCCCGCTGGACGGCGCGGCGGCCCAGGCCGTGAGCAAGCAGTTCGTCGAGGTGCTGATCGCCACCGATTTCACGCCCGAGGCCCTGGAGGTGTTCAAGTCCAAGGTCAACGTGCGCCTGATGAAGATCGCGCTGCCGGCCGGTGGCGCCACCGACTGGGACAACGGCCGCAACGCCATGGACATCAAGCGCGTGGGCTCGGGCCTGCTGGTGCAGACCGCGGACAACCACGAGCTGCAGCTGGGCGACCTGAAGGTCGTCACCCAGCTGCAACCGACGCAGCAACAGCTGCAGGACCTGCTGTTCGCCTGGAAGGTGGCCAAGTACGTCAAGTCCAACGCCATCGTGTTCTGCAAGGACGGCATGACCATGGGCGTGGGCGCGGGCCAGATGTCGCGCCTGGACTCGGCGCGCATCGCCAGCATCAAGGCGCAGCACGCCAACCTGTCCCTGCAGGGCACGGCGGTGGCCAGTGATGCCTTCTTCCCGTTCCGCGACGGGCTGGACGTGGTGGTGGATGCGGGCGCGAGCTGCGTGATCCAGCCGGGGGGCAGCATGCGGGACCAGGAGGTGATCGACGCGGCGAACGAGCGCGGCGTGGTGATGGTGTTCTCCGGCGTGCGCCACTTCCGTCACTGAGTCCATGGGGCGGCGGGCCCCCCGGGCTCGCCGTCGCCTTTCAGCCCGTCAAGCCGAGGCTCGGGCGTTAGCTTTCTTTGGGTTTCTTTGGATTGGTTCATGTGCCGCTGGTAACTTCCGGTAACGGAGTTATGCGGCGCCGCTCGCCGAGCGTGTCCGGCCGTCGTCCGCACCCTGGGCGTCGCAGGTGATGCGACGCCCAGGGGGGGGCGGACGCGTCGGGACGCCCCTCGGGGAAGGCGCCGCCAGCATGAAGTGGCACAGATGAAACAAACCCCCCTGGCTGCCGGTCCCGAGACGGCGGCCCGCGCACGCAAGCAGCGCACGCCGTTGATCGCCGCCCTGGAGCCCCGGATGTTGTTCGACGGCGCAGCCGTCGTCGAGGCCTCCCAGGCGCTGACCGACCTGGACTACCAGGAGGCCGCCCCGCAGGCGGCCGACGGAGACGGCGCCGGCACGCCCCTGGCCGTGGCGCCCGAGCCCCAGCGGCGCGAGTGGGTGTTCGTCGACGCCTCGCTGCCCGACCACCAGGCCCTGCTGGCCGGTGTCTCCCCTGGCGCGCAGGTGCACCTCATCGAGTCCGGGGTGGATGGCTGGGCCCGGATGGCGCAGGTCCTGGAGGGCCAGACGGGCATCGATGCGGTCCACGTGCTGGGTCACGGCGCCACGGGCCAGGCGACCCTGGGCACGGCCACGCTCGACGCGGCCAGCCTGGAACTGCATGCGGCCAGCCTCCAGCGCATCGGCGATGCGCTTTCGCAGGAGGGGGACCTGCTGCTGTACGGCTGCGACATCGGCGCGGGCGAAACTGGCGCCGCGCTCCTCACGCAGCTGTCGCGCCTGAGCCGCGCCGACGTGGCGGCCTCGGTCGATGCCACCGGGCAGGGCGGCGACTGGGCGCTCGAGGCCACCACCGGCCCGGTCGAGGCCGCCTCCCTGGCCTTCGAGTCCTGGAATCATCAGCTCGGGACGCCCGCGGTCGCCGGGCTGGCGGACCGCAGCTACACCGAGCAGGAGCCCGCCAAGCTGCTGGCCCCGCTGTTCTCGATTTCCGGCGGCCAGTACTACGACGACGGCTACTTCGAGGTGCGCGGCACCGGCAGCGCCACGGAGACCCTGGCCCTGTCCAGTTCGGCCACGCCGAACGTGGCGGGCCAGGTTTCGGTGTCCGGGTCGGAGGTGAGGGTGGGCACCGGCTCCGGCACCATGCGCGTGGGCACGATCGACTCGTATTACAACGGGACCGCCGGCCGGGCGCTGCGTATCAACTTTGCCGCGCCGCTGACCAATGGCGGCTTCGAGAACAGTTTGGCGAACTGGACCGTCAACAACAGTTTCGGTGGCCTCCCGGGCGACGACCATGGGGGGACCTTCTTCGGCCCGATCAACCAGTCCGCCTCCATCGACACCAACCAGTATTCCGAGGGCTCGGCCTCGCTGAAGCTGCAGATCAACGGTGGCGTGTCCGTGGGCTACGGCACCGCCCACGGCCCGGAAGTCACCAGCGCCGAGTTCTCCGCGACGCGGGGCGACCTGATCGCGCTGGACTGGAAGGCCCTCGATTCGGGCGACGACTACGATGTCTACGGCTTCCTGGTCGACAACGCGACGGGGCAGTCCTACCAGCTTTTCTACTCCCGGGGCGACTACATCGACTGGACCAAGCTGGCCGCCACCATCCCGGTGACCAGCGACAGGCTGCAGTTCAAGTTCTACGGCGGCACCTTCGATGCGACGGGCGGCACCTATGTCGGCTCGACGCTCTACATCGACAACGTGCGGGTGATCTCGCGCATCGTCACCGACTCCATCGTCGCCCAGATCGGCCGGCAGGTCACCTACTTCAACGCGTCCGACGCCCCGCCCGCCAGCCGCACGCTGACCTTCGAGGCCAAATCCTCGGACGGCGCCACCGGCAGCAGCAGCATGACGCTGAGCCTGGTGGCGGTGCCGGATCCGCCGGTGGCCGGAAACGTCAACAAGCAGGGCGGTGAGGACACGACCACCACCTTCACGGTCGCCGACTTCACGTCGGTCAGCAGTGACCCTGACGGACCGTACGCGCCGATAGGCAGCATCCGGATCATCTCGCTGCCCAGTCATGGCACGCTCAAGTTGTCGGGGGTCACCCTGTCGGTGAACTCCGATATCTCGGTATCGAACCTGGCCAACCTGACCTACACCCCGGAGGACAACTGGCATGGTACCGAGACATTCCAGTGGCTCGCCTACGACGGCATCGTCTATTCGACTTCGCCGGGCACCGTCACGATCAATGTCGCATCGGTCAATGATGCCCCGGTCCTGAGGACGTCCGGCGGCAGCGTCAGTTCCATCAATGGCTCGGTCGTGGCAGTCGATCCCAACCTCGACCTGTATGACGTGGACAACGGCGAAGCCGGCAAGGATTCCTTCTCCCAGTTCAAGGTCTACATCAATGACCCCCGGGCCGGGGACTACCTGGATGTGGCGTCGTTGCCGGGGGGCTTTGCCAAAGCCTGGGACGGGTCGACCTATGTGCTGACGATTTCCGGAACCGGCACGGCGGCCCAGTACCGCGACATCCTCCGGCGGGTCACCTACAGCGCCACCAACGCCAGCGGCTCACGAACCGTCACCTTCACTTCGTCGGAAAACGTGGGCCTGGGAGGGCACTATTACCAGCTCGTCAACGTGTCCGGTTCCATCTCCTGGACGGACGCGTACTACGCCGCCAGGAACAGCACGTTCCTGGGGATGAACGGCTACCTGGCCGTCATCACCAGTCTGACGGAACAGAATTTCATCAGCTCCAAGATCAGTGCGAACACATGGATCGGCCTGACGGACGATCCCGCTTTTGCGCCAAACGCCAGCGAAGGAAATTTCCGGTGGGCCTATGGCAGTCCGGAGGAGGGTGCCGCCGCCACGTTCACGAATTACGCTGCAGGGGAACCCAACGATTTCGGCAGCGGCGAAGACTATACCCACATGTATGCGGACGGGCTGTGGAACGACTTCCCGAACTCCCTTAACGTGCAGGCGTACATTGTCGAGTACAGCGGCGGAACGCCCGACCCGAACCTGCTGACCGCAACCCGGGGCGTCTCGTTTTCCGGCGGCAACAACGCGCCTACCGTTTCCGGGCTCACGGCCAGCACTGGCGAGGACGCCACGCTGACGTTCAGCAGCAGCCATTTCACCTCCCGCTTCAACGACGCCGACGGCCACGCACTGGCGACGGTGATGATCACGTCGCTGCCGGCGAACGGCACGCTGACGCTCGATGGCCGCACAGTCACCCTCAACCAGACGCTCGGCACCTCCGACCTCGGCCGGCTGAAGTACGTCCCCGCCGCGAACTGGAACGGCACGGACAGCTTCGGCTGGAATGGCTTCGACGGCAACGCCTATGCCAGCGCGGGCGCCACGGTGACGATCACCGTCGGTGCCGTCAACGACGCGCCGACCCTCAATGCGAGCGCCTTGCCCTACCTCGACGGTGTTGCCGAGGATGTGGGTGATGGCGGAGGCAACGCCGGCACCCTGGTGTCAACCCTCCTGGCCCGCAGCGCCGTGTCCGACGTCGACGGCCCGGCCGCCGGCCTGGCGGTGACCGCCGTGGACAACACAAACGGCCACTGGGAATACAACACCGGCAGCGGCTGGACGGCTTTCTCCGCCACCACCGGCCAGCGCGTGGACCTGGGCAGCAGCGCCCGCCTGCTCGCCGGCACGGCCCTGGTGCGCTTCGTGCCGGACGAGCACTGGAACGGCACCGCCACGATCAGCATCCGCCCCTGGGACACCTCCAGCGGAACCAGCGGCGGCACCGCCGACCCGTTCGCCGCAGGCGGCAACACCTCGATCGGCGCCCTGTCCACCGACCTGGACACCGTGTCCATCACGGTGTCGGCCGTCAATGACGCGCCCCAGGTGGTGGCCGCATCGACCGTGATGGTGGCCTTCAACGAGGACGAGACCAGCCTCAACGCCCAGACGGTGGGCGGCTTCACCGCCGCCGCCATCAGCGACCTCGATGCCGCGCCCCTGTACGGGATCGCCGTCACTGCGCAGGACGACGGCGGCGGCGCGGGCACCTGGCAGTACTCCGTCGACAACGGCGTGAACTGGACCGACGTCGGCACGGTCGGCCCGGGCGGGGCTCTGCTGCTGCGCGCCAGCGACCAGGTCCGCTTCGTGCCCGACCTCCAGAACGGCGGCACCGGCAGCCTGACCTGGCGCGCCTGGGACCGCACGGACAGCGGCACGCCCGGCTCGAAAGTCGACCTCTCCGGCGAAGCCGGCGGCGGCACCAGTGCCTATTCCACCGGCCAGGCCACGTCCACCATCACCCTGGCCAGCGTGAACGACGCGCCCCTCATCACCCAGGGCGCGACGATCACGTTCACCGGGACCGATGAGGACACCGCCAGCGGCGCGCGCACGGTGGCCGCCATCCTGGAGGACGCCGGCTGGAGCGACGTGGACACCGGCGCCGCCAAGGGCATGGCCGTCACCGGCCTGATCCAGCGCAACCACTGGCAGTACTCCACGGACGGCACCGACTGGGTGAACATGACCGATACCACCGTGGTGGATGGCGACTCGGGCGGGACCCCCAATGCCGTGGGATCCACCCGCGGCCTCCTGCTCAGTGCCGGCACCTGGGTCCGCTACAACCCGGACGCCGAGCGCGGCGAGACGGCCAGCTTCAGCTTCCGCGCCTGGGACGGCTCGTCCGGCACGGCGTCCACGGCTGCGGCGCGCTCCTTCGGCGACCCCACGGCCACGAACGCCGCGGGTGGCACCGGCGCGTTCTCGACCCAATCGGCCACGGTGTCCATCGCCGTGTCCGACGTCAATGACGCGCCAGCCCTGGACGCCACCGCCACGCCCGGCTTCAACGTGACGGGCGCCACCGAGGACGACACGGCCATCAGCGCTCAGACGGTGGCCGACTTCGCCGTGGCCAGCAGCGGCATCACCGAGGTCGACGACACCACCCTCTTCGGTATCGCCGTGACTGGCCAGGCCGACGGTGACAGTGGCGGGACCTGGCAGTACTCGATCGACGGCGGCGTCACCTGGACCGCGATCGGCGCGGTCAGCGACAGCGCGGCCCTGCTGCTGCGGGGCCAGGACCAGGTCCGCTTCGCGCCCAATGCGCTCAATGGTGGCACGGGCAGCCTGACCTGGCGCGCCTGGGACCGGACCGACAGCGCCGTGCAGGGCACGCGCGTCGACCTGTCCGGCGTGACCGGCGGCGGCACCAGCGCGCTGTCGTCCGCGGCCGTCACCCGCACCACCACGCTGGCCAGTGTCAACGACGCGCCCACTGCGGATTCCATCAGCGAGGACGGCTACGTGCTGGGCAGCCAGGTGAGCAAGGCCGTGGCCGGCGTGTTCTCGGATGTCGATCGCGGCGACGTGCTCACCTTCAGCGCCACCGGCCTGCCCGATGGCATCACCATCCATCCCGCCACTGGCATCCTGAGCGGCGTGCCCATCCGGCCCGGCAATTACGAGGTGGTGATCACCGCCGACGACAGCCATGGCGGCACGGTCAGCACCACCTGGCGGGTGCGCGTGGTGGCCCCCGTCACGGACGGCGATGGGGGGGGCGCAGACGCCCGCCCGCGCCCGGCCGATGGCGGCGCCGACGAGGGTGGCGCCGCCGCCCCGGCACCCCGCCCGCCGGCGTTCCAGATCGATGCCGAGGGCATCCCGGGCCACGAGAGCATCATTCCCGTGCCGGAGTTCCTGCGCCAGGCCGACCGCCAGGCGCCGATCGGGGCCGAGGCCGAAGCGGGCCTGCCGCCCGGGCCGGGCACCGCGGTGCCCGACACGGCGCCGCCGCAGGCCGCCGGCATCGCCGCCTCGGTCGGCAGTGACGGCCAGCTGCAGGTCGACCGCGCCGGGGCTCCGGGCCCGGCCGCCTCCGCGCGCCAGGCCGTCGACCGGGTCGATGTGGCGGTTGGCGCCAACGGGCGCGTGGACCTGGAGCAGCGCCCGCGCAACGAGGGTGAGATCGCCGCCGGCTTGATGCTGGTGGAGATGCGCCGCCAGGCCGGGGACTTCCAGATCGAGATCGCCGACTTCAGGGCCAGCCAGGTGCGCGAGTACCGCGCCACGCTGGTCGACGGCAAGCCCCTGCCCGCGTGGGTCCGCATCAACCCGCTGACGGGCCAGGTGGATGGCCAGCCGCCGCAGGGCGTGCGGGTCATCGACCTGCGCATCATCGCGCTGGACGTGGATGGCGGCACGCGGCTGCTGGAGGTCCGGGTGAACCTCGCCCCCAACCCGGCTGGCCAGCCCCAGGCGGCCGACCCGGCCCGACCCGCCGCGCAGACCGGTTTCGCGGCGCAGTTGCAGCTGGCCCAGGCCGCCCGCCAGGGCCAGGCGCTGGCGGATGCGCTGCGCCAGGCCCGCCCGAACCCGACCGAATTGACAACGATTTGAGCCTGAATGGATTTGCTCCCATGACCCAGACCCCTGTTGCTTCCTCCCTGCGGCGCCCCGGTGTGCTGCGCCTGTCCGCCCTCGGCGGTGCGCTGTTCCTGGCGGGCTGCAGCGTCACGCCGCAGCCCTTCACCCTGGACGAGGCGCTCCAGGCCGGCCAGGCCGACCGCGCCCTGCTGGCAGCCGCGCAGCAACCCGCGAGCCAGGCCATCGGCCTGGACGAGGCCATCGCGCGCGCCTTGAAATACAACCGCGAGCGCCGCGTGCAGCTGCTCGAGTCGGTGATCAGCCGCAACCAGCTCCAGCTGTCGCATTTCGACATGCTGCCCGAGCTGGCGGCCAGCGCCGGCTACACCCAGCGCAGCCGACTGTCCGCCTCCAGCAGCGGCACCTTCGAGAACGGCACCGTCGTGCGCACCACGCCCCCGACCTACTCCGTGTCGGCCGACAAGGAAAGCAGCAACCAGAACCTCGCGCTGACCTGGAACGTGCTCGACTTCGGCCTGTCCTATGTGCGTGCCGGCCAGCAGGCCGACCGCCTCCTCATCGCCCAGGAGCGCGAGCGCAAGGCCGCCCACAACCTGATCCAGGATGTCCGCAGCGCCTACTGGCGGGCCATCTCCGCGCAGCGCCTGCTGGACAAGGTAGCACCCCTGGGCAAGCGGGTGGACACGGCCCTGGCCAATTCGCGCCAGATCGAAAGCCTGCGCCTGCGCAACCCCCTGGATGCCCTGACCTACCAGCGTGACCTGCTGGACGTGCGGCGCTCCCTCGAAGGCCTGCAGAAGGACCTGGTCGATGCCAAGACCTCGCTGGCTACCCTCATGGGCTTGTCGGCGGGCGCCGCCTTCAGGCTGCAGGACCCGGGCGTGGCCGGCTACCCGGTGCCCGAAGTGCGCCTGGACACCGAGACCCTCGAGCGCTCCGCGCTGGCCCGGCGCCCCGAGCTGATGGAGAGCCGCTACCAGAACCGCATCTCCCATGCCGAGGGACGCGCCGCCATGCTGGGCCTGCTGCCCGGCCTGCGCCTGAACGCCGGCGTCCACCATGACGGCAGCGACTACCTGCTCTACAACAACTGGAACGACTTCGGCGCTACCCTCAGCTTCAATCTCTTCAACCTGTTCAAGGCGCCGGCCGTGGGCCGGCAGGTCGACGCCGAGAAGCTCATCGCGCAGGAGCGCCGTCTGGCCGTGACCGCGGCCGTCCTGGGCCAGGTGCATGTCGCCCGTCAGGGATACGAGCAGGCGCGCCAACAGTTCAGCACTGCCAGCGACTACCTGGGCGTCGTCAAGCGCATCCGTGAGCAGCGCCGGCTAATGCGTGCGGCCGATCGCAGCGGCGAGCTGGAGCTGATCCGCGAAGAGTTGACCGAGATGCTGTCGGAGCTGCGCCGCGACGTCGCCTATGCCGACCTGCAGAACAGCCACGGCCGCATCTTCGTGAGTGCCGGTCTTGATCCGCTGCCGGATAGGCTGGAGGACGACAGCCTGGGCGGCCTGGCGGGCGCCCTGCGCACGCGCTTCGAGTCGTGGGCGAGCGGCGAGGTCGGCCTCGTCACCCGGCCCCTGGCCTCGCAGGTCCAGCCCTGGCGCGGACCGGGCGAGCATTCGTTTGCGTTCTCCGCAGACACGTTCAGCCTCGGCGGCGAGATTGCCTACCAGGCGCGGCTGGCGGACGGCGCTCCGCTGCCGGCCTGGCTGCGGTTCGATGCCGGGACGCGGACCTTCAGCGCCAACCCGCCGGCAGCCGCCCGGGAGATCCCCATCGAGCTGATCGCGCGCAATGCGTCGGGCGCGAAGGCCTCCGACCGCTTCACCCTGCAGCTGGCGGACGTCAACGACGCGCCGCGTCCCAGCGCGGCCGACAGCCCCGAGCTGGCGCTGAACCCGCAGAACGGCTGGCGCGTCACGCTCCCGGACAACCTGTTCGTCGACCCGGACAGCGCGGTCCTGACCTACCGGCTGGCGCGGCGTGGTTTCCTGGCGGACCGGGACCTGCCCGAGTGGCTGCAGTTTGACGCGGCGACCCGCACGCTGAGCATCCCGGCCACCAGCGAGGCGACCTACGCGGCCGCACGCCTGGCGCTCACCCTGACGGCCTCGGATGCGGACGGCCTGGCCGCGAGCCGGTCGCTGACCCTGCAGGTCCTGCCCCAGCCGCGCCCGGCGCAGGCCGGATCGGCCGCGCCCGTGCCCTCCACGCAAGCCACGCAAGCCACGCAAGCCGTCCAAGCCGCCGCGGCCGGGAAGGGGGCCTGGTGAGGGCCTTCCTGCTCGCATGCGTGTGCGCCCTCGCGGGGCAAGGCGCCGCCGCCCAGCCGGTCCGTGGCGTGGTCCAGGCGGTCCACCAGGCGACGCTGTCGGCGGAGATCGCCGCCCGCGTCACCGCCTTGCCCCTGCGCGCCGGTGACGCCTTCGCCAAGGGCGACGTGCTGGTGCGCTTCGACTGCGCCATCTTCGAGGCCCAGCGCGACAAGGTCAGCGCCGAGCTGCAGGCGGCGCGCGACAGGCTTGAGAACGACAAGCAGCTCGAAGCCGTGCAGTCCATCGGCGTGCTGGACGTCAAGCTCTCCGAGACGGCGGTGCGGCAAGCCGAGGCCGAGCTGCGCATGGCCACCCTCAACACCGACCGCTGCGTGGTGGCCGCGCCCTGGAACGGCCGGGTGGTGCAGCGCATGATCAGCGAACATGAGAGCGCCCGGCTCAACCAGGAGCTGCTGAGCATCGTATCGACCGAGGCGCTCGAGGTCACCGCGATCGTGCCGGCGCAGTGGGTGCGCACGCTCAAGCCGAACCAGTCGTTCACCTTCCGGGTCGATGAGACCGGCACCAACCATGCGGCCACCGTCATCAGCCTGGGTAGCACCGTGGACCCGGTGAGCCAGACCCTGTCGGTGCGCGCCCGGCTGGCGGCCGACCCCCGGCTGCTGCCGGGGATGAGCGGCACGGCCTCGCTGCGGTAAGTCGTTCCATGGACGCCCGGATGGATCGCGTGGCGGCGCTGCTGCGCCTGGAGCAGGCCTTGCGCGCCGCGGAGACCTTGCCCGAGGTCGGCTTCCTCATCGTCAACGACGCCCGGCAGGTCGCCCCGTACGCCCAGGCCGTGCTCCTGGAGGGCTCGCACGGTGGCGCCCTGCGGGTGACGCGCCTGTCCGACCTGAGCGAGGTGGACCGCACGGCACCGTTCATCACCTGGCTGGAGGCGCTGGCCCGGCATGTCCGTGCCCGCGAGGACGCGCAGGCCCCGCTCCCGCTGGCGGCGGGGATGCTCACGCCGCCGCTGCGGCGGGACTGGGTGGAACTGGCGCCGCCCGAGCTGCTGTGGCTGCCCCTGCGGGGCGGCCCAGGCGGCTGGCAGGGGGCGCTGGTGCTGGCCCGCGAGGCGCCGTGGGAGGCGCACGAGGTGGCCCTGCTGGGCCACCTCGCGGATGCCTGCGCGCACGCCATGCGCGCGCTGGCCCCGCGCCTGCGCCTGGGCTGGCGGTCCAGGCCGGCGCGCCGCTGGCTTGGGGCCGGTGCGCTGACGCTGGCCGCGCTGATGTTCCTCCCGGTGCGCCTGAGCGTGCTCGCGCCCGCCGAGATCAGCCCCACGGACCCTTTCGTGGTCACCGCGCCGCTGGACGGCGTGGTCTCGGCCGTGCGGGTCACGCCCAACCAGCAGGTGCGCCCCGGTGACGTCCTGGTGGAGATGGAGGCGACCGACCTGCGTGGCGCCCGTGATGTCTCCAGCCGCGCGCTGCAGGTGGCGCAGGCCGAGCTGCACCGCGCGCAGCAGGCGGCATTCACCGACCCGCAAAGCCGCAGCGAGCTGGCGCGCCTTGCGGCGCAGGTGGACCTGCGCCGCAAGGAAATGGAGTTCGCCACCTCCCGCCATGGCAACACCCGCATCGCCTCGACGCGCGAAGGGGTGGCGATCATCGACGACCCGCTGGCCTGGAAGGGCCGGCCGGTGCGGGTGGGCGAGCGCATCCTGCGCATCGCCGACCCGGGCGCGGTGGAAGTCACGGTGATGGTGCCGGTCAAGGACGCGATCGCCATCTCCCCGGGCCACGAGGTGCGTGTCTTCCTCGACACCGCGCCGCTGTCGCCCCTGCAGGCCACGGTCAGCCACGCGACCTACGAGCCCATGCCCGATGCCGCCGGGGTCCCGGCCTACAAGGTCACGGCCCGGCTCGCGTCAGGGGGTACGGCGCCGCGCATCGGCCTGCGCGGGACCGCCAAGCTCCATGGAGAGCAGGCCAACCTGTTCTACTACCTTCTGCGCAAGCCCATCACCGCCTTGCGCCAGTGGCTGGGGTGGTGAGCCCGGATGGACGCGCGTTCCGCTCCCGCCCTGCGCCTGCCCAGCCTGCGGCAGGACCTGCAGCTGCTGCAAGGCCCGGCCGCCGAGGATGGCGAGCCGGGCTGGCTCGTCTACGACGCCTTGCGCCACCGCTATTTCCGCATCGGCCTGGACGCTTTTCGCCTGCTCGGGATGTGGCTGCCTGGCGGCGATGCGGACACCCTGTTGGCCCGGGCGCAGTCGCAGGGCCTGGACATCGACCGCGAGCAGGTCGCCGGCTTGGTGCGGTTCCTGTCCGACAACCAGCTGGTCCAGGCCGACGGGCCGCAGGCAGTCGCGACGCTGCGGGCCCGGCACGAGCGCGCGCGCCAGAACTGGTTCCAGTGGTTGATCCACCATTACCTCTTCATCCGCATCCCCCTGTGGCGCCCGGATGCGTTCCTGCGCAGGACGCTGCCCTGGGTCGCGCCCCTGTTCGACAGCCGCCTGCTGTGGGCCATCCGCGGGCTGGGGCTGGTGGGCCTGCTGCTGGTCCTCCAGCAATGGGAGCAGTTCAGCGCGACCTTCCTGCACTTCTTCTCCTGGGAGGGGCTGGCCTGGTACGGGGTGGTCCTGCTGGCGGTGAAGTCGGCGCACGAGCTGGGGCATGCCTATGTCGCCACGCGCCTGGGGTGCCGGGTCGCCTCGATCGGCGTGGCGTTCCTCGTGATGTTCCCGGTGCTCTACACGGACACCACGGACGCCTGGCGCCTACGCCGGCGGCGCGACCGCCTGGCCATCGTCACCGCCGGGGTCGGCACCGAACTGCACCTGGCCATGCTCGCCACCTTCGCCTGGAGCTTCATGGCGGACGGGCCCTGGCGCAGCGTGGCGTTCTTCGTGGCCACCACCAGCTGGGTCACCTCGCTGGCGGTCAACCTGAGTCCCTTCATGCGGTTCGACGGGTACTTCGCCCTGTCGGACCTGCTGGGCGCGCAGAACCTGCAGCCGCGGGCGTTCGCCCTGGGCCGCTGGCGCCTGCGCGAGTGGCTGTTCGGTTTCGGCGAACCCCCGCCTGAGCGCCTGGCCACCCGGCGCGCCGCATTGTTCATCGCCTATGCCTACGCCACCTGGGCCTACCGCTTCTTCCTGTTCATCGGCATTGCGCTGCTGGTCTACCACTTCGCCTTCAAGGCCCTGGGCATCCTGTTGTTCCTCGTCGAGATCGTCTGGTTCATCGCCATGCCGCTGAAAAATGAAATCATGGCCTGGTGGGAGCGCCGCACCCTGATGCGTCCCAACCGCCACCTCCTGGCCACCGGCCTGGGCCTGCTGGCGCTGGTGCTGCTGCTGGCCGTGCCCTGGCGCGGCTCGCTGGGGCTGCCCGCCGTCGTCGAGACCGGCGCGTTCCAGCAGGTCTACCCGGGCAGCGAGGGGCGTATCAACGGCATCCTGGTCCAAGAGGGCCAATCCGTCCGGGAGGGCGATCCCCTCGTGACCCTGTCCAACCCCCGCCTGGAGCAGGAGATGGTCCAGGCCCAGCGCGAGATGGCGCTGCTGCAGTTGCGCGCCTCCCGCCTGGCAGGGTCCGGGCGGGAACTGCAGGAGCACCTGGTCACGCAGCAGCAGCTGGCCCGGCTGGAAACCCAGCTGAGGGCGCTCCAGGCCGGCGCGGACCTGCTGGTGGTCCGGGCGCCGGTCGCAGGCACGGTGAGCTACCTGGCGCAGGCGCAGGTGGGCCAGTGGGTGTCCGCCGACAGCCTGCTGCTGTCCCTGCGAGCGGCGCAGGGCCTGCGTGTCGTGGCCTTCGTGCCGGAGTCCGACTTGCACCGCATCGAGCCCGGCGCGCGGGGGGTGTGGATCTCGGACCTGGGCCATGGCTCGCCCATTCCGCTGCGGCTGACCCGTATCGACGATGCCGCCGTCCCGGTCCTGGGCTACCCGGAACTCGCCTCCGAACATGGCGGGCCGGTCGCCGTGCGCCGGCTGGCGGACGGGCAATACCGCCCCGAGCAGGCGCTCTACCGGCTCGAGCTCGCGCCGACGCGCGACCAACCGGCCCCGGGCCTGCGCGAACCCGGCGTGCTGCGCATCGAGGCAACACCCCGCAGCGTGTTCGCCCGCGCCTGGGCCCATGCCGCCGCGGTGCTCGTGAAGGAAAGCGGCTTCTAGCTGTGACGGTCCAATAGGGTATTGCGGGTGTTCACCCGCAGAGGTTTGGGGAGACTGACGTTCGCCAACCCCCCAGTCCGCTCAAATTTCCCAACCGGATGAACACCCCTGACGCTGTTCTTGCAAGCCCACATCGCCTCTTGCATGGACGTGTCCAAGGCCGCGCCGCGTCCACCGCTCGCAAACCAACGGCAAGGCCGAGCGATTCACTCAACCGGCGCTGCTTGAACGGGCCGACGGTCGGGTCCATGAGAATTCAGGCCAGCGCTGGCAGGCCTTGCCGGCCTGGATGGGGGTCACCGGCCCGGCGGGAGCTGGCGGAACACCTCGCGCGCCGCCGCGACCGTCAGCGCAATGTCTTCGTCCGTGTGCGCCGCGCTCACAAAGCCCGCCTCGTACAGGGCCGGCGCAATGTACACACCGCGATCCAGCAGTCCATGGAACAGCGCGTTGAACGTCGCGCCGTCGCTGGTCATCACCGTCTTGTAGTTCTGCGGCAGCTGCGGCAGCAGGAAGAAGCCGAACATGCCGCCTTCGCAGTCGGCACTGAACGGTACGCCTTCGGCCGCCGCGGCAGCCTTCAGGCCCTCGACCAGCGTGCGGGTGCGCGCGGCCAGCGCGTCGAAGAAGCCGGGCTGCGAGATCTGCGCCAGCGTGGCCAGGCCGCAGGCCGTGGCCACCGGGTTGCCCGAGAGCGTTCCCGCCTGGTACACCGGGCCCAGCGGGGCCAGCTGCTCCATGATCGCGCGCGGGCCGCCGAAGGCCGCCAGCGGCATGCCGCCGCCGATCACCTTGCCCATCACGGTCAGGTCCGGCTGGAAGCCGGGGATCAGCCTGGCATACAGGCTCTGCGCGCCGCCCAGCGCCACGCGGAAACCGGTCATCACCTCATCGAACACCAGCAGCGCGCCATGCTGCGTGCACAGCTCGCGCGCGCGCTGCATGAAGGGCACGCTGGCGCGCACGAAGTTCATGTTGCCCGCGATCGGCTCGATCATCAGGCAGGCGATCTCGGTGCCGTACAGCGAGAAGGCTTCCTCCAGCTGCGCGACGTTGTTGTACTCCAGCACCACCGTGTGCTGCGCCACCTCGGGCGGCACGCCGGCGCTGGTGGGGTTGCCGAAGGTGGCCAGGCCCGAGCCGGCCTTGACCAGCAGGGCGTCGGCATGGCCGTGGTAGCAGCCCTCGAACTTGATGATGCGCTTGCGGCCCGTGGCGCCGCGCGCCAGGCGCAGCGCGCTCATGGCGGCCTCGGTGCCGGAGCTCACGAGGCGCACCATCTCCAGCGACGGCACCAGGCCGATGATGGCCTCGGCCAGCTGCACCTCGCGCTCGGTCGGTGCGCCGAACGAAAAGCCATCGAGCGCGGCCTGCTGCACGGCCTCCAGCACGGCGGGATGGCCGTGGCCCAGGATCATGGGGCCCCAGGAGCCGATGTAGTCCACATAGCGCTGGCCGGCCGCATCCCACATGTACGCGCCCTGGGCGCGCTGGATGAAGCGGGGCGTGCCGCCCACGGCGCGGAAGGCGCGCACGGGCGAGTTCACCCCGCCGGGGATGACGGCGCGGGCGCGCTCGAACAGTTGCTCGTTGCGATCAGTGCTTGGTGTCATGGGCAGGCATGTCCAGGACCTGCAAGGCCTTGGCTTCTTCTTCGGTGAGGGTTTCGGGTTCGCCGGGCTCGGGCTGGGCCCAGCACAGGCGGTCGGGCACGACGTTGCCCATGCCGGGGCGGAAGCCCGCGTCCAGGCATTCGTCTAGGTAGCCCAGCGCCTCGGTGACGGCGGCGGCCAGGTCGCTGCCGTTGGCCACCAGGCCTGCGAGCGCCGCCGCCAGCGTCTCGCCGGCGCCGGAGAACACGGCCTCGAAGCGCTCGAAGCGCTGGCTGGCCAGCACCGCCTGCGGCGAGGCCAGCACGTTGTCGATGAACTGATCGGGCAGCGGCACGCCGGTCACCAGCGTGTAGGGCACGCCGGCATCGGCCGCGGCCTTGGCAATGTCGCGCGGCGTGGGGCTGCGCTCGCCGTTCCAGTCCGGCAGCAGCCAGCGCCACAGCGTGCTGTGGTTGCCCACCAGCACCGTGGTCTGCGGCAGCATCAGCTCGCGGAAGGCATCCAGGTACAGGTCGATCTGGCTTTCCTCCCACCACGAGAGGTTGGGCATGTACGCCAGCACCGGCACGTCGGCATAGTCGGCCGCGACCTCGGCGATCACGGCGATGGTCTCGGGCGAGCCGACGAAACCCACCTTGATCACCGCCACCGGCGCATCCTCTAGGATGGCGCGGGCCTGCTCGGCCACGGCTTCCTCGTCGAAGGCGAAGTGGTCGAAGATCTCGGCCGTGTCGCGTGCATAGGCGCCCGTGACCACGGGCAGGGCATGCGCCCCCACGGAGGACAGCGCGGTGATGTCCGCCGCCAGCCCTCCCGCGCCGCTGGGATCGCTGGCGTTGAAGGTCATCACGCAGGGCGGGCCCGCGTCGATTTCTTGCTCTTCAGTGGGAGGCGCCGACAGGTCGGGGTTCATGTCGGGATTATTGGGCGCGGTCATGGGCGTTGTCGCATCAGGCGTGTGCGGCAATCGCGGACTTTCCTGAAGCACCATAGATACAATCGTTGCATTCTATTGGAAGCCCCCTTAAGCTGTGACTGAAGCAAAAACCTGGATGTGTTTGATCTGCGGCTGGATCTACGACGAAGCCGCTGGCGCGCCCGAGCATGGTATCGCCCCGGGAACCCCCTGGGCCGACGTTCCGATGAACTGGACCTGCCCGGAATGCGGCGCCCGCAAAGAAGACTTCGAGATGGTGCAGATCTGACGCACGCGCCCCAGTGACCGGTTCACCGGCGCGCCCGCCCCAGGAGGCATTCAAGGGAGCCGCGTCGAGTGAGCACGTTACAAACCGCAGGAGGGCGTACCCTCCGGGTGTTGGTCGTCGATGACAGCAACACCATCCGCCGCAGCGCGGAACTCTTCCTCCGTCAGGGCGGCCATGACGTCCTGCTGGCGGAAGACGGCTTCGATGCCCTGGCCAAGGTCCATGACTGGCATCCCGACCTGATCTTCTGCGACATCCTGATGCCGCGGCTGGACGGCTACCAGACCTGCGCCATCATCAAGCGCAACCCCCAGTTCGCCGATGTGCCCGTCGTCATGCTGTCCTCCAAGGACGGCGTGTTCGACAAGGCGCGCGGCCGCATGGTCGGCTCGCAGGACTACCTCACCAAACCCTTCACCAAGGACCAGCTGCTGCAGACCGTGCAGCAGTTCGGTCCCGCCACGCCCGGAGGCCATTGATGCCCATCTCCAAAGTGCTCGTCGTGGACGATTCCCGCACCGAGCTCATGCACCTGTCCGACCTGCTCAAGAAAGGCGGCTACACCGTGCGCACCGCCGAGAACGCCGAGCAGGCCCTGCAGGCCCTGCAAGCGGACCGGCCGGACCTGATCCTCATGGACGTGGTCATGCCCGGGCAGAACGGCTTCCAGCTCACGCGCACCATCACCCGCGACCCGCAGTACGCGGGCGTGCCGGTCATCATCTGCTCCAGCAAGAACCAGGAGACCGACCGTGTGTGGGGCATGCGCCAGGGCGCGCGCGACTATGTGACCAAGCCGGTCGATGCGCGCGAGCTGCTCGACAAGATCCGCGCCCTGGGCTGAGGCCGGCTGGAACCCCCCGCGGACACACCCTCCATGGCCAACCGGGAAGCCCTGCGCGAACTCCAGTCCCGCCTGGCACAGCGCCTGCTGGCCGCCCACGACCCCGGCCAGCAGGCGGCCTGGCTGGCGGTGGAAGCGGGCGGCGGGCGCTGGCTGCTGCCGTTGGCCCAGGCCGGCGAGATCTTTCCCTTCACCGTGCCGCATCCCGTGCCCTACACCCAGCCCTGGTTCCTGGGCGTGGCCAACCTGCGCGGCGGGCTGTGGGGTGTGGCGGACTTCGCCGCCTTCGTCGCCGGCACCCCGCCCGCGCCGCGCGCCGACGCCGCCCTGGCGGAGGCGCGGTTCATCACGCTCAACCCCGCCCTGGAGGTCAACAGTGCGCTGCTGGTGGACCGCCTGGCCGGCCTGCGCGGCCTGGAGGCCTTCAGCGCCTCGGCCCCTGCGCCCGAAGGCTCGCCGCCCTGGTTCGGCAGCCTGTACACCGATCCCCTTGGCGCCTGCTGGCAGGAAGTGAACCTGCAGGCGCTCTCCCAGCAACCGCAGTTCCTGGGCATCGCCGCGACCGCCGGGTCTGCCGCGTGAAGCCCCCCAACCGGTACGAGCCACCATGTTCCTCACTTCCCCCCTGAAGGCCCTGCTGGCCGGCAAACGCCGCCCCCTGCTGCCGCCGGACTCCGAAGACGACGGCCCCGGCGCCACGCGCTTCGGCGGGGCGGACGGCCGCACCGCCTTCGTTTCCATGGAGCCGGCGCCTTCCGAGCTGGTCGCCCTGCCGCTGCTGGGTCGTCGCACGCTGGCCCGCCAGCAGCGCCTGCTCACCGCCCTGCTGGTGGTGGCCCTGATCGTGCTTGCCGGCATGGCCGCCTTCGCCCTGCAGCAGGCGGACCGCATCGCGCAGCAGGTGGCCAGCACCGGCCAGGCGTTGATGCAGTCGCAGCGGTTGGCCAAGTCGGTCTCGCAGGCGCTGGTGGGCAGCCCCCAGGCCTTCCCCGACGTGAAGGACAGCGCCGATGTACTGGCCCGTACGGTCCGCGGCCTCCAGCGCGGCGACGACGGCCTGCGCCTGGCCCCCGCGGCTGCCGCCTTCCAGTCCGATGTGTCCCGCATCAGCCCGCTGATGGAACGCGCCGAGAAGAACGCCGGCCTGATCCTGGGCCAGCAACGCATCCTCACCCAGGTGGGCACGGCCCTGCGCGCCATCAACCGCCAGTCCTCCGACCTGCTGGAAGTGGCGGAGACCATCTCCTCCCTCAAGCTGCAGCAGGGCGCGCCCGCCTCCGAGCTGTCCGCCGCCGGCCAGCTGGTCATGCTCACCCAGCGCATCGGCAAGTCGGCCAACGAGTTCCTCACCATGGAGGGCGTCAGCCCCGAGGCGGTCTTCCTGCTGGGCAAGGACCTCAACTCCTTCCGCCAGATCGCGCAGGGCCTGCTCGACGGCAGCCCCGAGCTGCGGCTGGCCCCGGCGCGCGACCCGCAGGTGCGTGAGCGCCTGCAGGCGCTGCTCAAGCTGTATGAGGAATCGCGCACCCAGGCCAGCGCCATCCTGGGCAACCTGCAGGGCCTGGTGGCCGCGCGCGAGGCGCAGGCCGCCATCCTGACGGACAGCGAGCCGCTGCGCCGGTCGCTGGAGGAGCTGCAAGGCAAGCTCTCGGCCCAGGCCGGCCTGGGCACGGGCCCCGTGGTGTCGCTGGTGGTTTCTGCGCTGGCGGCCATCCTGTGCGCCATCGGCTTGGCCTGGGTGCAGCTCAAGGACAGCCGCCGCCGCCAGGCAGTGGCGGAGCACCAGCGCCTGGAGGCCGAGCTGCACGAGCAGGAAGCCAAGCGCGTGAACGACGCCAACCAGGCCGCCATCCTGCGCCTGATGAACGAGCTGCAGGCGGTGGCCGAGGGGGACCTCACCCACGAGGCCACCGTGACGGAGGACATCACCGGCGCCATCGCCGACTCCGTGAACTACACCGTGGAGGAACTGCGCCAGCTGGTGGGCAACGTGCAGGTCACCGTCACCCGCGTGGCCCAGACCACCGCGCAGGTCGAAAGCACCTCCACCGACCTGCTGGCCGCCTCCACCGAGCAGCTGCGCGAGATCCGCGACACCGGCCAGTCCGTGCTGGACATGGCCGACCGCATCAACCAGGTCGCCGGCCAGGCGCAGGAGTCCGCCCAGGTGGCGCGCCAGTCGCTCAAGGCCGCGGCCTCGGGCCGCCAGGCGGTGCAGGATGCCATCGGCGGCATGAACGCCATCCGCGACCAGATCCAGGAAACCTCCAAGCGCATCAAGCGCCTGGGCGAGTCCTCGCAGGAGATCGGCGAGATCACCGAGCTGATCTCCGACATCACCGAGCAGACCAACGTGCTGGCGCTCAACGCCGCCATCCAGGCCGCTTCCGCCGGCGAGGCCGGCCGCGGCTTCTCGGTGGTGGCCGAGGAAGTGCAGCGGCTGGCCGAGCGCTCGGCCGACGCCACGCGCCAGATCGCGGCGCTGGTCAAGGCCATCCAGACCGACACCCAGGACGCGGTGGCCGCCATGGAGCGCTCCACCCAGGGCGTGGTCGAGGGCACGCGCCTGTCCGACAACGCGGGTGGCGAGCTGGCCCACATCGACCAGGTCTCGCGCCGGCTGGCCGAGCTGATCGAGCAGATCTCCGGCACCGCCGCCCGCGAGGCCGCCTCGGCCAACCTGGTGGCGGGCAACATCCAGCACATCTTCGCCGTGACCGAGCAGACCGGCCAGGGCACGCGCTCCATCGCGCAGCAGGTGCGCGAGCTCTCGCGCATCGCCGAGGAGTTGCGTCAATCCGTGGCCCGCTTCAAGATCGCCTGACCCCCCGATCCCGCCTTCATGCCCGATCCCGCCATCGACCACGACCCCGCCGCCACCGACCTGGGCCCGCTGGCCTGGGTGATGGACGAACTGCGCAAGTCGCTGGAAACCGCGTCCGTGGCCTTGCGGCGTTTCCTGCGCGAGGCGCAGGCCGGCGCCGACGAGCCCGACACCGGCCCCCTGCGCATGGCCCGCCAGCAGCTGCACCAGGCCGTGGGCGCGCTGGAGATGGTGGGCCTGGCCGCCCCGGCCCAGGTGCTGCGCGCCATGGAGTGCGCCGTCCAGGCCTTCGCCGACAAGCCCGCGCTGTGCACCGAGCCGGCCGCCCTGCGGGTGGAGCGCGCGGGCTTTGCCGTCGCCGAGTTCCTGGGCAACGTGCTGCTGGGCAAGGCGCCCAGCGCGGTGGCCCTGTTCCCGCAGTACCGCGAGGTGCAGGCCCTGTGGGGCGCCGACCGCGTGCACCCGGCCGACCTGTGGCCCGTGGACTGGGCCTGGCACGAGCCTCGTGTCCCGGCCGCCACCGCCGCAGGCCTGGCGGGAGATGGGCGCGCGCCCCTGGCCCTGGCCTACGCGCCGCCGGTGCGCGCGCGCATGGACCAGGCGGTGCTGCGTATCGTCAAGGCGGGGGATCCCGCGTCGGCGGGCGAGCTGGCCGAGGTCTGCGCCGGGCTGGCTGCGGGCGAGTCCTTCCGCGAGCCGCGCAGCTTCTGGCTGCTGGCGGCCGGCTTCTTCGAAGCCCTGGCGGCCGGCCTGCTACCGGCGGACGTTTACGTCAAGCGCGCCGCCTCGCGCGTGCTGCTGCAGTACGCGCAGCTGGCCAAGGGGGAGAACCTGGTTTCCGAGCGCCTGGCGCAGGACCTGGCCTTCTTCTGTGCCCAGGCCGCGCCCGCGCCGGCCGACGCCGCTGCCCCCCCTGCTGCCACCGCTGCGTCCCCGGCCTCCGCGCCGGCCGCGCCGCCCGTGCCTCGCCTGCTGGCCGTGCGCGAGGCCTGGCGCCTGGACCGGCATGTGCCGGTGGACTACGAGCACGCCCCCTTCGGCCGCTTCGACCCCGCGCTGCTGGCGCAGGTGCGCAAGCGCCTGGCCGCCGCGCGCGAGGGCTGGTCCGCGCTGTCCGCCGGCGAGGCGGGCAAGGCGCGCCACACCGCGGACCAGTTCGCACAGCTGTGCGAGGCGCTGTCCCGCCTGCACGAGCCGCTGACACCGCTGTCCCGCGCGCTCGCCCGGGTGGCCGAGGCCACGCTCTCGCCCGGCGAGACCCCCTCGCCCGAGCTGGCCATGGAGACCGCCACCGCCATCCTGTTCCTGGAGGCGACGGCGCAGGACTTCGACCCGTCCGACCCGCTGCTGGCGGCGCGCGCCACGCAACTGGCCCAGCGGCTCGAGCAGGCCTGCCTGGGCCAGACGCCGCCCCCGCTGGAGCCCTGGATGGAAGAGCTCTACCGGCGCGTGAGCGACCGGCAGACCCTGGGCAGCGTGGTGGGCGAGTTGCGCGTCACGCTGGGCGAGCTGGAGAAGGACCTCGACGCCTTCTTCCGCCAGCCGCAGGACCGCGAGCCGCTGCGGGCGGCGCCGGCCCGGCTGTCGCAGATGCGCGGCGTGCTCTCGGTGCTGGGGCTGGAGCAGGCGGCGCAGGCCGTCCTGCGCATGCGGGACACGGTGCAGGCGCTGCTGGCGGCGCCACCGGAGGCGCCGCTGGAAGGGGTGGAGTCCCTGGGCAACAGTCTGGGCGCCCTGGGCTTCCTGGTGGACATGCTGGCCTACCAGCCGGCGCTGGCGCGCCAGCTGTTCGTGTTCGACGAGGCCTCGGGCGAGTTGCGTCCCGTGATGGGGCGGGTGGCCGGGCGGATCGCGCCGCCGCCGGACGACGGGCTGGGCGGCCCGCCGCCCGCGGCCCTGGCGCAGGCCTTGTCCGAAGCGGCCTTGCCCGCCGGTACCGGCCGCCTGCCGCTGGACCTGCCGGACCTGGACCTGGCGCCGCCAGCGGCACCCTCCGCGGCGCCGGCCCTGGCCGCCCCCACCCCCACCCCCGAGCCGTCCACCGTGCCGGGCCTGGAGGCCATCGAGGTCCTGGACCTGTCCTCGCTGCCCGAACTGCCCCTGCCGGGGCTGCCGCCCCTGGCGCCTGCGGACGTGCCGGCGGACGCACCGGTCGCCGGGCCGTCGCCTGCGGGTGATGTGCAGGCCGGGATCGATGACGACCTGGGAGGCGATTTCGAGGACACCTGGGCGGGCGAGTCCTTCGCCAGCGATCTGGATGGCGTGCAGGACGAGCCCCGGCAGGAGATGGCGCAGGGGACGCATCAAGCGTCGCAACAGGACGAAGCGCACGCAGAGGACGCAGAGGACGCAGGGGATGAACTGAAGTCCATCTTCCTGGACGAGGCCCGCGAGGTGCTGCAGGCCGGCCGCGAGTCGCTGGACGCGCTGGCGTCGGACCCGACGGACGCTTCCGCGCTCACGGTGTTGCGCCGCGCCTTCCACACCCTCAAGGGCAGCGCGCGCATGGTGGGCCTGCACGGCTTCGGCGAGGCCGCCTGGGCGATGGAGCAGGTGCTCAATGCCTGGCTGGCCGACCAGCAGCCGGCCAGCGGCGACCTGCTCGCGTTGTCCGGCCGCGCCGTGGACGGCTTCGGGCGCTGGGTGGAGGCGATCGCCGCGGACGATGCGGCGGACTGGGACGAGGCCCTGTTCCGCGAGCCCGCCGAGGCCTTCCGCCTGCAGCAGGCCCTGGTGCCCTTCGTGTTCCCGGGCGAGGCGCCCGCCGCGCAAGTCGCTGAAGCCACCGACGAGACCCCGTACAAGGCCATCGGCGCCCTGCGCATTTCCCTGCCGCTGTTCAACGTGTTCCTGCAGGAGGCCGACGAGTGGTCGCAGCACCTGCAGGAGGGCATTGCCGCGTGGGGCGCCGACCCGCGGGCGCCGGTGCCCGAGCCACTCACGGCCCTGGCGCACTCCCTCGCGGGCAGTTCCTCCACGGTCGGTTTCCAGGCCCTGTCCTTCGTGGCGCGCCTGCTGGAGGCCTCCATGCACCGTACCCAGGCGCTGGCCTGGGCGACGCCGCAGCATGCGCAGGCCTGGGCCGATGCGGCCGAGGAGATCCGACGGCTGCTTCACCAGTTTGCCGCCGGCTTCCTGAAGGACGCCCGCCCCGAGGTGCTGGAGGCCCTGCTGGCGCTGGATGCGCTGGACATCCCGCCGCGCCTGCAGTCCTCGGGCTTCGGGCCTGATGCGCAGGAGGATGCCCAGGACCTCCTGGCCCCACCCGAGGCGCTGGACCGCGACCTTTTTCCCTACTTCGAGGAGGAGGCGCTGGCGCTGCTGCCGCAACTGGGCCAGGCCCTGCGCGCCTGGCACGCCCAGCCCGGTCACCGCAGCGCCCGCGAGGAGGTGCTGCGCGCCCTGCACACCCTCAAGGGCAGTGCCCGCCTGGCCGGCGCGAGCGGCCTGGGCGAGCGGGCGCACGACATGGAGTCGACGGCCGAGGCCCTGGCGGACGATGCCGCCGCCGATACGCTGGAGCCGCTGCTGCACCAGTTCGACGCCCTGCAGGTCGCCTTCGAGGCGCTGCGGCAGCCTGCGGCACCCGCGCAGGTGGCGCCGTCCATGCCCGAGCCCGGCGAGCCCCCTGCTGCCGAGGCCCCGGCGGACGAGGGCAGCACGCCCGCCGCGCAGGCCCCTGCGCGCCACGCCCTGGCCGCGCCCGTCGCCACCGAGCTGGCGCCGCAGCGCGCCGCCGCGGGCCACGCGGTGCGGGTGCGCTCGCAACTGCTCGATCGCATGATGAACCAGGCCGGCGAGGTGATGATCACCCGCTCCCGCCTGGAGTCCGAGCTCAAGCAGCTGCGCGGCTCGCTGCACGACCTCACCGCCAACCTCGACCGCCTGCGCAGCCAGCTGCGCGACGTGGAGCTGCAGGCCGAGATGCAGATGCAGTCACGGCTGGCCCAGTCCAAGGACACCGCGGGCTTCGACCCGCTGGAGTTCGACCGCTTCACCCGCGTGCAGGAGCTCACGCGCATGATGGCGGAGTCCGTCAACGACGTCGCCACCGTGCAGCGGCAGCTGCAACGCACCGTGGCCAGCGTCGAGGACGACCTCGTCGCCCAGGCCCGCCAGACCCGGGAGCTGCAGCGGGACCTGCTGCGCACGCGGATGGTGGAGTTCGACGCCATTGCCGACCGCCTGCACGGCGTGGTGCGCCGCGCCGCCCGGGAGACGGGCAAGCAGGTGAAGCTGGAGATCGAGGGCGGGCGCATCGAGATGGACCGCGGCGTGCTCGATCGCATGACGCCGGCCTTCGAGCACCTGCTGCGCAACGCCGTGGCCCACGGCATCGAGGCGCCCGGTGCCCGCGTGGCCGCCGGCAAGGCGGCTGCGGGCCACATCCGCGTGCGCCTCGGGCACGAGGGCAACGACGTGTCCGTCACCTTCGAGGACGACGGCGCCGGGCTCGACCTGGCCCGCATCCGCGAGAAGGCCTTCGCCCAGGGCCTGCTGCGCCCCGGCGAGGTGCTGGACGACGAGGGCGCGGCCCACCTGATCTTCCTGCCCGGCTTCTCCACCGCGGGCGAGGTGACCGAGCTGTCCGGCCGCGGCATCGGCATGGACGTGGTGCGGGCCGAGGTCCAGGCCCTGGGCGGGCGCATCGAGACCGCCAGCCAGGCGGGCCAGGGCATGCGCTTCCTGCTGGTGCTGCCCCTGACCACCGCGGTGACCCAGGTGGTGATGGTGCGCTGCGGCACGCTCACCGTGGGCGTGCCCGCGCACCTGGTGGAGGTCGTCCACCGCGCCGCCGCGCGGGATGTGCAGCTGGCCTACAACACCGGCCATTTCGTGCACGAGGGGCAGGAGGTGCCCTTCCACTGGGGCGGCGCGCTGCTGCGGTCGTCCCGCCGCAGCACCGAGCCGCAGCCGCGCACCCTCCCGGTCGTGGTGATGCGCAGCGCCTCGCAGCGCCTGGCCCTGCACGTGGACGAGGTGCTGGGCCACCAGGAGGTGGTGGTCAAGAACCTGGGCCCGCAGCTGGCCCGCCTGCCCGGGTTGGCCGGCATGACGGTGCTGGCCTCGGGCGCGGTGGTCCTGATCTACAACCCCGTGGCCCTGGCCACCGTGTTTGGCGAGCAGGCCCGCCAGTTCGGCGCGGACCAGGCCCAGCCCCATGTGCTGGGAGCGGGCGGGGCCGGGGCGGGCGAGGGCGCCGGGGTACCGGCCATGCCGCAGCTGCCCCTGGTGCTGGTGGTGGACGACTCCATCACCGTGCGCCGCGTCACGCAGCGCCTGCTGCACCGCGAGGGCTACCGTGTGGCCACGGCCATCGACGGCCTGCAGGCCCTGGAAAAACTCGAGCAGGAGCGGCCGGCGGTGGTGCTGTCGGACATCGAGATGCCGCGCATGGACGGCTTCGACCTGCTGCGCAACATCCGTGCCGACGCGCGCTGGCGCGAGCTGCCGGTGATCATGATCACCTCGCGCATCGCCGCCAAGCACCGCGAGCACGCCACCGCGCTGGGGGCCAGCCACTACCTGGGCAAGCCCTACCGCGAGGACGAGCTCCTGAGCCTGGTGCGCCGTTACGCCACGGCCGCCTTCTTGACGACCGAGTAACGTGCCAGCGTCTTCGCCCGCGCCTCGTCATGGTCGACGATGGGGCGCGGGTAGTCCCTGTCCAGCGCGATGCCGGCGCTGGCCAATGCCACGGGCGAGGCCTCCCAGGGCGCGTGCAGGTCGGCCGCGGGCAGGCCCGCCAGCTGCGGCAGGTAGCGCAGGATGAACTTGCCCTCGGGGTCGAACTTGCGGCTCTGGCTCACGGGGTTGAAGATGCGGAAGTAGGGCTGCGCGTCGCAGCCCGAGGAACTGGCCCATTGCCAGCCGCCGTTGTTGGCGGCCAAGTCGAAGTCGTTGAGCTTTTCCGCGAAGTAGCGCTCGCCCCAGCGCCAGTCCAGCCCCAGGTCCTTGGTCAGGAAGCTGGCCACCACCATGCGCAGGCGGTTGTGCATGTAGCCGGTCTGGTTCAACTGGTGCATGGCGGCATCCACCAGCGGGTAGCCGGTGCGGGCCTCGCACCAGGCCGCGAACAGCTCCTTGGCGTGCTTGCCGTGCTCCCAGTGGATGTGGTCGTACTCCGGGCGGAAGCTGTGGCTGGCGCCTTTCTCGTCGACGACATGGGGGAAGTTGGCCAGCACCTGGAAGTAGAAGTCCCGCCAGACCAGCTCCGCCAACCAGGTCTGCGCCCCGGGGCTGCCGGCCTGGGACAGCTCCCGGGCCTGGCGCGCCAGCTCGCGGATGGACACAGTGCCGAAACGCAGGTGCACGCTCAGGTAGCTGGGGCCCTTGACGGCGGGGAAGTCGCGCGTGTCCTTGTAGTGCGCCATGCGGTGCAGGAACTCCTCGAACAGCTTGCGCCCGCCCTGCAGGCCCACCGGCAGGGGCAGCTGGGCGAGGTTGGTGGGCTCGAAGCCGATGTCCGCCAGCGTGGGCACGCCCTGGCGCAGGCCGGCCGGCCGGGGGGCGAGGGCGGCGGCGTGGGCCTCGACGGGGTAGGACTTGGTGAAGAAGCCGTCCACCTTGGCCAGCCAGGCGTTCTTGTAGGGGGTGAACACGGCGTAGGGCTTGCCGGCCTGGGTCAGCACCTCCTGCCGCTCGAAGATCACCTGGTCCTTGAAGGTGTGCAGGGCGATGCCGCGGTCAGCCAGGGCACCGCGCACGTGGGCGTCGCGGGCCAGGGCCTGGGGCTCGTAGTCGTGGTTGGCGAAGACGGCCTGCACGCCCAGTTCCTGGGCCAGCCGGGGGATCTCGTCCTGCGCCAGGGCCTGGCGCACGATCAGGCCGGCGCCTTCCTGGCCGGGGCCGGGGGGCGCCATCGCCCGCAGCGCCTCGTCCAGTTGCACCAGCGACTCCCGGATGAACTCCACCCGCCGGTCGGCCCGGGGCAGGGCATCGAGGATGGCCGTGTCGAAGACGAAGGCGCAATGCACCTGCTTGCAGGCGCGCAGGGCGCGGTACAGGGCGGCGTTGTCATGGGCGCGCAGGTCGCGCCGGAACCAGACGAGGCCGGCCGGGTAGTTCTTGTCAGTGGGTGCCGGTGTCATGGCCGAGCGGTGTTGCGTAAAATCCCGATCATGCCCCCCGACGACAACCCTATCAATCTGACGCATCATTTCCTGATCGCGATGCCGGGGTTGCAAGACCAGACCTTCGCGCGCAGCGTGGTGTACCTGTGCGAGCACAGCGCCCGCGGCGCCCTGGGCATCGTCATCAACAAGCCCAGCGACATCACCCTCAAGAACCTGTTCGACAAGGTCGACCTGCCGCTGGAGCGCGCCGACCTGGTCGCCGCGCCCGTGTTCCAGGGCGGCCCGGTGTCCACCGAGCGCGGTTTCGTGCTGCACGAGGCCGTGTTCACCGATGCGGACAAGCCCGAGGAAACCGTCTACGCCTCCACCATGACCATCCCCGGCGGGCTGGAGATGACCACCTCCAAGGACGTGCTCGAGGCCTTGTCCACCGGCGCCGGCCCGCGCAAGGTGCTGGTGTCCCTGGGCTATTCGTCCTGGGGCGAGGGCCAGCTGGAGTCCGAGCTGGGTGAGAACAGCTGGCTCACCGTGGGCGCCGACCAGGCCATCATCTTCGACACGCCCATCGAACAGCGCTACGACAAGGCCCTGGCCCTGCTGGGGCTGCAGGCGTGGATGCTGTCGTCCGAGGCGGGGCACGCATGAGCGCAGCGCCGGGCCGTCCTGAGCAAGCTCGCACCCCCTCGGGGGGCAGCGAAGGACACGCAGTGCCGAGCGTGGGGGCCCGGGCATGACCCTTGGCGGGAAACCCCTCGCGAGCCCTGACGTCCCTCCCCATTTCCAGACCTTCCTCGCGCTCGACTACGGCCTCAAGCGCACTGGCGTGGCCTCAGGCAACCGCCTGCTGCGCTCGGCCACGCCACAACGCACCATCCGCGCCGAGGGGGCCGAGGCCCGGCTCCAGGAGGTCGAGGCCCGGGTGAAGGAATGGCAGCCCGACGCCCTGGTGGTGGGGGTGCCCTACCACCCCGACGGCGCCAGCCACGAAAATACGGCCCGGGCGCTGAAATTCGCCCGCCAATTGCGCGCGCGCTTTCCCAAGCTGCCGGTCTATGAGGTGGACGAGCGTTACAGCACCACCGAGGCCCTGGCCGCGGGCGCGCCGGATGCCGATGCGGGTGCGGCCTGCGTGATTCTTGAACAGTTTTTGAGGAGTATGGGATGACGAACGCCCCCGCGGCCCCCGCTGGCGCCCCTGGCGTGCTGATGCTGGATGCCGAGGCCCTGTACCGTGAGCTGCTGCGCGGCGTGCGCTCGCTCATGACGGCCGACACCCGCCTGGTGGGCGTGACCTCCGGCGGCGCCTGGCTGGCCGAGCGCCTGCAGGCCGACCTGGGCCTGCCCGGCAAGGCCGGCGCCATCTCCTCGGCCATGCACCGTGACGACTTCGCCAGCCGGGGCATGGCCGGCGCCGGCCAGCAGACCCAGCTGCCCTTCGACGTGAACCACGCGCACATCATCCTGCTGGACGACGTGCTGTACACCGGCCGCACCATCCGCGCCGTCCTCAACGAGCTGTTCGACTACGGCCGCCCCGCCAGCGTCCAGCTGGCCGTGCTGGTGGACCGCGGCGGGCGCGAGCTGCCCGTGCAGGCCGACCTGGCCGCCGCCCGCGTGGCCCTCCCGGCCTCCCAATCCCTGTCCCTGGCGCGCGACGGCCAGGGCAGGTTCAGCTTCCAGGTGGAAGGCGTGTAAGGGCTCCAGGCTTTAGAAGAACCATCATGCTGTCCAAGCGAAATCCCCAACTGAACAAGCACGGCGAACTGATCCACCTCCTGTCCACGGAGGGCTTGCCGCGCAACATTCTCACCCACATCCTGGACACCGCGGCCACGTTCGTGAGCGTGAGCGACCGCGAGGTCAAGAAGGTGCCGCTGCTGCGGGGCAAGAGCGTGTTCAACCTGTTCTTCGAGAACAGCACGCGCACGCGCACCACCTTCGAGATCGCGGCCACGCGCCTGTCGGCGGATGTGATCAACCTGGACATCGCGCGCTCCTCGGCCGCCAAGGGCGAGTCGCTGCTGGACACCATCGCCAACCTCTCGGCCATGGCGGCAGACATGTTCGTGGTGCGCCACAGCGAGTCGGGCGCGCCCTACCTGATCGCCCAGCACGTGGCGCCCCACGTGCACGTGATCAACGCCGGTGACGGCCGCCACGCGCACCCCACGCAGGCGCTGCTGGACATGTACACCATCCGGCACTACAAGAAGGACTTCGCCAACCTCACGGTGGCCATCGTCGGCGACGTGCTGCACTCGCGCGTGGCCCGCTCGGACATCCACGCGCTGACCACCCTGGGCTGCGCCGAGGTGCGCGTGGTCGGCCCCAAGACCCTGGTGCCCGGCGACATGAGCCAGATGGGCGTGCGCGTCTTCCACAACCTGGAAGAGGGCATCAAGGGCTGCGACGTGATCATCATGCTGCGCCTGCAGAACGAGCGCATGTCCGGCGCGCTGCTGCCGTCCTCGCAGGAGTTCTTCAAGAGCTTCGGCCTGACGCCCGAGAAGCTGCAGCTGGCCAAGCCCGACGCCATCGTCATGCACCCGGGCCCCATCAACCGTGGCGTGGAGATCGACTCCGCGGTGGTCGATGGCAAGCAGAGCGTGATCCTGCCGCAGGTGACCTTCGGCATCGCGGTGCGCATGGCGGTCATGGGGATCGTGGCGGGCAACGAGGCATAACGAGATGAAGATCCTGATCAAGAACGGCCGGGTGATCGACCCCGCCTCCAATTTCGACGAGATATGCGAAGTGGCCGTCGCGGCGGGCCGCATCGTCGGCATCAACCGCACGCCCGAGGGCTTTGCCGCCAACCGCGTGATCGACGCGCGCGGCTGCATCGTCATGCCGGGCCTGGTGGACCTGGCCGCGCGCCTGCGCGAGCCCGGCCACGAGCACGAGGGCATGCTGGAAAGTGAGATGGCCGCGGCCGTGGCCGGTGGCGTCACCAGCCTGGTGTGCCCGCCCGACACCGACCCCGTGCTCGACGAGCCGGGCCTGGTGGAGATGCTCAAGATGCGCGCCGAGAAGCTGCACCAGTCGCGCGTGTTCCCCCTGGGCGCGCTGACGCGCGGCCTCAAGGGCGAGGTGCTGACCGAGATGGCCGAACTGACCGAGGCCGGCTGCGTGGGCTTCTCGCAGGCCGAGGTGGCCCTGGGCAACACCCAGGTGCTGCAGCGCGCCATGCAGTACGCCGCCACCTTCGGTTACGCCGTGTGGCTGCGCCCGCTGGACGCCAGCCTGGGCAAGGGCGTGGCCGCCAGCGGCCCGCTGGCCACGCGCCTGGGCCTGGCCGGCGTGCCGGTGGCCGCCGAGACCATCGCGCTGTTCACGATCTTCGAGCTGATGAAGTCCACCGGCGCGCGCGTGCACCTGTGCCGCCTGTCCAGCGCCGCGGGCATCGAGCTGGTGCGCCAGGCCAAGGCCCAGGGCCTGTCGGTCACCTGCGACGTGAGCGTGAACTCCCTGCACCTGACCGATGCCGACATCGGCTACTTCGACAGCCGCCTGCGCCTGAACCCGCCGGTGCGCCAGCAGCGTGACCGCGACGCCCTGCGCGAAGCGCTGGCCGACGGCACCATCGACGCGCTGGTGTCCGACCACACCCCGGTGGACGAGGACGCCAAGGTCCTGCCCTTCGCCGAGGCCGAGCCCGGCGCCACCGGCCTGGAGCTGCTCCTGAGCCTGGCCCTCAAGTGGGGCCAGGACAGTGGCGCCGGCCTGCCGCGCGCCCTGGGCGTGGTCACCAGCGAGCCGGCCCGCGTGCTGGGCGGCGCGCTGGGCACGCTGCAGGCCAGCTGCGGCCAGCTGGTGGAAGGCGGCGTGGCGGACATCTGCATCGTCGACCCGCAGGACCACTGGATCGTCAGCGACGACGCGCTGCGCAGCCAGGGCAAGCACACGCCGTTCTCCGGCTACGAGATCCCGGGCCGCGTGCGCTGCACCCTGGTGGGCGGGCAGGTGGCGTTCGACGCCATGCCCAAGGGCTGAGCCCCGCTTGAAGCCGCTGGTTGCCACCTGGAAGCTGGCGCGGGCCCTGGCGCACGCGCTGGGCGGGCTGTACACGATCACCGTGCGCTTCCCGACGCTGGATGCCGGCCGGCGCCAGGCCGAGGTACAGCGCTGGGCGCAGGGCATGCTGCGGGTGCTGGGCATCGGCCTGGAGGTGCAAGGCGCACCCGTGGGCCAGGGCCCGGCGCTGCTGGTGTCCAACCACATCTCCTGGCTCGACATCCTGGCGCTGCACGCGGGCCGCTACTGCCGCTTCGTCTCCAAGGCCGACGTGCACCACTGGCCGCTGATCGGCCCGCTGGCCACGGGCGCGGGCACGCTGTACATCGAGCGCGCCTCGCGCCGCGACGCTATGCGCGTGGTGCACCAGATGGCTGCGGCACTGGAGAAGGGGGATGTGCTGGCCGTGTTCCCCGAGGGCACGACCAGTGACGGCCGCGAGCTGCTGCCGTTCCACGCCAACCTGCTGCAGGCGGCGCTGCACGCGGACACGCCGGTGCAGCCGGTGGCCCTGTCCTTCATCGACGCGGCCACCCGCGCGCCGAGCTTCACGCCCTGCTACATCGGGGACGACACGCTGGTGGGGTCGCTGTGGCGCACGCTGACCGGGCCGCGCATCACCGTGGTGGTGAACTTCGGCGCGCCGCAGCAGGCCCTGGGCCGCGACCGCCGGACCTGGGCGGCCGACCTGCGCGAGGCCGTGCAGGGCCTGCGCGCGGCGCCGCCGGCCTGACCCGGCCCCGTCAGAAACGTTCGAAGTCGCCGGGGTGTCCGTGGTCGTTGGCGGCCGGCGCGTCGTCCAGCTGCCCGGGGATGGGAATGCCGGGATCGCCGGCCGCCTCGACAACCGGAATGTCCAGGTCGGCGAGGCTCCCGCGGAAAGCAGCCAGCACTTGGCGTGTGGCCTGGTAGGGATCGTTCGCGACGGCGATCTCCGTTTCCGCCAGGGTACGTTGCAGGCGGTGCACCCGTTGGAAGTCGTGCGTGTCGACCCCAGCCGGCAACTGCAGGACGCCGACCTGCCGCTGCCGCAGGGGCGGCGCCACCTCGTGCGCTGCCGGGCCGGCGGGCGGCTGCGGCCAGGCCGTGCGCCGGCAACAGGCCAAGGCACGTTCCACCTGGCCTGCCGCCGAGGCGGCGAACTGCGTTCCCGCCTCGTGCAGGCGGGTGCAGGCTTGGCTGACGCCCTGGCCGAGGCGGGCAATGACGGAGGAAGTGGTGTGCATGGGAGGGGCCTCTGGAATGCGGAGTGTGGACTGCCTGAGTACCCGCCATCCGCCCGTGAGAAGGCGAAAGTCAGTCAGGCGACAGTCCGGCCGACGAGTCCCGCAGCTGTGCCGCGGACGCCTTGCAGCGCCGCTTACACGCCCTTTCACGGTCGCCCACGTTGCGTGTGCCGCACCGGCGGTTCCTGTTGATACAAAAAGGGCATGCGTATCGCCCTTCGCGCGCCCGTCGCCATCCTGTCCTACCACCAGACGGACCTGCCACCGCCGCGGGGGACGCCCGGACGCAGCCTGGTACTGCCGCCGGCCCGCTTCGCGCGTCAGATGCGGGCCTTGCATGCGCTGGGCTGGCGCGGGCTGTCGATGCGCGACCTCGGGCCCTACCTGCGTGGCGAACGTGAGGGCCGGGTTGTGGGACTGACGCTGGACGATGGTTACATGAGCAACTTCATGCACGCCTTGCCGGTGCTGCGCGAGCTGGGGTTCACCGCCACGGTGTTCGCGGTCAGCCGCCGCGTGGGCGGCTTCAACCGCTGGGATGTACCGTTGGGCGTTCCCCAGCGGCCGCTGATGGACCTGGCGCACCTGCGCGCCTGGGCCGCCGCAGGCATGGAGGTGGGCGCGCACACCTGCCATCATCCCGACCTCACGGCCATCGCGCCGGCCCAGGCGCGCGCGGAGATCACGCACTGCCGGCGCGACCTGGAGCGGGCGCTGGGCCAGGAAGTCACCAGCCTGTCCTACCCGTACGGCCGCCACGCGCCCGAGCATGTGGCCTGCGCGCGGGCGGCGGGCTATGACTGGGCCGTGACCACGGCCTGCCGGCGCGCCAGCGCCGGCGCCGACCCGCTGCGGCTGCCCCGCATCACCGTGTGGGCCACGACGCCCTTGCCGCTGCTGCTGGCCCGGGTGACGACGGGCCTGGAGGACCAGCGCCGCGCGCTGGCGCGGGCGGTCAGGTGCGCGATGATGCCGCAATGGCACGTGCCCGCCGCATGAGGGGCCGCAGCACGGGCCTCAGGGGGCGCGCCAGCGGCGAGCCGGCCCACCAGGCGCGGGCGGCGCGGCGCAGGCCCAGCATGGCGCTGGCCGCCGTCGAGCGTGCCACCCAGCCCTCGGCCAGCGGCAGGCTGCTGTCGGCGAAGCTGGCCTTGTAGGGGTCGTCGCCCTTGCCCAGGTCCAGCATGGCGCAGCCCTCGGTGGCGGCGGCCTGCGCCACCTGCAGCAGCAGCAGGGCGCCGGGCGACCAGCGCGCGTGATCCGCGCCGTATACCGGGAACCACCAGTGCCAGGCCTGGGGCGATCGCATGCCCAGGTGTGCCGCCACCAGGGTGTCGCCGGCATACAGCGCGCTCAGGCGGCCCGCGAAGTCGCTGTCCCCGGCCTGCCAGGCGCGCTCGGCCAGCTCACGCGCCCAGCCCTGGGCGAAGAAATCCGGCACACCCGTGCGCCGGCATTGCCGCGACTTCAGGCCCAGCACGAAGTCGAACACGGCGCGCTCGCGCACATGTGGCTCGAAGCGCAGCGGTCCGGCTTCCCGGTCAAGTCGCCGCGCCTTGCGCGCCAGGTCGTGGATGCTGCGGTGGCCGGCGGCGATCCGGCCGCCACGCCAGGCGTCATGGCCGCGCGTGAGGTCCAGCGTGGGCGACGCAGTGGCCCGCGCGCCGGGCGGCGCCTGCGAGGCTGGCAGGTGGTCGAAGACCCAGCAGTCCAGCCGCGCCTGGCGCAGCAGGCGGTGCCAGTCCCAGCGCGTGCCGGGCCCGCAGACCAGGCCGTGGTGGTCGGACAGGCCGCCCCCGGCGGGTGCGCCGCGGCCGCGGTCGTTCTGGTGCGGCCACAGGCCGATGACGCGCCCGCCCTCGTGCAGCACGGCGATGCGCACGTCCCGCCGGGCTGCGGCGGCGCACTGCGTGAAGCCCGGCGCGTAGCAGGGGCTGGCCAGCGCCGGGTTGGCGGCGCGCAAGGCCCGCCAGGTGGCCAGCAGGGGCGCATCGAGCTCGGCGGCGGTGA
>JACCDR010495483.1_pt1 | contig 67878 bp, 63 predicted proteins | sample 7446431 | NCBI WGS metagenome assembly JACCDR01 (sample SAMN15323443, study PRJNA562643) | freshwater metagenome | isolation source: river surface water | place: USA:Blue River Watershed | collected 2017-08-17 | reverse complement strand
ATCATGGAACCCATCACCACCACCGCTATTGCCAGTGTCGTTACGTACTTGGCAACAAAATTGAAAGAAAGTCAATCGGTAAACAGCTTTTTAGAGGATTTTACGGAGGCTACTGTCAATTGGATACGTCCTATCTTTTTAAAAGAAGATGGCACAGAAAAGTCTGCTATACAAAACTTAAAGAAAGAGCCAGATAGTCTTTCAAAGCAAGAAGCCGTAAAAGCGGTCATCGTTTCTAACATAGAAGATAACCCAGCAGCAGAAAAATGGCTTTTAGAAATGGCAAAAGTCATAGCAGAAAAAACAGGCAATACTACAACCCAAACCAATACCATGACGGTAACAGGTGATAACAATACTAACTTTCAAGGCATTAGTGGCTCAACTATTACTATACACAAATGAGTGAGTTATGAATTAGTCAATTGTGAGTTAAGTTTTTTATTTTCAAATACTTACAATTTTATTAAAACTCAGAAAAACCTATTGTAGCACTAATTCACAATTGACAATTCACCATTAGTTTCTGTTTTAAACATCAGTCCCCATAACTCACTTGCAAGCAAGGCAAGCCTATTTCTAACCTCCAGCAATCCACCACTTCGGGGCGGTCGTCTAGTACAAAGGCTACACGGTATTGGTCTTTAATGTGTCGTTCGTACAACTCTTTTTTGATAACAGATTCTTTGCTACGGGTATCATGAGAGGGACGAAACCACAACTTATCAAACGAAATACGGTTGTAATGCAGCCAGTTACGGGTCTGTTGGGCTACAGTTTCGGGGCGGTCGGTTAGCAACACAATCGCATAGCCCAGTTGGGCGTAAGTTTGGAGTAAGTCGGCAACAGGCTGGTTGATACCGTCTGTTTGGCATTGGGTATAATCGGTACGATGCCGATGTTGGGCTAAGGCAAGCGTGCCATCGAGGTCGCAAATAATGGCTTGCGGTAAGGCTTCGTCTTGGTTTTTGTAAAAAGGATATTGCTGGTATTTGACAATATGTTGGCGGTACATTTTGGCAATTACCTCCTTGCCGACCCTTTTTTCTCGCATACTATCTCTACGAATACATTCCTCCAAAGGCGTATCGAAGCGTTGGAAGGTAATTTGTACCTTATCGTCTTGGTTATCTATTCGGTACTGAGCCACCACTTGCTCAATCCGTTCGATGGGGCGTTCCCATAAATTGGTATCGTCTATCACCACATTTTTGCCAGCCTTGAGGCTTTCGAGCAAGAGCAAATCTCTGAGTTGTTCTACGAAAGCTTCGTTTGTTGGCGAGTGTATGCTATGGTCGAGCATGGCACGCAAGTCGTCTTTGTTCAGACGCTTCCAAGACCCCTGCGATTCTTCGACCAATTTTTTGGCAAAAGTAGATTTCCCACTGGCAGGAAGTCCCTGTAGAATCAAGACAATTTTCATGGAGAAATAAAGAGTTTATATACAAATAAAGTGCTGAGTTTAAAACTCAGCACTTTATTGAAATCATCTGTTCTTAAAGCACAAAGCCTATACTGCTTGGGCATTTATTTTTTCTTCCGCAAAAACAAATTGCAAAGGCTTGCTCACTTGTTCGTTTAGCAAGGCTTTTGCCAATACCTCATCCACGTGGTCAACATAGTGAAATTGCAAATCGGCGATATACTGGGCAGGGATTTCTTCGATGTCTTTTTTATTTTTATTACACAAAATAATCTCTTTGATACCGGCACGTTTAGCAGCCAAGATTTTCTCTTTGATACCTCCTACTGGCAGTACCTTGCCACGTAAGGTGATTTCGCCCGTCATCGCCAAATTGGCTTTTACCTTGCGTTGGGTAAGCACCGAAGCAATAGACGTAATCATGGTGACACCAGCCGAGGGTCCATCTTTAGGCACAGCACCAGCAGGTACGTGGATGTGCAAATTGTAATGGTCGAAAATACGGTAATCAATGCCATATACATCGGCATGCGCTTTGAGGTACGACAACGCCGCCATAGCCGATTCTTTCATCACATCGCCCAGTTGACCCGAAAGCGTCAATCCGCCTTTTCCACGGTTAAGTAAAGATTCAATAAAGAGAATATCACCTCCAACGGGTGTCCAAGCCAAGCCTGTGACGACCCCAGCCGTATCGTTGTTTTCGTATAAATCTTTGTCAAAAATCTCTGTTCCCAACAATTTTACTATATCGTCGGGCTTGAGTTGTTTAGGATATTCCTCTTCTAAGGCAATGGCTTTGGTAATTTTACGAATCACTTTGCCCACTTCTTGCTCCAATTTCCTTACGCCCGATTCACGGGTATAAGATTCTATGAGCTTTTGAATCGCCGCATCTGTCACCGCAACCGACTTAGGCTCGATGCCATGTTCGGTTTTTTGGCGTGGGATAAGGTGTTTTTTAGCAATTTGTATTTTTTCTTCTACCGTATAACCGCTGATGTCGATAATTTCCATACGGTCACGCAAGGCAGGATGAATCGTATCGAGCGAGTTGGCGGTAGCAATAAACAAGACCTTCGACAAGTCGTATTCAACTTCTAGGTAATTATCGAAAAAAGCATTATTTTGCTCAGGGTCAAGCACTTCTAGCAATGCCGAAGAAGGGTCGCCACGGTGGTCGGCTCCTACTTTATCTATTTCGTCTAAGATAAATACAGGATTAGAAGAACCCGCTTTTTTGATATTTTGTATCACCTTACCGGGCATTGCTCCGATATACGTTTTACGATGCCCACGAATCTCCGATTCATCGTGCAAGCCCCCAAGAGCCATACGCACATATTTACGCCCCAACGCTTTTGCAATAGATTTACCTAAAGACGTTTTACCAACCCCCGGAGGGCCATATAAGCACAAAATAGGAGCTTTCATGTTCCCTTTCATTTTGAGAACAGCCAAATATTCGATGATACGCTCCTTCACTTTTTCGAGTCCGAAGTGGTCAGCATCTAATACTTTTTGTGCTTTTTTGAGGTCAAAATTATCTTTTGTATAGTCACTCCAAGGCAATTCGACCAGTAGCTCCACATAGTTCATGAGCATGGGGTACTCTGGCGACATCGAGTTGGTACGCTGGAGTTTGCTCAATTCTTTTTGAAAATGTTCGGCTATTTCTTTCGACCATTTCTTATTTGCCCCTTTGGCACGCAATTTATCAATTTCGGCTTCGGGGCTATCAACGCCCAATTCCTCTTGTAGCACTTTGATTTGTTGACGCAAATAATAATCTCTTTGCTGTTGGTCAATATCGCTACTTGCCTTGCTTTGGATTTGTCGCTTGAGTTCGAGCAAGTGAATATCCTTCATCATGTATTCGAGGAGTTTTTCGGCTTGTTCGATACCGCTCAATGTTTCGAGCAATTGCTGTTTTTCTGCCAATTCGGCATTGATACTTGCCGAAAGAAAATGAATCAAAAAGCTAGGCGATTCGATATTATCTAAGGCAATTTGTGCTTCTCTAGGAATATCAGGATTCAAGAAAAGGATTTTAGAAGCCATTTCTCTCAACGACTGCACAAGGGCTTTCTGCTCTTTATTGAGTTTTTGAGGAAAATCATCTTCAATATAACGCACTTTAGCAAGCAAATGCGGCTCAGTTTTGAGGTATTCTTCTGTTTCAAAGCGTTTACGACCTTGCACAATAATGGTAATATTACCACCTGGCAATACAATCATTTTCAGGATATGGGCAACCGTACCAACTTTGTATAAATCCTCCCCCAGAGGCTCTTCTTTGCTAGGATTGGCCTGGGCAATTACGCCAATGGTGCGGTCGCCTTTGTAGGCCTTTTTGACCAAACGCACCGATTTTTGTCGCCCAACCGTAATGGGCAAAACCATGCCCGGAAACAAAATAATATTACGAATCGGAAGAATAGGCAACTCGTCCGATAGCTTTCCAAACTTCTCGTCGTCTATTTGTTCTGCTCCTAAAGGAATGAGTTCGATTCCGTCAAAATCAGACATATCTGCTAGTTGGAAAGGATTAAAGATTTTCTTATTGTAGCTCATAGCGTTCTTAAAAAGAATATGGGAAAAGCAGTAATTGGTGTATGTACTTGTTTTTTATTATTCATGCTGGGCATTTAGCCTGTATCATTGTTTCGGCTTATCGTTTGTTGTGTTACATCTGTCATACAGGCAAGCATGATAGATTCCTAAAGCTACGTTGAGCTATATGTTTGTTTTATCATATTACGCATCAAGCGATTAGGTCAAGAGTAACACAAGTAAGAAAGGCTTCTTTACTTGTTTTTTGAAAGTAAGGCGATGTATTTAATCAATTTTGCTGCTTTATCCTTGTGATTATGTTTCTGTTTTATCTGCCAAATTGACAGATATGTACTAGCCTCTCTATAAGCCTTTAGGCATTCAAAAGAGAATACTAATAAGGTCAAAAGCTATGCCAAGATACATTTTGGCAGATTTTTATGGTATAATAATGTAATTTTTTAGAAAATCCATACAGAAGTCTAAAAAAAAATTACAGCCTATCAAATGATTTTTTTAATCGCTTGTTGTTCACGGCTTTATTGAGGAGGAAGGGAGGAAAGCCATTGGCATGATTGGCATACTAGACAAGTGTGGCATACCAAACAAAAAACAGCCAGCAGTTATTCACTGCCGACTGCCGAATCATTCCCCACACAGTACAAAACAAACTTGCTACAACGCAAAGTTGTCTTACGTGGGTGTGGGTCTTGTTTGTTTTGTATAAATGTTGATTAAAATGCAACGCCTAGCTTGACCAAAAAGCGGTTGAAATTAAAATCGTAATGTTCGGTACTAATGTAAGGTTCTGTGCCAGAGACAAGGTTACTTTGCATACGGCTGTTTTTATAACCTACACTCAACGTGAATTTGGCATTGCCTCCCGTCGGAATCAATAAGCCCACCTGCGGACTTACATTCAATCCTCCTGTAAGTTCCTTTCCATCAGACGTTTCGCCAAGCCAAGTAAAGCCATAACCTGCGTCCATTCCGAAGAATGGAACAACCGCTTTGGGATTCTTCGGCTGACCGAGAGGCTTACGAATACCCAACGAAATAGGTACAATCTGATAGCTCGAAAACCAATCGACTCCAACCGTAAGCCCAACCGCCCAATTTTTATACACCTTCACGCCGTTGAAACTTTGTACCAATAAATTGGCACTGGCTTTGATTGGTACATTGTAATAGGAGTTTACATCTATCGAATACGATTTGCCAAACATCCCTCCTATTTCTGTATGATTTACGTAGTTATTTTTGAGGAAAACTTTCCAAGCTTTACTGGGCTTTGGGGTCGTTTCTTGTGCAGATACAAACCCTACAACACAAGCGTAGCAAAGGAAAAATAAGCTTATTTTTTTCATGAGAAAATGCTTTTATATCGTTGAATCATCTGTATTAAGTACTAATCCAGTATTGCACATGAATACGTTAAATTTTTCATTTTCAAACACTTATGCGTTTAATCCAAAATTAATTCTAATCAAAAAATATAACTTTCTGAAAATCAAAATATTCATTCACAATTCGGCGTTGGCACTTATTCTACTTCTTTTACAGGAATCGTACTGAGTAGCTTCAACTGATTTTTATTAGCATAATCATATTGTTGCAAACCATTTTTACCAATCACCATCAACACTTTATCCAAGGCAATAACATCGTAGGCATCAAAATCTTTGAAATGCTGTAAAAGCTTCAAATCGAGTGGATTACTGGCATCAAATGACTTCAAGCCCTTTGAACCTTCGCAGATAAACAAACTATTTTGGTCGATGCTCAAGCCATAAGGGCCATCAAGTTGGTAGGTTTTTTTCAATACTGGCGAAGCCGCATTCGATACATCAATCACATCTAATTGGTTGGCGATGGCAGGACCACAGCGTGAAAAGTTATCAACCGAACGCAAGGTTACATAAGCAATATCGTTTTGCACCACGACAGGGTCGCAAGCCCTTGTGTGGTCGAAGCGAGATAAAAACGTAGGACTAGCAGGATTTTGGTTGCTCCAAATCTGCAAACCAGTGGTAGTACCAATAAAAAGTTTGTCTTTGTAAGGAAAAATAGTTTCGATGCCAAAGCCTAAATTTACGGTAGAAGTAAAAGCAGGTTGTGTCGGTGAAGCAATCGAAAAGAGCTTCATTTCGTTAGACGTAACAGCATACAAATATTTATCGCTAAACGCAAAGCGTGCCATCGAGCCGCCCGTGCCACCACCAGCACTAGCGGTACTGGCACTGCTACTACCGCCACTAATAGATTTATCGGACATGTACGAAAGGTACATCGACGACCAATAAACAGGCATATAAACTGGTTCTAAATCACAATTCACTTCTTGGGTTGTAACAATTTTTTTCCAAATACCATCATAAATTTCACCCGTAGTAGCACTATAATACCAACTGATGCCGTCAATCATTCCATTCAAAAATACATCTTTGGTACGAGAAACTTCCTTCACATTGGTTGGGTCTGAAATATCAATGGCAACAAAATCGGTATAGCTATCGGCATACAAAATATTGCCCCAAACTGCCATGTCAACATTCCCAGGAATTTCTACAAAAGCGATGTTTTTGGGTGCACTCGGATTGGTATTATCAATAATATGAATCCCTTTTCGTAATTCGTTGATAAAAAGGTATTTGTCTTTCACATAAATTTTACCTGTTTTGACTAAATCTTTAGCCGCAACGGTTTTGACGGCAGCCCGTACTTCGGCCAAGGTTACTTTAAAACTCTCTACCCCCCAATAAGTATTGGTTTTCTGGCATTTATCTCGGCAGCCTGTCAAGAAAGAACACGCCAACAATAGGCAGGCATATAATATTTTTTTCATGAGAAATAAAAGTTTGAATATGAGAAGTTTAAGTATGAATGTTGAATTGTGAGTGCGGAGTTGTCCTTTGTCCTTGCCTAAAATAGGTTGCCTTCCAAACGCAACAAATGATGGCAAATTCAAAATACTAATCCACAATTTTGACGAAACAAAAGCATAAGTCACTGAAAATGAAAAATATAATTCATAATTTCACATTAGTACTTATCTTAAAAGATGATTTCAAATCTATTTTGCTGTACACAAGCCGTTCACACAATCGACCGTTGGAGGCAATGCCACCATACAATCAGACATACGGTTGTATTTTTTATTGAGTTCTGCCTGAAGAGCGTTATAGGCATTAATTTTATCAAGTAGCACTTTTTCGTCCACCTGCGAAAGTGAATAAATCAGGTATTTGACAGGGCCACCACAAGCTTTTACGCCCATGCCTACCGACTTACAATCGTTACCAGCACAAGCTTTATTTTGGGCATACGCTTCGATTTCTTTCGACAAATTTTGTTCTCGCTGCTGGTCATCAAGCTGACTGGCATCATCTACAACGATGCCATTGCTTTCGCAGCTCATCAACAACACAACTGCCAAAAACGCACAGTAATGTATTTTCATTGCTCGTATCATGACGTAAATGGTTTTGAAGTTTTTGGTATCAAACAAGTGAAAATTTTATTTTTGATAAACACCAGCCCCAACACTTATCCGAACATTTTTCAAAAACGGCTTTTTCTTTAGAGGCGGTGCTACTGGTGCTTTTTTCTCATAATAAGGCGTTGGGTCTGCTATTGTCACAGGATGAATCTCTTGCACAGGTGTCGTTACGGGCAACGGTTGCGTAGCGATGATAGGTGATAAGAAATCTAGCGAATCAATGACATTTTTCTCGACCAACAATTCAGGTTCAGGCGATTCTTGAACGGGTACAGACCGAGCCGCCTTTGCAAAAGGTTTAGAGGGAATAGACTTGTACTGTATGGGCGTAGATAATTGGGAATGTTTCGGAACGACAAGCTGTTTTTCTTGTAAATGAGACCTTACTACAGCTTGCCTAGGGCTTACTTCTTTGGAAGTGGTATGCAACCACCACCCCAACAAAGCGGCTCCCACGACAGCACCACCCAGAGCGTAGCGACCCAAGCCACCCGAAGGTTTATCGGGCATTGGCGGAAGCGGTTCGTCGAGGGTTGCCTCAATATGCTCCCACACCGATTCCGAAGGAACCAGCGAAGCATCATCGAAGGCATTACGCCATTGCTCCTCAAATGTGTTATGTGATTGTTGACTCATGTATAATTGCTATACCATAAACTATTTTACATCTTCTCTAAAGACAATTGCGTTTGTAATAATTGTCTGGCTCTTGCATATTGCGACTTAGACGTTCCCTCTGAAATCCCTAGCATTTCGGCAATTTCGTGGTGTTGAAATCCTTCTATCGCATACAAATTGAACACCGCTTGGCAGCCCTTGGGCAATTTCTGAATCATGGCTAAAAGTTCTTTAAAATGTAGCCCTTCAATGCCAATAGCATTATCTGAAAAATGGTTTTCGTACTGCACCACATCCGACATCTCCTGCCAGTGCTGTTGCGAACGCAAATGCTTGATAGCCGTATTAATCACAATGCGTTTAATCCAAGCACCTAGGGTACTTTCGCCTCTAAAACTAGCGAGGTTTTGAAATATTTTGATAAAAGCCTCTTGCAATATATCTTCTGCCTCAGCCTGACTCTGTGCATACCTTGCACAAATCGCCAACATCCGTCCAGCATAAGCTTGATAAAGCTTTCGCTGGGCTATGCGGTCGTTGCGCAAACAAGCGGTAATGAGTTCGTTGTCAAGTTCCAAGGTTTATCAATTGTTTTAAAGGCACGCATCCGTGCAGCAATCAGTGAATTTAGGCAGCCGTTGGTTGGTGGTTTTACAGCTTCAAGCTTCCTTTGATACAAAGACCCTCCGCTTGTCGAGAAGGTTGGAATGAGGCACTAATTTTTTTGTAAAAATTTAAAATTTTACGTAGTTCAAAACAATCTCAGTCTTGCTTCAATAGCTTTTTACTATCTTTGTCAATTATTTTTCATTCAAGAATCAAGAGAACGTATTTTTACTCTTGCGTCTATTCCATAGCTAAACTGAAACATTCATTCTGTGAACCAAGCAATTAGAGACAAATACGAAGTCGTTATTGGACTTGAGGTACACGCCCAACTACAGACTGTCAGCAAGATTTTTGCGGCAGATTCTGCGGCATTTGGTGCTGCACCCAATACACATATATCTCCTATCACATTAGGGCATCCTGGCACTTTACCCAAACTTAATAAAAAAGCGGTAGAATATGCCATCAAAATGGGCTTGGCGGCTGGTTCTAGTATTACTGATTATCAATATTTTGATAGAAAAAACTATTTTTATCCCGACCTTCCCAAAGGGTATCAGATTACCCAAGATAAAACGCCCATTTGTATGGGTGGTGGCGTAAAAGTAAAACTCTCTACGGGCGAAAAAACGGTGCGTTTTCATCATATTCACTTAGAAGAAGATGCAGGAAAATCGCTTCATGCCGACGATTCGCCTGATAGCCTTCTTGACTATAACCGTGCAGGCACGCCCTTGATTGAAATGGTGACAGAACCCGAAATTAAATCGGCAGAAGAAGCGGCTCAATTCATGACAGAAGTACGCAAATTGGTGCGTTACCTGCAAATTTGCGATGGCAACATGGAAGAAGGCTCTTTGCGTTGCGATGTTAATATCTCGGTGATGCCTGTAGGAAGCAAGGTTTTTGGAACAAAGGTAGAAATCAAAAACATGAACTCTATCCGATTTATCCAAAAGGCTATTGAATACGAAATTGCTAGACAAATTGAAGCCGTAGAAGCAGGCGAAAAAATTATTCAAGAAACACGCAATTTTGACCCTGCCACTGGGCGTACCTCTGGCATGAGAGAAAAAGAAACAATGAATGATTATCGCTATTTTCCCGAACCAGACCTTGTGCCATTGGTTATTACAGCCGATTATTTGCAGAGCATCAAAACCCAAATGCCGGCCTTGCCTTGGGAATTATTCGATAAATTTACCCATACCTATAGTTTGCCAGAATATGACGCAGGCGTATTGACCGACAGCCGAGATATTGCCGAATACTTTGAGGCAACTTGCCAGTTTACCAAAAACTACAAAGCGGCTTCTAACTGGATTATGGGAACAATCAAGTCGTATCTCAACGACCACAACTTGAGCATTGCCGATAGCATCGCCCCCGAACGATTAGCCCAACTTATCGGACTTATCGACGAAGGTAAAGTGAGTACTTCTACGGCGGCACAACAGATTTTCCCAAGCTTGATTCAAGACCCAACTGCTACGCCGTTGGCTATTGCGGAAGCCAAAAAATTAATTCAACAAAGCAACAGCGATTTGTTGCAAACATGGATTGACGAAACATTGAAGGCGAATCCAGCGAAAGTACAAGAATATAAGAAAGGGAAAAAAGGGCTTTTATCTATGTTTATGGGCGAGATTATGAAAAAATCAAAAGGTGCAGCCGACCCCAAAGCAACCACCAGCCTTTTACAAAAAACCTTAGATGCCCTTTAGTAGCATCACCTAGCGAGTTCGGTTGAAACACCACCGAACTCCTTTTCCTCCTCGCTGTTCAATCTTCGTATATATCTTTATAGATTTCTTAAAAAAATCATGTAATTTTAAGTAAATCAATCCGTTATTGTTCCACTGTTTATCTATTCATTTCGCTAGGTTTAAGCTATTATAAATCCATATCATCATGAAAAAAGCTATTTTCACCTTTATTTACCTATACTTTACTTTGTCGTCGTTGGCACAAAATCCTACGGCCAAAGTAGAAATTACAGGAAAAGTATTGAATGTTACGCCCAATCGTAAAATTTACTTACAAGCCATCAATGGCAGAGGAAACACCTTTACCATTGATTCGGCAACAGTCAACGCCAATAAGGCTTTTCGTTTTTCGAGCAAAATAGAACCCGAAGGAGGCTATTATTTACTCAATTTTTTTGACCTTCCTTTAGGACAAAAAATATTATTAATCCTCGAACCTGGCGACAAAGTAGAAGTATTGGCCGACGGCATGGATATGCCACAGAAAAAAGGCAAATATCAAATCAATAGTAGCTCTCCGAACATCGTGTATTTCAATCAAGTATCGAAAATCACCAACGATTTGCAGGCAAAAATTGAGGTTTGGAACAAGCAAGTTTCGGTAGCCAATGATAAAAAAGACAATGCAACCATAGAACGCATTCAGAAAGAATTTACCAAAGCCCAAGGCGAAAGTGTAGCCAAAATAAAGGCACTTTTACCTGCGATGGGTACCCGTTTGGTGGCATTGTGGGCGGTAGGAAGTGTTTTAGACCCAGAAAGTGACTTAGACGCTTTTATCGACTTGGCAAAGCGATTTGAAAAAGAAAAACCAAACACACAAAATCCTCATATAAAAGCTTTTATCTCGCAAGTACAACGCATGAAAGGGCTAGAAATGGGAAGCATTGCCCCAGAAATTGCCCTCAAAACACCCGACGATAAAATCGTAACGCTTTCGTCGTATCGTGGCAAATATGTACTTATCGACTTTTGGGCAAGCTGGTGCGGGCCTTGTCGCCGTGAAAACCCCAATGTGGTGAGAATTTACAATAAATTCAAAGACAAAGGTTTCGATATTTTGGGCGTAAGCCTCGACCAAGACAAAACCTCTTGGACGAAAGCCATAGAAAAAGACGGCTTAGTCTGGAAACACGTATCTGACCTACAATATTGGAACTCGGTAGCCGCCGCAGCGTATGGCGTACAGGCGATTCCAGCCCAGTTTTTAGTCGATAAAGACGGCAAACTCATTGCCAAATTTGTGGGTGGCTCAGACGAACTCGAAGCTAAACTCACGGAATTACTTAAATAGCTCACCAATAATGGTGTTAACCAAAAACAATTTATTAAAAATCTAATGAAAGTTGCAATTGTAGGTGCCGGAAACATGGGAATGGCTTTTGCTAAATCCTTCATTCAATATGATTTAGTCAAAAAAGAGCATTTATTTTTAATCGAAAAAAATGCAAGCCGTGCCGAAGCACTCCAACAAGAAAAAGCGGGCGTTGTGGTAGATACCATTTCACCTAAAATTGGCGAGTACGACCTGGTTATTTTATCGGTAAAACCCCAAGATTTTCCATCAGTACAAGACGAACTCAAAGCCGTTATCCAGCCCAAGCAAGTAATCCTAAGCATTATGGCTGGTATTTCTATCGAAAAAATTCAAGAGGCACTCAACCACCGTTTAGTTGTGAGAGCTATGCCCAACACGCCTGCCTTACTCGGTATGGGTATGACGGCGTTTTCGGCGGCTGGCGACATTACACTAAGCCAATTGAAAAAGGTAGAAAACCTCATCAACTCTACGGGCAGAGCCGTGTTTTTGGAAGAAGAAAGCCTATTAGATGCCGTAACAGCCCTGAGTGGTAGCGGCCCTGCGTATTTCTTCTATCTCGTCAAAGCCATGGTTGAAGCAGGTAAAGCAATGGGCTTTGAAGATGCTATGGCTTCGTTGTTGGTCAAACAAACGATGCTTGGCTCATTCCATCTTATCAATAATGCCGATAAAAGCCTCGACGAACTCATCAAAGCGGTGGCTTCTAAAGGTGGAACAACCGAAGCCGCACTCAAGCGTTTTGAAGAAGGACTTTTAGCCGAAAACTTGAAAGAAGGTATCTTTGCCGCCCAAAAGCGTGCTACCGAACTTTCAAAGTAAACGGCTTATTCCACATATTTTAGCTATATTTGTTCAGCCTATAATTTTTATAGGCTGTTTTTTTTGTTAATCTATGACAAAACCTAGAAAAAGTAAAGAAGAAAGATTTAGGGAAGGAATCAAAAACGAGATTCTATCATTCTTTGAACTCAACGACGACCGAGGATGGTCGCTCAACCAAATACATAAAGTTTTTGCTATTAAAGACAGACAAACGAAAACGCTCTTTGACGAACTTACGACCGAACTTGTCAACGAAGGCAAGCTCTTGCGTCACAAAGACGGCACGATTGGCATAGACCAAGCCGCTTCGATGGTGGTAGGTAAATTAGAACACGTCAATAGTAAATTTGCGTTTTTAGTTTCGGAAGAAAGAGTTAATAACGATGTTTGGATTGAAACAGCCGATTTGCATGGGGCTGTAGATGGCGATATTGTGAAGGTACTAGTCACGCAGCAACGCCGAAAAAATAGCCAACACGACACAGGCGAGGTAATCGAAATTGTGCAACGAGGTAGGGAAGAATTTGTTGGTACAATCGAAATTTTACCCCATTATGCCTTCGTTGTACCCGACTCGAAACGTCTCCATCAAGACTTTTTCATTGCTAAAGAAGACATCGGCGAAGCCAAAAATGGCCAAAAAGTAATTGTAAAAGTAACCAAATGGAGCGACGGCAAGCGTAAGTCGGAAGGAGTAGTGAAAGAAGTGCTAGGCGATGCTGGTAAACACCATACCGAAATGCACGCCATTTTGGCAGAATTTGGCTTACCCATTCGCTTTCCAGAAGCCATCGAAGCCGAAGCAAACGCCATTGCCGATACCATTACCGAAAGCGAAATAGCCAAACGCCGAGATATGCGTTCGATTACAACCTTTACCATCGACCCACTCGATGCGAAGGATTTCGACGATGCCCTTAGTTTTCAGTGGCTCAACAACGGGCATTACGAAATAGGCGTACACATTGCCGACGTAACGCATTACATTCAGCCCGGTACGCCACTCGAAGAAGAAGCGTACAAACGAGCCACCTCTGTGTATTTGGTCGATAGAGTTGTGCCAATGTTGCCCGAAAAGCTCTCCAATGGTCTTTGTTCGCTACGGCCACACGAAGACAAACTGACCTTTTCGGCCGTATTTGAACTCGACGCTGCTGGTACGATTCACAAAGAATGGTTTGGGCGTACTGTGATTCATTCCGATAAACGGTTTACTTACGAAGAAGCTCAAGCCGTATTGGAATGGGCCAGTGAACCCAACAACGAGCCTGTGCCGTTCCAACAAGAACTGACCCTACTCAACACACTGGCTCACGTGTATCGTAAGCAACGCTTTGATAAGGGAGCGATTAATTTTGAAACGGTAGAAGTAAAATTCAATCTCGACGAGCAGGGTACGCCCTTGGGTATTTATCAAAAGGTACGAAAAGATGCCCATAAATTGATTGAAGAATTTATGCTCTTGGCAAACAAGCGTGTAGCCGAATATGTGTATAACTTACGCCAAAAAGAGCCACGCAACACGATGGTGTATCGGATTCACGAAGCTCCCAACCCCGAAAAGTTACGGATGTTTTCGTCATTTATTAAAAAATTTGGCTATGATGTCAATGTCGATTCGCCCAATATCAGCCAAGCCCTCAACGACCTGATGCTTGGTGTGGAAGGCAAACCCGAACAGAACATTGTAGAAAGCTTGGCGATTCGTACCATGTCGAAAGCACGATATAGCACTGAGCCAATTGGACACTTCGGCTTGGCGTTTCCGTTTTATTCGCATTTTACTTCGCCTATCCGTCGTTATCCCGACATGATGGCACATCGCTTGTTGCAACATTACCTCGACGGCGGACAGCCCGTTGACAGGGTAGGTTGGGAACAACGCTGCAAGCACAGCTCCGAAATGGAAAAAGTTGCCAGTGAAGCAGAAAGAGCCTCTATCAAATACAAGCAAATCGAATACATGAGTTTGTTAGACGATAAGCGTACTTGGCAAGGAATTATTTCGGGTGTAACAGAATTTGGTATTTTTGTTGAAATTACAGAAACAGCCTCAGAAGGGTTGGTTCGGATGGTGGACTTAAACGACGACTATTACGAATACGACCGAGATAATTTCAGAATTGTAGGACAACGCAACGGCAGGGTGTTCACTTTTGGCGATGTCGTAGAAGTGCAAGTCAAAGAATGTAACTTAGCCCGTAGAAGTTTAGATTTGCTTCTAGTCAATCTAAAAGCCAGTAAAGGCGGTCACAAAGCTAGTTCAGGAGCAAGACATAAAGAGAAAAAAGAACGCAGCAAGCAACCCAAAAGAGGAGCTGACAAGAAAAAAAGGCGGTAAAACAAGCATCGTTATACCGCTTTAAAAGTCCAACAATAGTACGTGCTAAGTGCTTAGACAAATTTATTCATGGCATGACTCGAATCATAAATTACTGATAATGAGTAAATTGTCCCCAATCATGCCATAAATATTATGCTCACTAATTTCATATTGGTACTTATTGATTTTCGGGAATAATAATTTTACTCGCTTCGAGCAGGTTTGTCGTAGTAATAGCAGAAAACGACTCTTCGGGTTTTTCTGTTAAATGAATAGTCTTCACTCCTGCTCTTTGGCCTGCTTTTATATCTCTGTGGGCATCGCCAATCATCCAAGAGGCTTCTCGGTCGATATTGTACTTGGCAATCGCCTTTTCTATCATCAACGAATTAGGCTTACGAGTGAGAGAGGCAGAATTAAACTTTTCGTGGTGAGGGCAAAAATACAAATCGTCTAGCAAATGCCCACATTGCTCTTGAAAGTACGCATGGCATTTCAGCACGTCTTCACGGGTATATATTCCTTTGGCTATTCCCGACTGATTGGTAATCACAATCAATAAATAGCCTGCTTTTTTCATACGCTGTATGGCTTCGATTGTTCCATCTGGAATAATCAAATCTTCGATGCGATAGACATAATCTACTCTATCTACATTCAGCACTCCGTCTCTGTCAAGAAAAATACACTTATTCATAGCGTCACAAAGTTAGTCACTTTTTGTAAAAATGGCTTATTTGGTGTAAAACAAAGCAAAAAGTATTTACGACTCAAATAACAAATATCACTTAAAGGATATTTTTTTTAATAAATTTTACAAATCATTCCTATATTTCAAATAGTTTTTGTCACTTTTTTTGATAAAAACCCTAAAAAATAGTGTCAAATAACCAGAAAAGCCATGTTTCGTCTATGAAAGAGAAACATGGCTTTTGTCTGTAGTAGTCATACCTAGGCTTATCTCACCCAAGGAATACCTGCTAAAATGAGTACCAATCCGATGCCAAAAAAGATAAGGGCATTTTTGAAACGCTTGGTGCTGTCGGTTTCTCTTTTGTTTTTTGAATGCCCAATCGTAATCAACACAATGGCAACAATCATGGTAAAGAGGTGCTCTACCGCAATTTTACGATACGGAGCATTGCCCATCACTTCTTTCATGCCTAACGAAAACGCCTGCAAACCAAACGGGCTGTAGATGAAATACAACACCAAACCAATGAGCAATTGAGTATGGCAAGAAATCATGAAAAACAAGCCAAGCTTGCGGTCGCCTTCTGTAAATGCGGCTTTAGAAGTAATGCCCAAGACGGCTTTTACCAGTACAACAACGGCCAAAGCCAATACTACCCAACGAAGGTATGAGTGAACGTGCAATAAGATTTCGTACATAATTTTTTAGTGTTTAATGACTTTGTAGCAACAAGTGATGCTATCTTTAGAAATAATTTTTCAAAGATAATCAACAATAAAATCTAGCGTAGGTTATTTTAGAAAAAACTATTGATTCTCTCAGATGGATTTTGGAAAACTGACCATAGAAGAAGTAGGGCGGGTAAACTTTCGGCTGCCCCAAGATGCTCCGTTCAATGCCGTGGCATTATCGGAAAAACCCTCTACTCAACCGCACATATTTGTAGGATGCCCCGTTTGGTCAAATAAAACGTGGCAAGGAAAAATCTATCCTTATACCGCCAAAAGTCCCGACTTTCTCAAGCTGTATAGCAGGCAATTCAACACCATCGAATTGAACGTCACACATTATCAAATACCCACCTCCGACACCATTCAACGTTGGTATCATGACACGCCTGTAGGTTTTACTTTTTGTCCGAAATTTCCTCAAATTATTTCGCATGATAAATTATTACAAAATTGTGCGGAGTTAACACATCAATTTTGTGAAAGTATTGCAGGATTAAAGGAAAAATTAGGTGTAAGTTTTTTACAAGTAGCACCTCAATTTTCGCCTAAACATCTTCCTATTTTAGAGAAATACATCCAGTTTATTCCTCAAAATATCCCTCTTGCCATTGAGTTTCGGCATGAAGATTGGTTCAAAGACCCAATCCGCTGGCATGATACCCTGGCGATGTTGCATAGGTACGGCGTAGGCACGGTCATCACAGATGTAGCAGGAAGACGAGATGTTTGTCACCAAAGTTTGTCCAATGCTACCGCTACCATCAGGTGGGTAGGCAACGAGCATAGCTCCGACCACAAACGAGTGGACGAATGGACACTTCGTTTGAAAAATTGGCTTGACCAAGGGCTACAAAAGCTTTTTTTATTTGTGCATGTCAATGACAACAACCTAGCCCCCGAATTGGTACATTATTGGATAAGCCAACTCAATCGGCAAAGCAATCTTCAAGTAAAACCACCTGTATTTCTTCCTAAAATTGAGCAAATGGAACTCTTTTAGCACCAGATGCACACAATTTAGCAAGATAATCCTTTGGCGTTGTGCATTCTTCCTATAACTTTGTAGTATGAACAGCACAAACATTACACATCATCACCATTTTATCGTTTCCTAACAGGAAAGGCTGATGCGTATTGTGCCATATTTTAGACACAAGTATTCAACAATAGACAAAAGCCTGATTCCATCCGAATCGGGCTTTTATGTTTACCGAGGTTATATGAAAACTGTCATTATCAAATACAACGCAGGCAACGTACAGAGCGTCATGTATGCCTTAGACCGCATCGGCGTTTCTTATCTTTGGACAGACGACGAAGCAGAAATTCGTACTGCCGACAAAGTGATTTTTCCGGGCGTAGGCGAAGCCAGCACAGCGATGGCGTACCTACGAGCCAAAGGATTAGACAAGGTAATTCCGACACTCACACAGCCCGTGTTAGGCACTTGCGTTGGGATGCAACTGATGTGTAGGTATTCGGAAGAAAATGATACAACTTGTATGGGCATTTTCGACCTAGATGTCAAACGTTTCGATGCCTCAGCCCATAAAGTACCGCACGTTGGCTGGAACAACATTTATAACCTCCAATCTCCCCTTACAGCAGGACTTCCAGAGCATAGCTATGTCTATTTTGTACATAGTTATTTTGCCGAACTCAGTCCCTACACCGTTGCTACCTGCGACTACGTACAACCTTTTTCGGCGATGCTTCACAAAGATAATTTTTATGCTGCCCAATTTCATACCGAAATTAGTGGCAAAGAAGGGCAAAAAATTTTAGAAAACTTCTTGGCACACTAACCCAATGAAGCTAGAGGTTCTTTTCTAATACAATTAAGTAACAGTATAAAATTGTGAGTTAGCGAATTGTGAGTTAATCGTTTCATTTTCAAAATACTAATTCACAATACAGCATTCACATAATTCAGCATTCATACGTATGATACAAATTATTCCAGCCATAGATTTAATAGATGGTAAATGTGTGCGTCTGACCCAAGGCGATTACAACCAAAAGAAAACATACAACGAAAATCCCTTAGAAGTAGCCCTTTCGTTTGAAGATGCGGGCATACAGCGTTTGCATTTGGTTGACCTCGACGGAGCAAAACAAAAACGCATTATCAACCATAAAGTACTAGAAACTATTGCAACAAAAACAACCTTACACATTGATTTTGGGGGAGGAGTTCAGTCGGATGAAATGATTCAATTGGCATTTGATTACGGAGCAAAACAAGTAACAGGCGGCAGTGTAGCGGTAAAAAATCCCCAATTATTTGAAAGTTGGTTACAACAATATGGAGGCGAAAAGATTATTCTTGGAGCAGATGCCCGCAACGAAAAAATTGCTATTTCAGGCTGGGAAGAGGCAACAGAGCAATCGGTTTATGATTTTGTAGGAAATTATATCACCAAAGGAGCAAAATACACGATTTCGACCGACGTAGCCAAAGACGGGCTTTTGCAAGGGCCAAGCTTCGATTTATACAAAAAACTCCAAACGCTGTATGCCGATTTGCACATCATTGCCAGTGGTGGCGTAGCCGAATTTGAAGATATTGTGAGGCTCAACGACATGAATCTCTTCGGTGTAATTGTTGGTAAAGCCATCTACGAAGGTCGCATTACGCTGAAACAAATCGCCGATTTTTATAAATAATCGTCCATAATCACACGATGTTATGCTCACTAAAAGAATTATTCCTTGTCTTGATATAAAAGATGGTAGAACCGTCAAAGGCACCAATTTTGTCAACCTTAGAGATGCTGGCGACCCTGTAGAACTGGGGGCAATTTATGCCGAACAAGGAGCAGACGAACTGGTATTTTTAGATATTACGGCAACCGTTGACAACCGTAAAACCCTGATTGATTTGGTGCGTAATGTAGCACGTCACGTCAATATTCCTTTTACTGTTGGCGGTGGCATTTCTTCTATCGACGACGTATCGGCACTATTGAATGCAGGAGCAGATAAGGTGTCTATCAATTCGTCGGCAGTACGCCGACCCGACCTTATCAATGAACTAGCCCTGCAATTTGGGTCGCAGTGCATTGTAGTAGCCATTGACACACGCTTTGTAGCAAACGAACACATTGTACACACACATGGCGGACGCAAACCAACCGAAATTCGTACCATTGCATGGGCGAAAGAAGTAGAAGAACGAGGTGCTGGCGAGATTTTACTTACTTCGATGGATACCGACGGTACCAAAGCAGGCTTTGCCAACCAACTTACGGCTACGATTTCGGCAAATGCCTCTATTCCAATTATCGCTTCGGGCGGTGCCGGAAGCATGGAACATTTTTACGAAGTATTTACCGAAGGAAAAGCCGATGCTGGCTTGGCTGCTAGTATTTTTCATTTCAAAGAAATTGATATTATCGAACTCAAAACATACCTACAACAACAAGGCATTTCAATCCGATTATAAACTGGTATTCCCATGACTATAGATTTTGACAAACAAGGCGGACTTATTCCTGCTATCATTCAAGATGCCAAAACCGACAAAGTGCTAATGCTCGGTTATATGAATCAAGAGGCTTTTGAAAAAACACAACAAGAAGGCGTTGTAACATTTTTTAGTCGTTCTAAACAACGGCTTTGGACTAAAGGCGAAACGTCTGATAACTTCCTACACGTAGTAGAAATCAAAAACGATTGCGACCAAGATACGCTATTGATTAAAGTAAATCCGGCCGGACCAACTTGTCATACAGGAGCCGATACCTGCTGGAATGAAGTAAATGCACCCGGGCAAGCAGGTTGGTTGAACCACCTCAAAGCTGTGATTCGTGACCGCAAAAATAATCCTAACGAAAAATCTTACACAGCGAGCTTATTCAAAAAAGGCACAAACAAAATAGCCCAAAAAGTAGGCGAAGAAGCTGTAGAATTGGTAATTGAAGCGATGGATACCAACGACGAACTATTTAAAGGAGAAGCAGCAGACCTTTTGTTTCATTATTTAGTACTTTTAGAACAACGAGGCATTGATTTTGATGAAATAATTGATGTACTTCGTGCAAGACATGCTAAATAGAAATCCTTTTTCCTGTTACTTCTATGGTTAATTTCATTATTCGCTATTTGCTCATTGCTGTGGCTATTTCATTTTTAGCCAATCTTATCAAAGGCATTAGTATCGACTCGTTTGGTACGGCTATTTTGGTAGCACTAGGCATGGGCTTTGTCAATACTTTTGTCAAGCCTATCTTAAAAATCGTTAGCTTTCCTATTACCATTGTCTCGTTTGGGATATTCCTGTTGGTTATCAACGTGATTTTGGTTTATGTAGTAGAGCATTTTGTTGATGGCTTTTCTGTAAATGGTTTTATGGCGCCTCTTTTATTCAGTTTTGGGGTGTCTATTGCCTCTACGGTTATTGGCTGGTTTTTTGATTAAATTTTTGTCTTCGTACTTTGCACGAGCAAAGTACGAAGACAGGCTCATCAAGGCATTCCTTGTTGGAAAGTCACTTCTGTCGCAATGCCCATCGCACTAAAACGAATAGCCATTGTTAAGCTTTGGCCTGCTTGTTTGATGTCTTGACATTGGCTTCCTTTTTCCAGAAAATACACATAGTATTTTTGGCTTCTATCTGATAATTGTTGAATGTCAGGCTTGCCCAAATAATCGTCCATATCGTTGGCACTTACGCCTTTCAGTTCATCTTTCAGGCTTTTGAGCTTCTCAACCATGCCCAATCGTTGATTTTTGCAAGCATTGTGGTCATTTTTCCAAGTTTCTAGGTCTAAACCTGCCAAATTAGGTTGTTTCGTACAGCTCCATAAAGCCCAAACACACACGAATAATACACAATTTTTTATCATTTTTTTATAGTTTTGAAAGTCTTTCGCCTGCCATTTCCAACGTATGGTCGTCTTTTGCAAAACAGAAACGCAACATTTTGTAATCATTTTTTTTGTGATAAAACACCGAAATAGGAATACTCGCTACGCCTATTTCTTGGGTCAGGCGTTTGGCTAAATCGTAATCATTTTCATCTGTAATATTTTGATAATTAACACATTGAAAAAAGCTTCCTTCGGCTGGCACATAGCTAAAACGAGTATTTTTGATACAATCAATAAATTTATCTCGCTTTTGTTGATAAAACATCGAAAGAGACAAATAGTTGGATTTATCTTTCAAAAAATCAGCTAAAGCATATTGCATGGGCGTAACAGTAGAAAAAGTGAGCCATTGATGCACTTTTCTAAACTCTTCGGAAAGGAATGTAGGAGCTAAACAATAGCCTACTTTCCAGCCAGTTACATGAAAAGTTTTGCCAAAAGAGCCACACACGAGCGTTCTTTCTTGTAAGACAGGATGACATATTGGGCTGTAATGTTGGCGACCATCAAAAATAATATGCTCATAAACCTCGTCGCTCACGATACAAATATGGGTATCTTTTACCAGTCTAGCCAACTGTTCAAGGTCATCGGCACTGAGCGTTGTTCCAGTTGGGTTATGGGGCGTATTGAGGACGATAACTTTGGTTTTTTCAGAAATTTTTGATTTCACCACCTGCCAATCTATTTTATATTGATTTTCGGGCGTAAGTGTGACAAAAATGGGTTTTCCGCCATTCAGTCGGATACTTGGCTCATAAGAATCGTAGCAAGGCTCAAAAAGTATTACCTCATCGTCGGTATTGACCAAAGCCGTCATAGCAGCATAAAGTGCTTCGGTCGCACCCGATACTACTGTTATTTCGCTTTCGGGATGATACTTTACACCGTATAAATCTTCTGTTTTTTCGGCAATAATTTCTCTTAATGGCAATACGCCTGCCAAAGGGGCATACTGATTCATTCCTTTTTGCATATACAAATGAACCAATGCCGTTAGTTGAGGAGAGCAATCAAAATTAGGAAAACCTTGCGATAAATTTAAGGCTTGGTATTGATTGGCTAATTGCGACATGACCGTAAAAATAGTCGTGCCAATATGGGGTTGTTTCGACTGAATTTGCATAATAAAACTCCAACACAATGAATATGCACGCAAAATACGGTATAAAACCTAATTTTCGGCTATATCTCAAAAAACCATTCTAATAATCCTGCTTCAATAATACCATGAACCTGAAAATCGTCGTCGAATAGTACCATATTTGCCCAATAACCCTCTTCCAATCTGCCCGTAACATGCGCCAATTGCAACGCCTGAGCGGGATACGTAGCAGCCATCCGAAGCGATTCATCTAATGAAATACCAACCTTTCTACAGCAATTGGCAACGCCTTGCATCATGCTCAGGGCCGAGCCAGACAAAACGCCTTTGGTATCGGTATAATGATTCCCAGCCAGGATAAATTTATAATCGCCCGAAGTATCTTGGGTTACGGCATCGGTAATGATAAATAGCCTTTCGCCCATGATTTTTTTAGCAATACGCACCGACGCAAAATCGACATGAATCCCATCGGGAATGATACTTGCCATTACGTCGGGGGCATCGAAAGTAGCACCGACAAGCCCAGGCTCTCTACTTTGAAACGCCGACATCGCATTGAACAAATGCGTCACTCTTTTGATACCTCCCTCAAACGCTTCGGTGGCTTGTTGGTACGTAGCCGAGCTATGGCCTGCCGAAAGCACAATAGGACTTTTGTGCAACATCGCCAACGTTTCGTCGGTAAACTCTTCGGGAGCAATGGTCATGTAGGTAGCAATGCCCAGCGTTGCCTCTATGAGCGTTTGAATTTCTTCGACCGTAGGTTTACGCACATATTCGGCAACATGTGCCCCTCGTTTGGGAAAACTAAAGAAAGGTCCTTCGAGATGAATCCCAGCCAAGCCTTTGCCTCCATTAGCTTGATACTGCTTGGCAGCGGCAATGGCTTCGAGCATCGTAGCCAATGGCGTAGTAGAAAGGGTTATTTGAAATAAAGTTGTACCAGCCCTCCGAATAGCCTGATAAGTTTGGGCAATGGTTTCGGGCGTAGGTTTACTGTTAAATAAGCTTCCGTTTCCACCATAAATCTGAATATCAATAAACGCCGGAGCGAGATGTAAGCCTTTCAAATCGACAGTATTGATACTGGCATCAAGTGCATTTTCTGGTATAATGGCAGCAATAGAATCACCCTTCACCACCACACTATGCTGGTCGAGTGTTTCGGTAGCCGTATGAATAATGCAATTTTTTAATGCGTACATAGCTTGATAGTTTATTCAACTGTTTCAATATCAACAGTAATTCGCCACTCGTTTTTTGCTTCTTGCTGCCACATTCTTAGGTAAGAGCCTACAATGCTTTTACCCTTGGCATCTTTTCCTGAAATTATACCATAAATACAAGCCAAATCGCCCGCCTCCGATACCACTACTTTTAGTCCAGTATATATCCATTTTGTATCATAATTTTTGGTCAAATATGCCACAGAAGCCTTTTTTCCTTCGAGAGGTTTGGTATTATTTCTAAAAAGAACAGCTTGCTCCGACAAATTCGCCTCAAAGGCATTCGGCGAAGTTTTTGCATTTTTCCAATAAAAATGGTCTTTCATGAAAACAAACTTCTCGGCTTGGTTTTTTAGATTCTTGGTTACGTCTGGCTTATAAGCATTGTAACGTTCTTGCAAAGGCGTATTGGTAACACTAGCAGGATGAGCTACACCAATATCGGCAAGCACTTTCCAGTTTTTATCTATTTTTTCCCATAACGTAACAAAACTGCCCGTCGCCGTTTGTTTTTGCTGGTTATAACTTTGCCAGTTCCCTGCCGTGTAGCCCAATTCGCCCGAAACAGCTATACCAGCCCGATTGGGTTGCCATGTTAGTTGTTCCTGAAAAGACGTATTTTGCCAATGACTCAAAGCGTTGACAGCCTGCCCTTTATCAAATACAACCGCTTCGGGGGCTAAATATTGAAGAAATGCTTCTTTTACACTTTTGTCCTTTGCCATTTGGGCAAAGGATTTTTCGGTTTCTACCATCGTTTTCAACGATTCTTTGGGAGAAATTTCTTGAAAAGCAACGAAGCTTATACTACAAATGACTAAGGAAATAATAGATTTTTTCATAATATATATGGTTTTGAACACCTAAAAATCATCGTTGTGGCATTTTCATCTGGACTTCATCTATTCAAAGATAAGCTATATTTTTTTTTATGAAAAAGGTAAATCCTTAGAATAGCGATATTTCAGCGATATTCTGTACAATTCTGGTTGTCTTTTACTCAATGCGTATTTTTACTTCCAATTTTGTGTCGTTTTTTTGCCAAATTTGCAGCACATAAAGACCAACTGTAAGGTTATCAGGAATGATTGCTTCCCAATAATTAGAAAGATAAGGAGTAAATTCGATTGCAATGGCATTGCCTGCCATGTCGTGCAAGCGGATTTGTGCTACGTCTTCGGCAACTAAAGTGATTTTTTGAGAACGTTGAACAGGATTAGGAAAAACCTGCAAAATTTTATTTGGGGTAATGGCTACAGCCACAGGTCTATAACAAACGCGCTGCTGGTCTAAGTCTATCTGACACAAACGGTAATACGTAACTCCTTGCAAGGGAAAAGTGTCTTCAAAAACATACCATTGCTCTGTTGTGGTATTTTCTTGTCCTTTGATAGTCGCCACTATTTCGTATGCTTGCAAGTCTTGGCTTCTGGCTAGTTCAAAATAATCGTTCTGATATTCCGTAGCAGTTTTCCAGTAGAGTCTTGCCGTTTGGGTATTTGTTTCTTCTCCTTTAAAATACACCAACGAAATAGGTGTGGGCATTGTTTGATAAGAAAGAGTAAAATCATCAATTGCCGACGAAGTACGTGTGGGATTGGCAGCATTAGAGGGGTTGGTCGATGCCGACAACGTAACAATCCTTAGCCAGAGTGTTTGTCCTTGATTATCAATCGAAGTAGGCAAATTCAAACTGATATGCGTATTGCTGTAAGTATTGTTGCCTGTCATAAAGCCTGTAGCCAAACTGGTAAAAGTCGATGGCGTATTGCCAAGGGCAAAATCTACCGTCCAAGTCGTTTGCCTTTCTCCGTTACTATTATCTAATGACTGTAACCAGAAGTCCAACTGAAAATTACGAAATCCCTGCGTATTGCTAATTTGTAGCACAAAAGCGGCACCAGGGTCGCCCAAACGAGAGCTTTGTCTGATGCCCAAAGCCCTGTTGGTTGCATTGGCTTGGTCGGCAGTTTTGCCTTCTAAAGTGGGGCTGTATGAAGCAAAATTTTTAAATCCTGCCGTGATATTTTTCCAGTATGTCCCCAGTGCTCCTACGGCTTCTGCCGAGGGCGTAGCAATCAATGTTGATGAAACATCCGTGCCAAGAGTCGTATTGCTTGCACTTGTTCTGATTGTCCAGCCAAGAGGCATACCATTGACAAGGCTATTAAAATTTTGGGTATAACTTGTGCCACTTAGCACAACTTGCGCGTGAGTAAGACTGCTTAAAGTAAGCAATAGGAATAAGAAAGAAAGTTTCATAGGTGTAAATTTTAAAGTAAAATAGCCCAACAGTTGTAAAACACTTTTGGGCTTTATTATCTGCAAATGCAATCGACTACAGCTTTTTTATGGTTATTTTAGCAAAATCTATCGGATAACCTTCGTATTGTAACAAAATTCGCCCTTCTGTAGGCATAGTCAATGTTCCTTCGTTCACCAATTTACCATTCAGTTCTTGTTTGATTAGGCCATTCGATGAAGTGATAACCGCCGTGTTCCATTCGCCAAAAGGTTTTTCTGCATCCTCCCATCGTGCTGCCGTTACGCTTTTACCTGGTTCTGTTTGCTTCCCTTTTATCAAAAGCGTAACCTCTTGTAATAGCACAAAATCGCCTGTTCCTCCTTCTTTTACTTGAAATTGAATGCCTTTTGGCCACAAAGTATCAGGGGTTGTTTGTGGTACAAGATACATGATTCCACTGTTTTTTTTCGTACTTTTTTTCGTAAAAGTAGAATCGGTATTCCATCTAAAAACTACGGTAAGTTGGAAGTTTCTATAGGATTTTTCAGACATCAGATAACCCAATTTATCACCATACAAACGAATCATGTTCTTTTCAACTTTAAAAACGTCTGTAGCTTTTGGGTGTTTCCCCGTTTTAGGTTCGTAGGCGTACCACCCTTTGAGGTTTTTCTGGTTAAATAATGGTTTCTGAGCATATACTTGTAGCTGGCAACACAATAATAAAAGCACTAAGCAATAGCAATTATTTACTTTATTTTTCATGAAAGGATAAGTTTAGTTTTGTATAAAATTTTCAGCAAGTAAAAATGCACATTTCTTTGTTAGGAACGTATATGGCGGCAGAAAATTTATAATTTAAGATAATCTTATTTTTAGACGCATATTTTCACAAAAGTCACTTGTTTTTATTGATTGGGACGAAGCATTGTCTAAAACTTACTTGAGAGTCAGGCACTTTTGTGGTATTACTCCTAGTTTTTTTTGTGAAGATAATACTGCCGTTCTTTTTCAGGTAGTTTTTCGATGGCATAACGGAGCATGGTGCGGGGCATTTGTGTAGCATTGCTGTCTAAAAATTCGTACAAAGCTAACTCATCTTTTTTACCTACTTCTCGCAACATCCAGCCAGTAGCTTTGTGCATTAAGTCGTGCGGATGTGTCAAAAAAATACTTGCTAACTGAAATGTATCAACCCATTGTCCTTTGCGGATAAAAGCCAACGTGCTGACCATCGCCACACGTTGCGACCACAGATGTGGGCGTTGAGCCAATTCGTACAAAAGGCTGCGGTCTTTGTCTAAAAGCCACGTTCCCAACAAATAATAGGCCGAGCTATCTACCAAATCCCAATTGTTTATATAGTTTAAATGACTGATATACAAGCCAATAATCTCTTCTTTGAGGGCTAAGGGTGCTTTAGGAAATTGAGCTACCCAAAGCATGAGTCCACACAAACGATACTCATGAATAGGATTGGTCAGCAATGGAACAACGGCACCGGGAGGTAATGTTCGGTAAAATTTACGCACAATGTCTCTAAGTTGTGGATTCGACAAGCCGATAAATTGGTCGCCTTCGGCGTATTGCCCTTTGCCTGTTTTAAAATATTTTGCCATAAAACTAGCTCTTTCTGGATTGGCAAGGGCTTGTATTTCTTGTATGAGTAGGTCTAACATAAGCGTTGAGTTTATACAAAAATACAAGGAAGTTCACTGCAAGAAAGCAGGCATAAGCAAAATCATCTGTATTTTTGTGGGTCGTCTATTAATTGTACAGGTATATGCTGGCTAACACAAGAGGGATTGTATTGAACTATGTAAAATATCGAGAAACCTCGATTATTACTAAAATCTATACCGAAGCATTTGGCGTGCTTTCGTTTATCGAAAATGGGGTCAGAAGTGCCAAATCGAAACAAAAAATTGCCTTGTTTCAGCCCTTGACTTTATTAGATTTGGTGGTGTATCATAAAGCTGGCAAAGACATTCAGCGTTTGGCAGAACTGAAATGCAACCAGCCCTACCAAGCTATGCCTTACCAAATAGCCAAGTCGTCGGTAGGAATTTTTTTGGTAGAAATTCTTGGCAAAACCTTGCGAGAAGAAGAGGCCAACGTCGCTTTATTCGATTTTTTATGGGAAAGTTTGCTATGGTTTGATGCCGTAGCAACACATTTTGAAAATTTTCATTTGCAGTTTTTATTACAACTATCAGGGTTTTTGGGCTTTTTGCCCGAAACTGCCCCCGAAATGCTAGAAGAGTTGCAATTGCACGGCTGGGTTTCTAGCGAACCTTCGGCAGCGTTGCTGTTACAATTGTTGCTCGACACTACTTATGAAAATAGCCCACAACTGACTCGAAGCCAACGCAATGCCATACTCGAAATTATTTTACGATGGTACCGTTTGCACATAGATACCCTAGGCGAAATCAAATCGCTTGCCGTGCTGAAAGAAGTATTGAGTTAAGTGTTTGTTTTTTAGAAAATTATATTTTCCTTTTTAGTTCAAAATGTTTACCCAAATACAAACGTCTTACTTGCTCGTCGGCAGCCAATTCTTCGGGAGTACCCGCTTTCAAGATTTTTCCTTCAAAAAGTAAATACGCACGGTCGGTAATAGAAAGGGTTTCGTCCACATTGTGGTCGGTAATCAAAATCCCAATATTTCGGTATTTTAGTTTGGCTACAATCCCCTGAATCTCCTCTACCGCAATGGGGTCAACGCCAGCAAAAGGCTCATCAAGCAAGATAAACTTGGGGTCAACCGCCAACGCTCTGGCGATTTCGGTACGACGGCGCTCGCCACCCGACAAGACTTGTCCGAGGTTTTTTCGCACGTGTGTCAGCGAAAACTCTTCGAGCAGTTGTTCTACTTTTTCTTTTTGGGCTTGTTTCGAAAGGCTTGTCATTTCTAACACCGCCAGAATATTTTCTTCGACCGACAACGTTCTAAAAACCGAAGCCTCTTGTGCCAAGTAGCCAATACCCAAACGTGCCCTTTTGAACATCGGCAGGTTGGTTACGTCGGTATCGTCCAAAAAAACTCGTCCAGCATTGGGCTTAACCAAGCCTGTAGCCATATAAAAAGACGTAGTTTTGCCTGCACCGTTGGGGCCTAGCAAGCCCACAATTTCGCCTTGCTCTACTTGGTAGCTTACATTGTTGTTGACAAGGCGTTGGCCGTATTTTTTTACTAAATTCTCAGTTCTCAGTATCATGGCTAAATTTTATGTCTTTGAGCATCAATTGCAAAGTTTTTTGTCCTTGCCATTCGTTCACTTCAATGGTATAACAAATAGAAAACGTTTGTTCCGACAAAAGTAGTGTAAAAAAATCATCTACCATACCAAAACCCACACAAGTAAAGGTAGGCGAATCGGCTTGTTTGACCTGAATTTTGAGGTGTTTTTCTTTCATTTTGAAAGGTACACCCTGCAAACTTACATTATGCGACACAAAAACAGGTGTCATATTTTGTGGACCAAAAGGCGACATCTGAGCCATAATGCGATAAAACTTATCGGTTACGGCACGCAAAGGCAACACTAGGTCTATATTGATACTCGGCACGAGTTGTTCGGGTAAAATACGATTAGCAACTACGGTCTCAAATTTTTGCCTAAATGCTTCAATCGCTGTTATTTCTAACGACAAGCCAGCCGCAAACGTATGTCCCCCGAATTGCTCCAAATGCTCGGAACAAGCCTCGATAGCATCATACACGTCGAAGCCTGGCACCGAACGTGCCGAACCTGCGGCTTTCCCATGCGACTCGGTTAAGATGATGGTTGGCCGATGGTAATGCTCAATACATCTACTGGCTACGATGCCAATTACGCCTTTGTGCCAATCTTTGCTAAATAAAACCGTACTTTTGGCTTGTGCCAGTTGCTCGTCGGCAGCTATCATGGTGAGGGCTTCTTCGGTAATAGACGAATCAAGCCCTTTGCGTTCGGTATTGTGTTTGTGGATAACCAAGGCAAAATCGTCGGCTTCGGTTTCGTTTTCCGAAAGCAATAAATTCACCGCATCGTAGGCATGACGAATCCGACCAGCAGCATTGATACGAGGACCTAATCCAAATACCACTTTGGTAATGTCCATTTTCCCTTCTAGCGAAGCCGATTTAATGAGAGCTTTCAGACCAGTGCGAGGGTTGGTATTGAGTTGTTGTAGGCCGTAAAAAGCTAATACACGATTTTCGCCCACAATAGGCACAATGTCGCAACTGATGCTCGTTACTACCAAATCGAGATAAGGGTATAGTAAATGGATGTCGAGTTGATACTGCTGGCAATACGCTTGCAAAAGCTTAAAGCCTACGCCACAGCCTGTGAGTTCTTTGAACGGATAGGCACAATCGGCTCGTTTGGGGTCGAGTACCGCTATCGCAGGGGGTAAATCGTCGTCGGGACGGTGGTGGTCGCATACGATAAAATCAACGCCGTGGGCTTTTGCCCATGCAATTTTTTCTTTCGACTTAATGCCACAATCCAAGCTGACAATCAGAGAAAAGCCGTTATTGGCAGCATATTCAACCCCTTGTTGCGATACACCATAGCCTTCGTTGTAGCGGTCGGGAATATAAAATTCGAGCGAATCGAGTAAATATTTTTTAGTAAAATCATAAAATAAAGCCACCGAGGTTGTGCCATCTACGTCGTAATCGCCATAAATCAGCACTTTTTCCCGTTTTTCTACCGCTTCATGCAAGCGAGCTACAGCACGAGCCATATCTGCCATCAAGAAAGGGTCATGCAAATGCTCCAGACTAGGACGGAAAAAATCCTTGGCTTCGTCGAAGGTATGAATGCCCCTTTGGGCTAACAAACAAGCCATTTCAAACGATACATTGAGCGTTTGTTGAAGCGTAGAAACAGCCGCTTCGGTAGGTGTATGTTGAATAATCCAGCGTTTTTTTATCATTTGCGTAACCTGTTCTACCTAATAACAATCGTTGTTTTGACGTTTTTAATGCAACAAAGTTACGGCTAGTATCATTTTTTTTACAAAAAACGGTAAATAAACCATTAAATATTACCTTGCTAAGGCATTTTTCGCCTTTGTTCCGATACCTTTGTGCAATTTTAAATATCTCTTTCAAAACTTATCCAATACAATGCGTTATAGATTATTGATTTTTATCCTATTTTGCTGTGTTGGTCAAGTATTCGCCCAACAAAACAATTGGTCGATTCACTTCCAACAAACTGTTATTTCTCAGCACAAGCCTCCGATTCATGCCCCTTATGCTGGTACAAATAGCCTTTCAGATACAGCCGAAACGCAAAACTCTCTTACTACTACGCTTTTCATCGGACGCAGACTTTGGCACGGAGCAGCCTTATTTATCAATCCCGAATTGGCCGGAGGAAGTGGACTTTCACAAGCAAGAGGTATGGCAGGTTTTACCAATGGCGAATGCTTTCGGATTGGCGACCCCGCTCCTGCTATTTATATGGCTAGGATGTTTGTCAGACAAGACTTCGCCTTGACCGACGACCCAACCGAACCGGTAGGTAAACGTGTTTTAGGCGAAAAACACGCCTACCCGACCAATCCCGAAGACGATGGGTTCAATGCAATTGCTGGCGAGCGACCCGTCAACAGGCTGACATTGGTGGCTGGCAAATTTTCGATTGCCGATTTTTTCGATAATAACTTATATGCACACGACCCTCGCACGCAATTTATGAACTGGTCGTTGATGGCCAACGGAGCATGGGATTATCCTGCCAATACAAGAGGTTATACCTGGAATTTTTTGCTTGAATATGTTCGTGAAAAATGGGCTTTGCGTATGGCTACTTCGCTTGTACCTACGTATGCCAATGGCCCTTTGCTAAATTGGGATTGGTCCAACAACCAGTCGAATACCCTCGAATACGAAAGAGCCTACACCTTGGCAGGACTCGATGGCAAAGTACGAGCATTGGCGTTTTATACCACAACCTACATGGGTAATTACGCCCAAGCCACAGCAATGGCAATCCCCGATGTGGCTGCCACTCGCACCAACGGTCGAAACAAGTATGGTGTGGGTATCAATATAGAACAAGCCTTGAACGATAAATCGGGCGTATTTTTGCGGGCTTCGTGGAATGACGGCAACAACGAAACATGGGCATTTACTGAAATAGACCACGCCTTGAGCCTCGGCTATGTACATGAACTACCTTTCGGACGCAAAGCCGACGCTTTTGGCGTAGCTTTGGCATTCAATGGTATTTCGAGCCAACACCGAGATTATTTGAACAAAGGAGGCTATGGCTTCATTATTGGCGACGGCAAGCTGCCCCATTACGCATGGGAACAAATCCTAGAAACCTATTACGCCTTCCGTTTGCGAGATTGGCTTACGCTATCGCCAGACTACCAGTTGATTATCAATCCAGCGTATAATGCCGACAGAGGGCCTGTTCACGCATTTGCCTTGCGGGCACACGTAGAGTTTTGAAATAGCTTAATCCACAAAAGCCTTTTCTTTTTTTCCTAAAAAAGGCAACCAACTCGACTCTAGCCCTCCCAAATCACGCAGGAACATCACAAAAGATGGCTTGAAAGGCTTGTATTTTAAAGGCATTTTCGCCTCTTCGGGCGTAAGGTCGCCTTTTTTAGAATTGCAATGCTTACAAGCCGTGATGAGGTTATCCCAAGAAGTACGCCCACCTCTTGATTTGGGCAACACGTGGTCGAGGGTAAGGTCTTCTTTTGCACCACAATATTGGCATTCGCCGTGGTCACGACGGAAGATATTTTGCCTTGAAAGCACCACCCCTTTGTAGGGCATATAAACATACCTGTGCAGTCGAATGACCGAAGGCATAGGAAACGACTGCGTAATGCTGTGTAATTGCTCGTTGGGAGATTCGGCAACAAGGTCTGCTTTTTGAAGATATACGAGTAAAAACGCTTTGGGGATAGAACATACAGCTAAAGCACTGTAATCCTGATTTAAGACTAAGACTTTCCGACCCATAATTGTTACTAAATAGTTGATTTGGTTAAATAATGGTCGTCAGCCAAGAGATAAAGTTTACCTCATTTTTTTCCGACCTATTATATAGAATGGTTTATTCAACATAGATTTACAGTATTTTGCCAGAATGAATACTGTTTTGCGTTTGAAAATTATTTGACAATTAAAACCCATCAATAGCCTCTCTATTACAAAAGGTTATCAATGCAAATTAATGATTTTTATCAATAAAACAACAACTTTTAGCTAAATTTTGTTTTACAATAATCATTTGTTAATGAATACTTTACCCTATCATTAGGTTGAATTTATAACAAAAATGCCAAACCTTGGTAAGGCTTGGCATTTGCGGAATATCCTTGCGTTGTGCTTAATCAGGGTTTTGTTGTATAAGAGCATCAACCAAGCAATAATTTTTTCTTGTAAAAGCTATTGAAGCAACGAGTGATGAGCTTGGCATAATGCTTACCGAATTGCTCGAAACACCAGCCTTTCAAAAATTTTACATCTTCGAGCGTGAGCGTCTTGATGGCTTTTCTTAGCTCTTTTTCAAATAACTTTGCATCAAAACTGACTTTTTCAAGAATCATCTTGACGTATGCGAGAGTAATCATAGTTTTTGTTAGAGATTTAAGAATTGATTTTTTAAATTTAAACCTAGAAAATTATGCTTCATCGACTACAAAGACAGTCTTTACTAATTTTGACTAAGTGGCAGATAGGTTTAAGACAAAACAATTATACGAACTTTTATCCAGAGCGGAATGATAGCTCTTTCAAAAAACGGTGAAAATTACAAAATATTATAGCAATATTCCAATATTTTTTTGCTTTTTATTTAGCTATATCAGTGTAGCTCAAGACAATACCCCTCTGATTCAATTGGGCGAAAAGAATATTGCACTCAATATGCCTTTTGCCATTACGGTACTTATCAAGACCACCCCCGAAACGCCCATGCCTGTGTGTAAGTTTCCAGAAATCAAGGGATTTAGCAAAAGAAATTTCTCAAAAACCATTGCTCGTTCGGTGGTAGCAGGGCAACAAGTAATGACCTATACGCTGGTGCAAAATTACCTTGCCAGCAAGGAAGGAACATATAAATTGCCTGCACTCAAGCTAATGGTAGATGAATGGGAGCTCAAAACCGAGCCTTGCGTAGTAACGGTGAGCAAACCCGTTGAGGTATCGGGTGAAAACCTTACCGAAGAAGCACCGCTCGATTTCAGCGAATTGATAGACGAGCAAAACAAAGAAGCCCTACCCTTGAAAGATAACGCTTTTTTGTCGCTAAGTACCAACAAAACTACGCCTTATGTAGGCGAAAGTTTTACGCTCACCTTGGCTTTTTACGTAGCCGAAAATAATGCTACAGACCTACAATTTCACCAAAACGACGTGCAAATTCCTGCCCTTATCAAACGCCTAAAACCGCAAAGTTGTTGGGAAGAAAATTTTGGACTCACCGAAACCCAAATCGCTACCGTCAAAATCAATGGACGGAATTATACCCAATACAAATTTTACCAGGCTACTTTTTATCCGCTCAATGCCAAAGCAATCGTGTTGCCCTCGGTCAGTTTACGCCTCATGAAAGATGCCAATGCCGATAAAACGAAGGCTTCTTTTATCAGTTTTAGCAGTAAAAATGTAACGATTCAACCCAAAGAACTGCCTGCACACCCCCTCAAACAACAAATTTCGGTGGGTACGTTTAGCATGAAAGAGAATATTAGCCAGACCAATTCGCAAACGGGTAAGTCGATTGATTACCAAATTCAAATCTCTGGCGATGGCAATATTTCTGAAATTCGTCTTCCTGATACCAAAAACGATAGCATTTTCGACTTCTTTCAACCCGACATCAACACCACCACTTCGCCACAAGGCAACAAAATAATTGGTACAAAATCTTATACTTTTCATATTATTCCAAAACAGGCTGGTAACTTTGCAATGGCAAAGTATTTCCATTGGATTTATTTTAATACCCAAACAGGGAAATACGACACCCTTGTACCCAAAGCGAGCATTCGTATTAGTGGCAAAACCATCAATACCGTTGATACCCCAATGCCCGATAATATATCGGTTTTTGAAGGACTCGACAAAATAGTCACCGCCGAAGAAACAAGCGACATCATCAAAGTGTTGAAAGATGAAGCAAACATTTTTATCGTGATTATGCTCATTGGGATGATGTATGTGTTTTTACCCGTATCGAAAAAAAAGTAAGGTAATGCAAGCCTGCTTTCTTTCGATTGATTAAACGAATTTTACTTATTATAGCGTAAATGAAAGACTGCAACGCAAGTCTTTTTATTCTAAAAAATGAGCAGTACATACGGCAAATTATTCAAAATTAGTACATTCGGCGAGTCGCACGGACTGGCTGTAGGCGTAGTGATAGACGGCTGCCCAGCAGGCATTCCGTTTGATACCAACTTCATTCAGAGCGAGTTAGACCGCAGAAAGCCCGGACAATCGAGAATTACGACCCAACGCAAAGAAGCCGACGAATTTCAGGTTGTATCGGGCGTTTTTGAAGGAAAAACCACAGGTACGCCCATTGCTTTGCTGGTGTGGAATGGCGACCAGCGTTCAAAAGACTATTCGCATATAGCCCAACAATACCGCCCTTCGCACGCCGATTACACGTATCAAGCCAAATACGGCATCAGAGATTACCGTGGAGGTGGCCGTAGCTCTGCCCGTGAAACAGTAGCACGAGTAGCGGCAGGAGCATTAGCCAAATTGATTTTGAAAAACCTAGGTATCGAAATCAAGGCGTATGTTTCGCAAGTAGGCAAGCTGAAACTCGGCAAACCGTACCAATCACTCAATTTGGATTTGGCCGAAGAAAACGCCGTGCGTTGCCCAGACCCTGAACTCGCACAAGTCATGTTCGATTATATCGACCAAGCCCGTAAAAAAGGAGATTCTATTGGTGGCGTAGTCGATTGTGTGATTACGGGCACACCTGTAGGCTTAGGCGAACCTGTTTTTGATAAACTCCATGCCGAATTGGGCAAAGCCATGCTCAGTATCAATGCCGTAAAAGGCTTTGAATATGGCAGTGGATTTGCAGGCGTAGAGATGTATGGCTCGGAGCATAACGATGAGTTTTATATAGAAAACGGTCACGTAAAAACCAAAACCAACCATTCTGGTGGTATTCAAGGCGGTATTTCAAACGGAGCAGACATTTTCTTCCGCACGGCATTCAAGCCTGTAGCCACCATTATGCAAGACCAAGAAAGCCTAGATGTCAATGGCGATAAAGTAATTGTATCGGGCAAGGGCCGTCACGACCCTTGTGTTGTGCCTAGGGCTGTGCCTATTGTAGAAGCAATGGCAGCCTTGGTGGTAGTCGATTTCTATTTACGCAACCGTGCCTCTCAAGGCTTGGGCTTTGAAACAGAAGAAAAACTAGACTTTTAAAGGGAATGCTCAATCCTTTTGCCGACGAATATTATATGCAAATAGCCCTCCAACAAGCCCAAATAGCCTTGGAGGAGGGTGAAATTCCTGTAGGTGCAGTGGTGGTTTGTCAGGATAAAATTATTGCGAAAGCTTATAACCAAACCGAACGCCTCAAAGACGTAACAGCCCATGCCGAAATGCTGGCACTTACCGCAGCAGCCAATGCACTTGGGGGCAAATACCTTCGGAATTGTACTTTGTACGTAACACTCGAACCCTGCGTTATGTGCGGAGGAGCCTTGTTTTGGTCGCAAATTGGGCGTATTGTAATTGGAGCAATGGACGACAAACGTGGCTGCTCTAAGGTATCGCCCAAGGTGTATCATCCGAAAACCCACATTGTCACGGGCATTCTTGGCGAAGCATCTCAAACAATGTTACGTACATTTTTTCAAAAACTAAGATAAGTACAGCCAACTCTTCTTTTGTTAGGCTTTCTAGGAACTTATCGCCGTAACTCAGGTGTTTTGCTAGTAAAGAATCGTGTTGCGAGCGTAGGCTAAATAGCACTTGCAATCTATCAATAACCAAATTCATACATTCAAACTTAACAATTTACACAATGGCATTCGTATTAGATCCTCTACCATACGCTAATGATGCGTTGGAACCTCATTTCGATGCGTTGACCATGGAAATCCACCATGACCGTCACCACAATGCTTACGTTACAAACCTTAATGCGGCTGTAGCTGGTACAGCACTAGAAGGAAAATCGTTGGAAGAGTTGTTGGCTTCTGTAAGCACACTTTCACCAGCAGTTCGTAACAATGGCGGAGGTCACTATAACCATACATTATTCTGGAATATTCTTTCTGCCAATGGTGGTGGCGAGCCTGTAGGTGCATTAGCGGAAGCTATCACTACAGCATTTGGCTCGTTTGAAAACTTTAAGGCTGAGTTCAAAAAAGCTGCTATCGGTCGTTTCGGTTCGGGTTGGGCATGGTTGGTAGCACAAGCAGATGGCTCTGTGGCTATTTCTTCTACGCCAAACCAAGACAATCCTTTGATGGACGTAGCAGACGTAAAAGGATTCCCTGTGATTGGTCTTGACGTTTGGGAACACGCTTATTACTTAAAATTCCAAAATAAACGTCCAGACTATATTGATGCTTTTTGGAGTGTAGTAGATTGGTCTGTAGCAGAAGCAAGATACCAGTCGGCTAAAGCTTAGTAAATCAAAAGGTTAGGCAATAGTTATGTTTTTTTTCAAAAAAAGAACAAAAAACTATTGCCTCCTATATCAAAAATAGCTAATTTTGCATCTCAGAAAAACGGAGGATATAGCTCAGTAGGTTAGAGCGCTGGATTGTGGTTCCGGAGGCCGTGGGTTCGAGCCCCATTATTCTCCCCAAAAGAGGTTACGAAAGTAACCTCTTTTTTTATGCCTTTATCTTGGTACTTCAATTTTATGAATGATTTGTCGAAGTACATCTTCTGCCAATAGTCCTTCCATTTCTTTTTCGGGTGTCAATACAATGCGGTGACGCAGGATAGGCAATAACAGGGTTTGGATGTCCTCGGGCGTTACAAAATCTCGGCCATTGATGGCAGCGTAGGCTTTGGAGGCTTGCAAAATAGCAACCGATGCCCGTGGCGATGCCCCTAAGTAGAGATTTTTGCTATGACGGGTTTCGTGTACCAATTGAGCGATATAAGCCAAGTTTTTTTCTTCTACCACTATTTGCCCAATTTTTTGACGTAAGCTACGCAAATCGGCAGCATTGATGATTGGCTCGATAAGGGCCGTAGGCTGTGCCACCGACTCAATGGCTCGTTGATGATGCCCTTGTAAAATACTTAATTCTTCTTGTAGATTGGGGTAATTGACGACCAACTTAAACATAAATCGGTCGAGTTGTGCTTCGGGTAGCCGATAAGTACCTTCTTGTTCAATAGGATTTTGTGTAGCTATTACAATAAAGGGATAATCCATCTGATAGGTATGGCCAGCCGTCGTAATTTGACGCTCTTCCATGACCTCAAACAAAGCTGCTTGGGTTTTGGCAGGCGAGCGGTTGATTTCGTCAATCAATACCACATTAGAAAAAATAGGGCCTTGTTTGAAATCAAATTCCGTTGTTTTAGGATTAAACACCGCCGTACCTATCACGTCGGACGGCATGAGGTCGGGGGTAAATTGAATCCGATTGAATTGTACAGCGATGGTTTTCGATAAAAGCTTTGCCATGAGTGTTTTGGCTACGCCTGGTACGCCTTCAAGTAGAATGTGGCCATCTGCCAAAATAGCCGTAAGCAACAAATCTATGGTTTGTTGTTGACCCACGATTATTTTACCTATTTGTGTACGAATCTGACTTACAGCTTCTTGTAATTGACTAAGGTCTATTCTTGATTCAAAATTCATGGTAGCGAATGTATAAAATGATGAATATTAGGTAATGATTCGTTCGTAGGTTACGAAAGTTGAAAGTGCTTGGGCATTGCTATTTTCGGAAAAACTACTTCGGGTATGAATTTATATTTGTCGATAAAAATTTTCGATTAAAGTATTCAAATAATGTAATTCTTTGGCATTGATTTGCTGGGCATTTTGTACATACCCAACATACCGACATAGCTCCTCTATTGCTTCCAGACTCAAGGCTGTTTTTTGTGCCAACTCTTGTTTGCATTCTTCTCCTAAATCGTTGTGTAAAATGTAGAGCTTTCGTCGTAAAAATGCTTGCCAATAGGTAATTTTCTTGCGGGCTATATCGAGATGATTGCCTTCGTTGAAATAGAGTTGTCCTACGGTTTGTACAAATACCAACGACGTATTGGTCGGTGGCGTAACGATAGGAATGATGCGTTGTCGTCGTCGTCCTTGGAAAACTACAAATAATAAAATACCTAGTAAAGTCAGGAAATAGGCTGCTTTGAGGCTAGGTTGACTCAGCACAAATCGGAAAATAGTGTCGTCATTTTCCGAAAAATCATGATGATGGCTTTTTTGGGAGATACGATTTTTACCGTTTGAGCTATACAACACCTGTTTTTCTTCCCAATAAGTCGCTTGTAAAGGCAAATACGACAGCACTTTGAAGGGGTACTTTTGGGTATTTTTTTCTAAAATAAAATAATTACTAAAAACCCGTGGATTACAATGTAAATAGAACACCCCTTTACCAAAGTTTATCTTAATAAAATGGTACAAAGCCGTGTCTTGTTGGGCATAAGCCAAGCCTGTATAGGTATTTTTGGGATTGATAGGCGTATCAAAATAATAAGGAATAGCCGCTTGGGGCATCAAAAAATCTGGGTGCGATTTCAAGGCTGGGTGCGTAAAATTAACGTGCCACGGAGGCGTAGAATCCTGTGGATTTATAGCTTCGATGATATTTTCGTTGCCTGCCAACAAGAGACTCAATTGTAGCGTATCGGCCAATTGCCCAAAGTCATCGGCAGCAATAAAAGCCGTATTGCCCCGAGCCACATACTTCAACAAGCGAGAAAGGTAGGGTTCGGGTATAACAAGCCAATGGGTAATGTTTACATAATTGCTGTGTTGGGGAAGTTGAGCAAGCGTATCGAAAATAGGACTTTTCTGGACAATAACTTTTTGTTGAGGAAAAACCTCTGGCAAAACCTCTGCCAAAGCACTCGTGCCCAAGGGAATATCGTCGTGGCGAGAATACGATGGCGACCAATCTGCTGGTTCTGGCATCAGGGCTGTCACCACCACAAAACCAACAAGCAGTATGCCTAGAAAGATAGAATATTTGCGGGTTAACTTCATAACGCATAGGTTGTAAAAAGGCTTAGAAAACATTGGCAAAGGGCTTTTGCCAATGTTTTGGAGCGGTTGGCTATTCCTCTTCTTCGTCGTCGGTTACAGTGGTAAGGCTTTTTACCTTGCCTTCTTCGAGGTAAATTTCTAGGAAAGAATTAGACTGTCCAAACTGCACACTAATGGTAATCCAAGAGGGATTAAACTCGTCTAAATAACGACTTTTATAAGAACGAGGAAACATTTTCTTTACTTTTGCCAAAGGGTCGCCTACTTTCAATGCCGAGAGGTTATCGAGTTGGAAGCGATTGGTTTTGATTTCAAACCCACTCAAATTATTATCCATCAAGAAAAAAGCATCTCTTCCGTACAAATACACCTCAAAAGATTCCCCATTTTGAGCATCGGGCGTTTGTTCTTTGTGTACAGAATCGGGCTTGCCGAGTTTTTCTTCTAATGTGGTTTGTTTGTCGCCTAACTTCACCCCCGACACAACAGTCGATTCAAAATTGAGGGTATCGTATTCTAATTCCTTTTGCGGCTTAACGGCACTAGGACTGACGCTAAAAGCACTAAGAAAAAGGATTGTAAAAAAGCTTACGAAGATGGCTAAAATGAGTTTTTTCATGTTGTGTGTTATTTACTGAGCTGTGCATCAGTAAGGCTACGATTAAAGTGATTAAAATGTTGTTCTACGATTGAAAATGTTTCTAAATCTATGCCAAAATTTCCGTACCAAATGTACTCAAATTCGGTTGTGAGTTGTTCAAATGACTTTTGAAGGCTTTCGCTTGAAAGTTCATACACATAACTACGATTGGTTTTGTCTTTCTGCCAATGAATAAGCTCCCGCTGCGACAAGGTTTTTAGGACTTGTAAATAATGTAAACGGGTGGCTTGTCGGTAATTTTGCTCCTGCACTGCCTGCTGAATAAGCGACGGAAACGCTAATTCATGGATGTTTTCTGACAATTGCTCGTATGGAATAGCGATGCTTGCATTTTGCTTTTTAAAAAGACTAAGCACATCAATACCAGAGAGTTGCATAACAATAAATACCAAAACTATAGCTATAATCAGATAGGAAATACCCTTTTGACTGTCACCGATATAGCTAAAAAAATGCTCATATAGCCATACTTTTGCCTTAAACTTGATGCGTTCCCACAACGAAAGTTCTTCTGCTTGGTAGTTGTTAAAATGGTATTTTTCTAAGCTTCTGAGTTTTGCCAATGTTGGGTCTTTTACTTGTCTTTCTACCAACACCGTACTTGTATCGGTTGCGATACTCGCTTTACTACACAAGGTACAGCCCATGCACAAAAGTACAAAGCTCAAAAGACGAAAAACCAGCCAAATACGCATAAAGAGTAGAATACAGAGATTAATGATTATTTCCGATAGAGTCGATGCTATGCCATGTGCCTTTGCCCTCTTTGAGTTCTATTAAATTAAAGTATTGCAAAGATAAAGCAACATGCGAAATAGACGCAATGAGCGTTGTGCCAATATTTGAAACAACAGTGCTAAAAATAACCAACGCTGTACTGGTAAAAACAGAATTGATTCCCAGTGCCTTCAACATAGCAATAATCCCAGCAGGAATACTGAAAATAGCCGACATAAAATAGGAGATAAATGCCATGATTATCAATAACCCAAAAGTGGACCACCATTTCTTGTGTATCAGGTGTTTGGCTCTACTGAGGGCGTAGGTAGCACTAGCGTTTTCAAATACCACAATGGCAGGACAAAGCGAAAACATCACCATAAAATAGAACATCAAAAAGAATAAAACAATCATGCCCAACACTACTGCTTCTTCTCCTAGGGTTACAGTAATGGCTTTACTAGCCAAAATCAATACAAGTGCAATGCCCAGCATCACCACAATCAGCAACAAATACATTTTTAGCACAGGGCCAGTAAAGTATTTGACAAATGAAAGTACATCCTGAAAAATTACTTGCTTGCGTTGACGATACACTTCTATAAAGCTATACACCACAATAGTGAGCATAAAACTCGACAGCAGCATCATCAATACAGCCAACAATTGCCAAACAGAAAACGACTGTTGCTGCATTGCTAAGACATTTTCGAGTATTTCTGCCATAGAGGCATCAGAAGAAACGGGCTCAGGCTTTACGCTGACGTACAATTGCCCTAGTCCCTGAAAAATACCCGTCAATAGGGCAAGAGGACTCACCAAAAACAGCAAACTCTGGGCAAAAGCCTTGAAGTTGAGCCTAATAAAACTGAACGTACCTTCGATTTTACGACTAAAATCACGCTCTTTTTCTAATTCAAATACTTCTTCAAACATAATAAAATATAAGGGTTGAGGGTTTCGGATTCGTGGTAATAAAAATAACCATCCAAGTCGGATTGTGGCGAAATGCCCACAAGGCTATACTTTGGAGGATGCTTTTTTGAGTTGCCAAGGATAAAGCACAAAATACCAAACAATGAGCACCAACGAAGCTACAATAATGCTCAAACTAGGCAATGTGGATAAATGCTGGCGTGTAACAAAACTTTCGATAAATCCTGCGATGACAAAAAAAGGAACAAGACCTATACTAATCTTCAAGGCTTTATTGGCAGCTTGCTTTAGGGCATCGAGCCGGGTGTAAGTTCCCGGAAATAACAGGCTATTGCCCAATAAAAAACCAGCACATCCTGCAATCATAATAGACGAAATTTCGATAGTGCCATGCAACCAAATAGTTAAGAGCGAAACTTTCAAAAAACCTTGTTGGTAACAAAAATATTGAAAACAGCCCAACATAACACCATTATAAACCAATAAATAGGCTGTGCCTACCGAGCAAAAAATGCCTGCCACAAAAGTCAAAAAAGCTACATGAATGTTGTTGAGGGTAATAGCAAAAAACATACTTATCATATCTTCTTGCCCATATACCGCCAAAGGGTCGCCTTTTTGGATATTGTCGAGGGTCATGTCAACATACGCATCGCCTAAAATCAGCCTTATGAAGCTTTCGTCATACGCCGCCGAACAAGCCCCAATCAGTGCCGAAATACCAAACCAGACAAAAGCTAAAAACAAAGTTGGATGCACCTCCGCAAATAAATGAGGAAGCTCTGTCTTCCAAAAAAGCCATATTCGACTATAAGACTCTTTTTTATTGACATAAATGCGTTGAAAAAGTTTGCTCGTAAGGTTATTTAGATAAATGGTCGTGTTCGACTGTGGGTAAAAGGTTTGGGCGTATGCCAAATCGTCGGTTAGCTCAATATAACGCTCGGCAAGGGCATCGCTGTCTTTAGCTTTCCATTCTTCTTCGTAGCGTTTCCACTTTTCTAGGTTTTGTTTTTTAAATAATGCTTCTCTCATAGTGGAACTTTAGTTATAGGAGTTTAAATTTAAGCAATAATCGAATAAAAATAGAAAATTCTTCTAAACTAAACAAACGCCATGCAAGCAATCAAAGTACAGACTACCCAAAATGTACATTTATACTTTACTCCTGCCAGCGTTGGCGACCGCCTACTCGCATATTTGATAGATTACGTTGTACTCATCGCATGGTTTTTATTTGCGCTACTGGTGCCTGTAAGGCTTACAGAAGGAATGGCAGATTATATCTTATACCCTATTTATATCGTTTGCTTTCTGCCTTTCATTTTTTATGATTTGCTTTGTGAGTTATTTTTTAACGGGCAATCTATCGGAAAAAAAGCCTTGTCGATTCGAGTAATGAAGCTCGATGGCACTAAGCCTTCGCTCAAGGCTTATTTGTTGCGTTGGCTTTTTTTACTGATTGATACGAGAGTGTTTACGCCTGCCGTTGCCTTGGTGGTGATTAGCCTAGGGAAAAAATCGCAACGCATCGGCGATATTGTAGCGGGCACTACGGTGGTAAAAATTTCGTCCCAAGTGAGTTTCGACGACATCAATACGACCTTTGAAGAAGATACTTACGAGCCAATGTTTCCAGAAGCAGGCAATTTATCTGACCATGATATACAAATTATTCGGAATGTATTGGAAAAATATGCCCAAACAGAAGAGATTTTGATGCTTGCACAAGCAGCCGAACGAGTAAAAACTGTCTTGGCGGTGTCGTCGTCACTTCAAGATGAGGCGTTTTTACGCAAAATCATCGACGACTACAACCATATTCATACGCATTGAGAAGGCTTTTGTATGAGAAACGGAAAGGCTGGTATTATTTCTATACAAATGGCTACGGGTGCTTCACAGGTAAGTATAAATGCTGAATTACGAATGCTGAGTTTTGATTCTAAAATACTTTTTTTCAGGAACTTACAATTGATTAAAAACTATACGTTATTGAAAATCAGAAACATAACCCACAATTTATATCCGCATTCATACTTACCCATAGATTTTTCTATACGAGGAGCAATATTTTAATGCAAAAACATATTGTTTCATCGCTTTTTATATAAGCAACCATGCAGAGTATTATTATTGAAAACTTAGCTATATCTATCGTTTCGCCAAGGATAGGCCGTATTTGAATACCCTCTTTCTTCCCAAAATCCCAATTTATTCATGGGTAAAAACTCAATCCGTTTAATCCATTTTGCTCCTTTCCAAGCATACAATTGAGGCGTAATCATACGCAATGGCCCTCCATGCTCTAATGCTAAAGGCTGATTATCAACTGTATGAGCCAATAAGACATCTGGCTTGAGGGCTTCTTCTAAAGCGACATTGGTGGTGTAAGTATCATAAGCATAGCATAAAATATGCGTAGCGTTTTCTTTGGGTTGTACCAAAGCCGCCAAGTCTAATAATCTTACGCCTTTCCAGTGCATATCTAATTTCGACCAAGTGGTTACACAGTGAAAATCGGATACATCTTCTGTTTGAGGCAAGGCCATGAGGTCGTCCCATTTCAGTACCACAGGGTTTTCTACAGCGCCATCAATGGTCAAACGCCATTTGTCTAAAGGAATTTGGGGATGATACCCCAAGTCTAGCACAGGCCATTTTTGCGTAATAGTTTGCCCAACAGGTACTTGGGGCATTCCATGCCGATTGGTAGGGCCTTTCCCCAAAGGCGTAGGGTCTGCTACCGAAGGCGTGGCTTGCATTTGCTTTTCAAATCGTGTTTTGAGCTTCATGCGAGCTTCCACAATTTTTGCTAGTTTATCTGAATGCCAATCATTTTCTGTCATAATTTATCAATTTTAAGAAACTTACTTACCAATACAAGCCTTTGTATTTTTCTCATAAATGTATATAATTCATAAACAGGAATCAACCAAAAAAGTTCGGAATTTTTCCTAGATTGATAAGGATTTTATCGGGATTATAGTACCTATCAAAATGACGAAATATACTTAAAAAAACAGCATAAATTTCATGTTTTTACATTAAAATAAAGATTTTTAACCTATTTTTTGTACTATATAAAGAATAAATTTACCCACAGCAAAACTTAGAAAAACACAAAAACTATGAAATATTCAACTGAAAAAAGTAAAAAAAACACCATGCCTAAAAAGCATTTCTTAGGATATTACAATAATATTAAGACTATACCTCAAAAAAAACTTAAAAAAAATCTATTAGTTTTTTGATTTATATTTTGGAAATTTAATGCGATTTATTAGTTTTGTCCTAAATTTATTCTTAATTGTTTTCAATTTATCGAAAATAAGCCGCAGAAATGGAAGATTATAACAAAATCATAGAGTCGCTTGGGGTGAAGTTCATCAAAGCACGCAACATTAGAATATTACAACCAATCAGAATCAAGAACTTTTATGACGTAGAAAATACGCTCTTGATTTTGTACAACGGAGAGGTTTCGTTTGGCGAAGAGGCTACGCATGCCGAAGTTGGTGATATGCTTTTTATCCCTGGGGGTAAAATGCTTTCGCTCACGTATGGCAATGCAGATAAACCAAAAGTTGTAACTAACGAAGAATTTATGACTCATCGTGAGTTGTATTTTGAGCCCAATATGGATTCGTCTAAAATTGGGCAAATGGAAAATTCGTTTGGTTTGGTGGCTTTTGAAGCAAAGGTATTCGACTCGGTAAACTTCTTTACGTCACTCGACATTCCTCCTTTCTTAATCAAACGTGATGCGAAATTGGCACACATGATTAATGAGGTGCTGAAAGAGGATATGAGCGATGTGCTAGGAAAAGGTCGTGTTATTAAAATCAAAACAGAAGAGATTGTTATTGAGATTATTCGTTATATCATCAAAAATCGTCTGTTTGTAGAGCAATTGGCTACCAATAGTACTTATTTCAAAGACCCTCGTTTGATTGATATTTTTGCGTATATCAAAGACAATATCGGCGGAGATTTATCAAATAAGGTATTGGCGAACGTTGCCAACGTTTCGGAAGATTACGTAGGACAATACTTCAAAATGCTGACGGGTATCAATCCACAAGATTATATTGAGTATCAACGCATGGAGGCTGCGGTTGGACTTTTGCGTACTTCTAAAAAATCTATCCGTGCCATTGGGGCTGAGGTAGGGTATAAAGATACCGCTTATTTCTGCCGTCGTTTCAAAATGATGTTTGGTATTCCAGCAGGTAAAATGCGTCGCAGAGAGTCGCTGATGAACCTGTAATCATTGTTTGCTGCGGTTGATTTCATACAAGATTTCACTTTCAAAATGACCATAAAAAAGCCGACTAAACACGTTTAGTCGGCTTTTATTTTTCGTCGTAAATCAATACTTTAAAACGAAGATATGTCCTACAGAACAATACAGAATCACAAGATAAGACTTTCTTTTTCAAATACTTATCTTTTTCAAACCTTGTGCTGTCACCTGTATTATGATTGATGTTCTGCTCTCAATAAGTCATTCACCGTTTTTACTGGATTGAACGTAATCAATGGTACTTCTACAAATAAGGTATTCCAGTCAGACATTGCACCGTTCCATAAGCCTGGTAATTCTTGTGCTTTTACATCTTTTCCATCTCTCGACTTAATGGTGATAAAGCCTGTTTTAGGGTCACGGAAAGAAAGCAAATCGAATGCTTCGCCTTTGTAGTTTTTCAAACCACATACCAAATCTACAGGGTTAAAGTGGGTAGATTCGTTGAAGATTTGCTTTTGAGAAGCGTCATCCATATCAACCTGTGCCGATTCCACAATTTGTAAACTAGCTGTGCCATCGCTATTTTTGCACCAGAAAGGACCACCACCTGGCTCACCTGTGTTTTTCACCACTCCACATACCCTGATTGGACGGCTAAGTTTGGCATTGAAATAAGCCACTTTTTCTTCTTCTGTAAAAGTAGCAAAACTAGCTGGCGGAGCTACACACAATTCTTTCTCGAAAAACACCTCCAATTCGCTTAACAAAGCTGCTGAAACAGATTCAGACAACTGTTGTTGGTATTGGAAGATTTTCTCTTGTAAACTTAACAATACGCCTGCAATCGCCTTTTTGTAGCTAAAAGTTGTACTCTTGATGCTATCAGGTACTACGTTGTCGATGTTTTTGATGAATACTACGTCAGCGTCAAGGTCGTTGAGGTTTTCTAACAAAGCTCCGTGTCCGGCAGGACGGAACAACAACGAGCCATCTTTTTCTCTAAACGGCGTGTTGTCCATATTTACTGCTATCGTATCGGTAGAAGATTTTTGTTCTGAAAACGTTACGTTGAATGTTGTGTTTAAGCTGCGTTGGTAAAACGATAACACACTTTTAGTCAATCCCTTGAAACCAGAATTGTATTCAGGAGAAACGGTAAAATGTAAATTAGCTTTACCTTCGGCTGCACCATAATTCGCTGCTTCGATGATGTGTTCTTCGAGTGGAGTACGGCTACCGTCTGGATACGAGTGGAATTTTAATAGCCCCTTGGGTAAATAACCGTAGTTAAGTCCTTTTTCAGTAAGAAAGTATTCTACGATTGTTCTTCTATCCGCATTTTCTGGCAAAACATCTAGTAGGTCTTTGTAAAAGGCAAATTTGGGCAATAGTTCAAAAAATTGCTCAACAGATTTATCCGCTTTATCATCGGTCAAAAATGTAAAAAGCGACTTAAACATACGAGTGGCAGCCCCAGAAGCAGGCACAAACTTCAACAAGTCTAAGCTTTTTGATTTTTCAGCATAGAGGCTTTCGTATTGGGCAACCTCCTCGTCCGACAAACGAATTACCCCATCTCCTACTGTCGCCGCTTTTTCAAGTTGCATAAAAGGGAATCCATTTTTGAAATCTTCAATTTGTTGTTCAACTGTAGCTAAGTCAATGTTTTTGGCTTGAATTTGTAAAAGGTCTTTTTCTGAAAACATAGTCGCTTTGGGTAAGAAGTATTACTTTCTAAATTAATAGTTTGATTCAAATGTTAGATTATGTTATGTTACAAAGGTAAATTTTTATCTCAATTATTGATAATTTTTTTTACAAGAATTAGTATAAGGAAAAAATCTAATAAAAAAACCTGTTCAATTGTTTGTATTCTTAGAAATATCCAAAAAATGCCTGAAAATTTTATTTTGTCAAAAGCTTCAATTATTACCCATAAAAGCCTTTATTTTTCTTTTTGTTTTGTACATAAGGAGGATTTTTTTCTAAAAATGATTAACTATCTTGCCATATTAGCCAACAAAAATACCAAACGTGGTAGATTAATCTTTTTTATATATTTGTCCTGCTTTCATGACCCAGTGTACTTGTCGTATTTGCTCAATTTTTTCTATAGGATTACCTTCGATAAGTACCAAATCGGCCCAATTGCCTGCCTTGATTCTGCCGGCTAAAGGAAGCTTGAAGGCTTCGGCATTCACAGCCGTGCTGGCACGCAAAACCGCTAGTGGACTCATCCCATACGCTACCATCAGCTCCATTTCTCGGGCGTTGTCGCCATGCGGAAATACGCCTACATCACCGCCCATACAGATTTTTACACCCATCGCTAATGCCTGTTGAAATACCTTTTTTTTCGTGCTGATTCGCTCTGGTTCTGGCTCTTTGTCCTTTTTCCAACCACGATACTGACTGATAGCATCTCCTGCGGCTAAAGTTGGACAAAAACAAACACCTTTTTGTTTCATCAACTCAAATACTTCTGTGGTAGCATTATCGCCATGTTCTATTGTTCGTACACCAGCCATAATTGCCCTACGCATTCCTTCTGCGGTAGAAGCATGGGCTACCACATCTCGCCCAGAACTTTTGGCAATATCAACGACTAACGTAAGCTCCGACTCCAAAAATGTCGGTTGGGCATCTTTCATTAATCCCCAACGATAGTCGGCATATACTTTTACTACATCGGCTCCTTTGCCTATTTGTGTTCTGACGGCTTTGGCGAGATTATCAACGCCATCGGCTTCTTCTGCTCCTTGCGGTACTTGTACATCGCTTTGAAAACCTTTAGGTCCATAACTGCCTGTAGCTACCAAAGCTCTTCCTGCAACCAACATCCGTGGGCCAACGATAACGCCTTTTTCGATGGCTTGCTTCAAGCCGATGTCGTCATAATCTGCTCCTTCTGTACCCAAATCTCTGACTGTCGTAAAACCTGCCAATAATGTTTTTTTGGCATGAACGCCTGCCCGTAAAATTCGTTCGGCACGAGATTCACGGAGTACTTGGTCATCCCAGGTTACTTCGTTGTAAGGATGCAACAGCAAGTGCGCATGTCCTTCTATTAACCCTGGCAAAAGGGTGGTATTAGGCTTTTCTATAACTGTTATAGAAGCATTTTTGGGTAATGCCAGTGCTGAACCAACGGCTTCGATAGATTGATTTTTGACCAATACTTGCCAGTTTTCGTGCATATTTTCGCCATCAAAAACTCTTGCGGGTTTAATCAAAACATATTGGTCTTGTGCATACGCTGTAGATAAGCCCCCAAAGGCATAAAAGAAGAGTAACAGTTTTTTCATTCTCTCAGTTGTTGTATGAAGTTATTAGCATTGAAGTATTTACAACGAAAATAGCACGATTTTTTGAATCGTGCTATGCTTGAAAGAACTTAAAATAAAGTTTTATTTAATCTTAAATACAACTTTTATATCATAATGTACCTTGATTTTTTCAACATCCACGGTACTTTCTGCCATGGGAGCATCGGCAACAGCCATTGCTTCGGCTCTTACCATAGCGTTACGATACATGGGTTGTGGATAATACACAGGCGTTTCGGATTCGTAAATTTCTAAAGCACCGCCCAATTGTTCATCTATGCTACTAAGCAAATATTGTGCTTTTTCTTTAGCTGCTTGGAGGGCTTTGATTTTTACTTCTTTTCTCAAACTTTCTATTTTTGAATATTCGTATTTATCAATATTGATGGAAATTATACCTTTTTCATCAATTCTATTGATAATTGCATCAATTTTAGACAAATTTGGAAGTAGTAAGGTGTAAGTTTTACTTTCTAAAAAATTCAATGGTTTTTTACGCCCCCACCATTCTTTGTAGCCGTTGATGCTTCCAATCGTGAGGTTTTCTTTGGGTAAACCTGCCTCTGCTATCGCTTTTTGCAATTGTTGTTCTAGCACAAGTATGTCCACACGGTTTTTATTATCTTTTTCTTTGAAATATTCTTTCAAGGTAAGAGATACAAAAATTTTGTCGGGTAATACTTCTGCTTCTGCCGAGCCCGTTACTTCTATTTTTTTAATAGGCTCTTTTTCAGCTTGTTGTGCTTTGATTGCACCTGTAAAACCAATAAAGGCGATAAAGAAAAGAATGATTTTTTTCATGAGAAATTGATTGATAGTTTATGGAAAAGTAACGGCAAAAGCTGTCTTTTTGTATAGGCTTAACAAATATTAACTAAAATTTAACCATTCGTTTTTTGCTCTCATGACTTGTTCTATCACATCTCTTACGGCTCCTTTGCCCCCAGCTTGCGGTGATACGTAATTGGCTATGGCTAAAATTTCGGCACAAGCATCGGCAGGACATGTCGCAAACAACGCTGGTCGTATCATCACCTGATAATCTGGAATGTCGTCGCCCATGTATAAAATTTGATTTTCAGGAATTTGGGCTTCTGCTAACCAATTTTCATAAATTTCGAGTTTACTTTTTCCGCCCGACCCCATAAACACATCGTGTATTTTCAGGTTTTGTAGGCGTTTTTTTACGCCTTCGTGCTTGCCTCCTGTAATCACACACAAACGATAGCCTGCTTGTACGGCTCTTTCGAGGGCATAGCCATCTCGTATATAAAAAGTTCGGTAATGTTCGCCTGTTTCTAATACATGCACAGCGCCATCGGTCATTACACCGTCAATATCAAATACAAAAGTGGTAATTTGTTGAAGTTTTTCTACAGGAATCATAACGTATGCGTTTCGATGATGCTATGGGTAAGGTTTTGGTAAATTTGATGAAAGTCAGGCTCTTGTCGGAGCATGGCCAAATGTTCCATAATAATGCTTTGGTCGTTGCGGCGTGCGGGGCCTGTTTGTACCTCAAATACATTATCAGCTTCTAGGGCTTTGCGTAGTGTTTCTTGCATTAATGGTTTGAGTAAAGAAAACTCTAAATCATTTTTTTGCATAATTTCTTGGGCTATTCCCCACAAATGATTGGCAAAATTACAGGCAAACACAGCCGCCAGATGCAATACTTTTCGTTCTTCCGAACTTACGGCGTAGGTGATGTCTGAAAGGCGTTGTGCAACACTTATCAATAAACTTTCCACATCTAAATCGCTGGATTCTAAGCAAATAGGGATTTTACCAAAATCCACGTGAAACGTTTTAGAGAAGGTTTGTATCGGATAAAATACGCCAATTTTTATACTCTCATCTAAATAAAGTTGGGCTAAATCTTGTAGATATATCAACGAGCGACTTCCCGATGTATGCACCAAAATACTATTGACAGGCAACGTAAGTTTCGATACAACCTCGTCCATGGCATCGTCGGGTACACATAAAAAGAAGAGCTTCGATTTAGAAAAAGAGAAGTCTAAACTCCGATGCACCTTGGCATCGTAGAGTTGCTCGACCAATGCACGGGCATGAGTCACTTGGCGGCTGTAAACCTCCGAAACACGATAATCGGCATTTTCGAGTGCTTGTGACAAATGCCAAGCCACATTTCCGGCACCAATAAACGAAATATTCACTACGGTATAAAGGGAAAAGCGTTAAAACTGAGAGAGGCAAATATAAAAGGTATATTTGGCATTAGTGCAGGAATTATCTATAAAATCCTTTCTTTGCATAGGTTTAAAAATCACAAAACCCCCTCAGAACTGAATCTGAGAGGGTTTTTGTGGTAAAGGGCGGACTCGAACCGCCGACACACGGATTTTCAGTCCGATGCTCTACCAACTGAGCTACTTCACCGTACTGTGTCCCGTTTACATTTTCGTTTTTTGTTCGTGTGTTTCGGGACTGCAAAATTAGAAGATAGATTTTAAAATACAAAACTTTACTACGAAAAAAATTAAACTTTTTTTTCACACAACTCCATTTTTCTCATCATATAACTAAAAATCAATAACTTAACACCTTATTTTTTTTATAAAAAATGATAAAAAAATTTAAAATAGTATGCTTGCATACCATTAAGAAAATAGAGATATTTGTAAAAAATAGCTTTTTCCATGTTTTTTTAAGAAAAAACAAAGAACTAAACTTTTGCTATGGCTATGCACATATTGTCGTCTATCATATTTATCCTTGTACTGGCTGGTGCAGGATATTTGATTGGGAAAAGGATACAGCTTATCCGCCAAACTATTTTGCTCGGTCGTGATGAAAATCGGCACGACCAGCCCGAATTACGCAGAGCCATGATGCTCCAAATGGCGTTTGGTCAACAAAAAATGTTCGACCGCCCATTGGTAGGCTTATTGCATTTGGTGGTGTATTTGGGTTTTATCCTTATCAATGTAGAGGTACTCGAAATTGTATTAGATGGCATCTTGGGTACGCATCGCTTGTTTGCTCCAATACTGGGCAGCACATACAACGCCATGATTAATTTTTTTGAAAGCCTAGCCGTGGGCGTGCTTGTGGTTTGTATAATATTTCTGATTCGTAGAAATATAACGCACATACCACGACTACAAGCCCAACAACACCGAGAACTCAAGGGATTTCCTGTGATAGATGCCAATATTATCTTATTGAGCGAAATCATTTTGATGAAATGCCTCCTCGTCATGAATGCTTGCGATGCTGTCTTACAAGTTCGCCAAGTAGAAGGGTATCATGCTGTAGGAAAATTTGCTTGGAGCGGGTTGCTTTATCCATTTTTTGAAAATTGGCAAACAACCAGTCTCATTATCCTAGAAAGAGCTACGTGGTGGCTGCATATCATCGGCATATTGGCTTTTGCGGTGTATGTCACGTACTCCAAACATTTACATATTTTTTTGGCATTTCCAGCAACGTATTTTTCTAGTTTAAAGTCATCTGGTACGATGAGCAATATGCCAGCCGTCACCCAAGAAGTACAAATCATGCTTGGATTGGCCGAAGCCCCAAGTACCACAACCGAAATAGAACGCTTTGGAGCAAAGGATATTCAAGACCTTACCTGGAAAAACCTACTCGATGCCTACGCCTGTACCGAATGTGGGCGTTGTACTTCTCAATGCCCTGCTAATATGACAGGGAAAGCATTATCGCCACGGAAAATTATGATGGATACCAGAGATAGACTCGAAGAGGTAGGCAAAACGATAGAAACACAAGGCAAATGGATTGAAGATGGAAAAGCCCTTTATGGCGACTACATTACAAGCGAAGAATTACGTGCTTGCACAACGTGCCAAGCCTGCGTAGATGCCTGTCCGATTAATTTATCACCGCTCGACATCATCATGCAATTGCGTCGTTATCAGATTATGGAAGAAGCCAACGCTCCTGCCTCGTGGAATATGATGTTTGGCAATCTCGAAAACAACCAAGCTCCTTGGAAGTTTTCGCCATCAGACCGATTCAATTGGCATCAAATGTGATTTATTACTTAACCAGATTTTACCTAAAAATACATGAAGCGATTTTTCATCATACTGAGCATACTTGTGGTTGGGCTTGGACTCGTCTATCTTGCAGGAGAAAAGCCAGAGCCTCCACAAATCAAAGCTTATACTTTTGCTTTGCCCGACAGCTTGCCTACTTTAGCCCAACAAATTCAGACGGAAGAAAAGGCCGTCATAGGCATTCGTCCCGACAACGAAGCCCGCATCATTTTTGCCGATTCGTTGCGTCCGAGCAAGACCAAAATAGCCATTTTGTATGTGCATGGATTCTCGGCAAGTCAAGAAGAAGGCGACCCTATCCATACAAATTTAGCCCAACGCTACCATGCCAATTTGTATTTAGCTAGATTAGCCAAACATGGCATCAATTTAGGCGACTCGACCATGCAAAATAGCACAAGCGACGAATTTATCGAATCAGCCGAAAAAGCCCTTGCTATTGCCAAAAAACTCGGCAACGAAGTCATTGTGGTAGGTACATCTTTTGGAGGGGCATTGAGCTTGTATTTGGCATCAAAGCATCCTGAAATCAAAGCGATAGTGCTTTATTCGCCTTGTATCAAAATATTTGACGACAAAGCCGAATTGATAGATAATCACTGGGGCAAAACGTTGTCACGCTTTGTTTTGGGTTCTGATGTTCGTGATTTTAAGCCCTATAATGCGCTTCATGCAAAGTATTGGTGTACGCATTACCACGTAGATGGCATTGTGGCGTTACAAAACTTTTTGACACATCTGATGACACACGAAACATTCGCCCAAGTAAAATGCCCCACTTTTGTAGGTTATTATTACAAAAACGAAGAAGAGCAAGACAAGGTTGTTTCGGTAAAAGCCATTCTTGATATGTACGAAAATTTAGGCGTAAATGCTAGTCAGAAAAAATTGGTTAATTTTCCTAATGCTGGTAATCACGTCATTGGCTCGTATGTTTTATCTAAAGATTATCAACACGTTGAAAAAGAAACGGCTCAGTTTTTAGACACCCTAGTGAAATAAACCGTTGGTCTATTTTTTCCTTAAAGCAATGCACTATGAATACTTTTTCGATTCAACCCGTAGCCACGATGGCCGACATGGCCATGCGAGGCGAAACCCCCGAAGTCTTGTTTTGGGTAGGCTGTGCAGGGTCGTTTGACGACCGTTACAAGAAAGTTACACGAGCTTTCTGTCATATTTTACAACAAGTAGGCATCAATTTTGCTGTTTTAGGCACAGAAGAGGCTTGCACTGGCGACCCTGCACGCAGGGCTGGCAATGAGTTTTTGTTTCAAATGCAAGCAAGCCTAAATATTCAAGTGCTCAATGGCTACGGTGTGCAAAAAATTGTCACCGCTTGTCCGCATTGTTTCAATACGCTCAAAAACGAATATCCAGCCTTGGGTGGTAATTACGAGGTAATTCATCATAGTACTTTTTTACAACAACTCATCAACGAAGGACGTATCAAACTGCAAGAAGGAGGCGAATTTAAAGGACAAAAAATCACTTACCATGATTCTTGTTATTTGGGTAGAGCCAACGGCGTTTTTGAAGCCCCAAGAACCTTGTTAGAAGCCCTTGATGCCGATTTAGTCGAAATGAAACGCTGTCGTAGCAAAGGGCTATGCTGTGGTGCTGGTGGCGGACAAATGTTCAAAGAACCAGAAAAAGGGCAAAAAGACATCAATCTCGAACGCACCGAAGAAGCGTTGGCTACAGGTGCTTCGACCATTGCCGTGGCTTGTCCTTTTTGTATGGTCATGATGAGTGATGGCGTAAAAAATAAAGCACAAGAAAATACCGTAAAAGTATATGACCTTGCGGAACTGATTGCTTCTCGACTGTAGTTGTAAGATTAAAAAAACAATGCGTTTGCCCTAGCAGCAAAATTTAAGCTATTTTTGTGCGACAGAAACCTGAATATCATGTTGACTTCATTTGAAACCTTACCCCCTTCGGCAAGGGTGTGGATATACCAAGCCGATAGAATCCTAACCGAGCAGGAAGTAGAAACGATTAGTACATATTTACAAAACGAAGTGGCTCAGTGGGCTGCTCATGGAAGTCCTTTGGTGGGAGCTTTTGCCGTATTGTACAACCGTTTTGTGGTTGTAGCAGTAGATGAAGCCCAAAATGCAGCTTCTGGGTGTTCTATTGATGCCTCTACCCGTTGGCTCAAAGCCTTGGGCGAACACCTACAACTCAACTTTTTCGACCGCTCGGTGAGTTATTGGAAAAATCAGTCTATTGCTTCGGTAGAAATGTTGCAAATCAAACAAGAAGTTGCATTGGGAAATATTACGCCCGATACCCTTATTTTTAATAATCTTGTTGCTACCAAAGGCGATTTTGAAACACAATGGCAATTGAAAGCCGCCGATTCGTGGATGAAACGTTACTTTAAAGGTATTACAGCCTAGCTGTTGTGGGCTTTTGGATTGCTGACATCTGCAATCCAAAAGCCTTTAAAATTTTTACTACCGCAAGCTCTCTAGCAATTGTTTAAAGATGGCAGTATTTTCGTAAAAACCTGCAAATCGCTGTGCTTGTGGGCCATACGCAAATACCATCACAGGCGTAGCGGTATGGTCGGGTGTGGCAAATGCTCCTTCTACTTTTCCTTGTGCAAAGTCGCCATCGTGTAGGGTCAATCCGCCTGTTTCGTGGTCGGCTGTCACGACAACTAACGTTTCTTTATCTTCGTCGGCAAATGCCAAGGCTTTTCCGATTACTTGGTCAAAATCAAGCATTTCTTCTACAATAAAAGGCAATTGATTGCCATGCCCTCCGTGGTCGATTTGCGAGCCTTCGAGCATCAAGAAAAAGCCTTTAGGCGATTGCTTCAAATATCCAACAGCTTTGTCAAAGGCTTCTGCCAAATAATTACCTCTGCCTTTTAGTTTGGGACGAACCTCCGCTTCTTCGACAAGCACGCTGATATTTTTCGCTGATAATTTGGCAGGAATTTCTTGTAAAGTATTGAAAAATAGGCGACTATTTTTACTTGCTTGTACAAGAGAGTCGTTTAAAAGACTTCTGCCAGCCCCAATACTTAGGGAAATCGGACTTTTGCATAAATCTTCAAAAATAAACCTATCCCAACTACGTTCGGGCTGATGAGCATAAAAACTAGCAGGCGTAGCTCCTGTGATGCTTTCACTTACGACCAAACCCGACTTTATACCTTTAGTAACTAAAATTTCTGGAATGGTGGCAAGGCTATCGCCTTTGGTATTTACGCCAATATAACGATTATTGGTTTTCTGCCCTGTGGCAATTGCCGTAGCTCCTGCCGCCGAATCGGTGTGGTAATTGTCTGCTGAGTTGGTTTTTGATAAACCGATGTTTCGCATTTGAAAAAGATTAAGCTGCCCATGATTCGCCGTAAAACCAGCATATTGCTGTGCCAAGCCCATGCCATCGCCAATGAGCAGAATGATATTTTTTACTTTTTTGGGGGAAGCATCGGTCTGATAACTCGGTTGGTATAAGGCATAAGCGGCGTGCGTTGCTACGAGGTTGGCTGGTCGTTTTTGTAAATATTCACTCAGTTGTGTGAGTTGGTCTGTTCCGAGCCAATCTACTCCTAGTTGAATAAAGGTTTGGTAGCTTGTTCGGGTATCAGGACTTGCCCAAAAACGGATTTTCTTCCCTTGTTGATGGGCTTTTGTGATGGCATTCTGCACTTTGGCACTTTCATTTGCTGGCAATTTCCCTAGCCCATTCCAACGGCTATAACGACCAAAACTATCGCTTATCAATGGCACTCGCCATTGTAACGCTTGCGGATAAGTTTCGTCAAAACGACCATCAAAATAAAAAATATCGTCGAAACTACTCCATACACTTGGTGTGGGTCTATCGCCACTAATCACAATTTGAATGGCATTAGGATTGTTTTTTCGATCGAAATAAGCACGATAAGGCAACAATTGGCTTTGTAGCAAACGTAACGTTTCTTCACCTTGGTTTTTTAGGTCTATCAATAATTGAAATGGTCTTATGCCTGCTTTATTCAAGGCTATTTCCTTTAAAATAGGATTGAGATACAGTTGTTGAAAGGTTCTATTCGGAGTGATTTCTTCGGGTGTATGTGCTACCATGAGTTCATGGTTGACAAGAAAAACATCTACTTCTATCGAACCAAAGCCTAGTCCAAAGGCTTGATAAAAAGGTACTTCGTGCAAATAATCGTTGTGGGCGTGGGCATGATTGATGCCATAGTCTTGTGCTTTTACGAAAGTTGTTAGTAAAAGACAAGCCATTAAAAGTAGTTTTTTCAACGGATAAGGAGTTTGTTATTATTTTGAGATGAATTGTATGCTAAACTTAGGGCTTTCTATCAGGATAATCGGTAATGATACCGTCAACGCCCAAGGCTTGTATGTGTTGCAAATCGGTAGGTTCGTTGACTGTCCAAGGCACTACTTTTACGCCTTTTTCATGACAAAAATTTATCGTTTCTGGTGTAAGTACCTTAAAATAAGGACTATAATAAGCTGGAATAAAGCCTAATTGCTCAAATAACACCTGTGGCAAGGTATCGCTTGTAAGTGCCGACAAGGCTATGTTTTGGTAATGTTTTTGTTCTATTTGTTGGTGCCAATATTGTAAAACAGCCAAATCAAAGCTTTGTAGCATCACCCTTTGAGGAGGCAACAAAGCGACTATTTCGGCATAGACCAAGGCCGAAAACTCCGCTACAGTCGGTTGACTGATACCATATTCGCTTGCTTCCGACTTTATTTCGATGTTATACTGCACCAAGGGTAAGCCTTTCTTTTTGCGGTATTTTTCGCAAGCTTTGATAACCTCTCTAAGCAAAGGTTTGTAGGTATGAAGTTTTTGTTGTGTTGGAAACCTTTCGTTTCCTCTGCTTCCACTATCAAACTGCTTGATGCGTTTGTAGGGCATTTGGTACAAATTGAATTGCTTTTCTTCTGCTGCCAAAACAGGTGTGCCATCGGGTTTGCTCATGTACAACGCCGACATGTAAGGCTCATGCGAAACCACTACTTGTTTATCTTGACTAATACACACGTCCATTTCGAGGGTAGTTACGCCCAAGTCTAAGGCTTTTTTGAAAGCCTCAAGGGTGTTTTCGGGCATGAGTCCACGGCATCCACGGTGTCCTTGCCAATCTATTGTATGTTGTGCTGTGCTGGCATAACACAAGCACAAGCCAATCGCTAATATTATCTTTTGTATCATTGTTGATGGAAAATATCGTTTCACCCTGTTACGACAAAAGTAGCAGGTAAACGGCAGGAGCGATGGTATTGTATTTTATGGTTTTGTTAAAAAATCCTTTTACTTAAAAGCCGAAATGCCCGTAATGGCAGCACCCAATATAAGTAAATGTATGTCGTGTGTGCCTTCATACGTCACAACTGATTCTAAATTCATTAAGTGGCGCATAATGGGGTATTCGCCCGTGATACCCATGCCTCCGTGGATTTGTCGGGCTTCTCGGGCGATGTCGAGGGCTATGGCTACATTATTCCTTTTGGCAAGCGAAATTTGTGCCGATGTGGCTTTTCCTTGGTTTTGTAAAACGCCTAGTCGCCAGCAGAGCAATTGTGCTTTGGTAATTTCGGTAAGCATTTCGGCAAGTTTCTTTTGAGTAAGCTGAAAAGCTGCAATCGGTTTATCGAACTGAATGCGTTCGAGCGAATAGCGTAAAGCCGAATCGTAGCAATCCATGGCTGCCCCTAACGCTCCCCAAGCGATGCCATAGCGAGCCGAGTCTAAGCAACTCAACGGTGCTTTTAGTCCATCGGCAAGCGGAAGGATATTGGCTTTAGGCACTTTTACATGGTCAAATACCAATTCGCCTGTACAACTGGCACGCAACGACCATTTGTTGTGAATTTCTGGCGTTGAAAAGCCCTCCATGCCACGTTCTACCAGCAATCCTTTGATACGTCCTTGCTCGTTTTTTGCCCAAACAACGGCAACATCTGCCATTGGGGCGTTAGAAATCCACATTTTTGAGCCATTCAGTACCACATAATCGCCTTCTTCGTAAAAGTGCGTTTGCATACCCGATGGGTTCGAGCCAAAGTCGGGTTCGGTCAAGCCAAAGCACCCAAGCCATGTACCATCGGCTAATGTAGGCAAGTATTTTTGTCGTTGGGCTTCGCTGCCATATTGGTAGATGGGATACATGACTAAAGAACTTTGCACCGATGCCATCGAACGTAAACCCGAATCGCCTCGTTCTATTTCTTGCATCATAAGACCATAAGCGATGTAGTCGAGTCCACTGCCTCCATATTCTGTTGGGATGGTTGGACCAAATAGACCAGCTTCGCCAAATTTTCGGACAAGGTGATACGGAAAGGTAGCCGACTGAGCGGCTGCTTCGATGATAGGCGACACTTCTTTTTTGATAAAATCTCTTACGCTTTGTCGGATTAATAGGTGTTCTTCGGTGAGTAAATCGTCGATTTGATAAAAATCGGGCGATACAAAAGCATCCGTTTGTGGTTTATGCGTTTTCATAGTTTTGCGTTGTTTGAGATGAAGTTTTTATTGTTTATAAATACATCATAAGAACGCATAAGTTAACGGTTTTGTGTGAATTTCATGGGAGATAAATAAAAAAAACCTCTATAAAATAGAGGTTTATCTTCGATAGGAATACATAACAAGAGCTTTGGTGAAAATGACCAAAATTGTATTATAAACTCAACAAAAATCCGATAGTAAAATTGGCATCCCAATCGAATACAAATTGCTGACAACCTGTTGTTTCGGCAAGAGATTGGTAAATATTGAGTCCGGCTTTTGCTTTTGCGTCGTCCAATTGGTAAGCACTGGCTTTGTCTAATACGGTATAACGCTCTTTTCCTTTGCGTACTTTTTTGGCTAATTCATAAGGTACACCTCCGATAATAAAAGCAGTTTTTCGTTTTTCACTAGGAATTTGTGAAGCCTTTTCAGCTATATCTTTTGCCACTACGTCGTCGCTTGTGCCTGCTTGAAAGTATTTAGCCCCATACGATTCCAAGGAGCGAATGGCCGAGCCTTCGTGCCAAGAGATTTTTGTATTACCCGAACCAATATCAACGACGAAAGAAGTATTGGCATAATCGTTGGGTTGTACCGCTTTCAAGCCTAATGTGCCTTCTTGTTGTGGCGTAACGGTGTTGACAAAATAGTTGAGGCTTTTAAGCACGGCAATGATTTTTTGCGTAACGTCGGCTTTAACAGCCCCAGAACTAACCACAAAATGAATGTCTTTGGGCCCAACGCCAAAGTTAAGCATACCAGCAATATAATTTTTTAGTCCTTTCCGAATATCGTCTTCGGTTGCCATATTTTCGGTAACAAGGCTATTGCCAAACTCTGCTTTTTCGAGTTTCCAGCGTTTTTGTTCGTCGATTTTCACGATAAACGAATTAAAGCCACTAGCACCCAATTCGACTACACCTTTGAGTTTACCGCCTACAGGCACAGGAGCTTGGTAGTCGAACGTAGGTTTTTCTTCGGCATTGGCAGGTTGTTCGTTTTCGTTACTAACAGCCGATACCTCGTTGGTGGTAGCATTGGTTTGATTTTTTGCTTGTAAGTCTTGAAGGATTTTTTGCCCACCGAATTGCTTAAATCCAAAGTAAAGACCTGCTATTACTAAGCCCGTAATAATCAGGCGACCTGTCACCGTTAAACGTTTCATGTTGCTTGGGTTTTGGTTAAATTTTCGACCAAAATACAGCTACAAGGCAGAATATGAGAGCAAATTAGGTTTCTCGGTTATATTGTAAGATGATTGGTCAAATGTGTTTATGCCTCGTCCCAATCGAAACTTCGTTGTACAGCTTTTTTCCAAAAATGGTATTGTTTGGTACGCTGTTCGGCAGGCATATCGGGTTGCCAAGTGTGGGCTATTCCCCAGTTTTGTTTCAAATCGTCGAAATCTTGCCAATACCCAACGGCCAATCCAGCGGCATAAGCAGCCCCCAAAGCTGTGGTTTCAATCATCGAAGGACATACCACGGGGACATCGACCATATCGGCTTGGAACTGCATGAGTAGCTCGTTTACGACCATTCCCCCATCGACCCGTAAAGACGAAATTTTGATAGACGCATCTTTTTCCATCGCTTCTAGCACCTCTAAGGTTTGGAAAGCCGTAGCCTCTAGTGCGGCTCTTGCAATATGGGCTTTGTTGATATATCGGGTAAGTCCTACAATAACTCCTCTGGCATCGGCTTTCCAATAAGGTGCGTACAAGCCTGAGAAAGCAGGAACAAAATAGCAACCACCATTGTCTTCTACGCTACCAGCCAACGTTTCGATGTCGGCACTTTTTTCTATCATACCGAGGTTATCTCTCAGCCATTGTACCAAGGCACCCGTAATAGCCACCGAGCCTTCTAAGGCATAATGCACAGGTTGCTGACCAAACTGGTAAGCTACCGTCGTGAGCAAGCCATAGGTAGAAGGCGTAGGCGTAGTGCCTGTGTTCATGAGCATAAAACAGCCTGTACCGTAGGTGTTTTTGGCTTCGCCAGCAGCAAAACACGTTTGGCCAACCAAAGCCGCTTGTTGGTCGCCCAAATCGCCTGCTACGGGTACGTTGGCCAAAATTCCTTTTGCTTCTCCATACACTTCGCTACTAGAGCGAATGGTGGGTAGCATCGCTAAGGGGATATTGAGTGTTGCCAGAATCGTTTCGTCCCATGCGAGCGTTTGGAGGTTCATCAATTGGGTACGACTAGCATTGGTGACATCGGTGATGTGAATACCTCCTTCTGTACCACCCGTCAGGTGCCATATAATGAAGGTATCCATATTTCCGAAAATGGCTTCTCCTTTTTCGGCATCGTTACGCAAGCCTTCTACGTTGTCGAGTAGCCATTGAAGCTTGAGTCCACTAAAATAAGTAGCCAAAGGTAATCCTGTTTCTTTTCTAAAGCGGTCGCTACCTCCTTCTTTTGCCAATTCGGCTACTATATTGCCCACACGGGTATCTTGCCATACAATAGCATTATAATAAGGTTTTCCAGTGGTTTTGTTCCAAACTACCGTGGTTTCTCGTTGGTTAGTAATACCCACAGCAGCCAAGTCGAGGGCTGATAAATTCGCCTTTCCGAGTGCCAATCCGATAACTTCTTGGGTATTTTGCCAAATTTCGTCAGGGTCATGTTCTACCCAACCTGCTTGCGGATAAATTTGGGTATGTTCTTTTTGTCCGACCGAAATCATATTTCCTTGCTTATCGAAAATGATGAAGCGTGTGCTAGTTGTACCTTGGTCTATTGAGCCTATGTATTGCATATTTTAGCTTATTTTGTATAATTTTTTCACAAAATAATACATTTTTGTAGTTTTTTATAAAGAATTATAACTTAAAAATAGCTCCAATAATATTTTCACAAGGAGAGAAAAGATAGTCGTAAATAATACCAAAATATTAATGAAAGGTGAAAAATAACGCTAAACGCTTGATTTAATCTTGTTTTTCAATAATTTTACTTACAAGATGTATATGTCGAGAGAGTCTTCCATGGCTATTATCACGTATAAACAGCCTTGTGAAGCTAAAATCAAGCTTTGTATCAACCATCGATTAAATCTTATTTTTAACAAATTAACTATGACGGCTACAAAGACAGTCTTTTTTATTTTTCTAACCAGTTTACTAAGTATTACTTCCTGTAAGAAATCAGAGCTAGAAGAAGTTGTTGTACCTACAAACCTAAACGTAACGACAGCAATTGTTGGCACGGGTGAAAGTACTCCCAATGGTGATGGCTCAGGAAGGGTTAGTATTAGTGTTTCGGCTACCAACGCAGAGTCTTATGAAGTGGATTTTGGCGATGGTAACGTCTATACTATTCCATCTGGTTCGGCAAGTTATAGGTATTATACCGTTGGTGTGAACGATTATACTATTAAGGTAAGTGCCATTGGTGCAGGAGGAGGGGTTGCTAAGGCGACTAAAAGTGTAAAGGTGTTGGTTTCCAACAAACTACCCCTAGATTTAGTCACTAATCTCACCAACAACAGTGCCAAGGTGTGGGTAATTGATAAAGATGCCGTTGGGCATGTGGGTTTTGGTTTAGCTACGGAGTTTACCCCTAGCTTGTATCAAGCCGCAGCAAATACGCTGTCTGATTGTGTTTATGACGATGAAGTTACCTTTGTACAAGATGGCAATAACAATATAGCCCTTACGCTTGACAACAAAGGTAATTCTGCTATTATTGGTAAAGCTGCCAGTTTGTATGGCTTATCAGGTGGTGACGATTGCTATGGACTAAAACTTAATACAGATAATGTTCAGTCTTTGGCATTTGCTCCAGCTTCTTCTAATGCACCCAATTCTACTAAAATACAGTTTACGCTATCGGGCAACGGACTTATCAGTATTGGTACAGGAGCAAAAACTTATGAAATTTTATCTGTTACAGCCAATAGCTTAGTGTTAAGAAACATTGGAGTGGATGGGCAAGCTTGGTATATGAAGTTTAAGCCTAAGCCCGCAGACAAAACACTTTTCTGGGCCGAGGAGTTTAACCAAGACGGTGTACTCAATTCTTCGGTATGGTCTTATGACATAGGTAATGGCGAATATGGGTGGGGAAATGCAGAGAAAGAATATTATACCGACCGAGCCAAAAATATTACAGTAAAAGATGGCGTATTGAAAATCACGGCGTGTAAAGAAGATTATTCAGGATTCCAATACACTTCTGCTCGCATTAAGTCGCAAAATAAGTTTTCTTTTATGTATGGACGAGTAGATATTCGTGCCAAAATCCCTACAGGTAAAGGGACTTGGCCTACTTTATGGATAATGGGAAATAATATTCAAACGGTTGGATGGCCTAATTGTGGAGAAATAGACATTATGGAGGCTAGAGGAAGTGAACCTAATAAGATTTATGGAATGTTTCACTACCCTGGTCGTTCAGGAGGAAATGCTGAGGGGGGGAATATCATGATTGAAGACCCCTATAACCAGTTCCATGTTTATTCGATGGATTGGTCGCCAACAACCATCAAAATGTATGTTGATGGTAATTTATATTATACCTTTAATAATAATGCTACATTACCCTATAACCAAAACTTTTATTTTATACTGAATGTGGCTATGGGTGGTCTTTTTGGTGGAGACATTGACCCTAAATTTGGATTCTCTTCAATGGAAGTAGATTATGTCAGAATTTATAAATAGTGAGTCACGACTCATCAAACAAAAGGCTGCCTCAAAAGGCAGCCTTTTGTTTTCTATATTGGCTTTGCCAAGCCCCCTACCCAGTTTTCAAGCCCCTCGCCGTTATCAATGACTGATACCTTTGGGCTAGGAGAATTCAATAAGGTGATTATATCGTATCGGCATCAACCATTTCGGTGCATAGAAAGAAGATGACCGTCCCCTAAAAGCAGACTAAACTCGCTTACGTAAGTAAAACGTATGCTTCTCTGTTGAGCACAAATGAACAAAAAGAGGCTGACGCTAAAACAAGTTTTGAGCCAGCCTCGAAAGGTTAAGTTATGTGCGTTTACGCTACCACAATTTGCCACTGAAGCGTAAGGTCTTCCATCTCAATGGCTACCGAATCGTTCAGTTCGCTTACGATGTCTAAAGCTACCGCTTGCACTTCTTGAGCAATGTATTCTTTGAATTGTGTTATGCTTGCCGATACTTCTGGATTGGTGTCTAATAAGGCAATTTTGATTTTGTCTGTCACCTCAAAACCAGAATCTTTACGGTAGTTTTGTACACGGTTGACAAACTCACGAGCAATCCCTTCTTGGCGAAGTTCGTCGCTGATGGTTATATCTAATGCTACCGTCAGCTCGTTGTCTTTGGCTGAAAGATAGCCCGGTAAATCTTCTGTTAAGATTTCTACGTCCGCTTTAGTTATGAGATATGAGCTTTGAGGTATGAGATATTCCCCTTGCTCATCCAAGGTATTGATAGCCCCTTGCTCGTTGTTCATAGCCAAGATTCCATCGGCGACGGCTTTCATATTTTTGCCAAATTTTGGTCCTAATGCCTTGAAATTTGGCTTTACTTTTTTCGATAATACGCCCGAAGCGTCGTCTAAGTATTCAACGGCTTTGATGTTTACCTCCGTCTTAATTAGCTCGTCAACGCTACGGATTTGCTCACGGGTTTTCTCGCTCAATACTGGAATCAAGATTTTCGATAATGGCTGACGCACTTTGATTTTGTTGGTTTTACGCAAAGAGTGAATCAACGAACAAATACGCTGTGCCAAGTCCATCGACGTTTCAAGATTTTCATCTATCCATTCGCTTTGTACCGCTGGGAAATCGGTCAAATGTACCGAAGCCTTTTCGTCTTGGCTGCTCATATTTCTATACAACCAATCGCTGTAGAAAGGAGCAATTGGCGACATCAATTGTGCTACGGTTTTCAAGCAATACGCCAAGGTTTCATACGCCGATGTTTTATCGTCGGTCATTTCGCCTTTCCAGAAACGTCTTCTGCCCAAACGAACGTACCAGTTTGACAAATGGTCGCTTACAAATTCTTGGATGGCACGGCCGGCTTTGGTTGGTTCATACGAGCCAAACGCTTCGTCCACTTCGGCAATCAAGGTTTGTAATTTCGATAAAATCCAGCGGTCAAGTTCTGTAGCAATGCTTTTATCTAGTTTGCCAGTTGGCTGATAGCCGTCCAAATTGGCATACAATGCAAAGAAATTATACGTATTCGTAAGCGTTCCGAAGAATTTGTTACGTACTTCGGTAATACCTGCTAAATCAAATTTAAGGTTGTCCCAAGGCTGTGCGTTCGTAATCATATACCAACGAGTTGGGTCGGCACCGTATTTTTTCAGGGTTTCAAATGGGTCAACGGCGTTGCCCAAGCGTTTAGACATTTTGTTGCCGTTTTTGTCTAAAACCAAACCTGTAGAAACCACATTTTTGAATGCCACCGAATCCGAAATCATCGCCGAAATGGCATGAAGCGTAAAGAACCAACCACGAGTTTGGTCAACGCCTTCGGAAATAAAATCGGCTGGATAAGCTTTGTCGTAAATGTCTTTGTTCTCAAACGGATAATGCCATTGTGCATAAGGCATTGCTCCCGAATCGAACCACACGTCGATAAGGTCGGTTTCACGGGTCATTACTTTGCCCGAAGCCGAAACTAAATAAACTTCATCGACAAACGGACGGTGTAAATCTTCTTTGCCTTCTTTCAACAAAGCCAAAAACTTCTCATTAGCAGCTTTTTGCTCAGGCGATAAAGCATCGTCTTTCAAGGCGTGTGCAATGCCGTTTTCTAATTCTTTCAAAGAACCGACGCATACTTCTTCGCCGTCTTCCGAACGCCAAATTGGTAGCGGAGTTCCCCAATATCTTGAACGTGACAAGTTCCAGTCAACCAAGTTTTCGAGCCAGTTACCAAAACGACCAGTACCTGTCGATTCGGGTTTCCAGTTGATTGTATTGTTGAGTGCAATCAATTTATCTTTTACGGCTGTGGTGCGGATAAACCAAGAATCTAAAGGATAATACAAAACAGGCTTATCTGTACGCCAGCAATGTGGGTAAGGGTGGTCGAATTTCTGAACGTTGAAGGCTTTATTTTCAGTTTTTAACTGAATCGCAATGCGTTCGTCAACTGATAAATACTTGTCTCTTCCTTGTTTGATACGTTGTTCTTCTTTTTCTGCTTCTGATAAATACGCTTCTTTTACGGGTTCGTTGGCGAAGTCGGTGATTTCTGCCACAAAACGACCTTGACGATTAACAATAGGCACATCTTTGCCCGTTTCGTCTTTTACCAAAATGGCAGGAATACCGTTTTGTTGAGCAACCCTAAAGTCGTCTGCACCAAAAGTTGGCGAAGTATGAACTACACCTGTACCGTCTTCGGTCGTAACAAAATCGCCACAAATCACACGGAAGGCAGGACTTTCTGGCTGAACGTAAGGCATTAATTGTT